>Ga0209013_10005063_pt1 | contig 11428 bp, 11 predicted proteins | sample Cruoilmetagenom2_FD_187291 | JGI IMG/M metagenome (GOLD analysis project Ga0209013, IMG submission 187291) | Oil polluted marine microbial communities from Coal Oil Point, Santa Barbara, California, USA - Sample 2 (SPAdes) (version 2) | ecosystem: Environmental > Aquatic > Marine > Oil seeps ...
CCCAAAACCCTTATCTCTCTCAAAAACCAACTATATCCATAATGTGTCTTGCAGTGCCTGGGGAGATTCTATCAATAGATCAGAGCACAGCGACCGTTGACCTTGGCGGCGTCAGGCAAGACGTGCGGCTGGACCTTGTGGATAATGCCAGTGTCGGGAGTTATGTGCTCGTACATGTGGGCTACGCGATCCAGTTGATGACGCCAGCAGAGGCAAAGGAGACGTTTGCGCTCTTTGACGAGTACGCAGCCGCGCTGGAGCTGGAAGGGGAAGGGGAGCCTGGAGATGGCAGGTGAAAAGACTCCCGAAAAACGTGCGATCAGACTGATCCGCTCGCTGATGCCAGATCCTGATCCGTCAGACCGACCGGTCAGGATCATTCATGTCTGCGGCACGCACGAGCAGACCATCACAAAGCACGGGATCAGAACGCTGCTCCCGGATAATCTGGAGGTTTTGAGCGGTCCCGGGTGTCCGGTCTGCGTCACCCCGGCCGAGGATATTGACCGCGTGATTGCGCTTGCAGAGAGCGGCATAACTGTTCTCACGTACGGGGATATGCTCCGTGTTCCGGGCTCACGGGCGAGTCTTGCGGACGTGCGGGCAGAGGGTGCTGATGTGCGAACCGTGTACAGCGTGAACGATGCGGTGCGCATCGCAGAGCAGGGCGTAGGTGAGGTGGAGGTGGTCTTCTTCGGAATCGGGTTTGAGACGACCGCTCCGTCAAATGCAGCCGTTCTCATGAACGATCCGCCACCAAACTTCAGCATCCTCTGCTCCCACCGCCTGATCCCGCCGGCGATGGATGCATTGATCGACGACCGCCTGAAGATCGATGGGTTCATCGCTCCCGGACACGTTGCAACGATCATCGGAACACATCCATACGATAGATTTGCGGAGATGGGGTACCCAATCGTCGTTACCGGTTTTGAGCCAATCGACGTACTTTTCTCAATTGTCATGATCCTGAAGCAGATCCATGACGGGCGATCAGTGGTTGAGAACGAGTATGCCCGTGCGGTGGACGAGTCCGGAAACACGAAAGCGCAGGAGATGATTGACCAGGTATTTGAGGTTGCGGATGCGAACTGGCGCGGAATCGGGCAGATCAGAGACTCAGGGCTTGCGATCCGGTCTGAATTTGGGGATTACGATGCACGGCTGAGATACGATATCGCAATTGACCCCCCCGTTGACCTGCATCCCGGGTGCAGTTGCAGCATGATTCTGAGAGCGTTGAAGACGCCTGACGAATGCGAACTCTTCGGGGGAGTCTGCACGCCGCAAACCCCGTACGGACCCTGTATGGTCAGCACAGAGGGAACGTGTCATAACTGGTTCCGGTATGGTGGGAGAAGTGAATTATAGTGGATTATGGTGAGTTTGGAGAGATTAGAGATTACATGAGTTATAGGGGATTGCGATGCACGAATACAGCATAGCAGTGGAGATATGTGACTCGGCGATCAGGGTGGCAGAGGATAATCATGCCGCGTCGGTATCGACAATCGAGCTTGAGATAGGGGAGCTTGCAATGATTAATCAGGACCAGTTGACCTTCTGCATGGAGTCCATAATCAAAGGAACTCTACTTGAGGGGACAAAACTGGATATCGACGAGATCAAAGCAGAGATCAGATGCGAATGCGGATACACTGGCAGGGCCGCGGATGATTCGCTCATCTCGTATATCGTCTGCCCGGAATGTGGCGATACTGCCGAGCTTATCAGGGGACGCGAGATTATAATCAAGGAGATAACGGTATGCACTTGAATATACCTGTAGGAAGCGACATCTTCGATTCAAACCGGAGACATGCGAACAGGAACCAAAAGCTCTTCGAAAACCACGGGATTGCGGCGTTCAATGTTATGGGTGCGATCGGATCAGGCAAGACAACGCTGATTGAGCTCGCAATCGAGCGGCTGGGAGACAAATATCAGATCGGAGTTGTGGCAGGAGATATCGTGGCAGATATCGATGCGTCACGCTTCGAGAGCCACAATGTCCCGACCGTTGCCATGAACACAGGAAAGGAGTGTCATCTTGATGCACATCTCGTGGATCATGCGATAAAAGATCTTCCACTTGCCGATCTCGACCTCGTGTTCATCGAAAACGTCGGCAACCTGATCTGCCCGACAGACTTTGAGCTTGGAGAACATAGAAGGGTTGTAATCGTTAGCGTGAGTGAGGGCGATGATATCGTGGCAAAGCACCCGATGATATTTCTATCGAGTGACATTGTTGTCGTGAACAAGGTGGATATCGCGGAATTCGTGGGTGCAGACCCGGACAAGATGGTGGATGACGCAACAACGATCAATCCGAAGATCACTACACTCAAGACGAGTGCGAAGACTGGAGAAGGGATCGACGCGTGGATCGGATGGATCGAGGCTTGCCTGCGGGATTGTAGAGTGAACTCATGAGCGCAGAGGCTATTACCCAAAAAAAGATCACGCTTGCGCACGGCGCAGGTGGGGCGGTGATGCAAGACCTTCTTGGCTCATTGATCATCGAAAAGATCACGAACCGGTCGGCTGGCAGGATCGGGCTGGACCAGATGGACGACGGCGCAACGATCGCACTCGGTGACCGGCTCGATTCTCGGGAACTTGTGATAACAACCGATTCACACGCGATAAAACCACTCTTCTTCCCTGATAGTAATATCGGAAGACTCGCAGTCGCAGGCACGGTCAACGACCTTGCCATGATGGGTGCCCGCCCGCTTGCGCTCACAAACGCTATGATAATCGAGGAAGGATTCCCCTTATCAAATCTCGAGCGAATCATGCAGTCGATGGACGCCGCCGCCAACGAGGTGGGCGTCCCGATCGTTGCGGGCGACACAAAGGTGATGGAACGGGGCGCTCTTGACAAATTTGTGGTCAACACAACAGGGGTTGGGATTGCCGCAGGGGGCGCGATAACGGACCGGGAGCTTCGGACTGGTGATAAGATCATAATCACCGGAACGATCGGGGATCATGGAACAGCGCTGCTCGCATTCAGGGAGGGATTCAGTTTCACAACCGAACTCGTCTCAGACGTTGCGCCGCTCTGGAAGATGATCGAGCCAGCGCTTGCAATCGGCGGAATCTCTGCGATGAAGGACCCGACACGGGGAGGGGTTGCGGGTGCTCTAAACGAGATGGCATCAAAGAGCAACGTGGGAATCGTGATATCTGAGGATGCGGTTCCTGTGAAGGAGGCGGTGCGTACAGTGTCAGGAATGCTCGGAATCGATCCGCTCGAGGTTGCAAACGAGGGAAAAGCAATTATCGGGGTCGCACCTGATCGTGCCGAGGAGGTGTTGGATGCTGTGCAGGCGAGCGAGTACGGAAGGGATGCGAGGGTCGTTGGGGAAGTGGTCTCCGAGTATGCCGGAAAGGTGGTTCTCGAGACCGCGATCGGTGGCAGGCGTTATGTTGAGGCGCCGGTGGGTGACCCTGTGCCGCGGGTATGCTAACTTGATCAGTATTTAGCTATATAGCGTCAATAGGGGGTTGGACATTGGGTATGATTGGAAGGGTATGTTCCAAGCCATTTCCGTTAATAAGTCATCTAAAACTCTGACTTGACTTTCAAAGAAACGCAAATTGGCATCCAATTTTTCTTGAAAACCGTTAGCCATTGGACTTGTTGCCGTCTCTTAAGCTGTATGACCTAACTGTTGATATCATTACAATGCTACAATACATACCGATTAAAGCAGATAACTATTTATATGAGTATGACTGAATACACCAATATAATCACATAGTCTACCGATGTCGATTTAGTAAACTAAACACATACGGGAAATTCAGGTCAAATTAAGGAAATTGGTGGCAATAGGGTTTATGTTTCGATAGGTCATACATTAATTGGGTTGGCCGATGGTGTTTTTCACTACATGTTTGAAAGTCAAGTCTGAATCCCAACTTTGGAAACCCAAAAAACGGCCACAGCCATCCGATTAGCTCTCAAATCCCAAAATACCGAAGACTGAATCCAACCCAAAACCGTTATCAACCGACCCCTCGAAACATGCCCAATTTCGCACGTATCCCACGTTGTAGAAGTGAGGTTCCAGTTTGATTTTTACACCCGGGATCAGGGATTACCTATTTTTTCAGACACTTTTTTATTCAGATATTCTTTTAAATGGTTTTGAATTTTTCGTATATCTTCAGTATCAGGCAGGTCAGCAATGATCGTCTCAATAATCCGCCGTTGTTGAATCTGAAGGAATGTCTGAGTAAAATTGATGTCAAATATCCAACCCAGTTGCAGGAGTTTCATATCATTAAATGTTTTCAACTCATAAGAATTTGAAACCCGGTTGTTAAGGATATCTTCAACGAAGCAAAGTGAATATTCAGGTATATCAGGAAGTTCAAGCTCCAATGCAGGGTTGCGATGCTTATGGCGTTCCCCATAATAAGTTGTCACAACCAGCCAGATATCCAATTTGTCCGCATCCCGTAGTAATTTTGAATATAGCAAACAATCGGGGTTTTCATCAGCGGGGTCGGGAAGTTTACGTACATTATGATATCCTATGGCGGTATAAGCGATGGAGCGTTGTGTCTTTGTGAGACGGCTTAGTACGTTTGTTTCTTCCAAAACCTTCAGTCCGAGAGTTGCGTGGTTTTCCGATACCCGGTCATTAAAAGTGCCATAAGTCTTGAATTGTTCAAAGCGACCTATGTCGTGAAATAATGCGATGGTATCAGCCAGACGAAGTGCATTTTTATTGAGATTCAGCGCTTTGCCTAACCGAAGAATCTCCTTACAAACACGTAATGTGTGTTCTTCTTTAAGTTGGATATTCTCCTGGATTTTTGGATCTTCCGAGTAAAAACCTTTTACGTACGTTTGAAACCACGAATGAAAAAAGGCGGTGTCCACATTATTCTCTATCATGTTTATCCCTCTTGTTGTTCAGCTCTTTTCATCTACACTTCTACCTTTATCCCCCTGTCTGCCAATTTCGTGGCTAATCTGGCGAACCCGGATCCGGCCAAGCGTACGCAAGAGTTACTGCTGGCTGTCCGGAATCAACTCGCCCGGAACGTTCATACGAACAGGCTTTTGCAATCATATCTCTGTCAATCTCGTAACGCCACTATTCGATGATTGCCTTGGTAAGGCTCAACACATCGTTTACAATTCTGGTATGTGTTTAGGTGAGGTGAAGAAACCACGAGATTTCACTATATTAACACAAGAAAGTGGTAGTCTTTCTCGTGGAAATCTGTGTAGTCTTGCGGTTTGGCTAAACACGTACCCGGATGCAACTGAAGATCATAAGCGCCCCACACATCCCGAGATATGTACTTATATGAGCCCACCCCAATAAGACATGCCGATCGTAATTGATCACAGGGAGGCGAGGGTTTGTGTCTATAGGACTATGTCTGTGTAAGTGTAACCGCACAATCAGTGATGTTGTCAACATTGACGCTCTATTCGACTGGTACAGAGAGCAGGGAATCGATGTCATGGGATGCGATGAGCTCTGTTCTGCCGACTGTCAGAATGAACTGCTCAACAACATCAGAGAGAACGAATGGAGTGGTATTGTGATTGGCGCGTGTTCGCCTAAGCACTACGAGACCACGAAGAATCAGTCTGCGATCCTGCAATTGATTGCAGACGCAGGGATCAATCCGAACAAAATCGCTTTTGCGAATCTTCGGGAGCAGCTTGCGCTACCAAATTCGGGGGACGGTGTCCTCGAGAAGGCAAAGTGCTTAATCGATGTTGCGATCTCGAAGATCGAGCATTCCGCGGATGTTCTGGTTGAGGAGATACCGCCGCGGCGGTCAGCGCTCATAATCGGGGCAAGCATCTCAGGAGTGTTTGCAGCACTCAGGCTTGCGGATGCCGGATACAAGGTACATATCGTTGATAAAGGCGAGATCGGGGACTTTTCCGAATATATCACGCCTGAAGAGCTTGCAAAGATCGATGTTTCGCTTACCTGCGCGATGACGCCGTCGTTTGCCGGAATAAAGATGCATCCGAATGTTGTGATGTATCCGGAGACCACGCTCACCGACGTCTACGGGCGTGTCGGTGACTACACGGTACAGTTGGAAGGCGGTGAGATCCTGAAGGTGGGCGGGATCATCGTCTGCGTGCGGGACGCTGAACTCACGAGCAAGTTGCGACCGATCCTGCATATCGATATCGACAGTGAGGGCTACTTCAGACCGAAGAACCCGGCGTTTGTTGTCGAGACGAGGGATCCTGGCAAGTATCTTGCTGTCGGGGATGATGTGCGCAGTGACATTCTTGCGGCGGATTCTGCGGTTCTCTCGCTCACAAGCATCCTTGACAAGAACGAGATTAACCACATAATCGAGGTCTCAGAGGTGGACGAAGACGTCTGCGGCGGCTGCGGGACGTGTGTTAAGACCTGCATGTTCCATGCAACCAGCATCGATTTAGCAAGGAACGTCTCTGTGACTGATGCCACGAGATGCGTCGGCTGTGGAAACTGTGTTGTCGCATGCCCGACCGGGGCAAGAGATCTGGTGAGATACCCGAATAGCTACATGATCGATGCGATACGGATTCTCGGAGGTTTCAAGACATCGGGGGCGTCGCCGAAGGTGCTTGCGATGCTCTGTGATGGTAGCGGGTATCCCGCGGCAGACCGGGCTGGCTTGATGGGGCTTACGTACCCGACAGGCGTTCTTCCGCTTCGGGTCTCATGTGCCGGCAGGGTTGACACCCAGTTCATCCTGTATGCGTTCAAGGTCGGATTTGATGGCGTCTTCATAGGCGAGTGCCCTGAAGGGGCGTGCCACAACATCGTCGGGAACACCGACCTTGCAAGGCGTGCGAACCTCTTCAGAGCGGTCTTGCGGAGCAGAGCAATTGATACCGACAGGCTCCGAATCGAGGAGATATCGCCGCTCGAAGGAGATCTCTTCGTGGAAGCGATCAACGAATTTGTAGATGAACTGCGGGGTGATTGATATGGGAGAAAAGGTACAAGTGGCAACAACGTGGCTTCAGAGCTGCTCGGGGTGCCATATCTCGTTACTGGATCTGCACGAGGAACTCCTCGATGTCCTTGACTTAATCGAGATTGTGTACTCTCCACTAATGGACATCAAAGAGATTCCCAGGGTCACTGTGGGACTCGTAGAGGGTGCAGTTGCAAATGATTATAACGAAGAGGTTCTGCGCGAGATGCGGGAGCAATCGGATATCCTGGTCGCGTTCGGGACGTGCGCGTGCTTTGGTGGGATACCAGGGATGCGGAATCTGCACCTGCTGCAGGATGTGCTCGCCCGTGCATACGTCGAGACCGAGAGCACGGTTGACGGAATCATCCCGGAGTCACCCGAGATTCCGGCTCTGAAGCAGCACGTCCATGCGATCTCTGACATAGTTAAGGTGGATTACATGATTCCGGGGTGTCCGCCTCCACCGCAGATGATAAAAAACGCAATCGTTGCCCTCGTAAACGGTGAGGAGATTGTGCTTCCCACAAAGAACCTATGCAACGACTGCAAGCGGAAGCACGACTCGATGCTCATCCCGAAGCGTGCGTTCCTAACCGAGGCTGTGCAGAGCGCACCCGAACTCGATAAAATCGACCGGGACAAGTGCTTCCTTGAGCAGGGCGTGATGTGCATGGGACCTGCGACCCGCACCGGATGCGGATCACGATGTCTTGATGCGAACATGCCGTGCCGGGGCTGCATGGGACCAACACCTGACGCTCTTGAACAGGGCGCAAAGATCGTCAACGCGCTCGCATCGATTCTGCCTGCGGGCGGACTGATGTTCAACGAGGACGTGGTCGGGACCGGATACAGGTACTCGCTTCCGGTCTCGATATACCCGCATCGGGCTGATGATCTGGAGGAAGAGGTGAACGAAGAGGAGAATGAGGGGGATGAACAATGAAAAAAATCGTAATTGAGCCGGTAACAAAGGTCGAAGGGCATGGAAAGGTCACAATTCACCTGGATGACAACGGCGATGTCGAGGAAGCCCGGTTCCACGTAACCGAGTTTCGAGGCTTTGAGAAGTTCCTTGAAGGGCGAAAGATCTGGGAGACGCCGAGAATCACAACAAGGATATGCGGAATCTGCCCGGTGAGCCACCACCTTGCAGCGGCAAAGGCGTGCGACGATCTCTTTGGTCTTGAGATCCCACCTGCAGCAGCCATGCTCAGGGAATTGATGCATGTCGGACAGACCGTGCATTCGCACTCGCTTCACTTCTTTTATCTTGCAGCACCCGACTTTCTGTTGCCCGATGACCCGGCAACAAGGAACATCATGGGCGTAATCGGCGCAAACCCCGAGCTTGCCAAAAAGGCGATCAAACTCCGGAAGTTCGGGCAGACGGTAATTGAGCGGATCGGCGGAAAGGCGATTCACCCGGTGACCGCAATTCCCGGCGGGATGAGTATGTCGCTTTCGCCTGGCGTGCGGGATGAGATGTTGAGTCAGGTGGATGAGGCGATCGAACTCTCAGAGCTCGCGGTTGCAGTCGCAAAGGACGCACTGGACGGATTTGATCCGAATTTCGCAAAAATCGAGACGAACCACCTCGGGCTTGTGAAGGACGGCAACCTTGAACTCTATGACGGCGATATCCGGCTCAAAGGCATGGATGGCGACGTTCTCGAGGAGTTTGAGTGCCACAATTACCTGGACTACATCGGAGAGCATGTCAATTCGTGGAGCTATCTCAAGTTCCCGTTCTACAAGAAACAGGGCTATCCTGACGGCGTCTACCGTGTCGGACCGCTCGGCAGGCTGAATGTCGCAGATGGCATCTCAACGCCGCTTGCAGCCGAGGAGTTCAAGGAATTCAAGAAGCTGGGTGATCCTGTGCAGCAGACGGTCTACTACCACTACGCACGGATGATAGAGGTGCTGTATGCCAGCGAACGCGCAAAGGAACTCCTCGAAGACAACGAGATCATAAGCGAGGATGTCAGAGTGCCGGTCGTGAAAGGCGAGGGCGAGGGCGTTGGTGTCATCGAGGCGCCGAGAGGAACACTCCTCCACCACTACAAGGCGGATGACATGGGCGACATCACCTCATCAAACCTGATCGTTGCAACCGTCAACAACAATCCTGCAATGGATATGAGCGTGAAAGAAGTTGCAAAGAGGGAGATTAAGGGCGGAGAGATCACCGAAAGCATCCTCAATCATGTCGAGATGGCGATTCGGTGCTATGATCCGTGCATCTCCTGCGCAACTCATGCCGTCGGGAAGATGCCACTCATAGTTGAGCTTTACGACGAGCGCGGAAACCGCATATCAGCGGTTGCGAGGTGAGGTGGGGTCATGGATCCCAAAGCCGTGCTCGATACAAGGGTCAAGCCCAAACTCGTTGACCTATTTGGTGATGTGATGGCAAACCAGATCATCACCGGAAGCGCAAAGAAGGCGGGTGCGAACCCTGCATCACTCGATGAAGCCGGTTTCAGGAAACTCGTTGATGCCATCGGTGCTGACCCCAAGTTCATAGGTATGATTGGGAAGAAGGCAACGATAACGGTTCTGGCATGGAAAGGAGACTTAGCAAGGTAGTTAGTGAAGTAGCAGCAGTTCGGTCATTGCGGAGACGGCATCTTTGCATGCCGCGCTTCCTTTTTCTGTCAGTTTCTCGCCAAACGAGAAGTCGTAACCCTTGATGATCACAGCGTAGCAGAGAGGAGCCTTGTGATAGAGTTTCTCTGCAATATTCAGGATCTCAGAGATTGATATCACGTTAGTGTATGCAGCATTTGGGCGAGCAGGATTTGCGTCGATCTTCTTGATGCAGAACGGTTCATCGATCATGCCTGCATCTACGAAGATTATGAGGTCGTAGTTCACGATTGTCTCGGCTAAGGAGATGTCAAGTTGCTGATATGTGGCCAGTGATGCGTCCTTCAGCCGGTTCTTCAGGAGATCTGCCGCATAGATGCCAAGACCGTCATCGCGTCTTGTCCTGTTGCCGCAGCCGATTATGAGTGTCGCAGAGCGTGTTTCCATGCAGTGATTAATTTACACCGACAGATATTAAAACCGGTGCCAGCGCTTAGTGCCGCATCTTCGGACGCAAACCCGCGCGTTGCAAGTATCGTTGATACATGACCCGTCCCACATCATCACAAGGTTTAAATTAAGATCGTCTGTTATTTTAGTCTATGCGACTATCTGAAATAGTTACCCTGCTCGAGGAGATTGCGCCACCTGAACTTGCTTACGAATCTGACAGAGATCGGATCGGCATGGTACTCGATCGCGGGAACAATGTGAATCGGGTTGCAGTTGCGCTGGACGTTACCGATTATGTGCTTGAGGAGGCTGCACGGGCTGAAGTGGATATCCTGGTCACGCACCACACCCCCATATACAATCCAATCCACAAGATCTCAAGAAACCTCTCTGACTCGCTGAAGATCGCACTTGAGAACGAGATCTCAATATATGCGATGCACACGAACTATGATCGGGCATTGGGTGGAGTCAACGATGTTCTTGCAGAAGAGCTCGAGCTGCAGGATGTCGAAGAACTGGATCCGGGTCGCATCGGGAGACTGGAATATCCGACAACGACCGGAGAGTTTGCGCAGTTTGTGGCGCAGCGCCTGAATGTCTCGGTCAAGTGGAGCGGAGAGCGCGAGATCGAGACGGTGATGGTCATCGGAGGCAGTGGTCTCAACGGGGAGTTCGTGGAGCTTGCTATCGAAGGCGGAGCTGACGCCCTCGTATCCGGAGAATTGCGGCATGATGCGATCAGAAAAGCACGCAATCTGGCACTGATCGACGCCACGCATTACGCAACCGAGATTCCGGCGATGAAGCGGCTATGTGACAGATTGCCCATTGATACCGTCTTTATCGACCATGTGCCTGATGTCAACGTGGTGAACGCCACCCACACGCCCCACATCGAACAGATGTCATGGTACGGCGGACTGTAGTTATAGTTCATCTGAGTTCGGTTAAGCATCGCAAGCTATATTCATAGTGCGCACACCCCTCTCGCCATATTTGCCGATCCATGCCACCATGCACAAAAGTAATCTCGTTCATTCAGCGCCAGTACATTTAATCAATTGTTGTGCACGTTTATGACCCGGTTTTAGATAAAACAATTGATATAGAGCCACATATACCACAGAGGAGACCCACTCAGTGCGCTCGTTGCTATGATATGTACGCCATGAAAATCGCGGTTTAGGCGGTGCTGGGTATACATTGGCTGTATGTACGTGTTTAGCTATACTCAGCACCGGCATAAACTGCGCTTTTTTTATTGGCGAAACCAAACTGATATGACCCACAAACAAGGGCTCAGCGCCCAATGGCACTACCTTAAGCGGATATCCCACCTCCACGTAATTCGTTGCGAGCTTCGTCTCGTGGTTTAGTGAGTAACGGATATGGTTTAGGTCGGCGT
>Ga0209013_10005064_pt1 | contig 11424 bp, 10 predicted proteins | sample Cruoilmetagenom2_FD_187291 | JGI IMG/M metagenome (GOLD analysis project Ga0209013, IMG submission 187291) | Oil polluted marine microbial communities from Coal Oil Point, Santa Barbara, California, USA - Sample 2 (SPAdes) (version 2) | ecosystem: Environmental > Aquatic > Marine > Oil seeps ...
CGATAACTACATTCGGGCATGACTAGCCCGCATTTCTCCCAAGGAACCTGCTGCGGGTAAGCGCAGACTCCGAAGTCGGGAAGCACCGTGTCTCCTTCGTCGGAGTCTCGCAGGCTCGCTTACCTACAGTCCCAAAAGCATTCTCGACATACTAACAGTATGCCTGTGAGTGCTTTTGAGCCTGTGCCTTGTATCCACCTTCCCGACTTTTCGCGACGATTCTGGTGAGAAATGCGGGCTAGCTGTTAACACAAAATGGTTTACATAGTGTTAATTAACTGCTAATAAGTTAACAGTTGTTACCGGGTAGTAATTAAATGGATCGGAGGTACATATGCTGCATGAGGCTGATAATGATTTCTGGAAGACCGTCATTGAGACCATGCAGGAAGGCGTTATGCTGGTTGACAAGGAAGGCCAGGTCCTCTTTGTGAACAAAATTTTTGAAAAGATGATCGGTTATACCAAGGAAGAGCTTCAGGGAAAGAGTTGTGAACTTTTTCAGTGTGACCGTTGTTATTCAGCCCGGGCGGACGGAGTGAATAAGTATTGTGTGCTGTTTAAGATGGAGAAGGTCAGAAGCAGTGTTTGCAGCTATCGGAAAAAAGACGGGAACTCGGTCCATCTGTTGAAAAACGCTGCTGTAATACGGGACAAAAAGGGAAAGGTGATTGGCGGGGTGGAAACCTTGATTGACCTCAGCGCAGGCCATGACAAAGAAAAAATTATTTCAAGACTCAGGCAGCAACTCCACTATCAAGATGGATTTCAGGGTATTGTCGGGAAGTCAGCGGTAATGCGCCAAGTGTTTGATCTCGCCTCAAGTGCCGCCCAGTCAGATGCCCCCCTGGTGATTTATGGAGAGTCAGGTACCGGCAAGGAGATAATGGCAAGTGCCATACATCAGAACAGTCAGCGGAGAGAGGAACCGTTTATAAAGGTAAATTGTGCCGCATTGAACGACAACCTGTTGGAAAGTGAACTTTTTGGCCATGTAAAAGGGGCCTTTACGGGAGCAGATTATAAGCGGGTCGGGCGGTTTGAAGCTGCCAATGGCGGTAGTATATTTTTAGACGAGATCGGTGATCTCCCTCTGGCAACACAGACAAAACTCCTCCGGGTCCTTCAGGAGAAGGAAATTGAGCGGGTCGGTGATCATCGTCCTATCAAGATCGACGTGAGGATAATTGCCGCTACGCATAAAGACTTGCATCAGCTCATTCGGGATGGGATGTTTCGGGAGGATCTGTATTACAGAATAGGTGTAATCCCGGTTGTACTTCCTCCTTTGCGCGACCGGCAATCAGACATTCTTCTTCTTGTTGAATCGTTTATTAAAAAAATTGGCGAGCGTACTGAAAAGCCGATTGAAGGTATTACAAGGAGTGCTCTTGATTTGCTCATACAATATTCATGGCCGGGAAACATTCGGGAACTGATCAATGCGATTGAATATGCATTTGTTCTTTGTCCAGGTGGACATATTGAGCCGGGACATCTGCCCCCTCATCTCCGCAAAGAATTTTCCATGTCTATGGGAGCAAACAGGTCTCTGAAGAATAAGTATATTGACAACCGTCGTCAGAAGTTGATTGAGGCCCTTAAGAAGACCGGCGGCAATCAAACACAGGCAGCAAAGATCCTTGGGGTAAGCAGAGTTACAGTGTGGAAGTGGATTAAGAAATATAGAGTATATCTGGAAGTTCAAGAGAATTTCAGTTAGTGATCTTTTCCCAATTTAGTGGAGAGCCAGTTAAGTACAATCCCTTTTTATTGTTTCTGTAAATTCACATAACTCAAGTAACCGGCTAATGCCGGTATTACTGGATTTTCAGTCCGTGATTTTAAACCCACTTACTTCGAGTAGGTGGTTGTTTATTTTTCCTTGTGCCCTTACCGTCAGGTCAGTCCACTTTAATTTCAATTTTTTGGGGTTTTGCCGGTTCCGCTTTGGGTAGTGTAACCTTCAGGAGGCCATCGTTCATGGATGCGGTAATGTTTTCCTGGTCAATTGTTTCGGCGACGGTAAAGCGGCGGAGATAATGGCCTGATTCAAATTCATGCAGGATAACCCTGGTGTTTGGCTGTTCCGCGTCGTCTGTGTCCCCCTTTATCGTCAGCACATCTGCATCCAGGGTCACAACAACACCGTCACTTGCAACACCGGACATTTCAGCAATGACAATGACCTGCTTTTCTGTTTCATAAATATCAACAGCAGGAACAAAATATTTTTCCGGTTTCGTCGTTTCACCGTTATGTTGAACTTCCTGCTTTTGCTGGACTTTCAATTCGTGTTCACTCATAGCGTACCTCCTGCCTACTCGGTTGTAATGGAAACCTGACGGGGTTTCACTTCATCGGCCTTGCTTATGGTCACTGTCAGAATTCCATTTTTCAATTGTGCAGAAACACTGTCCGGATCGACTTTAATTGGGAGCGATACAGCCCTGCTGAAATTGCCACGTTCAATTTCGCGTCGGTGAAAAGAAAGCCTGTCGTCGTCATCATTCTTTTTTCTGGTCCCCTGGAGGGTGAGGGTTTCCCCTTCAAGCGAGACTTCAATATCCTGGACGCCAACCCCTGGGATTTCTGCTTTGACGATCAGTGAATTCTTCTCTTCGAATATATTGAGAGGCGGGAATACATTTGCATCGCCGTATTGATCGTCTCTGCTCACAAAGTTGCGGGAGAGCTGGTCAAATCCCTGACGGATGCGTTCAAACTCAGCCCATGGGTTCCTGAAACCGGGCCGTTCGGTAAAGCGAATAATTGCCATTTTTTCCTCCTTTCAGGTTGAGTTAACGTTATCCATGATTTTTGGCAAATTTCTCTATCTCGTCAATCTAACTATCTATTTTATTAAAAAAAATAATCCGGAAAAAAGGATTGTCAAGGTAGGCAGCCGTTTTTTAAACTTCAGGATTTTACCCTACCAACCCACCGAATAATCGTGTATAGTGCCGCCGCAAACAATACACATATTTATTATATTTATAGAGAACGTAAGGTGGATTGTATGAAATTGATTGGAGCTATGGGAGGATAGTATGAGTACGCCTGTTATTAGAACGGATTTTGCCGACCTGACCCTGCTGCATCGAGGAAAGGTCAGGGATATGTATGCAATACCGGGCCATGACGATAAACTTCTTATGGTCGCATCAGATAGGATTTCAGCCTATGATGTCGTAATGGATGATCCCATTTCCGATAAGGGAAAAGTGTTGACCCGGTTGTCACTGTTCTGGTTCGATCTTCTCGATGATATCGTTCCTAACCATTTGATTTCAGCCGATGTTGACCAGTATCCGACAATTTGTCATCAGTATCGTGACCAGCTTGAAGAAAGGTCCATGCTCGTTCGCCGCACCAGAGTCCTTCCTGTCGAGTGTATCGTCCGCGGCTACCTTTCAGGTTCATTCTGGCAAGCGTATCAGCAGGACACAAATGTTTGTGGCTTTCAACTCCCGGAAGGTATGCGTGATTCTGATAAATTGCCAAGTCCTCTTTTTACGCCATCCACCAAGGCTGAACTTGGGGATCACGACGAAAATATATCGATTGCCCAAATGGAGAAAATAATCGGGAAGGATATGGCTGCCAGGGTGGCTGAAGTGAGCGTTCGTCTGTATGAAAAGGCAGCGGACTTTGCCAGGACTAAAGGGATTATTATTGCTGATACGAAATTTGAACTTGGGGTGATTGATGATGAGCTTATTTTGATTGATGAGGTGCTTACCCCAGATTCTTCACGATTCTGGCCCCTTGATGAGTATGAGCCAGGCCATAGTCAGCCGAGTTTTGACAAGCAATTTCTCAGGGACTATCTCTCTTCCCTTGACTGGAATAAGCAGCCGCCGCCACCGCCATTACCGGCAGAGATTCTCGCCAAGACCAAAGCACGCTATGAAGAGGCCCTGAGTAGGATTGTTGCACAGGCTGATGCGTAACATGATAACATGGATACATGAAAGAGAGCAATAGAGTCTATTAAATTAAGGAACCATCTTCAGATCAGCTTTTTTATATTTATCTTATTTTATTGTATTTTTCCAGATTCCTGAATCCGTGAGCGTCTGGCAGTGGTCCAGATGCGCGAAGGCAACGACTTTGATTATCCTAGTGCGATATCTAAGAGTTGCCTTTGTGCAGATGGGCCGCTGCCGGGCGCCCCGCAGGGCGGCTGGGTGAATAAAAAAATCTCGACATTTATTGTTTTTTGTAATCATTACAGATATTTTTATTTCAAAACAACGTAGGGCCGTCACGGATACAGGAGAATTTTTGGTGTGCCATTTGTTGTAAAGTAGCGTGAGCATCCGGTGAAGGAAGCAAAAATACTCATAGTTGACGCAGACGAGTCTATCCGTTTCACCTTTGAAAGGTTTTTAAACAAAGCAGGATACGGTCATATCGTTACTGCGTCGAACGCTACCGAAGCCCTTGCAAATGTTCAAAAAAAGACTTTTGATCTCGTCATCAGTGACATAATGCTGGAGGGTGAAAAAGGTCCTGAATTGCTGAGAAGCTTGAGACAGGCTGGTGTTGATTGCCCTGTTATCATGATTACCGGGTCACCCGACCTTGATTCAGCAACTAATCTTATCAGGCTTGGTGCCTTTGATTATATTGTTAAACCTATAAATAAAAAGGTTTTACTCCGCTTTACCAGCCAGGCTCTTCGTCACAGGGCTCTTCAAAAGGAAAAAATCAGGCTTGAGTCTGAAAACTTGAAATTCAGGCGTTACCTGGAAGCTGTTTTTCAGTCGGTTCAGGATGCAATTATTACCGTGGATCCTGATTTGAAAATTATACAGATGAATGAGAAAGCTATGTTTTGGATGCTTCCCGAAGATGACAAAACAGCAGCACCACCAAAAACGCTTGATGAGATTTCCGGAGAATTTGGTGCTTCGTGTTTAGCTGATGCAATTCAGGTGATAAAAAATAGATCTGGTCTACGGGAGCACCGGATCGAATTCACAGCGCATGATGGTGAAAGCAGGGTTATCAGCCTTAATGCTGCTCCGATCGAGGATGATTTCGGGACGTTTAATGGAGTCGTCGTTGTCGCCCGAGATATAACATCAAGCGGCTTCCTTCCTGATAGAGATTTCACAGGGAGATTTCATGGTTTTGTCGACAGTAGTCCTGCAATGATTGAGGTGTTTAACCTTATTCAAAATGTTGGGAAGGTTGATACGACTGTCCTTATAACAGGTGAATCCGGTACCGGTAAGGAGTTAACGGCTGAAGCTCTTCATGCAGAAAGTAGTCGGCGTGATCGTTCGCTCATTAAGGTTGACTGCGCCTCTATCCCTGAGGAACTTCTCGAAAGTGAGTTATTCGGTCATAGAAAAGGAGCATTCACAGGGGCTGACCGTGATCGACCCGGCCGTATTCTTCAAGCTGATGGTGGAACCCTCTTTTTAGACGAAATTGGGGACATTTCTTCTAAGTTGCAGTTACGGCTGCTTCGTTTTCTTCAGGAACGAACATTTTATCCTGTTGGTCATGATAAACCGGTACAGGTAGACGTCCGTGTTATTACTGCTACAAATGCCGATCTTCATGATAAGGTAAATAGAAATATATTTCGGGAAGATCTTTTTTACCGCCTTCGGGTAGTAGAAATTCATCTTCCACCACTTCGAGCCAGACGTGAAAGCATACCTTTGCTTGTTGAACATTTTCTTCGCAGATTCAGTGTAAAGCTCGACAGTGATATTAATGGAATTTCCGATCAAGCCCTCGATGCCCTTGTCAATCATAATTGGCCTGGTAATGTCAGGGAACTGCAGCATACAATAGAGCGAGCCTGTGTATTATGTACCGGTTCGACTCTCTCTCTTGACTGTCTTCCACCTGAAATAAGACAATCAGATCAAATACGTCATATTGTTCAACCGCACTCTGCAGTTGATGATACAGTTGCCGGTATCTTTGAACAGGATCATGGTCAGTTAACTTACCAACCCACTCGTCCTGGTGTTCAAAAACCGATTTCTAACCAAGTTGACGAGATTGTTGATGCCCTCCAAAAAGCTGGGGGAAATAAGGCCAAGGCTTCCCGTCTTCTTGGTATCGACCGCAGTACACTCTACCGGCGAATGCGCCGCCTCAAGATTTCATCGTCAGCCACATAGTCGTTGCGTTGCAACATTGATGTTGCAAATATTACGATGCACTGCAACACATGTTGCGCAACATATTCGAGTGATTTTTAAATAATTGTACTCTTTCCAGTAAAATATTTTGAAAATAAAGTACAACAAAATCAAATAGTTGAAAAGTTTTGAAAAATCTTTCAACATCAAGGACTAAAATTGGCATGGGGGATGCAAAATAAAAGGCACAAGGCGCAATGATGATCAGGAAAATAAAAGAGTAAAAATTTCTGGAGGAAAGATAATGAACAAATCAACTATCAATACTCGCGCAAAAACTCGTACCGGTGAAAGAGCAAATGCAACAGCAGAAATTTCCAAGTCCGGTATTTATACGGTTGGTATTGCATCAGCTCTAATAGGACTTTGGGGATTGGCCTGTTTCTTTGGGGGACTCGTAGCAAGTGGTGGACCTCTTTCTTTCGTAGGTAACTGGTTCAAGGCTGTATCAGGAATGTAGTTGAAAATCAGACGTAATTGCTATACATATATAATTAAGAAGATACGACAGGGTGGGAATTATAGTTTAGCATGTAACAAAATTTAAAAAGATTATACTAATATAATCAGCCCGATTAGAGTCGATTTGAAAGGGCAAGCCGGGGAGATTTAATCTCTCCGGCTTTTGTTGTATATATACATTGTCAAGAGATACCTATGATTTCTCTGCGGAAGATTTTATTCAGCGTGTTTGGTGCAGCAGCAGCTTTGCTTGCCATAGTTGTAATACTTGGACTGCTCCAATATCGATTTACGCGAGAGTATGATTCTATAATCTACCAGGGAGAAAAAATTCTGTTCAGATTTGATACACTTCGCGAGCACCTGACCAGAATTATGATTGCAGGTGCCACAAGTGATGCCGAAGCCGTATCCGATAAAGTGGATGCCCTGAACAGTGACATTTCAAAGCTTCTTGAGAATACCATGGTACCGGGTGAGTATAAGCTTGCCCTTATTAATCAGGTGGATCTTCCTGGTTTTTCACTGCAAGCCAGGAAAGTTGTCGATAATCCGGATGATCGTGATGGTGCTTTGCAACTCCATGATCAACTCGTGGTTCTCGCAGATAACCTCATGCAGTTTGACCGTGTATTATCCAGCCAGATGAGAACAAGGCTGGTGCGGTTTCAGGGACTGGCAATAGGAGCATTGACGTTGATTATTGCTGGTGTTTCTTTTCTTGTGTTGTTTTTGTATCAGAAGGCGTTGGTCCCTTTGATCTCTCTTGTTCAATATCTGGAACAACCGGATCTAAATGATCCTCTTCCTGTAGATCCAAGGTCGTGTAAGGAGATAGCTGAACTGACTCGGCAAGTGAACCTCATGGTTGCCGAGGGTGCTTTTGTTGCCTCTCAAAGTGGAGAGGGGAAGGGAGGTTTTACACTCTCTCCAAAGGAATTGAATAAGCTGAGTAATAATCTTAATGGAATTATCAACTATACCCAGTTGTTGATTGATGAGGGTGAAGAAAATAACGATGAAGAAAGCCTGGAGTTGTTAACGAAGATTCGAGAATCAGGAGAACATATGGGCTCAATTATCCAAAAAAGGACAGGAGGAATAAAAGGAAATGAGTAACCAGACAGAAGAAAACAATCAAAATGGAGGATTAGTCCAACCTCCACAAGTACCACCTCGGGGGTTGTGGGAAAATTGTTTGTGGGTAATGTGGCGTACTCCGCTGGGACTTATAGGTGTTGCCACAACGACGGTCAGTATTGTCTTAATGATGATAGGGATGGCCCTGGATATGCTTGGATTGGTTGATAATCCATATTTTGCTGCTTTGTGCTACATGATCCTGCCTGGATTAATGCTTATGGGTCTGCTTATCATTCCATTTGCCTGTTATATTCACAGCAGGCACTGGTTTAAAGACAGCATTGGAGCTGAACTCAGTGACAGGGTTCTTTGCATCGACCTGAGCAATCCCCGTCATAAAAAATATATGGTCGGCTTCCTGGCACTTTCCGTTCTTAATTTAGCTATTTTGATCGTTATTGGCTATGAGGGATATCATTTTACGGATTCACCTTATTTCTGCGGCAAGCTTTGTCACAAGGTAATGGATCCGGAATATACAGCATACCTTCGTTCACCTCATGCCAAAGTAAATTGCGTAGAATGTCATATCGGCCCAGGTGCTTCCTGGTTTGTTAAAGCCAAAATTTCAGGCTTACGCCAGGTTGTTGCTGTTTTTACGGATGAATTCAGTCGACCGATTCCGGCACCGGTTCATCACCTTCGTCCTGCCCGTGATACCTGTGAACAGTGTCACTGGCCGGAAAAATTTCATGGTAAGAAAGTAAAAACGTTTTACAGTTTTAGCAACGATGATCAGATCAACCCGGAAGAGCAGGATATTTCCCTTCACATCGGTGGGAGGAATCCGGTAACGGATGAATTTGAGGGAATTCATTATCATGTCAGTAACGACGTTAGAATAGAGTATATAACCTTAAATGAAAAACGGACTGATATTGGTACTGTTAAGGTCACCCTGCCGGATGGTGTGACTGAAATATATACTATTGACGGTGAAGAGGAAGAAGGTGAAACGGCCGGTGAGGGGCATGAATGGCGGACAATGGATTGTATCGACTGCCACAACCGTCCGACCCATGTCAATGACCGGCTTGAAGAGCGGGTTGATTTCGGGCTGCTCAGTCACAGGATCGAACGAGGGATTCCTGGTATTCGCGAGGACAGTATTACTGTTCTTGAAAAAGAATATGCTTCCCGTGACGAGGCGGAGGAACTGCTGATCAAGACCTTGATTGAACTGCAGGCAAAGAGAAACGGTGAGGCCTTTGCCCAGGAGAAGGGAGAGCAGCTTGTCAAGGCCGGCCAGTTTCTGCTTGAAACCTATATGAATAACATCTGGCCTTCAATGAAAATAACCTGGGGAACCTACAGGCAGCATCTCGGCCATCAAGATGCTGATGACGGATACGGATGTTTCCGTTGTCATGATGACGAGCATAAGACCAGCTTTGGCAAAGTTATCCCTCAGGATTGTGACCTCTGTCACGATGAACCGGAATAAACCAGGTTTGTAGCTGTTTGCTCAAGTTTGAAAAAAAGCCTGATGCCGAAATTCGACATCAGGCTTTTTTTATGTAATATGCAGGTTAAAGGGAATCAAAACAGCGTGTAAATGAACGGTGCGACCGCGGAGCCCTGGGTGAGGACAATAAGTGCACCCAGCAGCACCATGACCAGGATAATAGGTGCCAGCCAGAATTTTTTGCGTTCCTTCATGAACGCCCACAGATCTTTAAGAAATTCTAACATCAGAACGATACCCTCCATATAAAGAAAGTCAGTAACTATTCAGCTGCACTCCATCTTAGGGCGATCAGGCCGCCTCACATAACAATACTATAGATTCGTTGGCCTGATTACCCGAATATGGAGCACATCTGAACAGTTACAGGCCGAGGTTATACAAGTTTTTTACTTGCACCTGAATAGTTACGAAAGTCATTAACATAGTCATGAATTGTTGTTTCAAAGAAAGAAATAATCAGAATGGACGTTCTGCATGTTTTTTATCAGGTTTGATGCTGGTTACTCTATACGTTTTCTGAAGGCTGTTTGTCTTTCTTGCCATGGGATCTTTGCCTGCCAATCTCATTATAATCCCAACCGGCAGAATGATGATGTAAAACATGACTGTCAAGATAATTCTGCTATTGATCCATCCCAAAACATGCCCGATAGCCATCCAGATGCGATAAACTGGTTTCAGTGTTTGAGGGATTACCAGGGCCCAAAGGATAAGGATAGCTGAGATAATCCAGGGCCATCCGGGAAGACTGCGGTCGAACAGCCAGGGGAGCAGGAGTCCGAAAAGCAGGGCGATTATACTTCCTGTAACCAAACCAAAATTTCTCAGTTCCTTGATATCTAACTGTTTTTTGTTATTTGTCATGGTTCAATCCAATACAAATTCGTGCTTCCAGGAATCGTCCTGTTCTCTTTTTGGTTGGTCGGATTTAGCCAGCAGGATGTTTTCCAGCACCAGGTAGTCCATTTCAGTGCGCATAAAACATCGGTAAGCATCTTCAGGCGTACAGACTATTGGCTCGCCGCGTACGTTAAAGGAGGTGTTGATGAGTACAGGGCAGCCTGTACGTTTTTCGAAATGCTCAAGGAGTGAGTAAAAGCGAGGGTTTGTTTCCTTGTGAACAGTCTGGACCCGGGCCGAACAATCCACATGGGTGATGGCCGGTAATTGCGAGCGTTTAATTTTCAGCTTGTCCAGACCGGATAGATTGTCATGAGAACCAGAGCTTGTAATACGTTTATCCTCTTTGACAGGTGCGACGAGAAGCATGTAGGGGCTTTTTCGGTCAAGATCAAACCATTCCGAAACTTTTTCCGCCTTTATGGCTGGTGCAAAGGGTCGAAAAGATTCCCTGTATTTAATTTTAAGGTTCATTTGAGACTGCATTGCTGAACTGCGGGGATCACCGATGATGGATCTTCCTCCAAGGGCCCGCGGACCAAATTCCATCCGCCCATTGAACCAGCCGATAACGTGTTCTGAATCAAGAAGCTCTGCAAGCCTGGGCATGAGCTTGGAGTCATCCAGTCGTGTATAAACGGCTCCAATGCCGTCAAGATAGTTTTGAATCGCATCATTGCTGAACGATTTGCCAAGATACGACCCTTGCATGGAATCCTTTGCATCCCGAATAAGACGGGGTTTGTCAAGATAGCTGTGCCAAATGGATAATGCTGCGCCCAAGGCTCCACCTGCATCTCCCGCTGCCGGCTGGATCCAGATATCCTGGAAAAGATTTTTTTTCAGGATATGTCCGTTGGCAACGCAGTTGAGGGCAACTCCGCCCGCCAGGCAGAGATTAGTGCAATCCAGTTCATCACGGATTGTTTTTGCCAGGCGCAAAACTATATCTTCGGTCACCTCCTGGATGGATCTGGCAATGTCCATTTCCTTTTGGGAGATTTCCGATTCAGGCTGACGGGGCAGGGCACCAAACAGGGTGTGAAATTTGCTGTTTGTCATGGTTAAGCCGGTAGCATAGTTGAAATAACTCATGTCCAGTCGGAACGTTCCGTCAGCCTTGAGGTCCAGCAAGTGGTCCATAATGAGATTTACATAAATCGGTTCTCCGTACGGAGCAAGCCCCATCAGTTTGTACTCTCCGGAATTGACCTTGAAACCTGTATAGAAGGTAAAAGCGGAATAAAGAAGGCCTAGACTGTGGGGAAAGTCAATTTCCCA
>Ga0209013_10005065_pt1 | contig 11421 bp, 8 predicted proteins | sample Cruoilmetagenom2_FD_187291 | JGI IMG/M metagenome (GOLD analysis project Ga0209013, IMG submission 187291) | Oil polluted marine microbial communities from Coal Oil Point, Santa Barbara, California, USA - Sample 2 (SPAdes) (version 2) | ecosystem: Environmental > Aquatic > Marine > Oil seeps ...
CATTTTCATCAAGTAGCAATTATCACAAGATATTTAACCAGAAAATCTAAATTAGAAGCTGGCAAAGAATTAAGAGAAATAATTCTATCACTCACAAAATCTAACAAAAAAGAAAAACCAAAAGAAATTTTAACAAAGAAACAGAGGATTGAAATATTGAAAATAGTTAAAACCAAATCTTCTTTTCTGAAAATAAAGAGTGCGAAGTCGTAGTGTTTTATCTATATTTATCCATTCTCTCAAACACGGTTCTGATATTCTCTACTGCGCCACCTACTTGAAAAATCTCGCTAATTTTAGCTTGGGTTTTGTGGTGTAAATTAAACAAGATGAACAAAGATAAAAAAATCATCTATTTTTTCTTAATTTCCATTTTTCTCTGTGGAGATTTTTTTGCGTTTGATAATTTTATTTCGGCGAGTACTAATACAACTCACATTGTCATCAGTGAAATTCAAATTAGCGGAGAGACTGTTAATGATGAATTTATAGAATTGTATAATCCAACTAACGCAGAAATAAATCTTGAAAATTGGGATTTAAAAAAGAAAACAAAGAGCGGAAGCGCCAGTAATATTTTAAATAATATTACTGGCGTAATTCCAGCGCAAAACTATTTTTTAATTACGCCTCGTGCTAATTGCGGAGAAAGTAAAATGGAAAAATGTTATCAGGGAAGTGTTGTCGCCGATGATGAATATACGACAAATATATTTTTGGCTAATGATAATACGATTTTATTGTATGATGACAAAGGAAATTTAATTGACAAAGTTGGTTGGGGCAAAGCGAGTGATTTTGAAGGAGAAGTGAGTAATCTAAATTTAGAAAATAAAAAAAGTTTAGCGAGGAAAATTATAAACAATATTATTCAAGATACAAACAACAACAAAAATGATTTTGTTTTGCGAGATAATCCAGGACCGCAAAACTCGGGTTTTATTGATAATCAAGATGAAGAAAATAATTCAGAAACGGAGTCCGACTCCGAAACTTCGGAGTCGGACTCCGTTTCTGACGATAATGAACACACGGTTCCACAGTCCCGAGATCTCGGGAACTATGGAGCCAACGGTAATATTATCATCACAGAATTTTTGCCAAATCCAGAGGGGAGCGATAAGGAGGATGAGTTTATTGAGTTATATAACAAGAGCAACTTAAAGGTTGATTTGGGAGGGTGTGTCTTGGAGGATAAAAAAGGTAGTGTCAAAAAATATATTATTCCAAATGGAACTAAAATAAACGCTGGAAAATATAAAGCGTTTTATAGCGATGAGACGAAAATAGTTTTGAATAATTCAGGCGATGGAGTTGTATTTAAAAATAGCGAAAATAAAATTATAGACGAAACTAAAATAAGTAGCTCGGCCTTGAAAGAACAGGCGTTTGTTTTGGATGAAAATGAAAATTGGGTTTGGACTTTGAAACCAACGCCGGGGAGAAGAAATGTGGTTGAGATGAAGATAGAGAAAAATTCTAATCAGGATGATGAAACTGATGTAAAAACAGAAGATGAAACAGAGTCCAACTCCGAAGTTTTGGAGTTGGACTCTGTTTCATCTTCTGTTTCTTACAATTTTTCAGATAAAATTATAATCTCTGAAATTTATCCAAATTCAGTGGGAAGAGATAATCGGAATGGCAGTTATGAGTGGATAGAATTATATAATGATTCTGATCAAGAAGTAAATCTAAACGGCTGGATGATTGATGATATTTTGGAAAAAGGGAGCAAAACTTATCTAATAGAAAACGAAATCATTAAAGCAGGTGAATATAAAATTTTTGATGCTGCTCGAACAAAAATCGCTCTTAATAATTCTGGCGATGAAGTCAATTTGCTTTGGGCAGATGGAACAGTTGTTGATAAAATAAAATACGAAAAAGCGAACGAAGGTTTGTCATATAATTTATCTAAAAATGATGATTGGTTTTGGAGTTCTATTGTTACACCTGAAGAAGAAAATAGAAATTTAAATTTTGTTAACAAAAAGAATGGCATAGAATATTATGATTTTGAAGAAAATATTAAAGAGGCTGGGCTTCCAACAACGGGAAGCCCAGCCTCTGGCGAAGAAAATTTAGATTATATAGAAGTAAATTTGAAAGATATAAATCATCTTGTAAAATATTCCAAAATAAAAACAGGCGGAATTGTTTCTACACCACCTGGAATATTTGCTGATAATATTTTTTATATTTCTGGAAGTGGAATTCAGATTTGTAGTTACAATAGTAAAGTCCTCGATTTAAACATTGGCGATGAAATTGAAATCATTGGTAGAATTTCAGAAATAGGCGGAGAGAGGAGAATTCTACTAGATAGAAAAGAGGATCTAAAAATTATCAGTCACGATAATTTAGTTCAGTCAAAAATTATTTCAACAAGAAATATAAATAAAACTGTTGTAGGATATTTAGTCACGGTTGAAGGGAAAGTTTCTCAAATTAAAAACGATGTTTTTTATTTAGACGATGGCAGTGGAGAAGTAAAAATTTATTTAAAACCGCAAACGAGAATTAAAAAACCAGAAATAAAAATAAACGACTGGATGGTAATCACGGGGCAAGTGAGTCAAACTTCTGCAGGCTTTAGAATTTTGCCAAGATTTCAAGGAGATTTAAAATTAAGCAGAGTTTCAGGAATAGCAAAAACGGTGAAGGTTTTAAATAAGCGGGAAAATATTGATGAAGGAAATAAGAATGGCAATTTTGTTTTTTATGGTATAATGGTGATAATAAGCTTTTTGATTTTAGGAGATTGGATTAGAATTAAAATGAATAAAGGTAAGAGAAAATAAATTTAAAAATATTAAATATTGAAACTTTATAAAACTCAGAAATCTTGCTAAACTTTATAAAGTTTGATAATTATAATTAATTTAATTTTTAACAAAAAACTATGAAAAAGTTATACAAATCAGGCGGGTATCTTAAAGTAGACTTAATTGAAGACGCTTTAATTAACGCTAAAAAAGAGGGGAAATTACCAAATGTTCCGAGTTCGGATATCAAGTATTTTATGGAGGGGTTTGAAGAAAAAATGCAGACTTTCAAATCAAAAGTCGGGACACAAATAACTCAAAGAGAAATAAAATTTTTAATTAAACAAATGATGCGTAATAAAAGCGACAAAATATCAGACAGCGAATTGCGAGTAATTGAAGAAATTCTTTTGGATAAGAATTTTGATTTGGATTGAAAAATAATGGAATGGAATGTTAAGGGCGAGAAAGATTTTACTAGATGGGAGATTAAAAAATAAAAAAGAGTTTCCTAGATTTTACATTATAATTTTCCATCCCTCTATCAAAATTTACAACTTTAAACATAATCAGCAATTTCAAAGGGATAAATAAAAAATATTTCTGTTTTTCCTATTTTTCTTTTACCTTGATATCCTAAATTTACAATTAGGGCTTTTGGGGGGTTATATCGCTTGATAAAACCAATCATATTGGCCTCTAGTTTCGCTGATGATAAATTGGATTTAACTTCAATTGGCAGAATATTTAAACCTTGTTCAACAACAAAATCAACTTCCGCTTGCTTCATTTTTAATGGAGGAAAATAACAATGGCGAATGAAAATAAAACTGATAAAGTAAAAACAGATTCTTTTTTTTCAAACAAATCAATTTAAATATATCACCAAAAAACTAAAGATGAACTTAATTAATAAATCACAAAAGAATATAATTATCAACATTATTATTAGCCACGGGATTTTGTCCTGTCGGTTTGTTTGATATTTTCAAATTTAAACCCACAAAACAAAGTCCCGAGCAACGCCTCGGGATTTTTTGATGGAGAGAAAATTATTCTAAAAATTTTGTCATTTCGAATCCTTTAAGATGAGAAATCTCTTAAATGTTGAAAATAGGACAGACCAAACTATTTGCTACATTTAAGAGATTTCTCGCCTGCGGGCTCGGAATGACAAAAAATATAAAATAAATAGGAGAGAAGAAATTGTTAAAATTTTAAAATCAGAAAATCTTCTGCAATTGCCTTGGACACCTAAGAGCCTTCGAATAATCAAACTCTCTTTTTTATTTTTTAGAATTTAATTACAACTAAATTAAGCAATATCTTTTCATAAACTCTCTCATAATTATCAACCATTTTTTCTATCGTAAAATTATCTTCAATATGCTTTCTGCAATCAAGCCTATTTATCTTAGGAATATTTTTTATTGCTTCTGTCATTTGTTGATCATCCTTAACCACAAAACCAGTTTTATTATGCTGAACTATTTCTGAAACCGAACCTTTATCAAAACCAATTACGGGAGTTCCGCACGCCAACGCTTCAATCATCACAAGCCCAAATGGTTCCTCCCAAATTGTCGGAAATAAAAGCGCTTTGGCGTTTCTCAATAATTCATTTTTCTCTTTTAAATCTACTTCGCCAATATATTTTATTTGCTTTCCGTCTATCATTGATTTAACGCTTTGAAAATATTCTTCATCGGTTTTGCAAGTAATATTGCCAGCGATAATCAATTTTTCATTTGAAATTTTAGCAACATTAATCGCATTCCATAATCCCTTGCCATGATGAATTCTGCCTAGCCAAACGAGATAGTTTTTTGGTTTTGTGTTGAATGAAAAATTATTTATATTTATACCATTGTAAATATTGCTGACACAATTTAATTTTAAATCAGTTTGTTTTCTTTGATTAAAACTGATACTTACAAAATTTGTTTTTTGCGAAAAATATTTCATCGTTATATATTCATCTGAATCTTTTTGTTTTGGATTAGGAAGAACATTGTGAAGCGTTGTTAAAACTGGTGTTTTTGTTATTTCAGAAAATAATAATCCATTATCGCCAGCGTGATTATGAATTACATCAAATTCATCCGCATATTTAAAAGCGTTTGCGACATTGATTAAATTCTGCGAACGATGATACCAATCAACTTTCATTTCAAAAAGCGATTTTGGAAAAACTGATTTTAATTTTGCTTTCGTCTTTGAATTTCCCGAAGCAAAAAGCGTCACTTTGTGACCTCGTTTAATAAGCTCATTTGCTATTGTCTCAATCGTAATTTCAATCCCTCCATATTTTTTTGGCGGAACAGTTTCCCACAAAGGAGCGATTTGCGCAATTTTTAATTTCTTCATTTTTTTGTTTTAGTTTTTTATAAAAATGTTGCAATTGTCTCTAAATTATATCAAGAAAACAAACACTTGAACAGAGATTTTTTAGGCGTTGACGAGCAAGCGTTTTTAGTGATAACATAAAATTATATATAATTGAATAGATTTTTATTTAGATTATTTTATGAAATTAAATCTCACTCAAAAAATCGTTTATAACGCTTCTTTTTCTACAGGAGCACGCATTGTAGAAATCGCAATCGCTTTTTTGATTATCAAATTAATCATCGGTTATCTTGGTGAAAGCGGATTTGGCGATTATATTATTGTGATTTCGTTTATTTATATTTTTTCTGTTTTGGCTGATCTAGGATTATATTCAATTGTTGTCAGAGAAATTTCTCGTAAAAACGCAGATGAGAGAAAAATTGTTAACAACGCTTTTACTTTGCGACTCACAGCAGGGTTTTTTATTTTAGGTATTGCTTATTTTGTTTCTTTATTATTTCCATATTCAAATAATGTCCAACTCGGCATTGTTGTTGCGGCATCTGGATTTTGGGTTCTTTCCAATATACAAGTTTTAATGGGCTTATTCCAAAAACATTTGGCGATGGACAAAGTTGCCATTGTTGAATTAGCGGGACGAGTTATTCAGCTATTTTTTGTTTGGTATTTTATTACTTACGATTTTGGTTTTTTGTATATTATCTCTTCAATATTTCTCGGCTCAATCGTGAGTTTTATTTTGGTTCTTCATTTTGCTTCTAAATATGTTCAAATAAAATTAGCGTTTGATTTTAAGTTCTGGAAGAAATTATTAATTCAGTCCTATCCTCTAGCAATCTCAGCGATTATTGTTTTGATTTATTTTAAACTGGATACAATTTTTCTTTCTGTAATGAAAGATAGTGACGCAGTTGGCGTTTATGGTTTGTCTTATAAAATTTTAGAGAATCTAATCTTTTTCCCAGCAATGATTGTCGGATTGACAATGCCGATTATGAGTAAATATATTTTTGTAGATAGAAGTAAATTTAAAACAGTCGTTCAGCGAACTCTAGACTTTTTAATTATCGCTTTTTTGCCAATTGCTTTTGGCGCAATAATGACTTCTAATAAAATTATTGGCTTATTTACAAAAAACGGTTTTGTTGATTCGCCGATGGTTTTGAATATTTTAATAATTGCGCTTGGCTTTATTTTCCTCGGCGCGCTTTTTAGCAATATTATTATCGTCGCCAACCAGCAAAAGCGTTTAGCGCAAATATATTTCATTGGAATGATTTTTAATATCATCGCTAATTTTATTTTTATCCCCAAATATTCCTATTTCGGCGCGGCGATGACAACAGTTGCGACAGAATTTTTAGTAACTGCTTTAATGATTTACATAATTTACAAAACAATAAATTTTATCCCATCTTTTAAAATTTTATTGAAAGCTTTGCTGGCGTCTTTGCTAATGGCAATAGTTCTAAATTATTTTAGTTATTTAAATATTGTTTTCTTAGCAATAATTGGTGTTGCTGTTTATGTTTCTGCGATTTATTTCATTGGGGGGATTTCTAAAGAGGAGATTGGGAAGTTGATGAAGAAATAAATTGTTAAATTGTTATGCACAGCATTGCAATTTGATTTTTTGAGATGACGTGTTATAATAGAAATAGGTTAATTGAGTAATTTAAAATTATGAACAGAGAAATTTATAAAGAAAAAAAACCTATAAAACAAGGAGATGATTTAGAAAGCTTAGAATATAAATCGGAATCAAAAGGAAAACCAGTAAACCAAGAGCAAACAATGATAGATAAAGTTAAAGGGAAATTTAAAAAAACTCCAGAAGAAAAAACTCCAGAAGAAAAAAGAAGAGATAAAATAGGAAGAGATAAAATAATTCATAATGTGGAGCATAGAGTATTAAAAGAATTGGGGAAAGAACGGAAAGGGTTTGTAGGAAAATCGTTGAATTGGCTTAATGAAAAATATGGGGAAGACTGGCTTGAAAGAAGAGGAATTTTTATAGCAGAAAAATCTGGCATAAATAAAGCAATAGAAGATATTAAAAAACAAGAAATAATTATAGCTGATATAGGATCTGGAAAGTCGGGCATAAATGAAGCGATAATAAAAAATAATCCTGACAATGACATAAAAATAATTGGTTTTGATGAGTCTGACCGCGCTACTGAAAAAGTTTCTAAATCCAGCGAAAGAAATATAGGATCAGCTTATGCAATAGGAGAAAAGTTGCCGATAGAAGATAAAAGAGCTGATGTTGTTAAATTTGATTTTACATTTCAAGAAGCGGATGATGAAATGATGGATAAACTTTTGAAGGAAGCGAAAAGAATTCTTAAAGATGACGGAATAATAACTGTTATAGACGATTTGCCTCAAGAGAAATTTATTGATGAACAATTTGCTAAAATTAAAAACAAGTCAGAAAACAGAAGACCTGGAAAATTAAATTTACACAGTAAAGATGAATGGGGGAAATTTTTTAAAGATAATGGATTAGAAATTGAAAATTCTACAGTATTTGGGGATGAAGAAGAAAGTAAAAAAGAACAATTTATTTCTTTTGTTTTGAAAAAAGCGGAAGAGAAAGTTGAGGAATAAAATTATAGTTTTAGATGAATATAAAAAATCCAGTTTTGTGCGACTGGATTTTTTTGGTCTTGACATAAATTTAACGAGTTTGCCTATCCTTCGACAAGCTCAGGATGACAATGAGGAAGTTCTAATAAAAATAAAAAAACAAGTCGCAAACTTGTTATAAATTAATCTTGTGTCCCCGGCAGGAATCGAACCCACATCAAGAGCTTAGAAGGCTCCCGTTCTATCCGTTGAACTACGGGGACAGAAAGCTTTTTTATTTTGTTATCCTAACACCTCAACGCATAAAAAGCAAGAGGAGCGAATTGACAGTAAAATTTTAACAAGCCGATTTGTCGCCTTTGATAATTGTCATAAATGTTTTAAATAAAATAATCAGATCCAAAAGCAGAGACCAGTTTTCGATATAATAAATATCAAGTTTTGCTTCTTTTTCAAAATCAAGATTAGAACTGCCACTTACTTGCGCCATACCAGTCATTCCAGATTTTATGGTTAATAATTTCTGGTGATGCTTTTTATATTGTGCGACTTCTTCCGGTTCGTGGGGACGCGGTCCGACTAAGCTGATGTTGCCTTTGAGAACATTGAACAATTGCGAGAATTCATCAAGATGGGTTTTTCTGATAAATCTGCCTACTCTAGTTATTCGTGGATCGTCTTTCATTTTGAAAAGCGGACCTTCTTCTCGTTCATTATGTTTTGCGAATTCGGGAGTAAGATTTCCGTCTTGATCATATTTTAAACTATGCGCATTTTCTATCATAGAGCGAAATTTATAAAGTTTGAATTTTTTGCCACAGCTTATTCTTTCAAGCCTTACATAAACTGGACCAGCACTGTCTGATTTTATGATAAGCGCCATTAAAATAAAAAATGGCGATAAAATAATAAGTCCTATCAAAGATGCGACAATATCAAAAGCTCTTTTAATAATCGTTCCCCAGCCGTCAAGCGGGGTTCTCTTTACTTCAATGAAAGTAATGTCTGAAATAGTTTGCATTTCAAAAAGCGCCGCTTGCGCTTGAAACATATCAGGGACAAATTTGAAAGCGATATTTTTCTTTTGGCAAAAATCAAGCAACTCCTGAATCCTTTCTCTCTCTACTTTTGTGGAGCAGAGAATTATTTCATCAATCCCAGGATCTTTAAAAATTCTTTCTAAGTCTTCTATTTTAAAATCTCTTAATTTACGAACTACTTTGTAACCGAGAATTTTATTTTTCCTAATTTCTTTACATACTGTTTTAACAATTCCGTTCTCGCCTAATAAAACTAATCTGTGAAATCCTAATTTATATTTGCGAGCCAGCCAGCTTTGAATAATTCTAATCAACACTCGTCCAGAAATGACAGTTGTAATTGCGAAAAACCAAGCGGCGAAAAATATAAAACGGGAAGAAAACATTTCCCGTTGCATAAAAGCGATAAAAATTACGAGCATAAATCCCGCTGAAACGCCAATTATAATTTGAAATATTTCTTGCCAAAGTTTGCGGACATTATTTAAACTATATAAACCAATTAAAGCAAATGAAATAATAAAAATAGGAGATACGGCGAATGTTATCTCCATAAAACGGCTAAATGGCAAGTCAAATACAATTGGTCTTAACTGTGATAACTCAGGACTGAACCTTAAAGAATATGCTAGCATTCCCGCTAGCATTATCATTAAAAAATCAATTGGAACCAAGAGGACATTGAAAATTAATTCTGATCGTTTCATATGAAAATATTCAGTTTACACCGCTCAAAATAAATAAATAATAAGCCGAATTTTGTTTTCTGATATAAAATCAGAATGATAATCATCTATCTAGTTCTATCATTGCTGATAGAATCAAGCGAGCTACTTTTTCCCGATTGCTCGGGATTTGCTCTTGCGCCAGGCAGGGTTTACCATCACTTGTTGTCACCAACAAGGAAAGAGCGTAAATTTAAATTTATAAAAATCTAAATTATCACTCAACTTTTCACTTTTCTTTCATCACGATTACTCGTAATAAAATAGTATAGTCTCTGTGGCACTTTCCCTGCTCCGAATATAAATATTCAGAACGGTTGCCGTTAACAACTGCCTACTTCTATCCCGAATTCTCGGGACAGGGAGTTCGGACTTTCCTCTTCTGCTTTTTAAAATAAAGAACAAAAGCGATTATCTAATTTACCATTTTAAGCTTTTTCATTATATAAAAAACAATTTTTTTGTCAAGCATTCAAAATATAATCAATCACTGATAAGATTCCATAACCCAAAAGCGCGACAGCAAGTCCAATTATAGCAGAACCGAAAGCGCTTTTCGCTGATTTCATTTTTTCCTCATTGCCGATAGAGAAAATATATTTAAATCCCGCAAAAACAATAAAAAGCAGAGAAACTAAGCCGATTAGAGAAAGGAGGTATAGCGTAACAGTAACTATCGTTTCTGAGAGAGTATTGTCTCCAATAGGATTACACGGAATGCCAACATTAGGTCCGCATTGCGCCTGAACAGATAAAGTATTTGCAACAAGAATTTGCGTCACTAGTACAAATGAAAACAGCGCAAATAAAACATTCTTTGAAAATAATTTTTTATTATCCATATAATACAAGTTATACGATTTGCGTTGCGCGTTATACAGTGTTCATCAATTTTTCAAATTCCTCTTTTTCAATCGTCTCAGTTTCCATTAGTTTGTTTGCTATTGCGTCTAATTTATTTTTATTTTTGTTAATTATTTCAACAGCTGTTTCTAAAGCGTTATTCATAAACCGCCCGATTTCGTGATCAATATCAGAAGCGATTTGCTCGCTATAATTTTTTTGTTCATGAATTTCCTTTCCCAAAAATATCATATCACTGTGCTGACCAAAAACAATCGGACCAAGCTTTTCACTCATTCCGTATTTTGTGATTAGTTCTCTTGCTAATGAACTTGCTTTATTTAGATCGCTACTGGCTCCCGTTGTCAATTCATTAAACGCTATTTTCTCCGCTGCGTATCCGCCAAGAAGCATTGCTAAATTATCAACAAATTCTGATTTGGAATGCAAGTGTTTATCTTCTGTTGGCAGATTTAAAGTATAACCTGCCGCGCGTCCTCTAGAAACAATTGAGATTTTGTGAATTGGATCGGTATTTTTTAAAAGATGTCCGATTAAAGCATGTCCTGCTTCATGATAAGCGGCAATCTTCTTTTCTTTTTTGAGAAGCAAATTGCTCTTTTTTTCCGGACCAAGTAGTACTTTTTCTACTGCTTCTAATATTTCTATGTTTCCGATGATTTTTTTATCTCTTCTCGCTGTCAAAATCGCCGCTTCATTTAAGAGATTAAATAAATCCGCTCCTGAAAATCCTGGCGTTCTTTCAGCAACTTTTCGTAAATCAACATCTTTCGCTAATGGTTTTCCTTGGCAATGCAATCTCATTATCGCTTCTCTATCTTTGATATCTGGCAATTCAATCATCACTCTTCTGTCAAATCTTCCTGGACGAAGTAAAGCGGGATCCAAAACATCTGGTCTATTCGTCGCTGCGATAACAATCACATTTGTCTCTGTATCAAAACCATCCATCTCCACTAAAATTTGATTTAAAGTTTGCTCTCTCTCGTCATGTCCGCCTCCTAAACCAGCGCCACGATGTCGTCCAACAGCGTCTATTTCGTCAATAAATAAAATACTTGGCGCATTTTTCTTGGCAGT
>Ga0209013_10005066_pt1 | contig 11420 bp, 9 predicted proteins | sample Cruoilmetagenom2_FD_187291 | JGI IMG/M metagenome (GOLD analysis project Ga0209013, IMG submission 187291) | Oil polluted marine microbial communities from Coal Oil Point, Santa Barbara, California, USA - Sample 2 (SPAdes) (version 2) | ecosystem: Environmental > Aquatic > Marine > Oil seeps ...
CAATCCGGATTCTGTACGGTCTTGCAGCAAACTCCACCGATCCCGAAGAGCTTGTCCAGCTTGCCCACACCTGTTGCCGTATAGAACATAATGCCGCCGGAGAACCGGTCGGCCTGCGCCACGTTCAAGACGGACAGGGCAAACTCCGGCCTGATATTGACGACCTTGAACTGTTTGAGACTATTGCCAACAATGTGGCCCTGCCTGATTCCTATAAAGAGGTCATGGTCCTGAAACCCGGTATCCAGGGAACAAGTGAAATTGTCGGCGAATGGTATACTCCGCAGAGTCATGTCTTTGAGTATATGCGCAGCAACAGCTACATTCCCTGGGGTCATTTTGCCTCCAACATGGCAGATGACACGGTCCGTTACCGTACTGCTGATTTGACAGCCGATGATATGCAGGGGCTCCGCCACCTCTATTACCAGAGAATGTATCTCACCCTTGCAGAAAAAGTCGGGATCGATAATCCTGTCCGGCGCAGGAACCTGACTGTCGATGAACTGGAAGAGCTACGCCTGAAAATTATTTCAGCCATCAATGACGATACCGAACAAGTCGCCACCCTGTGGGGCTGGAACTTCGGATATGACTTTTCACCGTCCGGCTACCGGCTGCATGCATCCCACCAGATGATTCATCATCAGTATGCCATGGTGCCCGAAAAAGTAGCAACAGAAGACGGTACAGAAAAAATACCGGCATACAGCTGCGGTGACCTGGTAGCAGATGTTGTCGAGAGGTATCACAAGGCCACAGGCAGTGATTTTTTCGATGATTTATTAGCGGCAATCAGGAACAACATACGGACTGACCGCCGGGATGGCGAAAAAAGTTTGGTTGTCTGGAAAGATGAAAATGTGGTACTTTTTGTCCCCAAGGCCCAGGTTTCTCAGTGGGAGCTGCAACTCATGGTCAAGGCGGACTCCCCGCAGGGTCCTGTAGGGAACGTGTTTGAGGCCGATTCTCTTACCAGGCGGTCCATTGACCGGGGTATCCTATTTGCCCAGCATATCTATGCCGGACTGAATGCCAAAATGGTGACTTCTGTTGAATTTCCCAAAAGGGTCGGAATGCGAAACGGTCAACGGCTGCTCTACTCTTTTCTGCCAAAACTGCCTTGGGCAATGGGAGGCTTCAGTGAAGCGCACCTGCGTTTTATCTGCGGTCATTTTCCCGAGGATTTTGCAACCTGCTGCCGTTTACAGATAAAAAAACTCACTGACAACAAAAAGATATCATGAACCAGGAAAACAATAAAAAAGGCTATTACGGCCAATGGGGAGGCGCCTTTATCCCCGAGGTGCTGCACGAAACGTTTGTCCAGCTCAACATTGCCTACCGGAAAGCGCGCGCTGATGAATCGTTCTGGAAAGAATATCTCACGCTGATGAGCAACTACTCCTGCCGGCCGACTCCCCTCACCTTTGCCGAAAACTTAAGTAATCACTTCGGCGGGGCCAGGATTTATATTAAACGTGAGGACCTTAACCATACCGGAGCCCACAAAATCAACAATGTCATGGGCCAGGGCCTGCTCGTCAAACGCATGGGCAAAAAAAGAGTCATTGCCGAGACAGGCGCCGGACAACATGGGGTAGCCACCGCCACGATGGCCGCTCGTTTCGGCTTTGAATGCACTGTTTACATGGGTGAAGAAGATGTTATTCGCCAGCGGCCTAACGTATTCTGGATGGAAAAACTTGGCGCCACCGTTGTTCAGGTAAGTGACGGGGCCAAAACATTGAAAGATGCAATTAACGAGGCCTTCCGCGACTGGGTTACCCGCCTGGATGATACCCATTACGTCTTCGGAACGGTCTGCGGGCCCCACCCTTTTCCGGAAATGGTGTCCTGGTTTCAATCGATTATCGGCCAGGAGGCCCGCGGCCAGATCATGGACCAGCGTGGCTCCCTGCCCGCGGCTGTGTACGCCTGTGTTGGCGGCGGTTCGAACGCCCTGGGCATTTTCCAGGGATTCATGAATGACAGTGGCGTCGAGCTGGTGGGCGTGGAGGCCGGCGGCAAAGGTATAGACACGGACCAGCATGCCACCCGCATGAAAGGTGACCGGGCTGCGCCTGGTGTTGCCCAGGGCTATAAAACCATGTTTCTCCAGGACAGTGACGGCCAGATGCTGGACACGCACTCCATTGCCGCGGGGCTGGATTATGTCGGCATCTCCCCAATCCTTGCCGACCTTGGAGATACCGGCAGGGTGCGTTTTGAGACGGCAACAGACAATGAAGTCCTTGAAGCGCTGGCACTGACGATGAAGACCGAAGGCATCATCCCGGCCCTGGAATCAGCGCATGCTTTTGTGCAGGCATTCAAGGATGCTCCACGGATGTCTCACGAAGAAGCAATCATTATCAATATGTCCGGCCGGGGTGACAAAGATATTTTTACCATCGCCCATTCTTTTGATGATCCCTCCTGGAAGGCCTTCATTGTCGACCGGGGTGATGAGTATCGGAAATCAATGGGAGAATAAACAGGTATGAACCTTACTGCTGATATACAACATCGACGACAAACCAAACCCATCCTGCTCATGACCCATCTTGTGCTGGGCTATCCTTCTCTGGATGTCAACCGCCGTGTCATCCGCCAGATGGCTGATAACGGTGTGGACTGTATCGAGCTGCAGATCCCCTTTTCCGAACCCATGGCGGACGGCCCGGTAATCCTCAAGGCCAACCAGGATGCCCTTAATTCGGGTATCAGGGTTGAGGACTGTTTCTCCTTTGCCGGAGAAATGGTCCGGGAATTTCCCCAGGTTAATTTTCTCTTTATGACCTATTACAATATTATATTCCGGTATGGAGAAGAAGCCTTTATCAAGCGTTCAGCCGAAATCGGCATTCGCGGTTTCATCGTACCCGACCTGCCGCCGGAAGAAGGGGAATCCTACCTGCAGCTCAGCAGACAGTACCAAACAGCACCAATCATGTTCTTTACCCCGACCAGCACCGATAAACGCATGGCGGAAGTGACGCAGCGCGGCGACGGTTTTATGTACTGCGTCGCCCGTAAAGGTGTTACCGGCAGGCAGACGGCAATGGACGATGGCCTTGCCCAGTACCTGACCCGCTGCCGCCAGGCTGCCCATCTGCCGCTGGCTGTCGGATTCGGCATCAGCACCCGGAAGGATGTCGCTATGCTCGAAGGTAAGGCCGACATGGCGATAATCGGCACTGCCACCATCCGGTTAGTGGACGAGCATGGCCCTGATGCCGTAGGCCCTTTTATGACCGGTCTTTTACGGACATGACCATCAACAGGGCAGAAAAAAATTGTAAGAGTTCACCAGGATAATCAAATTCGTTCCGTTGTCGGCACTGCTGCCGACGATTGGCACGCGCATACGAACCACTGTCGAACGCTCACGGATCCAGGTCTTTAACCTGTTTATTCCACCTCTTTTCTTTTCCTCACCAGGTATACGGAAACGGCGACCCCTGTTTGTTTTGTACCATGCTGTAGGAGTAAAATAGTTGTCTATTTGCAGGAAACAGTATATTTTTCTCTTGCAAAAATAGCTGATAGTGGTAAAAGTTTGGTATACCTAAAATTGTTGTTAAGTAAGAGATAGACGATGACTAAAAATCCCCGGGGTATGACCTGTTCCCGTATAACTGAAGAAAACGACGAGTGCGATATCAATGTTGGTGTGAACCGTGACAAGGTCACCCCGTTGTCCCGTACCTGCGGCTGCGGCAAAGTTAAGGTGTGTAAGGTCAGGGGCGGCCGTAAGATGTGCGCCCGCATGGCCCAGTTGGGAGTTATGCCGGGCAGTGAAATGAAGCTTATCTGTCCGGGAAAATCAAAAAAATGCATGGTCCGGGTCAAGGGCAGTACAGTAGCCCTGGATGAACTGCAGAGCAGTAATATTTTTGTTACCCCTGCGTAAGGTGATTTTGTCGGGTCTTTTTTAACACCAGGGAAGCTGAAAATATGCAGAACATAGTTATCCTGATCATTGTTGCCATTTGTGCTGTTCTTATCGGTCGGCGTTTTTACAGGAACCTCGGAAAGACCGGACGGACCTGTGAATGCGGCTGTAGTTGTTCCCAATGCGGACCTGATATAGGATCATCCTGCCAATCAAACCCATCTGAAATAAAATAGCCCCCATCATCTCCCCTGATGAACAACAGAATTAATATCGCCCTTGCCGGCAACCCCAATGCCGGGAAAACAACACTTTTCAATTTTCTCACCGGTGCCCGCCAGCATGTTGGTAATTACCCAGGCGTCACGGTGGAAAAAAAAACCGGGATATGTCAGCACAAAAATGTCCAACTTGTTGTTACCGACCTTCCCGGGACCTATTCACTGACTGCCTATTCGGAGGAAGAACTTGTTGCCCGCGATTTTCTCGTCAATGAAAATCCGGACGTGGTTATTAATATTGTTGACGCCTCGAACCTTGAGCGCAACCTCTATCTTACCTGCCAATTCATGGAACTGGGGATTCCGGTCATTATTGCCCTGAACATGATAGATGTGGCCAGCAGCCGGGGGGTTGAGGTCGACCACGAAAAACTGGAACAACTGATAAGGGCCCCTGTGGTACCTACAATTGCCCGTACCGGAAAGGGGGTGGAACAACTGTTGGACACCGTCCTTCAATTCAAAAACGATACGGACCAAAAGCGGATGCCGCTGAATATGTCCTATGGCGAAGACCTTGACCAGATCCTGAAAGATATTGTTCCCGTTATCGAAGAAAACAGCCTGCTGACCGATACCTATCCTGCCCGCTGGACCGGCCTGAAAATTCTTGAAAATGATGACCAGATCCTGGACAAGGCAATGCATGCCGATAAAACCGTGGCCCATGACCTGCTGACCAAAAGCGATGAGGTCACCCGTCACCTGCGCACGACGGTTGAGGCCTATCCTGAGGCAATTATTGCAGACCATCGCTACGGATACATCAAATCCATTCTGCTCCAGGGAGTCCTTGCCCAGCGTTTTGATGCTGACCGGCTGTACACTTCCGACAGAATAGACAAAATCGTGACCAACCGTTTCCTGGGCCCCATTATTATGGCCCTGATTCTTTTCGGACTGTACAGTTTTACTTTTACCTACAGCGCCCTGCCCGTCGGCTGGCTCGAATCATTTTTCGGCTTTCTTGGCGACACCGTTGACAGCCTTCTCCCTGAGGGTCCGGTGAAATCAATGATCATTGCCGGAGTAATCGATGGTGCGGGCGGCGTACTTGGCTTTGTGCCCATTATTATGTTCATGTTTTTCGGCATAGCCATTCTGGAGGATTCCGGATACCTGGCCAGGGTTGCCTTCATGATGGACCGCGTATTCCGTTTTTTCGGACTGCACGGATCCTCTGTCATGCCGTTTATCGTTTCAGGCGGTATCGCCGGAGGCTGTGCTGTCCCCGGTGTCATGGCAACAAGGACCCTGCGCTCCCCCAAGGAAAGGATGGCGACCCTGCTGACTGTCCCGTTTATGAACTGCGGCGCCAAACTTCCCGTCCTCGCCCTGCTTATCGGAGCTTTTTTTTCAGAACACCAGGCACGATATATGTTCCTGGCCACTGTCGTTTCCTGGAGTGTTGCCCTGCTGGCAGCCAAATTTCTTCGCATGACTGTCCTCCGCGGAGAATCAACTCCCTTTGTCATGGAACTGCCCCCTTACCGGTTTCCCACTTTCAAGGGACTGCTCATTCATACCTGGGAACGCACCTGGCAATACATTAAAAAGGCAGGCACCGTCATTCTCGGGATATCAATCCTGCTCTGGGCAATGATGACCTATCCCGGACTCCCTGAAAAAGAAGCGCAGAGTTTCGCGCACCAGAAAAGCCAAATTGCGGCGGGTTATGCAGAGCAGATTGTTCTCGAACTGCAGGGAGATGACCGGAAACTTTCTGAAGAGGCGGGGGAATTAAAAAAGGAACTGCTCAAGGTTGATAACCAGATGGCCGACTCGGCCCTTCAACATTCAGTGGCTGGCCGGATCGGTATAGCCCTCGAGTCTGTCAGTCGATATGCCGGTTTTGACTGGCGGACAAATATCGCCCTGGTCGGTGGTTTTGCGGCAAAGGAAGTCATCGTGTCAACTCTTGGCACAGCCTATTCCCTGGGTTCGGTTGATACGGAAGATTCATCTTCCCTCAAAAACAGGCTTACCCATGATTCCAGTTGGAACGCAGTTGTCGCTCTTGCGGTCCTGGCTTTCATTATGTTTTACGCGCCCTGCTTTGTGACCGTTGTGTGTATTGCCAAGGAATCCGGTTCCTGGAAATGGGCCTTGTTCTCGATAACGTTTAACACGGTTTTTGCTTCTCTGCTGGCCTTGCTTATATACCAGGTCGGCATGGCCCTGGTATATGCCGTATAAGCACTCTCTGTGCTGAATCCCTTATATGCCTTCCTCCATCTCCGGATAAAGGGACAGAAGTCCATCACGGCCGGTTGAACAGGTTCCCCGTTCGGTTATCAGTCCCGTAACCATGGCCGCAGGCGTGACATCAAAAGCAGGGTTGGCGGCAGAGGGCTCCTGTGGTGCAATCCTGACTGATTCAATATTTCCGGCCTGGGTCTTCCCCTGAATCCACAACACCTCGTCTTCCGACCTCTCCTCGATCGGTATTTCCTCAAGCCCGCTTTCAATACGCCAATCAATTGTAGATCCCGGCAGGGCCACATAAAAGGGAACATTGTTGTCTTTTGCCGCCAGGGCCTTAAGGTAGGTCCCGATCTTGTTGCAGACATCTCCTGTCCAGGAGGTGCGGTCGGTCCCGACAATACAGAGGTCGACCATTCCATGCTGCATAAGGTGACCGCCCGCATTATCGACTATCAGGATGTGGTCTATCCCCTGGGCAGCCAACTCCCACGCTGTCAGGCGGGCCCCCTGGCTGCGGGGTCTGGTTTCATCCACCCACACATGGATAGGGATACCGGCCTCATGCGCCTTGTAGACTGGCGCAAGCGCCGTACCCCAGTCTACCGTGGCAAGCCAGCCCGCATTACAATGCGTTAATATACGGACAGGTTCGTCTCTGTTTTTCTTTTTGTAAATTTTGCGGATGATTTCCAGTCCATGGGTGCCGATTGCCTCGTTAACCCGGACATCTTCATCACAGATGAGCGCTGCCGCCTCATAGGCCGCCTCAACTCTTTGATCTTCGGGGAACGGAAGGAGGCAGGAGCGCATCCTCTCGACCGCCCAGCGCAGATTTACCGCAGTCGGCCTGCAGGAGATTAATTGTTTGCCGATTCTCTCAATATCCAGGTCAGCTGTCCCATCGCGCAGGCCAAGGCATACTCCGTACGCTGCGGTCGCACCGATAAGGGGGGCTCCCCGGACCAGCATTTCGCGAATTGCATGGGCCGCATCATCCAGTGATTGGAGAGATACTATTCTAAACTCGTGGGGAAGCCGTGTCTGATCAATAATCTCTACGCTTCTGCCGTCATCGGTCAGCCAGATAGACCGATAAGACTTGTCACCAACTCTCATAAAAATACAGCCATTTCATTCTTGTCCGGCAATGCTGCAAACATAAAAAAAATGACCTCCACAGTCACGGCTCCACAGTTCATACGGGATAGTTTACTTCGCCTGCTCCAGGCCCACCTCTACCTGTTGAGGATTCTCCAGGGCTGTTTCTTCGTCTTCATACTGGGGATTGAGAAAAAAGGAAATCAGCCTGTCCTCATACCCGGGCTTTGACACCTTGACAAGAATATATTCCTGCTCGCCTGTTTCCGTCTCCCTGACATGCTTAAAAGGCGTTGTTCCGAGTGTACTGTTGTCCTCCAGATTTACCACATCGGCACCCGGAGGATTTGAAACAATCTCGGCCGCTCCAAAAGGCGGATTTTTGTCTGCCGCGCAGCCGGTCAGAAAAAACATAACCCCAACGAAAGCCATACACACAGAAAACATTGCTACTGCTTTTTCAATTTTCATAACAACCTCCCATCAGAAAATATTTTAACTGCAACTATATTATATAGTATCGTGAGGTCAGGTGAGAGGTCAAGATAAACAAAAAATACCCTCGTGCATTTTTTCCTGCATAATTCCAACCGACCTGTTGTATATTTTAAAGAATTGTATCATGTTGCGGATGACCATTTACCCAAGCAACTGAACCGGGGGAGCCTGATGTGAAAAAAATTTTTGTCTTTTTCGGCCGTCTTTTTTACTGGCTATGGAAACTCATGACCACTGGCTGCCTGGTCTTCACCAACCTGATCTTTCTCGTAATCGCCCTTGTCATTCTGGCCTTTTATTTCCAGCCCGAAACCCAGGTACCTGACGACAGCGCCTTGATCATAGCGCCCAAAGGAGACATCGTCGAAAAAGCGACCACCATCAGTCCGATGTCCCATATATTTAACGGTTTTACAGGGGTGCCGTTGCTAAAGGAGACACTTCTGCAGGACATTCTCGATGCCGTTAATACATCTGCAGGAGACGACAGAATCAAACTCATTGTTCTGTCCCTGTCTCAGATGAAGCAGAGCAGCCTCAACCAGATCCATGCCATCGGCCGGGCGCTTGAAACATTCAAGCAGACGGGCAAAAAAGTTATCGCCATTGATGACCAGTATGAACAGGGCCAGTACTATCTTGCCTCGTATGCAGATGAAATCTACCTCAACCCGATGGGGAATGTCGGCCTTCGCGGGTTTGGTCTTTTCAGGCTGTACGTGAAGGAACTCATTGATAAACTGGCCATCAACTTTCATGTATTCCGCGTGGGGACATTCAAGTCCGCAACAGAGCCCTTGCTCCGCAACGATATGTCTGAAGAGGCAAAAGTTGCCAACAGGCTGTGGCTGACAAATCTCTGGAATTTCTACTGCAGGGAAATCGGAGGTAACCGTGATCTTTCACCGGAATTCATCAACTCGTTCATTAACAATACGCCCGAACTCCTGGACCGGGCAGGAGGGAGCGCCAGCCGCATGGCCCTTGAAGCCGGCCTTATCGATGGCATAAAAACCAGACATGAAATTGAGGAGTACCTGAGTGGCCTCGTTGGCAGGGCGGATGATGATACATCCTTTAAACACATTCATTTCAAGGATTACATGAATACCATCACGCCCTCCTTTACAAATGAGGAACAGGGCACAAACCCAAACCACATAGGTCTCATTGTGGCCCAGGGTAATATCGTCTACGGTGATGGTATTCCCGGGCAAATCAGCAGTGAAAGTTTAGGCAAACTTATTCGTCAGGCCGGAAAAGATAACAATGTGAAGGCCCTGGTCCTGCGAATAGACAGCGGAGGAGGCAGTGCCGTCGCATCCGAGGAAATCCGCCGGGAACTCCTCCTTCTTCAGCAGTCCGGGAAACCGCTTGTCATATCCATGGGTGCCATGGCCGCCTCGGGTGCATACTGGGTATCTGCTTGCGCCGACCGGATTTTTGCCGCACCGACAACCCTTACCGGTTCCATAGGAGTTTTCGGGGTAGTACCCACGTTTGAAAAATCCATAGCCAGGATCGGCGTCCACAGCGACGGTATTGCAACAAGCAAAATGGCAGGCGCCGAGAACCCCACCATTGCACTCTCGCCTGAAGTGAGCAAAACCATCCAGCTCAGTGTTGAAGAGGTATACAACCGTTTTCTCAATATAGTCTCTGAAGGGCGTAAAATTCCAAGGGACAACGTGGAAAAACTGGCCAAAGGACGAGTCTGGGACGGCACCACTGCTAAAGAACTGGGCCTCATAGACGAACTTGGCAACCTGGATGACGCCATTGCGGCCGCGGGGAAACTGGCAGGACTGACCGATTACTCACCAGTCTATATCAGGGAGACGTCTTCTTCCGGGGAAGAATTCCTCAGGCTGCTTGGCCAACGTACCGTACACGTTCTTGAACAGACAAAACTCTTCAGGTTGCAGCACAGGCCATGGTGGGAAACTATCGGCAACCATTTTGATTTTTCCTTCTTTGAAAGTGATCCGGCCCATATTTATGCGCATTGCCTTATACCACATTCAGGCATTATCAAAAATGATCTGCCGTATCTGTCTGACTGATCCGCCATCGGGAGGGAAGTCGTTCATCAAAATCAGGTCCAATTCTTTTTTGCCCGGCCCGATTTAAGTATGCCCCTGTGTTTTTTTGCCTGCAACCGTTTTTCCTTAACGCGTCTCGATAATTTAGACTTTTTCCTGACCGGTTTTTCTGTCAGGGCAACGGCAAGCAGATCTACAAATCTTCGGACGGCATCCTCCCGATTCGCTCTCTGGGTCCGGTAGCTCGTTGCTGTAATTCGGAGTATCCCGGCCTCGTTTATTCTATTTGCCAACCTCTGTCGTACCGTGTTTTTTTGTCTTTCTGTGAGCGACGGCGAACCCTTCACATCGAACCAGAGCGTCACCCGGCTGTTCACCTTGTTTACATTCTGTCCGCCCGGACCGCTGCAACGCGAAAAGGTAAAACGCAGCTCATTGTCTGGTATTATCAGTTTTCCAGAAATATCATTCATTATCATGGATACGGTTTGTTTTTCTCAATCTCATTGCCTGATTCCAGGGCATTCTTCCAGTACTTCAGCCCCGTGCATTTTAAAATACTCCCAGAAGGGAAAACGACGGCACTGGTCCGGCCTGACTTCGTAGACTGAGCACCCTTGAATTTGATCATCATAAAACACACAATGATAGTTGCCCTCTTCAAAACGCTCTTTCAGGGACAGCCTGTTGTTACTCCGGTTAACAAATTGATGCAGAAAATCGACAACATTCATTCCAAGGAAACTGCTTATTTCTTTTACCTCGTATTCACTTATCCACACATTTCCCGATTTGCCACGACAACAGTATCCCTGACAGCCCCTGCAGGCCTCCGAATCAAAGCAGTAATCAAAACCATTTTTTACAATAATCGGCATCAGTTTGCTTTCACACTCTTCTCTCATCTCAAGGTGGCCTTAATCTTGATGACTATTTCGGCAATAACAGTTGCCCCGCCTTCAAGGTCCTCCATGAAGGTAAAAACTGAGCTACAAGCATGGCAACGAGCATTAATGCAGCCCCTCCCAAAGCCCTGCTGTTCATCACTTCCTCCAGAAATATCCAGCCGGAAAGAGCCGCAAAAACTGCTTCTAACTGCATAATAACCGCTGCATGTGAAGCAGGTGAATATTTCTGGCCAGATACCTGCAGGGTAAAGCCGAGACCGACAGAAATAATGCCGCCATACAGAATTTCAATCCTGGCTGCGGATATTGCTGACATGCTTATATCTTCTACACATAAAGCTATTAGGAGGCTCAGTACCCCGCACACAAATGACTGGCCGAACGCCAGCATAACCGTATCAATTTTCGGTGACAGCCATCCAAGTGTCAGCACCTGGCAAGCCCAGACAAAGGCGCTTGCAAGAATCCATGCATCTCCGGGGGCCAGGGT
>Ga0209013_10005067_pt1 | contig 11420 bp, 8 predicted proteins | sample Cruoilmetagenom2_FD_187291 | JGI IMG/M metagenome (GOLD analysis project Ga0209013, IMG submission 187291) | Oil polluted marine microbial communities from Coal Oil Point, Santa Barbara, California, USA - Sample 2 (SPAdes) (version 2) | ecosystem: Environmental > Aquatic > Marine > Oil seeps ...
GAACAGATCCGTAGTTTTTCTCCCGACGTTTTGGTGATTTCCCTGGGTGTTGACACATATGAAAAAGATCCCATTTCGAGATTCAAGCTGAAAAGTGAGCATTTTCTCAAACTCGGGGATATAATCGCAAAAAAAACCCACTGCCCGAGTCTTTTTATCATGGAGGGTGGTTACGCCGTGGAGAAAATCGGCATCAATGTGGTCAAAATGCTCACTGGATTCATAAACGCTTGAAGACTTGTGATAGTAAAAAATGCCACGTAATAATTTTGTGGCGAAAAACTAAAAGGGTTGTTTGATAATGTCTGAAGTAACAATCGCTGTGACCCAGATGGCTTGCAGCGAAAATATTAATGAAAATATCGATAAGGCTGAAAATTTAATTCAACAGGCAGCTAAACTGGGGGCGCAGATTATCCTGCTCCAGGAGCTATTTTTAACGCCATATTTCTGCAAGGATAAAAAGGAGGAATATTTTGAACTGGCTCAGGAAGCTGAAAATAATCCGGTTTTAGGTAGAATGTCTGAACTTGCCGGGGATTTGTCGGTCGTTCTGCCCATCAGTTTTTATGAACGGGCCGGCAATGCCTTTTTTAACTCTTTAATGATGATTGATGCAGATGGCACACAAATGGGTGTATATCGAAAAACACATATTCCCCATGCGCCCGGCTATGAAGAAAAATATTATTTCTCTCCCGGCGATACCGGTTTCAAGGTCTGGCCGACACAATACGGTAATGTCGGTGCAGGCATCTGCTGGGACCAGTGGTTTCCGGAATGTGCCCGGGCAATGGCGTTAATGGGCGCGGATATTTTGCTTTATCCGACCGCCATCGGTACCGCTTCTTATGATAAGGGATTTGATTATTCACCACAGTGGCAGCATGTGATGCAGGGTCATGCGGCCGCAAACGTTATCCCGATTTGTGCATCCAATAGAGTCGGCCTGGAAAAAGGGGAGTCATGTGAAATAATATTTTTCGGACGATCCTTTATTACGGATGAAGCAGGTTCAAAAGTGGCAGAGGCTGATCGTGAGGAAGAAACTGTATTGACGGCCTCATTTGATTTTGAGAAAATTCGAAAAAGAAGAAACGGGTTTTCACTCTTCAGAGACAGGCGACCTGATATGTATGATGTATTGTTAACACTGGATGGCCGCTTGTCGCAAAAATAAAGCATTAATTCAATTTCTCTCTTCTTACAGCAGTCAGGGTATCCTCACCATAATGGTAAGGACGTCCTTATTTTTTTATTCTCATTTTTTTCTTACTTCATCATCGCTCCCGCCTTCGGTGTCTCTCAATCATAACGGTTCTTCACAAGCTGAAGCCTAAATGAAGGTTCGGCATTGATTACGCTATCTATGTTATTGATATTCGACTGGATGTTGAAAGGGTAAAAATTGCCAAAAAGTATGAATTGCTGTAAATTCATTGCCCAGCACTATATCGAATAAAAGCCTCCCATAAAGACGACATTTTTCATTAAAATTACAATTTGTAATTATTTAAGCCATTTAAGGTTTTTTATATTACTTTAGTCACCTTTTTTAACAACCTTCCTGCATTCGATATTCGAACTATTATTTGAAATATATTTATATTAACACATTTTTTACTTGACATAAGGTTTTTTTATGTTCTATATGGTTCGATATTAGATTATGGCCGAATTTTACAATATAATGCATGAACACGTAAAAGCTCAACTCGAAAACCGAATGCTGCATGCATTAACAGAACAAAGGCGCAACACATTTATTAATTTTAAGGAGATCATTATGAAAAGCAGCTTAACAGGAAGACACTTTTTGCAGCTTCAGGATTTTACCCGCGAAGAAATTATGATGATGCTGGAGACTACCAGAGAATTAAAACTTGAAGCCAAACGCGGTCATTTCCCTCCTTACCTGGCCGGTAGATCTCTGGGTATGATTTTCGACCAGGGTTCAACACGTACCCGTATCTCTTTTGAGCTCGGCATGCAACAGCTGGGAGGTTTTTCACTTTATCTGAAACCCGGTGAGATTCATCTGGGTGTTAAAGAGTCCATTTACGATACATCAAAAGTATTAAGTCGTTATCATGACGTCATCATGATTCGCTGGAATAATTTTAAAGAGCTGAAAGAATTTGCAAAATACGCAGATGTTCCGGTTGTAAACGCCATGACGGATGTTAACCATCCCTGCCAGGCATTAGCCGACATTTACACCATGATGGAAAGATTCGGTACCGACCTTAGAGGGATGAATGTTACCTTTTTTGGTGATCGCACACAGCCTGCTCATTCCCTGGCAATGATCTGCTCCAAGCTGGGTATCAACTATACCCATTGCGCACCTGAAAAATACCAGATCCTTCCTGAATGGAGTGACCTGTTCAAAGCAAACAACAATGTATCCGGCGGTGTTTTTAAACAGACCGCAGATATTGATGAAGCCACAAAGAATGCACACTGCATTTATACGGATGTCTGGTACTGGATCGGCCAGGAAGGCGAAGTGGATGAAAGAAAAGATGCCTTTGCTCCTTACCAGGTAACCATGGACATGATTAAAAAGTGCGACAAGGATGTAATCTTTGAGCATTGCCTGCCTGCCGGTCGCGGTGTTGAAGTAACGGATGAAGTTATGGACAGCCACCATTCTGTTGTTTTTGATGAGGCTGAAAACAGAATGCACACAGAAAAAGCATTGCTTGTTCTCATTATGTCTTAAGATTTAATAAGGAGGCTATCCATGTACGAAGAATTGGTTATTATCGCATTGGGTGGCAATGCAATTAAACAGTCAGACGAAAAAGGAACAACCGAAGAGCAGTTTAAAAATGTAGATATCACTGCAAAACAGATTGCACGTATCTGCAAGGCCGGTTATCTCCAGGTACTGACCCATGGCAACGGCCCCCAGGCCGGTGCACTGCTAATCCAGCAGGAAGAGGCAAAAAACATTGTTCCGCCGCAGACACTGGCCTGCTGCGGTGCCATGACACAGGGACAAATAGGATGGATGTTCCAGAACCGCATCGGATATCATTTTTCACAAGAAAGTCTGGATTATCCCGTTGCCACCATGATTACACAGGTTGTTGTTGATAAGGATGATCCTGATTTTCAGAACCCGTCAAAACCGGTTGGCCCTTTTTATACTGAAGAAGAGGCCATTGGGCTGAAAAATGAAAAAGGCTATATCGTAAAAGAAGCCAAACCCGGTCAGGAAAAAGGATGGCGCCGTGTTGTACCATCGCCAAGACCGGTTGATATTTACGAAAAAAAAGCGATCAAACAGCTGCTTGATATTGAGGCACTGGTTATCGTTTCCGGCGGCGGTGGCATTCCCATTGTCAAGGAAGATGACGGCAGCTACTCCGGTGTTGATGCTGTTATCGATAAAGATCTCTCTGCCAACAAACTGGGCCAGGTGCTCAATGCCGATTACCTGTTAATCCTGACGGATGTTGAAAATGCCTACATCAATTTCAACAAACCGGATCAGAAAACCCTGGAAACCATCACTTTAAGGGAAGCAGAAAAATACCAGGAAGAAGGTCAGTTTGCCGGCGGTTCCATGGGGCCCAAAATGGATGCAGCCATGAGATTTGTTCGCTGGGGCGGCAAGGCTTCCATCATCACAAGCCTGGACAACGCGCTGGACGCCCTTGAAGGTAAAACAGGCACGCGCATTTTAAAGAATTAATCTTATTAACTATTTTTTTAGGAGGACGTATGAGTAATTTTCAGAAAGCGCTTGATTATTCCGCCAAATGGCTGGAAATTATCAAACAGGATACAGCAACACTGGACAACACCACTGCCAAGTGGATCTCAGAGGAAACGAGAAACAACTTCGTAAACCATTTTAATGCAGGCTGGGTTGAATATCGCAAATCGATGACAGAAGCCGGCGATTACGCTGCTATCGAATGGCGTGGCAAAGGTTCAAAGTTTTATGACAACTTCGGCAACGAATACCTTGACTTCCTCGGAGGCTATGGCGCACTCGATCTGGGTTGGTCACACCCCGAAGTCGTTGAAGCTGTTAGAGCGCAGGCCGGCAAATCCGGTATTCCCACACAGGAACTGATGGACCCCCTGCGCGGTGTTCTGGCAAAACTGATGGCTGAAATCACCCCCGGCAACATTGACCATGCATTTTTCGTTGGTAGTGGTACGGAAGCTGTTGAAGGCGCGCTCAAAATTGCAAGACTTCACACCGGCAAACATAATTTCATTTCTACGGTTAAGGCATTCCATGGCAAAACTGCCGGCTCCCTCAGTGTAATGGGTAAAAAAGATTTCCGTGCACCGCTGCAGCCTTATGGCGGACAGACCTTCTACGTTCCCTTTGGTGATGCAGATGCGCTGGAAAAACAGCTTGAGATCTGTGACATTGTCGGCATCGAGATTGCCGGTTTTATTGCAGAACCTATTCAGGGTGAAGCCGGCGCTATCGTTCCTCCGGCAGATTATTGGTCAAGAGTTCGTGAAAGCTGTACAAAATACGGTGTCCTGATGATCTGTGACGAAGTTCAAACAGGTCTTGGAAGAACCGGTGCACTCTGGGGCGTCAACCACTGGAACGTGGAGCCGGACATTATGATGACCGCGAAATCCCTTGGCGGCGGTGTCATGCCGATCGGCAGTTTCATGGGTAGCGGCGAAATCTGGAAATCATTTGAAGAACCCAATCCGTTTATCCATACCACAACAACCGGTGGAAACCCGATGTCATGCGCAGCAGCGATCGCCACTATCCAGGTAATGCTTAGGGATAACCTGCCCCAGCGTGCCGCTGAGCTTGGTGATTATTTCATGGGTGAACTCAACAAGCTTACTGAAGAGTTCCCTGGCGTATATGAAAAGATTACCGGCAAAGGTCTTCTTATCGGACAGCACTTCATAAATGATGAAGTCGGATACAAAGTAGCTGCCGGTCTGTTTAGACGTAAAGTTCTCGTTGCAGGGACCCTGATCAATGCAAAGGCTATTCGTTTTGAGCCGCCGCTGATTGTAGCAAAAGAAGAAATTGACGAAGTCCTTAACAGACTGCGTGATACACTGAAAGATATTACAAAAACCGCACCGGCGGTTTAATCCATCTTAATAACGGATGGATTGTCTGCCGCCTTGATCCAAAAAGATAAAAGGAACATTAGTTGAGCTCGCTAATCTTTTTTCAAATACTGGGTCAATTCAGGTAATAAAAAAGAAAGGGTATTGTTATGGAAGGTTCTTACGAGTATGGCAACTGGGTTTTGGTCGGGCTGGGGATTTACATGGTCCTCATGCTGTTTATCGGGTGGTATGCGTCCAAGAAGATCTCCACCACCACGGATTACGTGATAGCCGGCCGGCGGCTTGGTATCCTGTTTTGTACAGGGACCCTCTTTGCCACCTGGTTCGGATCCGGCACCTGTATGGGTGGCGCGGGCAATGGCTACATTTTCGGCAACCAGGGCGTTATCTTCGATCCCTGGGGCGCCGCCGTATGCCTGTTGCTGACCGGTTTCTTTTTCGCCCGGATAATGCGCCGCGGGCGCTACATCACCCTGGTGGATCTGTTCGAACTGCGCTACGGGAAGACCATGGGCCTGTTTTCCACCGGCTCATTGTGCATTGCGGAAACAGGATGGGTGGGTGCCCAGCTAGTGGCTTTCGGCACCATCATAAACTATTTCAGCGGCATTCCGCTATGGACGGGAATCAGCATCTCCACAGTCATCCTGATAGTGTACACCTACCTGGGCGGCATGTGGGCCGTCACCCTCACCGATGTCTTTCAAATGTTCATTCTCATGGTGGGCATGGCCATCATGCTGTATGTGGCCGTTCCTCTGGTGGGCGGCTGGGAAGCGATCTTCTCAAACGACCCGGCCAACAACATGATGGGCCTCAACCAATGGTCCTTTGCCCCCACGCCGGAGTCCGCGGCCGATGCGGAACTGGGGAACGCCGGATTCATGTACTACACCGGCTATGTGGGATATTTTTACTGGATTGCCGCCTGGCTGGCCATCGGAATGGGCAGCATCCCGGCCCAGGATCTCATGCAGCGCGTACTGTCCGCCAAGAATGAGAAAACCGCCTCCTATTCCAGCTATATTGCCGCCCTGCTCTACGTCACCGTCGGCATGATGCCCGTGATCATCGGCATGATCTTTTTCCAATTAAACCCCGAGTTGAGCATCGATGATGCGTTGAATAAGATTCTTCTGCTCATGGCTGTGGAACATCTCACTCCGATCTTAGCAGTTCTTTTTGTCTGTGCACTTGTGGCGGCCCTGATGAGTTCTTCGGACAGTGCCATCCTGGCAGCGGCATCGGTCATCGGATATAACGGATACAAGTATTTCAAACCCGACGCGGACGAGCATCAGACACTCAAGATGACCAAAATCATGGTTCCCATCGTCACCATCGCCTCGCTGATACTGGCCCTGTACTTCCAGGTGATCTACAACCTGATGGTCGTCGCCTGGTCTCTGCTGCTGGTGAGCCTTTTCGTTCCCTATGCGGCGGCCTATTTCTGGAAGAAAGCCAACAGATACGGCGCCATTTCTGCATTCTGGGGTGGATTGGTTGTCTGGCTTATATCCTATGTCATCTACCTGCCCATGACCAAGGCCGCCAATACCGACCTGGGCCTAAAAGGCGCTGAATCCGGACTCTATTTCGAATGGGCCATGTGGGATTCGCTTTACATCAGCTCTGTCTGGGCGCTCCTCGGTTCTCTGGCCTTCATGGTGGTGGTCTCCCTGGCCACGCAAAAAATGGACCCGCCTAAACCGCTGGTTGACATCGACGGAAACCCCTTGCCCATGGTCAACTGGATGGGGTTTTTTAAAAAGGGGGAGACGGGTGCCGCCGGTAGCGAAACGGTGTAGATGACCGAACGTAAAAACAAGACAGCCGTTGCATGCACGGCCGGGCGAGGATGAAAAACCGGGGTTGTTAACTTTGATTACGACCCCGGGCACATAGTAATTTTAGTAGCTCTATTCATATTTTTCCGGTTCAACTAATCGGTGTTATCGAGTCGATGCTTGCAAAACAGAAATCGCCATTGAGAGGAAGAGAGATTTGAGCGACTATCCTCTGCCGCAGGTATTGGATTTCCTAAGAAAGGTGGTGCCCTTCAATGCTCTCGGACCGAACGTGCTGCAGGGTATTGTATCCAGGTCCGAGATTGCTTTTTATCCCAGGGGGAAGATAATTATCCGGATGGGTGAGCAATCGGCCGGACACCTGTTCGTTATTCAGACGGGCTGCGCCCGGGTGACTATCACGGATGAATCAAACGATGAGATCCTGGTCGACATGCGAGGCGAAGGGGAGGTCTTCGGTGCCTTCAGTCTGTTGAAAGGACATGAAGCGCTGTTTAATGTCTGCGTGGAAGAGGACCTGATCGTTTTTCTTATTCCCATAGATGTGATTAAATCCATCTTGAACGCAAATGAGGCGTTTAAGCGATATTTTGATTCAACCCTGGCCAGAAATTTCAAGACCGTACGGGAGTCGGCCGATCATAAGCGTTCCCTGTATACCCCGGAAAACCAGCTTGATATCGATATGTTTCTGACAGGCAAGCGGGTCTCGGAGTTGATGGCAGGCGATGTTCTGACCTGCGGCCTTAAGACGACGGCCCAGCAGGCTGCCCGGAATATGAAGCAGCGTCGGGTTGGATCCATTGTGGTGGCGGACGACACCGGTGGGCCGGCCGGTATCGTCACGGATGCAGATCTTCGAAGCAAAATCCTGGCCGATGGTCTCAGCCTACAAACGCCGGTCCATGAGATCATGAGCGCGCCGGTTTGCACTATCTCTCCTAAGGCCTACACGTTTGATGCGCTTCTTGAAATGAGCCGTTTCCGGCTCAGCCACCTGGTAGTTGTTGAAAATGAACGTGCTGTGGGGATTATCTCTGAGCAGGATTTCCAGATTGAAATCGGCAGCTCGCCCGTGGGCATGATTGAAGATATTGACAAATCAACATCGGTGAACGGCCTGGTCGGTTTAAGGTCTAAAATTGACCGGGTACTCGAAATGGCCATGCGCCGCAGTGGTTCCGTGAGGCCCATGGTGGCCCTGTTTGCTGAGTTAAACGAGCGGGTCGCAAAAAGATTTATTCACCTCATTGAAAGGGAGATGGCGAACGAGGGCCACGGCTATCCGCCGGTTCCGTATTGCTGGCTGGCCATGGGAAGCGAGGGTCGACAGGAGCAGACGCTGCTCACCGATCAGGACAACGCACTCTTATATGAAGATGTTCCGGACGGGGAAAATGATCATGTGAAGGATTGGTTTCTGCATCTTTCCAGGCGCGTTGTGGATGCCCTCGAGCGATACGGAATCCCGCGATGCACCGGGGGCATCATGGCCGGCAATCCCCAATGGTGCATGCGGGCCGGCGATTGGGAGAAAATGTTCACGGGATGGATATCCGATCCCACCCCGTTCGCCCTCCGCATGGCCACCATCTTCTTTGACTTCAGGGGGATCGCAGGCAAATTGGAAGATGCCGCCGGACTCCGGCTGAAACTCAATGGAATGACAAGTGGCAGCAAGTATTTTATCCGGCAACTGGCGAAAAATGCGCTTATCAATAAACCCCCGCTGGGGTTTCTTCGACAGTTTGTGGTGGAAAAGTCCGGTGAGAACAAAAATGAACTGAACCTTAAACTGAAAGGGCTGACACCAGTGGTGGATGCCGCCCGGGTGCTGGCCCTTGAGTCGGGGATTACCACCACCAACACCATGGGACGGTTGGAGGCCATCGCGGATAAGGGGATCCTTAAACCGGGATTCCTATCAGAGGTTGATGATGCCTATGATTTTATCAATTTCATACGGATCAGCCATCACCTTCGATCGCGATCCCAGGGTGATTTTTTGGATAATTTTATCGACCCGGCCCGGCTCAATAACATTCAGCGCAAATGGTTGAAAGAGAGTTTTGCCATCGTCAGCCGGTTGCAGGAAAAATTGTCCCTACGGTACCAGACAAAAATGTAGCGGTGAGCAAATGTTCAATTTCCTATTAGCCTGGCTTCAAAACTGCTTGCTAAGGCTCCGTCTTAAAAACAGGCCTGTCAGTCCCGTTGGCCGGAAAAACCTCCGGGCCCTTGAGCATCTGAGACTTTTTCAACCGGCGCGATCCTATTCCTACGTAGTGGTGGATTTGGAAACCACCGGACTTGATGTGAAAACAGACCGGGTTTTGAGCATCGGCGCATTTCGAATCAAATCGGGGCGAATCCGCATGGGCGACATGTTCAACATCTTTGTAAACCCGGAGCAGGAAATCCCCTCGGCGGCTATAAAGGTGCACGGCATCGTGCCGGACATGGTGAAGGATGCCGCAACTGCCGGGGAAGCCATGGACGAATTCCTGGCGTTTCTAGGGCACGATATCATGGTGGCCCATCATGCGGCGTTTGACCTGGCGTTCATCAACCGGATAATGTCCGAACATCACGGCTTTAAACTTCAGAATATGGTTGTGAATACCGTGCCATTATGCCAGCAGGTTATTCTTCCGCAATTTTATACATTAATGAGACGGTATAAGCGCTTATCCGCCGGCCGGTTTGGGCATATTTCCATGCAAAAGAATGAGCAGTACAGCCTGGATTATATCGCCAACCACCTGGGAATTCAAATTTACAAACGGCACACGGCCGTGGGCGACGCCCTGGCAGCGGCCATGATCTTTCAACGGACTATGTCGAAAATGGAAAAAGCCGGGCGGGGCAAACTGGTTCATCTGGCAAATGCCGGGGTACTGTAATCTAATGATTCACACATAGTCTGCATCGTCGGGTCGATGCATTCAAGGCGGCAATCGGTATTAGTATGATATAAAATTGGAAGAAAATTATCAGGCTCCTCATGACTGACGGGATATTGAATTGAAAAATATCAACACATAATTACGATAGAGAAGGAAAAACGATGGCCAAACGATTAGACGAAACACCCAAAAAAGATGGCTTTAAAATGCCGGGCGAATTCGAGGAACACAAACAGTGTTGGATGATCTGGCCTGAACGGACAGACAACTGGCGGATGGGTGCCAAGCCAGTCCAAAAGGCGTTTGTTCAGGTGGCAAAAGTAATAAGCGACTTTGAACCCGTTACTATGGCCGTCTCAAGTGGCCAGTACAGCAACGCCCGCGAAAAACTTCCTGCTCATATTCGTGTTGTTGAGATTTCCAGCGACGACGCATGGATGAGGGACACTGGTGCGACCTTTGTAAAAAACGACAAGACCGGAGAGGTCAGGGGAGTTGACTGGGAGTTCAACGCCTGGGGTGGACTGGTGGATGGGCTGTACTTTCCATGGGATCAGGACGAAAAGGTCGCCCAGAAGATGTGTGAAATCGAATCAATCGACACCTATCGCACAAACGGGTTTGTTCTGGAAGGGGGAAGCATTCACGTAGACGGCGAAGGGACCTGTATTGTCACAGAAACTTGTCTGCTCCACGAAAGCCGGAATCCTCATATGGTAAAAGAGGAGATCGAGAATCAGCTTAAGGAGTATCTGAATCTGGAGAAGATAATTTGGCTTCCTGAAGGAATCTACCTTGATGAGACAAACGAACATGTGGATAATATTGTCCACTATATCGCTCCTGGAAAAGTAGTTCTGGCCTGGACTGAAGATAAGAATGATCCACAGTACAATATGTCGGCTAAAGCCTATGAAGTTCTCTCCAATACAACTGACGCAAAGGGACGCAAACTGGAGGTTTTCAAGCTTCATATTCCCGGTAAAATTCTCATTACTGCGGAAGAGGCTGATGGCGTTGATGCGGTTGACGGAGCTCTTCCCAGGCAAGAGGGAAATCGACAGGCCGCCTCCTACGCAAATTTTTATATCGCTAATGGTGCAGTTATTCTACCCGTTTTTAATGATGAGAAATTTGACAAACTGGCCATAGAAACGCTGCAGAAGGCAATGCCTGACCGAAAAATCGTTCCCATATATGCTAGAGAAATTATTTTAGGGGGCGGAAATATTCATTGCATTACTCAGCAGCAGCCGAAATAGTGTCTGACAAAAAACATCAACCGTTAGATATTTCAGTATAAAAATGATAAGGTCAATTGATGACCGATTTTCCTATCAACAGCTTAGCGAAAGGAGATACCATGAAATTGATACGGGTAAACATGACAGACAAATCCATAAAAATTGAGGAAATACCTGCAGAATACAAAATGCTTGGTGGAAGGGGCTTAACGTCAGTTATGATCAATAATGAAGTACCTGCTCAAAGCGACGCGTTAGGGCCGCAAAATAAACTTATTTTTGCCCCCGGATTTTTAACCGGCACACCTTTGATCAATACCAGCCGATTATCAGTGGGTGCCAAAAGCCCGCTGACAGGCGGCATCAAAGAAAGCAATGTG
>Ga0209013_10005068_pt1 | contig 11420 bp, 13 predicted proteins | sample Cruoilmetagenom2_FD_187291 | JGI IMG/M metagenome (GOLD analysis project Ga0209013, IMG submission 187291) | Oil polluted marine microbial communities from Coal Oil Point, Santa Barbara, California, USA - Sample 2 (SPAdes) (version 2) | ecosystem: Environmental > Aquatic > Marine > Oil seeps ...
CATATTGGCGGTTTAAGAACTGCACTCTTTTCTTGGTTGACAGCCAAGCACAATGATGGGAAGTTCCTGCTGCGTATCGAAGATACCGATATGGCAAGAAATTCAGAAGAAGCTACGGAAGCGATACTTAAAGCTTTTGAGTGGGTGGGAATGAATCATGATGGTGAAGTCATCTATCAGTCTAAACGTTTTGATCTTTATAAAAAGTACATTGATCAGCTTTTGGAAGAGGGAAAAGCATATAAGTGCTACATGAGTAAAGAAGAGCTTGCTGCCTTGCGTGAAGAGCAAATGGCTAAAAAAGAGCGTACGCGTTATGATGGCCGTTACCGTGATTTTACAGGAACGCCTCCTGAAGGTATTGCGCCGGTTATTCGCATTAAAGCACCCCAGGAAGGGACTATCTTTTTTGTAGATGGAGTGAAAGGTGCGATGAACATCGCGGCATCGGAAGTAGATGATTTTATCATTGCCAGAGCAGACGGGGCGCCTACGTATAACTTTGTCGTTGCCATCGATGATGCTCTTATGGGATTGACAGATGTTATCCGTGGAGATGACCATCTTTACAATACTCCCAAGCAGATCGTTGTTTACAATGCACTTGGCTTCTCTCTCCCGAATTTTAACCATGTTGCCATGATCAATAATGAACAGGGTAAAAAACTTTCTAAAAGAGATGGCGCAACAGATGTAATGGATTACAAAGCTATGGGTTATCTGCCGGAGGCACTGCTCAATTTCCTTGTGCGTTTAGGCTGGAGTCATGGGGATCAGGAGATATTCTCTATCGAAGAGATGATAGAATTGTTTGACCCTAAGAATATCAACAAATCTTCTTCAAATTATAATCTGGACAAGTTATTGTGGCTTAATTCGCACTACATTAAAAACATGCCGAATGAAAAACTGGCTACTTTACTGAAAGAATATGGTGTCTCTATAGAAGGTCATGATAAACTGGAACTTCTTCTTGATGCAACAAAGGAGAGAGGAAAAACACTGGTAGAATTGGCAGATCAGATCAATCTTATCTTGTCTGCACCAAATGAATATGATGAAAAAGCATCCAAGAAAGCCTTTAAGGGTGAAGCGAAAACAATTTTGGCTGATTTTGCAGTCATGTTGCAGAACTGGGATAAAACTTTGCACCTTCCTTGCGATTATCATGAAGTGATGGAAAAACTTGTAGAGACAAAAGAGATAGGTTTCGGGAAGATAGGAATGCCTTTGCGTGTGAGTCTGCTTGGTTCTATGACCGGATCCGGACTTGATGAGGTCATGGCTATTCTGGGTGTGGATGAGACGGTTTCACGTATAGAAAAAGCGATAGAGACTGTAGCGTAACCACGCTACATTTTCAAAAACAACTTCAAAGACTTTTTCGCCTTATCGTCCATCTCATAATAAATATGATCCAAATACCAAGTTAGTTGCTTAGCTGTAATTCCTCTTTTCTTCGCTTCTTTTTTTAAAATGTATTGAGGGATCTTTACTTTTGTCTGGGAAAAAGTCTTTGCCAGTTTTTGTACAGCCTTCCCATGGCTGTTGTAACAAAGTCTGGCAAAGACAAAAGGCAATCCTGTTTTCTTATGCCATGCTTCCGCCAAGTCGATGCCTTCTCCTCCCTCCAGGTAATGTTTGAGTGCCGCATCACCTATAAGCACTTTTCCATGCAGGTTTAAAACTTTTGCCAATTGATTGGAGCTTGCAGAGGCAGGATCACTTTCATCCGCACCTTCCAGGAGCAGGACAGAGTAGACTTTTTTATCTGCGATGATCCCTAAGTCGGTACAGGCATATCTGCGTGATTCAACTGATGAGATAAAAGCCGCATTGACCTCTTTTCTCTTGAGTGCCGCATTGATCTTGCTTGGAACGGCACGTTTATAGTTAAAAGATGATTTGGCTGCTGAAGAGCGTAGATTTTTTTTGAGAAAGAGTTGAAAAGGTAGAAGATTAAGATAGCTAATGGAACCAAATAACATAGTACACGCTCCTCTTAAAATCCTGTTTAAGCGTAATTATAGCAAACAACTTTTATAATCGCGTCATAATAGAGGGTGAAATAATCCCTATTTTGAAAGAGTTATTTATGGTGAAAGTAGAATTTTTAGGTCCCATAGGCAAAGCAGCCATGGAGATGGAAGCAAATACTTTGGCAGATGTCTCTGCGAAGTTAAAAGAAGATAGCTCTTTGACTGCATGGTTGGATAAATGTGCCGTAGCGTTGAATGATACGATGGTGAATGATCTGTCTACAGTACTTAAAGATGGTGATAGAGTATCTATTTTGCCGCCAGTATGTGGTGGGTAAGCAGTGGAACTCTATCATGGTCCGCTAGATACCAAAGAGATATTTGGCCGCTGGCTTGATGAGCAGGCTGAGTCAAACTATGGTGCGTACATCCCTTTTGTAGGGACGATACGTGCTGAAGATGACATCGAAGCCTTGAGTTTTGATATCTACGAGCCTGTGCTTCAAAAATGGTTTGATGAGTGGCAGGAGAAAGCTGCGGTGTTGGGTGCAGTCGTGAAAATGGCGCATTCCATAGGGGATGTTCCCGTCCATACCTCTTCGTATGTCTCCGCGGTCTTTTCTCCTAAGCGTAGAGTAGCGTTGGAACTGATAGATGCATTTGTGGAAGATTTTAAAGCCAATGCTCCTATATGGAAATATGATGTGAAAAATGGCGAACGTATTTACGCAGCCGACAGAAGTACACCTATGGATGGTGCTGGGCTTTTACAATAAGGAATAGAATGGCATTTATGCATTTTGACGAATCGATCGAGATGATAGAAAATCTTGAGATAAACAATTATAAAACAAAAAAACTTTACCTCGTAGATGCTTTAGGGTATGTACTGGCAGAAGATATCGTGGCGGATCACAACTCACCGGAGTTTCCTACTTCTGCGATGGACGGCTATGCGATCATCCATGAGGATATGACCCTGGGTACATTGAAGGTGGGAAGTATCAACCCCGCCGGCTCTGCTTTAAAAGATGAAGTGATAGGCGGTACCTGTATTAAAACATTTACGGGTTCACTGATGCCTAAAGGGGCGGATACCCTCATACCTATAGAAAATGTAGAAACAGATGGTGATGAGATCATCATTAAAGAAGAAGTGCCTCAAGGTTTTTCTGTTCGTGAAGTAGGGGAGAATTATGCCAAAGGACAACTTCTTATAGCGAAGGGAACTAAGATTGACTTCCCTCAGATAGGGGTGATGGCGAGCTTAAATATTGCAAATGTACTGGTGTATGAAAAACCGACTGTTGCTATACTCTCAACAGGTTCTGAACTTTTAGAATTAGGAGAAGAACAGACAAATGATGCTCAAATACGCTCTTCCAATAATTATATATTGGAAGCTATTGTAACTAAGTATGATGGTATCCCTATGCAGCTTGGCTGTATTAAAGATGATAAAGCAACGATCACTAAAGAGATCAGTGCTGCGCTGGACAAAAGTGATATTGTGGTGACAACAGGCGGCGTAAGTGTAGGTGACTTTGATTTTGTAAAAGATGTCATCGTTGAGCTTGGCTGTGATGTGGTTTTTAAAGGTGTACGTGTAAAACCGGGACAGCATATTATGGTAGCACGCAAAGAGGATAAGTTTATTATAGGACTTCCCGGGTTTGCGTACTCTTCTACTGTGACGGCGTTACTTTACCTTATACCGCTTATAGAAAAGCTTCAACGAGGCAAATGTGCATTACATACAGTCAAAGCCAAACTAAAAGAGCCATTTGTTAAACGGGCAAAAAAAGCTGAATTTACAGCATGTAATGTTTCTCTTTTGCATGGCGAGTATTATGTTGACTTCAGAGACAAAAAGGTCGGTTCATCAGCTATCCTTACCAATATGCTTGGAGATGCTGCACTTTTAGTCACCTCGGAAGATGACAAATCAAAAGAGATCGGTGATGAGGTCAGCATTTTACTTTTTGGATAGTCTATAGGGAGAGGATAGATTCTCTCGCCTTTAAAAACATTGCGAACTCTGCAGCTGTTGTACATCCCATTTTTATCGCATAACTAAATAATTCTTTATTTCTTGAGTAAACCATTTTAAATCCTTTTAACTTAAATATGTCAAATTGTATATAAAAACTGTAAAATTATATAAAAATATGTCAAATTGTCATACTTTTAAGGAAAATACTCTATAATTGACATATATATAATAAAAAAGGAGTGTAAAATGATGAATTTAGGTGAAATTATAGAAAAATTGAAAGATGTGCTCTCTGAGAGCTCTATCGGGAAAAAAGTGTTTGACAAAGATGTTGCAACGGCATTGAATATCCCGCAGGCAACTTTTGCAACGATGAAAAAAAGAAACTCGATTCCTTATGAAGAGATCCTGGAATTTTGTGCCCTGAAAAAGATATCTGTGAACTGGCTCTTTTTTGATCAGGCCGTAGATATGCTTAAAGAGGAGACAGAGAAGTTTTTCCAGGTACGTTATTTCTCTGATGTAAGGGCCAGTGCCGGTGGAGGTGGTTTTGGAGATGAAAATGAGGAAGAATACATTACTATAGATGCAAAAGTGATGCATAATATGGTAGGGTTGGGCAATACCGAGCTTGAGGCAATTAATGTGGTGGGTGAATCCATGGAACCTACTTTACAGGATGGCTCTATTGTCTTTGTTGACAGAACGCAGACGAATATCAATAAAAACGGTATTTTTATTGCTCAGACATTAAACGGTCTTTATATTAAACGTATTCAGCAGCGTGCGGACGGTATGGTAGAATTGATCTCAGATAATTCTGTCTATCCGCCACAGGCAATACATCCTGATGAGATCACTATTACAGGGAAAGTAGTTGGGAATATAGAGAGCTTGTAGGAGGTTTATCTAGAGGTTATTTGCACATTCCACACATCGCACACTCTCAGGGCGTATAGACATGCGTCCAAGTCCTATCTCCTCTTCACACTCTATACAGATACCGAACATCGGTTTATCTATACGCAGCAGGGCATTTTTCAAGCGGGTAAGTTTGATCTTGGATTCATCCAGGATCTTATTGTTCACATGCTGCTCTCCCATGGCTTCGAGTCTGGTCAGTCTTCCAAGGGAGCAGTCCGGTGCAATAGGTTTTACCTTATCCTGCAGGAGAGTTATCTGTGCTTCAGTGAGAATAATATCTTCTTCTATTTTCTTTTTCAGCGTATCTTTTTCTTTTTGTGTCATTCTGTGTTACTTTATGGTATATTTGTATTTATTATAACCAAAGGTGCCCTAAATTTTAAGATGAACCGCAGAGTTGGTCTGGAAACCCTGCAGAAACAAAGGAAAAGAAAAAGATGACTATGAAAATAATACTCTATGTGTTTGCATTGCTGCAGCTGCTGTATGCTGAACATAATCATACCAATGCCCTCATAAACGAAGATTCCCCCTACCTTCAGCAACATGCAGACAATCCTGTCAATTGGTATCCCTGGGGCAAAGAGGCTTTTGAGAAAGCCAAAAAAGAGAATAAGATGATCTTTCTCTCTATCGGATACAGTACCTGTCACTGGTGTCATGTGATGGAGGAAGAGAGTTTTACGGATAAGGAGGTCGCAAAACTGTTAAATGAAAGTTTTGTTTCCATCAAAATAGACAGGGAAGAGTATCCCCAGCTGGACAAGAAATATCAAAAGCTCTACATGGCAGTACACGGAAAGAGGGGCGGGTGGCCTTTGAGTGTTTTTTTGTCTCCTGAGAGAGAGGTCTTTCACCTGGGTACGTATATTCCGAAAGAGGAAGCGTATGGTTCTCCGGGACTCATGAAACTGCTGCCCTCTTTTATAAAACTGCAAAAAGAAAATAGAGAGCAATGTAAAATGCGCCTCGAGGCCTATGAGCACGCAGCACGTAAAAGTGATCAAAAAGAGAATTTAAAACAGATATCTGCAGATCAGGTGATCGATAATGTCTTAGCCGGGTTCAGCGCAGAATTTGATGGAGAAAATGGCGGTTTTTCCACACGGACCAAATTTCCTGAAGCATCCAAGATCGCATTGCTGCTGGATATTTATAGGTTGAGGGGAGATAAACAGGCTTTTCATATGGCGGAGAAAACACTGAAGAAAATGGCTGAAGGCGGTATATTTGATCAGATAGGCGGAGGTTTTTTCCGTTATACCATAGATGATGCCTGGCAAATACCGCATTTTGAAAAGATGCTTTATACCAATGCCGAACTTATCCCTGTTTATGTGGCACTGTACGAAATGACAGGAGATGGACTCTATAAAAAAGTGGTGGATGAAACCATCTCCTGGATGGAAAAAAACTTTATGGAAGAGGGAGTCTACCTCTCTGCCAGTGATGCAGACAGCAATGGCGAAGAGGGAGGGTATTTTATTTATGCCTATCTGAAAGTCAAAAAAGATCTGCTTACAAGGGGGATGTCGCCTAAAGATGTGGAAGAAGTACTAGCCTATCTTGGCATAGAAGAAGATGGAAATATTGACGGTGATTTTTCGCATGCACATATCATGTCACAGTATATCCCAGATAAGCTTGAAGAGGCAAAAGACTATTTAACAGAGGTCCGTGCCAAGCGTACTTTTCCTTTTGTAGACAGGAAGGTCATTACCGCCTGGAATGCGATGATGATCAAAGCACTTTTTTCAGCCTCCAGGATAGATAGGAAATATTTGTCATTGGCAGAGCAGAGACTAGACGCACTTTTAAAGATCATGCGGAAGAAGGATGTCTTGTATCATCAGACACTCCCAGGTAAAAAAGCTAAACAGAAAGCCCTGCTCGAAGACTATGCTTTTTTAATGGATGCACTGATAGAAGGATATGAGGTAAGCTATGATAAAAAGTATCTTTTGGAACTGGAAAATCTGGCGACTGAAGCGCTGCGTCAATTTTATAAAAACAAACAATGGGTCCTGAGTGATGATGGCATAGAAGCTTTGGCAGATTTTGAAGACAGATATTATACTTCGCCCTTAAGTGTGATGCTTGAAGATCTGCTGAGACTCTCTTCTTTCAGCGGAAGTCTCGGCTACAGTGAAATTGTTCAGGAGACGATTCAAAATCTGGGAGCTGTGTTGCAAAAGAATCCATCCGAAGCACCTAAGCTGGTACATACTTTTTTACGTCTCGAATTGGGAGATGTGATCATCAAGTCCACAAAAGAGAAGTTGCAGAAAAGGAGAAAAGAGATAGATGACATAGCGTATCCTTTTATTTTAAGCAAGCCTGAAAAGAGTGACAAGTATCTTGCCTGCAGGGTCAACAGCTGCTTTGATTATGATGCCAATATTACAGTACTCATAGAGAAGGTAGAAAAGGCAGTGGCAATAGAAAAGGCAGTGACAATAGAAAAGGCAGTAGAATAAGATATGCTAAGTATGAATGAAGATCTGGAAGGTGCGCTCAATGAGTACCTGCGCTTATTGGAAGAGGAAGAGTACTTTGAAGCACATGAGGTATTGGAAGAAGCATGGCATCCATTGAGGTTGAGTGATCATTCTTTAAAAAATTTAGCCAAAGGGCTTATAAATGGGGCGATCACTTTTGAGCATATCAAACGCAACAGAGACAATGCTAAAAATAAGGCGCAAAGGGTGATCGCTTCTTATGAAAGACATAAGCACCTGTGTACCGATGAGATCGAATTTGCAGAGGCTTTCAAAAAGGCTTGTGAGAAGATCGAATCATTAAAAATAAAACATGCTGAGGTCTTTGATGTTTTGGTATCACACTAGCACAAAACACTCCTACAATTCAGTACGAACTAATCCGAACCGTCTTTCCTGGGAAGACCAGCCTGGTACGTATAAGAACTATCCAGGACTTTATGCAAAATATAAATTGGATCTTGAGAATAAGGAAGATAACCTTCTTTATCATATCGCAGGCTTAACGGCCAAGAAAACCTACCCAGGCGGAGAATACTATCTGCGTATCAACCCCTCCGCCGGAGCACTCTATCCCAATGAGCTCTATTTTCAGTCGCGTGGCGTAGAGGGGCGAAAAGACGGTATTTACCATTATGAGGTCAGTTCTTCTTCTCTGACACTGCTTCAAAAGATCACTGAGGATGAAGGGCTTGAACCTTACTTTGGATACAAAACAGCAATGAGAGGGTATCTGTTCTTGATTTCTGCCATTTATTACCGCTCTTCCTGGAAATATAAAGATCGTGCATTTCGTTATTGTCTTTTGGATGCGGGGCATCTGTTAGGAAGCATAGAAGCTTCAGCCTTACTCAAACCTCATGCGGTACAAATGGTCTACACCATTGAGCGAGAAAAGTTGAATCGTATGTTCGGTTTTGAAGATAGGGAGTGGTTTTTGTCAGGGTGTTCGATGGCTGTACCTGTACATGGTCAGGAAGTATCTGCATTGGAATTTGAACTGCCTTATGTCGACGGGAGCGGGACATTTGAAAAAAATCCTCTCATAGAACAGGCATATCATGAAACGCTGACAATGCAGGCATGCAGGAGAGGGATCAAAGCGCCAAAGTTCACTTACCAAACCATGAAATTAAAAGAAACGATCTTTACCCGCAGGTCGCAAAGAGGTTTTAATGAAGGTGCCATTACCAAAGGGCAGTTCAATTATATCATGGATGCTATTTATCAGCCTGTCCTTTCTGACTGTGATGAAGAGGTCTCTGTCTATATCGTTGTGAACCGTGTGCTTGATATGCCTTTAGGTTTGTACTGGGACGGTAAGTACATTGAATATGGGGACTTTGCCAGAAAAGCAGGCTATCTTTCTTTGGAACAATACTCTCTTTCTCAGCAGGGAGCAGTCGCTTTTTTTCTTACGTCCAAAGGTAAAAATTACCAGGCACTGTATCAGAAAGCAGGCATCATAGGCCACAGACTGTATGTGGCATCCCTCTATATGAGTATAGGCTGTTCGGGTATCGGTGCCTATTATGATGATGAGGTGAATGCATTTGTGGGAAATGATGAGATGGTGTTGTATGCTTTGGCGATAGGTAAATGATTGAAGTTCAAATAAATTGCATGAATCCATAAGATAATTTAATAGAATAATTATCTTAACTTTTTATTATATTTGTTATAATTCGAAAAAAGTAAAGGTTTATGATGAATAGATTACCATGGTGGATGGGCGGTATACTTATGTCGGGGCTCCTGCTTATGACATTTTCGATCTTTGGTGCAGACAGACCCATCGGGGCATCTACGTATGTTTCTTATTTTGCGGGGATCATCTTTGATCTGGATCCTAAAGAATACAGCTATCTCAGAGAGATAAAAGATTCAGGTGCATGGGAAGGGGTGATGCTCTTAGGTGTACTCTTCGGCGGGTTTATCACTTCTGTATTCCTTACCAAAACATTTCGTTTTTCACTGATCCCTACAGGATGGAAGAAATATAAGAACCATTCGATCATTTCACGCTTGCTTTGGAGTTTTTTTGCCGGGTTCATTATGATCATCGGTGCAAGACTTGCTGGTGGTTGTACTTCAGGTCACTTTATGTCAGGGATGAGTCAGATAGCGATCTCAGCAATGATATTTGGTGTAGTGGTGATGGCAACATTGGTCATTACGGGAAAACTTTTTTATAATACAAAGGACAATGCATGAGAATTGTTGTTGAGACAGCAGGAGATGACTTCGCTTCACGTATCGTGCAAATGTTTGAGAATGTGATCAATCAGGGGCATGGTTCTTTGGTACTGGTTTTCCTTATAGGCATTATGTTTGGCGGCATCATCCAATATACAAGGGTAGACAAGTTTGAGAAAATAGCAGGCTTCTCCATGCTCAAAGATACCATTGTCCCAAAGATGCTCTTTCTCACTGTGGGGCTCACCAGCATCGGTCTCTACTTTATGATAGATGCTGGCGCAGCACACTATCATGTTAAGCCTATCATTTGGCAAGGGTTGATCATAGGGGGTATATTGTTTGGTATCTCTATGGCGATTTTAGGCAAATGTCCGGGAACTGGCCCCGTGTCTATCGCAGAGGGTCGTATAGATGTATTGATAGGAGCTATTGGAGGGTTACTGGGTGGATTGGTCTTTACACTGTACTATGATGAGGTCTTTAAACCGCTGATGGGAGAAAGTTCAGGAAAGCTCGTACTACCGGAACTCTTCCCTGGCAGTGAAGAGACAGCTGTACTTATCTTTGGTCTGGTAGTTATACTTGTAGCGATACTCATCCCCAAAGTAGAGTTGGAAGATGAAGAAGAGAACCGTCGTTTGGAAGAGAAAAAGTAAAGTTTAGTTTTTAAATTTATAGCCTAAGGCCTCGATATGTTTGCGTAACATATCGGGGATATCTCCCTGGAACTCCAAACTCTCCTCTTTCGCCGTGCCACCCGTACCCAATTTCTTTTTGAGTGTTTTAAGTAAAGCCTGTAAATCTTTTTTGTCTAAGTAAAAAGGTTTAACGATGGTCACTACTTTGCCTCTGCGTTTCTCTTTTGCAAAATGAAGTTGATGTTTCTCTGGAAGTTTGATCTCCGTAGAGACTTTGTTAGAGGGTTTGTTTTTATTATCAGAACTCCAGTCATCTCCAAAATTCGCACCCATCTCAAATAAATTTTCTTTCAAAATATGCTCCTAACTATAATCTGTATCAAACAGTATACCAAGCACAACCATGAGAACAAGCAGAAAGATAAATATTTTGTAGAGGGTGTCATCACTTGGCAGTCTCATGTGTCATCCAATCTCATAAATGATCTCAGTTCTGTTTTTCTTCGTTTGTATCTCTTTGATACTTAATCCCTCTATAGGAAGCTTCATGAACGCTTCTATAGAATCAACACCTGCTTTTGCTATCTCGCGCAAGACGATACCCCTGTAGGCTTTTGCCCAGTGTGATACCACTTTCCCATCTTTGATAAACTTGAGCGTAGTGTAGGGTTTTTCAGGTTTGTAGAACTTGTCATAAAAGCCTGCACGCAGGTCAAGTATCTCGTCATCTTTGAGATACGCTTCTATAAGTGATGCAGAGTGTTCATTGTAGAACTTCTCAGTTTTTATCTCTCCTACGGCTTCACCCTGTTTGAGTTTATACTCAGGGATGAGGTCGGAAGCACGGATAGGACCCAGAAGGTTTGAGAAGAGTATGACGTGTGTATCTATATAGTTCTGTTCTGGTTTGCTTAATGCATTATATTCAAGGTAATCAAATGCAACGCCAGTGTATCTCTCTACGGCTTTCATAGTGAGTTCATGGATGATATCCTTTTTATAATAGTTGATATCGGATTCTTTTTTAATGCCAAACATTTTAGAGAGCACTTGCATATCACCTTGTTGTAAAACATTCATATAGGTATGCAAGAGTTTTGTACGATGAGGCAAAAGTGCTTCAAAAAGCAAAGTACTTGGATTAAAAGAGAGAGTCCCCCCAGGTTTTTTGGTTTCACTTGGTGCTAGT
>Ga0209013_10005069_pt1 | contig 11417 bp, 12 predicted proteins | sample Cruoilmetagenom2_FD_187291 | JGI IMG/M metagenome (GOLD analysis project Ga0209013, IMG submission 187291) | Oil polluted marine microbial communities from Coal Oil Point, Santa Barbara, California, USA - Sample 2 (SPAdes) (version 2) | ecosystem: Environmental > Aquatic > Marine > Oil seeps ...
GCCACCATAGCCGTAGCCCGGATAGCCGCCACCATAGCCGTAGCCCGGATAGCCGCCACCATAGCCGTAACCCGGATAGCCGCCATAGCCATAGCCCGGATAGCCGCCATAGCCATATCCGGGACCACCACCCCAGGGACCACCGCCCCACGGACCACCATAATAATCATCATTACCCCACCAGGCACTTGCAGTACTGGCGCCCAGGGCGGCAGTACCGGCAACGATGGTGACAGCAACAAGCTTGGTTAATTTCTTCATGTTTTACCCTCCAAACAATATTAATAGTCATAACTACCGCTCTCCGGCTGAGATGCCAGCTAACGTGCAATAAGTATAGGCAATCCCAAGGCTGCTCTCCTAGACCCCAGGGCGCCTCGGCCGTACATTTGGGCATCTATTTCAAGATTATTTGACATAGATCAAACTGCAGGACAGATAACGGGATGCCTCATGACTCTTCACATAATATCCGTACTCGCGGCGCGGCAACCTCCACCTCCAGAGACGAAGGTAGTGGCGCTGTCTGGTTTTGTATCCATGACACCATATCCTCCAGAACCACGGCTGCCTGCAAGTCTCTTGTCAACATGTGATAGCCCGCCGGGTAGAGTGCCATACGCCAATGACCAGTCTGCGGTCCAGGTAACCCATTCAGCATTTCGCACATTGAATTCGGTGGAATGATGTCATCGTGTTCGCCGTAGAGAATCAGGGCAGGGAGGGTCAATTGCTGACCTGAGTGCAGCGCCGATTCCATGAGGTTGGTGAGTCCGAAGGCTGCGTCGATGCGCGTCTCCTTGATCACCAGCGGGTCACGCCCCAGCGCCCGCAGCATTTCAATATTATCCGACGGGGTAAGCTCAAGTCCTTCCCCGGTGAGCGTTTGGCCGGGGGTGGTATGTGCCGCCAGCCAAAGCGCTGAGCGCTGCCACAGTGGCATGGTCCGCCAGCCCCATACCGCCGGCGCAACCAGGATGACGCCCTTGAGACACGAAGTTTCTGCAACCGCAATCATGTCCATGGCAACAGCACCCCCCATGCTTTCACCCAGCAGGAACAGCGGCTTTTCGGGGTATCGTGCACACAGCAGTTGCACCATGGTACGAGCATCCTGCTGCAGGACATCAGGACCCGGCCAAAGTCCCCGCTGGGCCGTCTCGCCAAAACCGCGCTGATCATAGGCGTAGGTCATGATGTCATTGACCGCCAGAAACTCCGCCGGGACAGAGAAGGCCGCGCGGTAATCGTTAAAACCATGCAGGCCAAGCACGATCGCCTGCGGCTCACCGGCCGGGCGCCAGACGCTCAACGGCAAACGGTAGCCATCCGCCATGACGGCATGTGCTGGAGACAGCACCGGGACCTGTGTACTATCGGACGTAACCTGGATATGCGGTGAGGCACAGGCCGTCAACCCGCACGCCAGACACACACACAACAGGCGCAGTAGTCGGGGCGTAAATACCGGGAGGAAAGGAACCATGTCAAATGAAGGCTACCATGAACCGATTAACGAGATCTCCGATGAAACACGTGACATGCACCGTGCCATCACTTCACTGATGGAGGAACTGGAAGCCGTTGACTGGTACAACCAGCGCGTCGACGCCTGCCAGGATAACGACCTGAAAGCCATCCTGGCGCATAATCGCGACGAGGAAAAAGAACACGCGGCCATGGTGCTCGAATGGATCCGGCGTAAAGATCCGGCCTTTGACAAGGAGTTAAAAGATTACCTGTTTACAGACAAGGAAATAGCACACAGCTGAAACAGCTTTAATACCTACAATAATATTAATTAATACAATTTGTTATATTATGTATCTCATAACTTAATTGAGATAGAAAACTGTGCCACACCCGCACCAGGCACATTGCTGGTTCGGTGACCTCCGACCGTGATCAATCCGGTTGATACGGAAAAACGCCACATTATGAAGTTACACGATGCATCAAAGTGGGTATGGCCATACTTCATGGCAATCCCCCTGATTTCCTACGCAGGCACCCCAGAAATTCCTGAGCTGATTGGACTATTGGAAATCCCGTCACTGTATGACACTCAATTACAAGACCACACACTCGAGACGCCGTTACTGATCCGTTCATCCCCCTCACGAGAAAGCAAATCACTGGGTAGCATCAACAGGCCTGACGCGCTCGAATCGCATGAATGGAGTTACGAACAACCGGCGGCAGCCGTATACGGCTATCGACTTAGCGGACAGACCAGTTGGTATCAAGTCAGAATGAAACCGTCAGGCCTACCTGGATGGGTGAGTTCCATAGCAGATACAGTATTTCATCCCTTGTCAGCCCTGATCAGTGAATCACTCCCGTACTTGACCGGTGCATGGAATGGTCGAGTCTATGGCACCGCGGGCGATCAAAGCACGGCAACGAAAATCAAATTGCGCGGACCAGAAGCGCCTGTTGCCGTTGCTGGAAGTGCCATGCTGGATAATAATCTCTGGTTTCTCATTGTCGTACTGAAAGAGAGCCCCTGCGCATCCGCCGAGGCGCCAAGCGTGTTGCAAGCGGGCTGGATACCGGCACACTCGGAAGCAGGAAACCTCAACATCTGGTTTTACTCACGCGGTTGTTGAACAGGGATCATTAATCGTGGTTTGTATCCGGCACCACTCATGCGATTAACAACAGGACGATCACCCCTATTACTATTGTGGCTCTTGCCTGCGATGCTGGTAAGCTGCGGCAGCTTCTTTCAGGGTCCGGTAACGGGCACCATCCAGCTTGACAACCCGGCGGACGCGGCAGACGCGGTGGCATTCCTGCGCTGTTCTGGCGGCTTTATTCACGGTGATATTCGAACTGATGCGGAAGATACCCGCGTCAACGCAAAGGGCCGGTTTACGTTTTTCGGTTCCTTTACCTTTCCGGCCACGGAGCGGTGTTACATTGAATTGCGTCACCCGCGTTATCTTACCGCCCAGGTGAAACTCAAGGATACCTTCGTGCAGACCCTGCCGCCCCTGAAGCTGGAGAGCTGGCGTGCCTTCTTTGCCGCAGGCCCTGACCCCAAGAGGCCGGGCGGCAGCCACCCACAGCCCTGGCCGGAGACGGAGGTGCGACGCCACGTCTTTGATACGTGGCAATGGTTGCAGAGCTTCTCCATCAGCGAGCAGCACGACCTGGTGCGCTACGTACCCGACATTCACAACATTTATCGAGGCGCCATCCGCTACGGCGGCCTCGAATGGTCCCGAGACAACGTGCCGGACATCGTGAAAGGCATCGGGCGAATAGAAAAAATAACGGGATATCCCTATCCGTTCTATGAATACACCAAAGCGGTGAGAGAAGGTGATGCAGCACGTGTGCAGGCTTTCATTGAGGGTGGTGTGCTACAGGAGGCCTGGAAACCCGGCTCAATGTTGTATGCGGCGGCGGAGAAGGGCCATATAGATGTGGTCGACGTACTGCTCGCCGCCGGAGAGCCACTGAATATCGCCGGCTGTCGCGCGCCTCTGCTGGGCGCCCTGGGTGAAAGCCAGTGGGCGATGACGTTGAAATTGATTCGCCTTGGGGCGGATATGAATACCGACTGCCGCAATAGACGGGGGGTGGGCGACGTAATGGCCACCTGGGCACGTGCCGGCAATCTTCAGCTGCTGACGTCCTTTCTCGAAGCCGGTGTGCCGGTAGACATGCACACTCATCAGGGAACGACCGCATTGGCTGCAGCGGCAACAGTGGGCCGCATCGAAGTGGTCAAGGTCTTGCTCGCAGCAGGCGCAGATCCTGATGTGCACACGGCAGACGGTGTTGCCCTGGTGGATGATGCAGTGGCGAAGGGCTATCTGGATGTTGAGCGTGCCTTGCGAACCCGGCAGGGCACGAAGGCTGCACAAGTGAGTGAAGCATCCGGCGAGGGTGAAGTCATCACCCTGCCGTGGCATCGCAGTCTGCCAGTACCTTACCGGGTGTACAGCAGCTACGGCGAGGTGACCGTGATGGCGGCGGATCCTGTGGAGCCTGGCACGCTGTGGCTCGGCACACGGGGTGGCTTGCTGCGGGTGAATCCGGAAACCGGTGTACGCAGAGCGTGGACGCGGATCAACGGTCTTCCTTCCAGTGTAGTGGGCAGGCTCTGGTTCGATGAGTCCAGGCAGTATCTGTGGGTAGCCACGAGTGGTCGACTTGCACGGCTGCCGCTCGACGATCTCGATCGAGTTGAAACCGTGGGCGATGGTGAACCTCACTCGAGTGGTGCCAGTGGATTTCTGGGTGAGAGTGATGATGGGCGTGTGTGGTTCTGGGGTAACAACCACCTCTACGACATACAGGCAGAGGCCAGCGAGGCGGTGCGTTACCCCTTGCAGAAAACGCTGTTTGGCATGGTCGCCCGGCCAGATGGAAGCGGCTTTTTCCACACCGACGGCAGCCGCATCTGGCAGATCGAGCCAAGGCTCGGTGCGCGTACACTGATCCTGAATGCTCAGGATCTTGCCCTGCTGCCGGTTACAGGGCCTCCTGCTCTACCTGAGTTTCGCAGCCTGGCGCTGGATGCGGCCAAGGGACACCTGTGGATCGGCACCATGGGTCATGGCGTGTTTCGCCTGCAGCTCAATACCGGTACCGTCGCACAGACGTCGCTCGGTACCGAACAGCTCGATCGTTGCGCACAGAGCAAGGTTAATCACCGCATTTATGGCGAGGTGACAGTCGCTGGCGGTACAGTCTATGCACAGCTGCAAGGCTGTTTTGGTCGCATTGATGGCGATAATCATTTCACAGCGCTTCGGGAGCGCATCATGACTGGACCCGTGGCGGATGCCGGCGGAGATGTCTGGTATGTTACTAAAGAGGGTTTTCACCGCATCAATGCGCGTGGCAAGACCCGCCGTTTCCTGTTTCCGCCGGATCCCATCGGTAGTCCACGAGTCACCGCATTACATGTGGACCATGGCAGGCTGTTTGTGGGAGTGGATGATGCACCGCTGGTGGCCCTTGACCTGCAACGGCGCATTTTCACGCCTGTAACAAGCGTGACTGACATACAACGGCTACGCAGAGTGGCAGGACGTAATGAGCTACTCGCTTTGGGGAAAACCCACTACTGGTGGATTAATCAGGATACCCTTGCCAGCGAGCCACTTGTATTGAGGCCGCCAGGGACACAGCAGTTTCGTGCTCCCGAGTGGCAGGATGTGCGCGATCTTGAGTATGACGGCAGCGCATTCTGGGTGCTGCGGGATGATCGAAGCCGCGGCATCAAGTCACGAAACGGACTGTTTCGACTCTCAGCACAGGGCGTCAAGCATTACACTGCCGCCGGGTCTTACTCGCTGTTGAAGCTGGTCAGGCTTGCTCAGGATCCCGAGCAATCGAATCTGTTATGGCTGGTCACTGCACGGGATCCCCTGTTGGTCGATTTTGACAAGACGAATGCCACCAGCGAACGGCTGGGGACAAGACACATACCCCGCCGCTCCAGTGACCAGCCACACAAGGCACTTGCGGATAGCAGTTTGTGTGGACTCACGCTCAAACCCTACCAGATTTGTGATCCCGACATAGCCGGTCTGGTTTGGGAACTGCGTAGCTCTGGCCTGGTCCTGAAACGCGGCGTTAAAGTCCTGCATCGATGGCCATCCGCCATACCGAGAGGCGCTATCGCAGTGACACGTTCACCGGATACCACGGTTTGGGTAGCCACCCGGGAGGGATTAGTGGAATACACAATCCCGGAGAAAATAGATGAGCTCCTGAACACAGTTGAGCCACCCGTCACCACGCGCTAGCAAAAATAATATGCTTGAGCTTAGCGAGAAAACTGAAACAGTATTGGAGAACGTATTTCTTGACGACGCGACAAGAAATCACGTTCGGACAACATTAATTCATAAATGTGGAAATAATGTTCCGTTTTGCGAGGATTCCAGTCCAGAGGAAATGGAGAGGATAAGATTCTCGGTTTTAAAACTGAGCAAGGGAGATATTAATAAGTTCCATGAAGCAGTAGAACTGGCAAACATTGATTGGCGCGATCTTTTTATGCCTGCCGGGTTTGGGCATGACACCGAAGCACACATGAAGTGGTATGAAAATAGAATTACTTCCTGAAGAGACTCTGATTTATTCATCATGCCGGCGAAGGCCGGGATAACGACAAAGAAACTAACATGAGAACGATACTGATAATAATGGGTATCATTGCTGGCATCCTTGGATATGGATATTGGCATTCCATCACCCATGCCTCTTTTCATGTTCAGATTGATTATAAGGACGATACCAAAGGAACACAGAAAACCATTCCAAAGACCTCGGTTGAATTTCTGGACTCGGAGGGGCACGTGCTGGCCCATGGAGTCAGTGACGAGCAATATAACTACATCCACCTGATACACCCGAAAGTCGGTGATTGCCACGAGGTTGAAAGGTCTGCCGCACTTTCATCCAGTGGCAGAAACGCATGGCAGGAGTGTTTTGGGCATATGTCAACATGGATAACCAGGTGGGCCAGCAAGGTGCGTCAGGTCAACCTGAAAACAGATCGTTGTACGTGGAGGAATATTCCCGTGACTGTTTCAGAGAGCAATTCAGAGTGGTTTCTTTGGTGGGTACCGCTTCCACATGTTGGAGGTAATCCGTATACCTACTACAGTTTATACATAACGGCAGAAGAAAATGATTGCGAGAACTAAACCCGCTGTCAGGTTTCGGTATTTCTAAATGAACATGGCAACCAGACTGCGTGACCTTGGTATAGCACTCGTGATTTGTTTCATTTCCTTACCCCTTGCCTTTGTTGTCACCATTCTTTTACTTCCATTGTGGCGCTGGATTGAATCTTCTTTCGAGATCGAGTCCATTGGTCACTCGGGTCCGGCTGAATGGTGCTTTTGGACAATCTACTTCATTATACTGGCCTGCTTTTGCTTAATTTGGTGGTATAAACGGCGCAAGGGTGCCCCATAGTTTCAGAGGCAATATGTTGAGACCAGTATTCAGACTCTCACCCGGTGGTTTCGCTGCAGCAGGATTGTTTCTCCTCCTGGCCATCGCCATCTTCGCCTGGATATTCTTTGTCGCATCAAAGAATCCGGCCGACTCTGGCGAGTCGGGGATATTGCTCCTTCCGTTTGCAATGCCCTGGATTATGATTATTCCAGAATCCTGGCTTGGGCCGTTAGCTGCTTTGGGTTGCGTCCTGGCCAATGCCCTTATTCTGTATTTCATATTCGGCGGATTACGGATAACAAAGCGTCCAGACCATTCACTCCGGCCCTGAATGTGAATCAATAATATTGATGGCATACTACGCGCTCCACTTTTGGGAGCTTAGCTGATATGGCATGGATCTATCTGGTTCTCGCCGGCCTGTTTGAAATAGGCTGGCCCGTTGGTCTGAAAATGGCACAGGTACCCGAATCCCGTCTGTCGGGTGTCATATTTGCCGTTGTCTGCATGGGTATCAGTGGCTTTCTGCTGTGGATTGCTCAGAAACAAATACCACTCGGCACCTCGTACGCAGTCTGGACGGGCATTGGTGCGGCAGGCACATTCCTGGTGGGCATCATGTTCTATGGTGACGCAGCCAGTTTAGGCCGATATCTCGGGATTGTCCTGATCATCGGTGGCGTTGTTACCCTGAAAATGGCCCACTGACAGTCAAGATGGTCAAGTGGATTGAACACCTGAACGACGCGGTACTGATCAAGCATGGTACCCGGCTGATTGGCGGCTTCCCTGAACCCTACTACAAGGCACCGGGAACAACCTCACTGGCCGAGGTGCAGTTTACCCGCGACTATGAACGCAGCGCCCTGCATGAACTGGGGCACTGGTGTATCGCCGGCAAGCAGCGACGGCTCGTGAACGACTATGATTACTGGTATGTGCCCGACGGCCGCTCTGATGAGCAGCAGCGCCTTTTCTTTGATGTAGAAGTAAAACCCCAGGCACTTGAGAACCATTTTAGCACCGCACTGGCGATACCTTTCGACGTCAGCGTTGACAACCTGGGTAATCACCCTCAGACCGGTGTTGACGAATTCAGTGACCGGGTGAATGAACAGTATGCCCGCTATCTGGCAGCGGGCTTTCCTTCACGCGCCACCGAAATTTACAACTGCCTGCAGCAGTGGCATATAGAACAGTCAGGGCAGGACAGTAATTGAGTGCCATGAAAATCACCAAAACAAGCCTATCTAACGCCGTTGAAGAAGGAATTCTGGACAGCCAACAGGCCGATGCACTGTATACCTTCATGAAGTCGCAACCCGATTCCGGACCCGCCTTCAACTTCACCAATATCCTTTATTATCTCGGTGGCCTCATCGCCACCGGTGCCATGACGCTGTTTATGAATCTCGGCTGGGAACAGTTCGGGGGCTGGGGCATGCTGTTTATCGCCCTCCTGTATGCCGGGATCGGCCTGTTGCTGACGGGCCGTTTTCAACGGGGAGGGCATGATATCCCTGCCGGCATCTGCGCCACCTTTGTGATCGCAATGACCCCGCTGGGCATCTATGGCTTACAGCAGGGCATGGGATGGTGGCCGGACGATACCGTCTACCAGGAGTACCACGATTATATCAAGTGGCACTGGATCTACCTTGAGCTGGGCACGCTGGCCATCGGCATCATCATGGCATGGCGCTACCGTTACCCGTTCATGATCATGCCGGTCGCCGTCACGCTCTGGTATATGTCGATGGATGTCGCCGACATGCTAACCGGCGGGGAGGCCGATTATATATTCCACGCCTTTGTGTCCCTGTGGTTTGGGCTGGTGATCATGTTGCTGGCCTTCTGGGTTGATCTCCGTTCGCGAAAATCCGAGCACGACTACGCATTCTGGCTTTATCTGTTTGGTGTCATGGCTTTCTGGTGCGGGCTGTCCCTGCAGGAATCTGACAGTGAACTCTCAAAATTTCTTTACTTCTGCATCAACCTGGGACTGATTGGTACCGGTGCGATCCTGGTACGTCGCGTATTTGTCGTCTTCGGCGCCTTGGGCTGTGCCGGCTACCTTGAACACCTCGCGTCCACCATTTTCGAGAACAGCTGGCTGTTTCCCATTGCGCTAACCGCCATCGGGCTGGGCATTGTTTATCTCGGCATCATCTGGCAGCGAAATGAAGCGTTGATTACACAGAAAACGAGGGGACTATTGCCCGTGGCACTTCAGGAACTGCTGGCGGAACGGACCTTGTAATCCCATGCACCGGTCTGCCAGAATTCTCGCCACCCTATTTCTTCTCTATCACTCAGCCAGTGCCAGCCAAATGTCGCTCCCTGCATGCCCGGACAGCCCCAATTGTGTCTCCAGCCTCAGTACAGAGGAGGCACACGCCATCAAGCCACTCAGTTATGAAGACACACCCACGAAAGCATGGGATCGTCTCAAGGTGGTAGTCCTGTCCGGGAAGCGCGTGACGCTCGTAGAGGACACGGGTGAGTACCTGCACGTCAAGGTAAGGAGCCTGATTTTCCAGTTCACAGACGACGTAGAATTCCTGCTACAGGAAAGCAACAAGCTAATACACGTACGTTCCGCGTCCCGGACAGGTTACAGCGACTTTGGCGTAAATCGCCGGCGTGTCGAAAAGATTCGCACACGCTTCAAGCAGGAGTAGGAGCGGCTTGCAGCCGCTAAGCGTATAGCATGCAAGAAGAAGGCATCATTAAATTCGACCTGGTCTTCAAAGACGCTGCCGCCGTGCCGGCTAACACGCTCACTGAACTCAACCACTGGCGTAACATCCTCTGGCAACAGGCACTCATCGGGCAGGACCCGACCCGCTATGATGGCTATGGCTTTGGTAATGTGAGTCAACGCATCGGTAACTTCAACGCACCGCACGGCAAGCGTTCCTTCATGATCAGCGGCACCCAGACAGGCCACCTACCTGATCTGGACAATAGCTACTACGCGCACGTCATGACATACAATGCAGCCAGCAATGCAGTGAGCGCAGAAGGCCCCATCAAGCCCTCATCCGAATCCCTCACACACGCCATGCTCTATGATCTTGATGATAAGATTCGCGTCGTCCTGCATGTACATTCACCGGACATCTGGCTGGCAGCCGACCGCCTGGGTCTTCCAGTCACTGATGCCGCCGTACCTTACGGCACGCCGAAGATGGCAGAAGAAGTGCGACGCCTGTTTAACGAGACCGATGTCCGGGAGAAGAAGATATTTTCCATGGGTGGACACGAGGACGGCGTAGTATCCTTTGGAACAACAGCAGAGGAGGCGGGTGATATCCTGTTACGCACATTGGACGCCAGCCGAAATCAAATCAATAAATAGAAAGGTAACCTATTATGACTAAGCCTGTAATCACCTGCGCTAAAAACGGCCCCATGATCGTAAAAGGCCTGGAAAACCTCATTGACAGCGACGGCAAACGACTGGAGACAAAACCCGTGATGGGTTTATGCCGCTGTGGTGCATCCTTAAACAAACCGTATTGCGATGGCAGCCACAAAAACATCGGGTTCACTGACGAAGTATCACCCGACCGGTCTGAAGATAAGGTCACACGCTACGAAGGCAAGGAAGTCACCATCCTCAACAACCCGCTATTGTGTTCTGTAGCGGAGTACTGCCACACGGAACTTGAAAGCGTGTTTAATGAAAACAATAATCCCTGGATAGAACCTGACGGCGATACACTGGAGCACATCAAGGCCCTTATTGAAAAATGCCCATCCGGCGCATTGTCGTATTCAATCAACGAACAGCCACAGACAGCCAGTGATTGCGAAGCGACGATTACTATCGAAAAGAACGGTCCATTGTGTATAACCGGCGGCATCGAATTAACTGATGCAAATTGGGGGCAGGGTGCTTCACAGGAACACTACACACTGTGTCGCTGCGGCGCTTCAAAGAACAAGCCGTTTTGTGACGGCTCACATACCACAATCAACTTTGATGACAGTAAATAAGTCCTCTACAGTATTTACTCTGACCCCGAATATCTTTGGTCTATTTTTTCGAGGTCGTCGCTAAAACAGCGCCACCCCGATGAACTCAATCTTTCAATGAACTCTTCTGCCTTGCGCTCGCAATAATTCTGTGTATTTTTTGCTCCCCACAATGCACGGGGCAAGACATTCTCATTTGGCTTGGTATAAAACACTCTGCACGGCAATCGCGCAGGCGCTTCCGGGTAGAAAACAACCACTTCCCGGGTAAGCTCACCTATCTGGCATGTCCATGAGCTTGCAGAAACTTCTGAAGACAGCCCTAGAAAGACCAGCAGACACACTGGGGATCCAAAATTCAGATACTTCATAAATGCTCAGAATGCTATCAGATAGGGGCCTATAGCCCGTATAGCCCGAAAACCAGAATAATCGATAAATATGCTATTTAACATAATATACATTATACGCAATATTATAGTATCCTGGATTTACCGTCCGGGGGA
>Ga0209013_10005070_pt1 | contig 11417 bp, 11 predicted proteins | sample Cruoilmetagenom2_FD_187291 | JGI IMG/M metagenome (GOLD analysis project Ga0209013, IMG submission 187291) | Oil polluted marine microbial communities from Coal Oil Point, Santa Barbara, California, USA - Sample 2 (SPAdes) (version 2) | ecosystem: Environmental > Aquatic > Marine > Oil seeps ...
GCCTAATGAAAAAGTGCCTAAAGTTATAGCCTGGCAATTTATTGCCAGGTGTTCATGCCATTGTTGGACGAAGCCGCTAAGCGGCAGAAAAAAAATCAAAAATAGTGTATAACTCCTAAAATGTCTCGTACTTTTTTTAAAAATTTAAGATTTTTAATAGTAATTCCCCCCCCAATTTTATTGTAACCACCTGGAATATATAGGAACATTAATTTAATTAATTTAATAAAAACAAAAATCATGCCAACCCCATAAATTTGTGGAATTTATTTTTCGAAAACTCAAGTAAATGAAGGATGCCATAATTTTTATTTATCAACCTGAGCCTGGTTTCGAGTAAAAATCACGTAACATTCGGACTAGTATAACACAAATTTGATCATTTTATTACTGAAATTTCCGGTTAAATGGTGATTGGCGCGCAGTTATCCATGCGGGTTTATTGCCTGTTAAAAATATGATTTGCAAGCTTTATGATTTTATGAAGTATCATGGGGTTCTTTTTTGGGAAAGACCGAAAGATCAAATTTAAGTATTTGGCCATATCGATCTGTTACGGAAAACGATCTTAACTTGCCTTTTTTGCATTTCGGACATGTTATGCCATCTGTATCATCTGTTGTTATGACTTTGGCATACTCTTTAATGCCTTTCTCTGACTCAAGAAATTCATGGATTATTTCAAGATTGGCTTTTTTTTCGGCTACCAACTTAAAGCGAAACACTTTTATTCTCAATGCCTGTCTTTTTCAAATTTAACCAAAATCTAACATAACTATCATTCTGTCCTAACAGATAGGTATAAGAATCGCCCGCAACTCAAGATTAAATTTTATCCAAGAATGGATGGAAAAAAATTAACAGGAGGAAACAGATGAAAAGATTATACTTAAGTCTATTGCTTTGTTTGAGTTTTGTGCTTTTGGCCGGATTCCAGGTCAGGGGAGGTGACCTGGCCGACATCCTGGAGCAAAAAGGAATTATTACCGAGGAAGAAGCAAGAGAAGCAAGAGAAGATAAGGCGAAAGAAAAAACTTTTAAACTTTTAGAAAAAATAGATTTCAAGGGAGATTTAAGGCTGCGCCATGATACCCAATGGAGGGATGAGGGAGATGACAAATATGCCCGCAATCGTGAGCGTCTTCGTCTTCGTTTTGGTTTTGATACGAAAATAACAGATACCACAAAGGTTGGGGTCAGGCTGGTTTCAGGATCAGGATATCAGAATACTACAAATCAGAGTTTTGATGCACATGGGAGAGGCAAAGAGATTTTTATCGACAGGGCTTACGCGTCATGGCAGCCATTTGATTTTTTAAAAATTACTGGTGGTAAACATAAGAATCCTCTTATTACCACTCCTCTGGTCTGGGACCCAGATGTCAATCCGGAGGGAATTTCCGAAAGCCTTAATTTTGACGTTTCAGACAGTATCAGCATTTTTTCCAATCTGGGTCAGTGGTTTATTGAGGAATTAAAGATAAAGGACAGCGATAGAGATCCGACCCTCCTTGTGTTTCAATTAGGCACTCAGATCAAGCCATCCAAAAAGATAAAATTTGAGTTAGCGGGCACCTATTACGATTTTAAGAACCTGGATGAACTTGATTGGGACAAAGACGGCTCACTGGATGATACAGACACATTTTTAGGATACAACAACAAATACGGCCAGCAGATGATTTTTGACAATGACGATAAACTTCTCAATGAATTCCAATGCTTGGAGCTGGCAGCAAAAGTTAAGATAAAAGATGTTCTGCCTGTGCCGTTTTCCATATTCGGGAACTACATTAAAAATACAGGTGCTGATATTGATGAACTCATGGGAAAAGGGGTTGATCCAGGAGATAGCGACCCTGCTGATCTCGCCAGCTATGGGGGTGATGATCGTGATACAGGCTGGCTTGTAGGCTTATCTGTTGGGAACAAAAAGAAAAAAGGAGACTTTTACGCAAAATATCATTACCAGGTATTGGAAGATTATGCATTTCCGGCTGTGTTCGTTGATTCCGACTTCCACGGCGGTGGAACCAATAACAAAGGACATTATGTTCATGGCAGGTATTTTCTTGCCGATAATATTCAGGCCAGAGCCACTGGTTTTTTTACCGAACGTGACAATGAAAGCAAGGATGGGAAAAAGGATGAAGATCGCGTGCAGTTGGACATAGTCATTAACTTTTAGCCAACCAGATCAGCCAGGCTAACGGAAGTCTTACTATATTCTAACAATAAACTAACAATTAAGCTTTATGATAAAAATATTAAAAAGATGGGAGGAAATATGAAGAAGATAAACTCTATTATCGTAATGGCGATTGCCGGTTTGTTTTTTATTGTTACAAATCCTGCACAGGCCGGGAATCTTGTAATTAAGGGTTCAACCACGGTTTTGCCGATTGCCCAGAAAGCTGTTGAAGCCTATATGAAAGAGAACCCTGATATAAAAATATCTCTTTCCGGGGGTGGTTCAAGCAATGGAATAAAGGCGCTTGTCGATGGGAGCACAGATATTGCAACTGCCTCACGTTTTATCAAGGATAAAGAGGTAAAGCTGGCAGTTGAGAAAAATGTGTTTCCAGTTTCTTTTGCCATAGCCTATGACAGCATCATTCCTATCGTACATCCCAGTAATAATATTAACAACCTTACACTTGATCAGCTTAAAGCCATTTACAAAGGCGAGATAAAAAACTGGAAAGAATTGGGGGGGCCTGATTTGCAAATTGTTATTAACTCACGCGACACTTCTTCCGGAACATTTGAGACCTGGGAAAAGAACGTAATGAAAAAAGAAAGAATTACACCCAGAGCTCAGGTTATGGCTTCTAACGGAGCAATAGTTCAGGCTGTTTCGAACAATAAATATGCCATAGGATATATTGGAATTGGTTATTTATCCCCAGACGTAAAGGCGCTTAGAGTAAATGGAATAGAAGGAACAGAAGAGACAACTTTGAATGGGTCATTTCCAATAAGCAGACCTCTCTTTATGTTTACTAATGGCTGGCCAAAAGGTGACACACTTAACTTTATTAATTATGTGATTAACCCGCAAAAGGGCCAAAACCACGTTGCCGCCAGCGGTTATGTTCGTTTATATTAACAATAAGTTTACGGTTTACGGTTTACGGTTCACAGTTCACGGTTAGAGAGCGATCAAGATGCCTCATCCCCATGCACCAGTGTGGGAGCCCAGACGGTATATATTTTCACGCTGGAGCATGGGAACTATAAAAACAGGTTTTTGGTTATTATTATGACAAATACTCGTCAGATTACCGAGCGGACAATGCACATACTTTTTTTTGTTGTAGCATCAGCTTCAATAGTGATGCTTTTCATGATTATGATATTTCTTTTCATGGAAGGAATCCCAATTTTTGATGATGTTTCCGTTAAAGATTTTATTTTCGGGAAATACTGGTACCCTACATCAGAACCCCCTGATTTTGGAATTCTGTCACTTATTGTAGCTTCATTGGCAGTTACTTTGTTATCTGCCTTAATATCAATTCCACTCGGGATACTCACGGCAATCTATATTGCAGAGATAGCATCAAAAAAGGTTAGTGAAATTATCAAGCCTATTGTTGAGCTTTTAGCGGCGCTTCCTTCCGTTGTTATCGGTTTTTTCGGGATGGTTCTTGTAGCGCCTTTTTTGCAAAATGTTTTTGATATCCCAACCGGATTAAACCTTTTCAACGCGTCATTAATGCTGGCTTTCATGTCTGTCCCTACTATTTGCAGTATTTCTGAAGATGCAATCCACAGCGTTCCGAATTCTCTTAGAGAAGCCTCATTGGCATTGGGTGCAACACGTTTGGAGACCATCTTAAAGGTTGTTCTTCCCGCCTCTCTTTCAGGTATCAGTACTGCTGTAATTCTGGGTATGTCCAGGGCTATTGGTGAAACTATGGTAGTGCTTATGGTAGCTGGAGGAGCCGCTTTTATACCAGAATCTATATTTGATCCAATAAGGCCGATGCCGGCCAGCATTGCCTCAGAGATGGCGGAAGCCCCATTCCGAAGCGCTCACTATCATGCTCTTTTTGCAACGGGGATAGTACTTTTTATCTTCACGTTTCTTTTCAATATTGTAGCAGATCATATTGCTTATAAATATAAACAAGTAGGAGAGGCAACGCTTTAAGAAAAGTGTAACCGTTCACGGTTACAAAAAAGTAAAAGGTGAAAATAAAATGTCTGAATCAGTCTCTTCTCTGCAACGCCGTAGAAATCTTTTGCAGAAAATTGTGTTCAATATTTTTCGTCTTGCAGCTTTAATTAACGGGCTTGCGTTGTTTATTATTGTATATTTTATGGTTGCAAAAGGATGGAAAGCCATAAACTGGACATTTTTAACACAGCCGCCTGTTGATTCAATGACAAAGGGCGGCATCCTTCCATGTATTGTGGGAACCTTGTGTCTTAGCATAGGAGCTATATTGATTGCTATGCCTATTGGGGTGGCATCGGCGATATATCTGAACGAGTATGCCAGACCAGGCCGGCTCATAAGAGTGATAAAACTCGGAATAAATAATCTGGCAGGTGTTCCATCAATAGTATTTGGTCTATTCGGTCTGGCGGTTTTTGTTGTCTGGCTAAAAATGGGGGTTAGCATAATTGCAGGGGCTCTTACTCTGGGAGCGATGACATTGCCTGTTATAATAGGATCAACCGAAGAAGCATTAAGAGCTGTGCCTGATACTTATAGAGAAGCTTCGCTTGGACTTGGTGCTACTAAATGGCAGACGATTTACCGTGTCGTATTGCCAACGGCTTTGCCGGGAATACTTACAGGAACAATTCTGGGGATAAGCAGGGCGGCAGGAGAAACAGCTCCTATTATGTTCACTGCCGCGGTGTTTTTTACACCCAGTTTGCCCGTATCTATATTTGATGAAGTAATGGCATTACCATATCATATTTATGTTCTTGCTACTGCAGGGACAGAGATCGAAGCAACTCGTCATCTGCAATACGGTACAGCACTGGTGCTGATATTTCTTGTTTTGGGCATGAATCTTATCGCAATAATTTATCGTTCCCGACTCAGAAAGCGTATGCAGTAATTCTTAATAAGGAAATTAGTGTGGATAACCCCGTAAAAATAGAAGTAAAAAATCTGAATTTTTATTATGGTGAGTTTCAAGCGCTGCATGATAATTCTCTTGATTTTCATATAAATGAGGTGTCTGCTCTTATTGGGCCGTCAGGCTGCGGGAAAAGTACTTTTTTGCGCTGTTTGAACCGCATGAACGATTTGATTCCCATAAGCAGAGTGGAGGGTAATATTCTATTAGATGGCTTAGATATCTATGATCCTTCAGTTGACGTGGTAATGCTTAGAAGCCGGATCGGAATGGTATTCCAAAAACCAAATCCCTTTCCTAAAACAATTTTTGAAAATGTGGCTTATGGTTTAAGAGTAAATGGCATTAAAGATAAGAGCATTATTGAAAACCGGGTGGAAGAGAGTCTTAAGCTGGCGGCTATCTGGGATGAGGTTAAAGATAGAATGCATGAGTCGGCCATTGGGCTTTCGGGAGGACAGCAGCAGCGACTGTGTATAGCCAGGGCACTGGCTGTAGAACCCGAAATATTGCTAATGGATGAACCTTGCTCGGCTCTTGATCCTATTGCTACGCAAAAAATAGAAGAATTAATTTATCAATTAAAAAAATCGTTTACCATTATAATTGTAACTCATAACATGCAGCAGGCAGCCAGAGTTTCAGATATTACTGCTTTTTTTTATATGGGAGAACTTATTGAAACAGGTGAAACCAATACCATTTTTACAAGGCCGAAACTTAAGCAAACAGAAGATTACATCACCGGAAGGTTCGGGTAATTAGCGGGGAAATTGCTATGACCATACATTTTCAAAGAGAACTGGAAAAAATAAAAAAAAGAATTCTTTCACTTGGAGCAATGGTGGAGGAACGTGTTCGTATGGTAATAAAGGCTTTAGAAACAAGAGATGGTGATGCTGCAAAAAAAATTATACTTTCAGACCATGAGATTGATGAGATGGAGGTAGAAATAGAAGAAGAATGCCTGAAAATTTTGGCCTTATATCAGCCAGTTGCTATTGATCTGAGATTTCTTACAGCGGTAATTAAGATAAATAATGATCTGGAAAGGGTTGCTGATGAGGCGGTGAACATCGCAGAACGGGTACAGGTTATTGCCAAACGGCAAAGACTTGATATCCCTTTCAATCATTCTCTGATGGCTGAAAAAAGCGAATCCATGCTCAAGAAAAGCCTGGATGCCTTTGTGAACATGGACGTGGACATCGCTTTGCGTGTTTGCACCTTAGACGATGAGGTGGATAATATGATAAATGAAGCCTATGACGTAGTCAAACATGCTATTGGCAAGCACCCCGATCGTGTGAGTTATCTGATCAACCTGCTTTTAGTTTCCCGCCACCTTGAGCGGATAGCAGACCATGCCACAAATATTGCAGAAGAAGTAATTTATCTTATAGAAGGAGAGATTGTCCGGCACGGAAATTATTTATGAGGGTATTGCTTAAAGGTGTTTTTTAGCGAAAATTATGATAGTCAATGCCATGTCTCAGTGCCTTATAGCTGAATTTGCGGGGAGTTGTATTTAGTATTTTTGCTGCCATTGCGCTGTTCCCCCTGGCATTTTTAAGGGCATCAATTATCATCTCGTTTTCCAGTTTTGCGACAGCATCTTCAAGAGATAGAGCCGGCAGGGTGTTTGATTCTGCTCCGGTTTGCAGAGTCGGAGGAAGATAATAACTGTGTATTACTCCCTCTTCGCATAAAAGTACAGCCCGTTCAATGCAGTTCTCAAGCTCCCTGACATTCCCCGGCCAGTGATAATCCATAAGCATGTCAATAGCAGGTGTGGAAAACCTTTTGATGTTTTTGTTATTCTTCTTTGCATATTTTTCAAGAAAGTAGTCGCTTAAAAGCAAAATGTCTGTTTTTCGTTCCCTTAAAGGAGGCATATAGATGGGAAAAACGTTAAGCCGATAATAAAGGTCATCCCTGAAAACCTCTTCTTCTATAGCCCTTTCCAGGTTTTTATTAGTAGCTGCTATTATGCGCACATCTGACTTTATGGTTTTATATCCCCCAACGCGTTCAAATTCTTTTTCCTGCAGGACACGCATGAGCTTTACCTGAACGTCAATACCTATAGAACCTATTTCATCCAAAAATATTGTTCCTTTATTTGCCAGCTCGAATTTGCCCAGCTTTTGTTTAACAGCGCCGGTAAAGGCTCCTTTTTCATGCCCGAAAAGCTCACTTTCTATAAGGTTTGAAGGAAGTGCTGCACAGTTTACTTTAACAAACGGCTTTTTGGATCTATTGCTGTTATAATGTATGGAGTTTGCTACAAGCTCCTTGCCGGTTCCGCTTTCTCCTCGAATCAATACCGTTGCATCACTTTTGCAAACTTGAGTAATCATCTGAAAGACTTCTCTCATCTTGTTGCTGTTTCCGATAATATCAGTAATTCGGTATTTCTTTTTCAGTTCGTTTCTCAGCCTTCTGTTTTCTTCTCTAAGTTGTTCCTTTTCAAGATGGATTTTTTCCAGATTAACTGCATGCCTTGAAATCATCGTGGCCACAACAGAAATAAGTTTTTTACCTTCTTCTAAAGAATAATTTTCATCATATGTCTTATCTACGCTGATAGCTCCTATAATCTGGACGCCCTTTGTTACCGGTACACATATGAAAGAAAGCTCATTGCCATGTTTTGACTTTCTGGAAGCAGTCCGGTCTAGGAAAAGAGGCTCCTCGCTTATTTTGGGTATTGCTATGGCTTTGCCGGTTTCAATTACTCTGCCTGTGATGCCCTCACCCACTTTGTATTTTCCACTTTTCATGGCTGCCATAGAAAGGCCGTGAGCGACCTCTATGTTTATCTCATTACGCAAAGGATTCAGGATAGTAATGGTTCCACGGATCATATCCATTGAGTCGGACAGAATATATAGGACCTTATATAAAGATTTTTTAAGATCCAGGTGTTCATTCAGGGTTTTGCTGATTTCATAAAGCAGGGTAACGTCTTCTATCCGTTTCATGGCACACATTTTTTAATATTCTCCAATTTGAAGTTTTGAATAAGGGCTCGGTCAAAAATAACCTGGTAAAATTTGCGCCCGATTTTTATTTCAAAATTTGAACATCAATTCTTTTTCTACCCCAGTTAAGTGCTTTTTGGTGTGAACTGAAGTAAGCATCAAGACGGTATTTACCTTTTATAGCTCCCCCCCTGTCTGCAACCACACCATACCCATAGCCCCGGACATATAACCTGGTACCAAAAGGATAATATCGGGTATCCGCTGCAATGGTACCATCTTTGGATAGCCAGAGCCACGGGAAAATAATTCTTATTGGAATCATCCAGGGATGAATTAAGCTATCAATAGAAAAAAGCCCCGGAGCAGGCTCATGTGGCTTTGTACCGCTGGCGGTCTGCCCGGTATATGGCTGCCCTTTGCATTTGCCGGCGCTTACATATCGATTCCAGAAATTAAGCTTCAAATACTTCCAGTTTCCCCGTTCCCATCCACAGCATTTTCCGCATCCGCAGTAGCCGGTAACTTCCATCTTTTGTACTACAGGTTTAGAACATCCATAAAATAAAAGAGCAAACAATAACAGTAAACATGTGACCTTCCACTTCATGATAGTGACCTCCTGCATTGGAATTCTCAAAATTTGATAAATTCTCAAAAAAGATATTATTCTTGCATATTGGCCTATCTATCAGTAAGATAAAATATTTACTTTTTGTATTCAAACATTCAAATATGATGCTTTAAAATATCCGGCAAAGCAAGGAAAAATCATGTCATTAGTAACTGCAGACAATTTGGAAAAGACTTACCAGATCGGCGAAATTACAGTTAAGGCCATTCACAGTGTAAATTTCAGCATTGAGCAGGCATCCTTTGTTTCATTTGTCGGACCCTCCGGCAGCGGCAAAAGCACATTGCTCAACATGATTGGCTGCCTCGATCCGCCGACAGGCGGGTCTTTACATGTTGCGAACCAGAATATAGCCCGCCTGAACCGTAAGCAGGCTGCGCGCTTCAGGGGCGAACATATCGGTTTCGTGTTCCAGGACTTTAACCTGATTCCGGTGTTAACGGTCTTTGAAAACGTGGAATATCCGTTACTCATGGTGCAAAACTGGCCGGAACAAAAGCGCAAAAAACAGGTGAACAATCTGCTCGAAGCCGTCGGCATGGGGGATCAGGGTGACAAATATCCAGGCCAGATATCGGGTGGTCAGAAGCAGCGGACAGCAGTTGCCCGTGCCCTGGTAACCAATGCCAAATTGGTGCTGGCCGACGAGCCGACTGCTAACCTTGATGGGGAAACGGCAAGCCGGATTATCAATCTCATGAAAAAAATGCGCGATGAATTAGAGACCACCTTTATTTTTTCTACCCATGACCCCAGGGTGATGCAGAATGCAGAAATAATTTTTACACTTGAAGACGGTAAGCTTCTACAAAACAACAACGGAGGGGCTCATGCTTAATATCATTAAAATTGCCGCCCGCAATCTTCGCCGGTATCAGCGGCGCACAATACTGACATCTGCGCTGATCACTCTGGGTGTGGTGGCGGTATTGCTTTTTATTTCCGTAACAGGATCTTTTAAGGATATGATGGTTGGCCAGATCACGGACTCCATGATTGGCCATTTACAGATTCATCGCAGAGGTTATCTGGCATCCATTGACAACCTGCCGCTCAATCGTAACCTTAATGAACATCAGGTTACAAAGGTAAAAAAGATTTTAAGCAATGTAGATACTCTTGAATCTTACTCTATGCGTATTAAACTTGGGGCCATGTTCAGTAATTTTACTGAAACCACCAACATCAGGCTCAATGCCGTCATCCCTGAACAAGAAGTCAAGACCGTTCCCTTGCTTCTGGACCGTATCATTGAAGGACAAAAAAAAAATGTTCTGCTGCAAAAAGGCGAAATCCTCATTCCCGAACTGATTGCAAAGGGCATGAAGGTGAAGGTTGGTGACAGTGTTGTACTGGTAGCCAATAATAAGGACGGCTCGGTCAATGGAAAAACTTTCGTTGTCAGCGGTGTACTTGAAGGCATTTCCGGCCCCGGGGGCCGGGATGGGATTATTCATCTGGATGATGCCAAAGAGTTGCTGCGCATCAATAGCGTTGAAATCAGTGAAATAGCGGTACGGCTTAAAAACATGGATGATCTTCTCCCTGTTTTCTCCAGGCTCATGGCTGAGCTTGCTTCCCTCAAGGATAAGCAGGATAAGCCGATATTTGAATTGCATACATGGGAAAAGCTGACACCGTTTTACAATATCGCAAAAATGATTGATCTCATGACATTTTTCATTAAAATTATGCTTGTGGCCATTGTTCTAGTCAGCATAATGAATGTGATGATCATGGCTGTGTACGAGCGGATCAATGAAATCGGCACCATTTCCGCCATTGGTACATTGCCCGGCAAAATTATGGCCCTGTTCGTGACCGAGGGCTTTCTGCTTGGCGTGCTTGGAACAGTTGTCGGAACAATTATCAGTCTGATCAGCATTGCCGCCGTAAATGCCGCTGAAATAACCTTTAACTTTGGGCGGCAATCCGACCTGTTGCTGGCGCCTGTCATCGGACAGGGCGATGTAATTACCATTGGCCTGGTTGTTATCGGCATCGCCATATTAGCCAGCCTGCAGCCGGCGTTTAAGGCTGCGAGAATGGACCCTATAACAGCCCTGCGGCATGTGTAAAAGGAGGCGTTACTCATGATGTGGTGTAAGATTTTGTCAAAACCCCTGAAGTTTTTCTTGAGCTTTTTTGTTCAGATGACCGCGATTTTGATTATGGCCATTACGGCAACAGCTCTTGATGGCAATGAAATCCTGCTTCAGGTGGATCGTAATCTTCAGCCTGAATCCTATGAAATGTACCGCAAGCTCATTAATGTCGAACCGGACGGCAGTAAAAAGGAATATGTTCTATACACGGTAAAAAAAGGGCAGGACAAGATGGTTGCTCTGTTTTTGTCCCCTGCCAGTGAGAAAGGGAGGTCAACCCTCCGGCTGGGTGACAATATGTGGCTTTATATTCCCAGCGTTGGAAAACCGTTGCGCATCACGAGCCTTCAGTCGGTGGTAGGAGGTGTTTTTAACAATTCCGACATATTGCGTCTTGATTATAGCGCAGAATATGATGCTGTCATTCTTGAAGAAACAGCGGATAAATATGTCCTCAATTGCAAAGCTAAAACATCATCAATCGCCTATGACAGCTTAAAGATGGGGGTGGATAAAAAAACCATGGTGCCTGTTACCATTGGATGTTATGCTGCCAGCGGTATGTTGATCAAAACCCTTTATTATAAAAATA
>Ga0209013_10005071_pt1 | contig 11416 bp, 12 predicted proteins | sample Cruoilmetagenom2_FD_187291 | JGI IMG/M metagenome (GOLD analysis project Ga0209013, IMG submission 187291) | Oil polluted marine microbial communities from Coal Oil Point, Santa Barbara, California, USA - Sample 2 (SPAdes) (version 2) | ecosystem: Environmental > Aquatic > Marine > Oil seeps ...
GATAAAATTCAATAGTTGCGGTGAAATTCTGGTTACCGCGTTTATCAACAGGGTGGCGAATGGCCTCCTGCATGGTAAAAAAGTCAAAACCGGCATTGAAAACATTGGCCTCTCTGCCCAGTTTGGATGGAGAATGACAATCGGAGTTGGAGATCAGGGAAAACCGGTCCAGGGCTGAGATGCAGCGGTTCATCTCCGGATCTGAGGAGAGGCCGGTCTCAAGTGCAAAAATCTCCTCGCTCAAATCTCCGAAACACTCCTCAATAGCATCAAATCCTGACTTGGACCCAAACAGGGAAAACCAGGGGGTCCAGATATGGGCCGGTACCAGAAAACCCTGGGGAGCGTTTTCCAAAAGGATTTCCAGCAAAATCTGTGAATCCAGGCCAAGAATGGGACGACCATCCGACTCCAGGTTGCCGATTCCCGCCAGGGTGGTGTTGATCCTGCGCACCGAATCAAAATCAGGTGCATATAAAATATTGTGCACCTTGCGTACCTTGCCGCCCCGCTTATAAATGGAACTTATTTCAGAACTGAGTACAAAACGAATACCCGAGGTGTCTGGATGGACACCGGGCGGCAGGATGGATACCAGATCTTCAAGTGATGGGGAATGTTTTAATTTGAAAAAACCGGGCTCTGCCGGTTCAAGATTTTCGGTCAGGTGAGCGAACCAGCCCGGATGGGTAAAGTCGCCGCTACCGACGACATCAATTCCCTTAATGGCTGCCCAGGCCGCAAGACCGTGCAGGTTACTTGCCTTGCTGGTGGCCCGGGAATAGAGGGAGTGGATGTGGAGATCAGCTATATAAGGCTTGTTTGTCAACGGTCGTCTTCAAGTTTTTGTGATTTTCCAAGATGGAAAGGCAATGAGGTACTGAGTGGGTTGGGGATGGCTTAGTACCGGGTTCAAGATGAAAAAGTTGGAATGTTGATGCAAGCTATGCTTACTCATAAACTATTGATTTAATATCGAATATCGAACAAGGGATGCCGAATTATGAATTGAAAAAATTGAAGTTTTCCCAAGAAAGCACCATCTTGCGCAGGGTTAGGCGTTGATGTCTTATCTTGGCATAGACATAAAAAACGTGCGACATCTTTATTAGAAATTTAAGAATGTCTGGTATATAGTATTGTTTTACTTCGACATTCGGCATTCCTTGTTCGATATTCGATATTCAAAAAAATTCCCTGTTCGCTAAATCATTTCCAACCTTTTTTATATTAAACCCCTTAGTACCTTAACACCTCAGTTCGATAGAGCCTATGATCAACAATATAATCAAGCACCTGCCTGTTCACTGTATCCGGTCGCTGCCCCTGTTCAAGCTGCCTGCGTATCGTTGATGAAGATATATTTTTTGAGACATCGGCCAGGTAATAAATCTCCGCTCCATCCTCACGTTTCCATCTATGTTGCGACTCTTCCGGAATAAAAGGGCCGGGCAACCGGGCAATGGCCTGGTTGATTTCCTGCATGGAAATACCGGGTCGGGCGGCAACAATAAAATCCGTCAGCCCCGGCAAATCCTGGTAACGATACCAGAGGGTCAACTCCATGAGCGAATCGGCACCGATGATAAAATAGAATTTTTGCTCTCCCAGACGTTTTTTCAGCTCAAGAAGGGTGTCAACTGTATACGAAGGTGCTGCCCGCTCGGCCTCAAGAAGAGATATTGAAAATTTTTTGTTACTGTCCCCTGCTTCGGCGAGGGCAGCTTCAAGCATGGCAACCCGGTGGCTGTACGAGGCGCCGGGCATCTTTTTATGGGGAGGGTCGGCAGCGGGAATAAATATAACCTGGTCCAGCGACAACGCCTTTTCCGCCTGTTCTGCTACCGCAAGGTGTCCTCTATGTACAGGATCAAAGGTTCCTCCTAACAGTCCGATCCGCTGTTGTTTATCAGCAGGAAACACATTTATTCCCGTACCTCGCCGTCACCAAAAACAATAAACTTCCTGGTAGTGAGCTCTTCCAGCCCCATGGGGCCGTAGGCATGCAGCTTGGTGGTTGAAATGCCGATCTCAGCACCGAGGCCGAACTGACCGCCGTCGTTAAAACGAGTGGAGGCATTGACCATCACCGCTGAGGCATCAACCTCACGCAGGAAGCGCTGGCTGTTACCATAGGACCCGGTCACGATCACCTCGGTATGCTGGGAACCGTATCGTTCGATATAGCCCATGGCCTCATCCATATCTTCCACAATCCTGACAATCATTTTCAGATCAAGAAACTCAGTTCCCCAGTCCGATTCCATGGCCGGGGTGATATCAGGAACAATCTCGCAGCTCTGTTTGCAGCCGCGCAGTTCTACTCCGGCTGCCATCAGCTCTTTAGCAGCAACAGGAAGAAACTCAGCGGCAACGGCCCGGTGCACAAGCAGACCCTCCAGTGCATTACAGACCCCGGGACGCTGAGTTTTACCGTTCATCGCAATCCTGACTCCCATGTCAAAATCAGCGCTGTCATCAATATAGAGATGACACACCCCCTTGTAATGCTTGAGAACTGGAATACGTGATGTTTCACTGACAAAACGAATCAGCCCCTCTCCCCCCCGGGGAATGATCACATCAATAAACTCTTCCTGGGCAAGCATGACGTTGACGCCATAACGGTCTGTAACCGGAATGACCTGGGCCGCCTCTTCGGGCACGCAATGACAGCAAAGAACATTTTGCAAAAGTTTAACCAGGGCAAGGTTGGAATAAATGGCCTCGGATCCACCACGTAGCAAGACCCCATTACCGGCCTTCAAACAGAGGGCAGCGGCATCAATGGTAACATTGGGGCGAGACTCGTATATCATACCTACAACCCCCAGCGGCACGCGCATCCTGCCCACCGTAATACCACTGGGCCTGCGTTTCATATCATCAATCTCACCCACCGGGTCAGGCAATGCCGCAATCTCATTGAGGCCCTGAACCATGGAACAGATAACCTTGTCGCTGAGTTCAAGCCGGTCAAGCATGGCCGCCGACAGTCCATTTTTCCTGCCGGCGGCCAGGTCTTTTTCATTTTCGCCACGGATAAATTCCCGCTCCTGCATTAACATCTGGGCAGTATCCAGTAGAATAGCATTTTTCCTGGCCGTGGGCAGAGCAGCAAGTTTGCGGGCAGCTTTACGGCCGTTTTCAGCCATACTGGTAACGATTTTTTCTATCTGGGCATTATCCATGGAGTATCTCCGTTAAAATAGAATAGAAAAGTATACAGAAAGAAGAACAAAGCACTTCACTTTTACGCTTTTCTTTTCCTATTCCTTTTCACTTTTCTTGCTTACTTCCCGTATCGTTGATGTCTCTTCAAGCAGCACCAGGTTGTCACGATGAACGACTTCGTCGCTGTCCCTGAATCCTAGAATCCCATCGATCTCGGAGCTTTTGCAGCCCTTGATCCTTTCAATATCAGATGAAGAGTAGTTTATCAAGCCCGCAGCAACAACCCGGCCGTCAGGACAACGGCAATGCACCGGCGCTCCAACCCTGAACCTGCCCTCAACACTGACAATCCCAGAGGGCAACAGGCTCTTGCCATGTTCCCGGATGGCCTTGCAGGCGCCGATATCAAGATCAAGGTAGCCGGACGGGCGCAGGACATAGGCAATCCAGTGTTTCCTGCCCCGTATTTTTTCGCTGGCCGGCAGAAAAAATGTCCCCACCTGATTACCTGAAAAGAGTTCCTGCAGAATCTCCTCTTTACGTCCGGGACCGATAAAGGAACTCCCTCCACAGGCTGCCACCATTTTTGCCGCCCGGATCTTGGACTGCATACCTCCGGTGCCAAGCATGCTGCTGGTATTCCCGGCCATGGCCTCCACCTTGCGATCCACCTTGGCAATGGTATACACGGGACGGGCCGTGACGTCTGCAGTTGGATTTGCCGTACAGAGCCCATCAACATCGGTGAGCATTATATACATGTCTGCGCCGATCATATTGGTTATCAGGGCACCCAGGGTATCGTTATCACCAAAACGCAGCTCCTGGACGGAAACGGTATCGTTTTCATTGATAATCGGCACAACCCCGAATTCAAACAGGGTGAGGATAGTGTTACGAACATTGAGATACCGGTCACGCTGGGAAAGATCGGCATGAGTCAGCAGGATCTGGGCGACCTTCTGGTCATGGAGAGCAAAGGCCTGTTCATAGGCCTGCATGAGCAACCCCTGTCCCATTGCTGCAAGTGCCTGTTTGACCTTGAGTTCTTCATTACTGTTTCGCTGGACACCAAGTCGCCTGCGTCCAGCCGCGACCGCCCCGGAGCTGACCAGGATAACCTCTCGACCCGTTGACCAGAGAAAGGAAATCTGGCGGGTCAGATTGGCGACAACCTCAAGGTTCAAACCGTCCTGACCGGTCAACACGGCGCTGCCCACTTTGATCACAACTCTTTTGGCCTGATCAAACAGGGTCTGCCTGTAAAAAAGTCCGTCCTGGCGGTCAACTTGAAAGGTCATGGTTTGGCAGACTCTCGCTGATCTTCAAGAATATCAGCAAGCCGGTCTTTCAGCCTGTCAATGCCTCTATTCTCTTTGGCTGAAACGGAAAGCACATCAAAATCTCTACCTGCAAACATGGCCTCAACCTCGTGCAGTCTGTCCGCATCAATACAGTCGATTTTGTTCAACACAATAAGATGGGTGCGAGCCATCAACTCCTCGTTATAGGCCTCAAGCTCACCGGCCAGAATCTTGTAGTCTGCAAAAGGTTGATCGCCCTCGGTAGCTGCATCAATGACATGAAGGAGGATAGTTGTCCGTTCTACATGACGCAGGAACTGGTGGCCGAGCCCTACCCCTTCACTGGCGCCCTCGATCAGGCCGGGAATATCGGCAATAATGCAGGGATCCATGAATTTAAACTGCAGGACACCCAGCTGCGGAGCAATGGTGGTAAAGGGATAAGGAGCGACCTTGGGATTTGCGGCTGACAGTTTTGACAGCAGGGTTGACTTACCGGCATTGGGAAGGCCGATAAGGCCGACATCTGCCAGCAGTTTAAGCTCTATTTTAAGCCAAAGCTCCTCACCGACGATACCTGGAGTAGCTTTTCTGGGAGCGCGGTTGGTGGAAGTTGCAAACCGTGCATTGCCAAAACCACCCTTGCCGCCCCGGGCAGCAGTAAAAATCTGACCAGGTTCGATGAGATCGGCCAATAGCTGACCTGTTTCCGCATCCTTGATCACCGAGCCGGCAGGTACAGATATTATTGTATCTTTGCCACTGCGTCCGTGTTTATCACTACCCTGGCCGTTCGCTCCTCGTTCCGCCTTGAAATGGGATCGGTAGCGGAAGTCAATGAGGGACTGTTTGCGTGGATCAGCCTCCAGATAAACAGAGCCACCGCGTCCGCCATCACCTCCATTGGGGCCACCCTTGGGCACAAATTTTTCCCGCAGGAAACTGACACAACCGTTGCCGCCGTCCCCAGCCTTAACGAAAAACTTTACCTCATCAACAAAACCCATTTTCTATCCCAAAACTTCAAATTGTGTAACAAATTGTAAACAAAAAAAAACTCGACACCAATTAAATTGATGTCGAGTAGACAGCTTCGACTGTAAGCACGTTACAGTCGGCAACTTCCTGATATCTTCCCGATTCCGGGAAAGACAGATCAGGCTGCGGGGTAGACGGAGACCCGTTTACGTCCCTTGCCAAAGGCTTCAAACGTTACGACACCGTCTACCTTGGCAAACAGTGTGTAATCGCGGCCGCAGCCGACGTTTTCCCCGGGATGAATTCTAGTGCCCAGCTGCCGGATAATAATGCTGCCTGCACTGACTTTCTCACCACCGTAGCGTTTTACTCCGCGGCGCTGGCCGGCGCTATCACGACCGTTTCTTGAACTACCACCTGCTTTTTTATGTGCCATGGGTGTATCTCCGAATAAAAAACTGAAACAAAAAATTATTATGCTGTAATGTCTTCAATGGTCAGGGCGGTGAATAGCTGGCGATGTCCACGGAGCACACGGTAGCCCTTACGTTTTTTCTTTTTAAAGACAAGAACTTTTTTAGCCTTGCCCTGTTCGGCAATCTTGGCAACAACCCTGGCACCATCAACTACCGGTTGACCGACCTTGACTTCTTCTCCGTCTGCAACCAGCAGCACATCGGAAAGTTCTACGGTATCACCAACTTCGCCCTGCAATTTTTCAACACGAAGTGTATCACCAGCTGCAACCTGATACTGTTTGCCGCCGGTACGAATTATAGCATACATGTACTTCCTCCAGTATGATCAAAAAACTATGTTCAATATTTTCAGCAAAGCATTAAAATAAACCATACAACACCTTGTTCTGTCAAGGCTAAAAACACACTGCCGACTTGTTATTTCTCAAATGAATTCTATTTGTCTGCAGGGACTCAACCTGTGGCTGATCAATCGGTTTTTCTTGATAAAATCAGTACAGTTCATTAAAGTTATTTCAGTATTAATAATTTTTTCAACAGGCAAGCGGATACAAACCACTCCCTTGCTGGAAACCCCAAGGCCTTTAGGCCCGGCATCCTGTTTTCCGGAGGTAAAAACAATGCAAAAATACGAATGCCCATGTGGATACATTTATGACCCTGAAGAAGGTGATGTTGAACACGGTATTGATCCAGGTACCCCGTTTGAAGATCTGCCGGACGACTGGGTCTGTCCGAAATGTCAGGCGGAAAAAGAGTATTTCTACGAAGTCGACTGATCATTCTTTCTGCAGCAGATGACCGACAGCGAGGTCATCTGCTGCTTTTCATTTTCTTCTGCTCCCTGTTAAAATACAGTGGCATTTCCTGTCGGGACGGAACTCTGCACACCTTTCCTCCTTTTTTCCAACTTTGAAGTATGAGGTGAAATTTATGTTTTTTTCTACACGTATTGTCGGACTTTCCGTTGTCCTGCTGCTCTCCGTTTCCCTGACCTTGCCCCTGTCAAATGCCACGGCCTCAGATTCTTCAGATGCCCAGGGGCTTGTTTTGAAAAGTACGGCGGTCTTAAATAGCTTCATGGCTGATTCCAATATGACCTGGTTTCACAATAACGCTCACCGCGCCCGCGCTATCTTTATTGTACCGCAGATGATCAGGGGTGGTTTTATTGTCGGCGGTTCCGGCGGATCCGGCGTTTTGCTTGCCCGTGACATGAAAACAGGCGCCTGGAGTTACCCCGCCTTTTACACCATGGGTTCTGTTTCCATTGGCCTGCAGATTGGTGCTGATGCATCAGAAATTGTTATGATGGTTATGACGGAAAAGGGCCTCAACGCCATGCTGTCCACTGAATTTAAACTTGGCGCGGATGTTGCCGTTGCCGCCGGTCCGGTAGGAGCTTCCGCCAAAGCACAGACTGCAGACGTGTTGGCCTTTGGTCGCTCCAAAGGCGCTTTTGGCGGTGTCAGCGTCGAAGGTGCGGTAATTTCCCCTCGTGACAAATGGAACAGCGCCTATTACGGTAATCCGGTAGGCCCGGTTGAAATTCTTATCAAGCGGTCGGTAAGCAATCCCCAGGCAGATCCATTGCGCAAGATCATGCCCGCGCCGAAACCTGCCCAGGTGAAACCCCTGGGTTCATAAATTCACAGGCAGCAAACCCTTTTGTGACCATGAACTATCAGGGGAAAACCATGCATAACAGATCGTTCCATGTGGCCCTGACATGCGTCCTGCTTTTTCTTACAACTTCTGCAACTGTCCTTTATGCCGGTAATATCAGCAGATGGTTAAACCAAGCCATTTATGTGCCGCTTTACTCGCATATTTATGCTGATGATCGTTATAAGGATAAACCTTTTGCCCTGACTGCCACCCTGTCCATTCGCAACACGGATCCAAAATTTGGTCTCGTGCTGGACACAGTGGATTATTACGACTCTGAGGGTAAAAAACTACGCAGTTATATTGAAAAACCCGTCCCGGTCGCCCCTCTGGTATCTACTCAGTTTATTGTCCGAGAGTCCGATAAAGGTGGGGGATCGGGGGCTAAATTTCTGGTCCGCTGGCATGCTGACAGGCCTGTCTCTGAACCCATCGTTGAATCAATTATGATCGGCACCCAGATGCAGCAGGGTATTTCCTTCATTTCACCCGGCCGTGTTATAGACGGCACCATCAGCAAATAGGCCTAACTATGATTCGTTTTTATCCTTCTATAATTCTATCGTTTTTCATATTCATCATCCTTTCAGCCTGTGTGCAGAACGAATATGACACAGGCTCCCCGGCTGCCGGCAATCCAATTTTATTAAAGGTAGGCATAACCACCAATGCCCCGCCCATGGCTTATAAAGAAGGTGGACTGGTAACCGGACTTGAGGCGGAATTTGCCCGTGGCCTGGCAAAATTTACAGGCAGAAAGCTTCGTTTTGTCGAGCTAAAATGGGACGATCAGATTCCAGCCCTGCTTGCCGGCAAAACAGATATTATAATGTCCAGCATGAGCATCACCAAGGCCCGTAACTACAGAATATCCTTCTGCAATCCATACATGATCAGCGGCCAGGTCTCCCTGGTCCGTCTGTCGGAGATGAACCGATTCAGCAACGGGTTCACCGACTTGCTCAATCAGACTGTTAAAATCGGTACGGTTAAAGGCACAACCGGAGCTCTTTTCATTGAAAAAAACGTTGCCACAGACAGAAAACAACGTTTCTACAATTACGAATCGCCTGAACAGGGGATCAAAGCCTTACGTGCAAAAAAAATCGACGCCTTTGTCTATGACCTGCCCATGAACTTTTATTTTGCCGCCCAGAATGAAAGTAATGGCCTGGCACCTGTCACCATTCCCTTTACCCGTGAGCAGATAGCCTGGGGTGTACGTAAAGATGACAACGCACTCAGGGAAGCCGCCAATGGTTACCTTGCTGAAATCAAGGAAGACGGCCGTCTCAAAAACATGCTCATCCGCTGGATTCCTTTCTTTAAAACTGTTTTTAACCGTTAAGCCCATACTATACCTTCCATGAACAACGGACAAACCAGGCGCCGCCCGTCCATGCCGCGACTGAGCGCGATTCTAATTCCCCTGGCAGGTTTCCTGCTTATTCTGACGACGCTTAACGGCTATCAGTATTTCAAGCTGAAGTCCAACCTGGCCGGGCCGGTTATAAGTGAAATCAGCGATGCAGAACTCAGAGAAATGCAGAGTTTTTTTGATTCTGTTTCAGACAAGCTGAAAATAGTCCGTGACTGGGCCAGAAATGGCGTTCTGGATAGTGATGACATCATCGGTCTCAATAAAAAATTTATGCCCATGATTGAGCACCAGATACCACTTTCCGGTATCCTGTTAGCCGACAACCAGGGCCGCGAATACTCTCTGCGTCAGGATGGACAATCATGGGTGACCAGAACCAGAGCGGAAGATCAGAGCGGCATACTGCTCTATCAACAGTGGCAGGAACCTGATAAATCCGTAAAGAAGTGGCAGAAAAAAAGTGATTATTCCCCGCTCAAACGACCCTGGTTTCACCGTTCAGAACGGGAAGACTCTATTTACTGGACCCCGGTCTACAACTTTTATGAAAAAAACATCAAGGGCGTCAGCGCTTCTGTTTCCTGGGACCTCGGTGATGCACCGAACCACTTTGCTGTTTTTGCCATGGACTTTCCCCTAAAGGAACTTCGTCAACTGCTGACGACAAAAGACAGGAAGCGACGGGGGGTTTTGTTTCTTGTAAATCCCTATTCCGATTATTTTATCCTGGGGGACGGGGATGAGACTGGGGAACAACCCACTTCTCCAGCGCCAATCCATGAACTGATCAGCAAGTGGAAGGAAGCTGATCAACCTGCCCGGGAGATAGTCCGTTTACAGAAAAACAAACAGCAATGGCTGGCTACATTCAAACCCATGCTTCAACAAAATTCCGTCATCTGGGTCGGCGTGGCTGCCTCTAACAAGGAACTGGTTGCCGGATTAAACAGAACTCTCTTTGATATCAACCTGGTTGACCTGCTGGTCGCCTGTGTCGGCAGCGGGGCCATGCTACTGCTGGTGTGGTTAACCGGTGGACTTCGCTCAACAAGTAATCGTGAACGACAGGATCCGGTGCTCAGAGTCCACAGTCTGATCAACCAGGGAGAAGGAAACAACATTGAATTTAAATCTACAGTCCGTATGAACCTGAACAACGGCAAAGCGGGCAAGGAGATTGAATTTGCCTGGCTCAAGGCCGTCATTGCCTTTCTCAACAGCGATGGAGGCACCCTGCTCATTGGAGTAGCAGATGACGGCAGGATTCTTGGACTCGAGGGGGATAACTTTGAAAACAGTGACCGCTGCCTGCTTCACATAAAGAATCTCTTCAATCAGCATATAGGAGCCGAATTTTCCGATTTTGCAGACTTTACCCTGCTAGAGCTGGACGAGAATAAAGTCGTTGTCGTTGACTGTCACCCAGCCGGTAAACCTGTTTTCCTGAAAGTTGGCAAAAACGAGGAGTTTTTCATCCGCTCCGGTCCCTCAAACTCCAAACTTACCCCAAGCCAGATGATCCGCTATATACAACAGAAAAAATATAGTAATATTGTTTAGAATAGATTTTGCGTAATCTTACCAATAAACAGGTCGTATCCGACAACACAACCTTGCTTATTATATCTATCAATGATTTTTTTGAGAGGCTGACATGAAGCCGCCTGACAAAGACTGGACACTTGGAAATATCCTGGCCACATCTTCTGTTTACTGGCAGGGCTGTACCCTACAGGCCGGTGTGCGGCTGGAGCTGTTCACTGCCCTGGAAAAAAACGCCAAAACTGTGGATGAACTGGCCCGACAGCTCGATCTTGACCGTCGCGGGCTGGAGCTTCTCTGTAACGGACTCACCGCGATGGGCCTTCTTCGCAGAAGTAGTTTGGGCTACCGGAATTCTGAGGCTGCAGCCACCTTCCTCAGCAAGAAATCCTCCCGATATAAAGGGCATATCATTCTCCATCATCACAACCTGATTGATGCCTGGGCTCAACTCCACACTGCAGTTAAAGAGGGAGTACCGGTGGAAAGGCACTCTCCGAAAGAGGAGGATGACCGGGAAAGCTTTCTTATGGGGATGTTTAACCTGGCCATGGACATCGCCCCCAAGCTGGTTGCCCAGCTTGATCTCACAGGTCGCAGCCGGCTGCTCGACCTGGGCGGTGGTCCGGGAACCTATGCCATCCATTTCTGCCTGGCCAACCCTTCTCTGACGGCTGCCATTTTCGATCGAAGCACCACCGAACCCTTTGCCCGCAAAATCGTGGATCAATTTCAGATGAGAGAGCGCATCAACTTCATTGGTGGTGACTTTATCACCGACCCCATCAGCGGTGGTCCCTACGACGTTGCCTGGTTATCGCACATTCTGCACAGCAACGGGCCCGAGCAGTGCCGGCAACTGATACACAAAACTGCAGGAGCCATGGCCC
>Ga0209013_10005072_pt1 | contig 11414 bp, 9 predicted proteins | sample Cruoilmetagenom2_FD_187291 | JGI IMG/M metagenome (GOLD analysis project Ga0209013, IMG submission 187291) | Oil polluted marine microbial communities from Coal Oil Point, Santa Barbara, California, USA - Sample 2 (SPAdes) (version 2) | ecosystem: Environmental > Aquatic > Marine > Oil seeps ...
TAGGCTTGCGGGTCATACGCCAGGGGAATATCTGTACGCCGGCTCCATCGCGTCAGGCCTGTCAGAGCGTCTTCATCTTCAAGGGCCGGGATAATAAAATCGACATCACTGAATACCCCGGCCAGATTTTTTTCCACCGTCACATCAACCTGTGCAAACGAATGCCCCAAAACTGCTGCCGGTACCCGGGGCTTTTTGTCAACAACCCTAACTTCCCACCCCGCCTTGCGAGCTAAATAGGCTGATTCGACACCTTGTAATTTTCCACCTACGACCGCAATTAACAAGCGACTTTCTCCCCCGATAACCCACTTACTGTTGCGAGCATTTTTATCTATAAATGGCGGCCGTTGTTGATCCAATTTAGATATTCCTCCCTTGACGCCGATTGCAGGTCTAATTTCTCAAGTTCCAGGAGGATTTTTCCTGTGGTTCGTTTGGCATCCGCAATATCAAGGGAATTCTGGGCCACACCGGCCAGGCCGAAACCCGGCGGCACCAGGGATGTAACCACATTGGCGCCGGCTTCCAGCCTGCTTTGCAATCCGGCCAATCCGGCAATATCCAGCGTGGCCGGAATCAATTTGTCCGGAAAGGCAAGGCGCAGGACAGCGATGGTAATTATTTCCTGCAGGGAAGCCGGAGGTTTGAAGGTCTGCATGGGAGTTCCTGCCTGGGGGACAAAAGACATAGTCCTCATTTGAGAAGCTTCCAAAAACCGCATAACCTCGATGGAATCAGCAATATCTTCAGCAGATTCTCCGACTCCGCAAAGCAGGCCTTCTTCAATTAACAGTCCCAGTTGGCCGGCCAGTTTCTTATTCTCCATGCGTACGGTGTAGCTCTGTCCCGGTCTGAGACGTTTAAACAGCAAGGGGTTATGGGTTTCCTGATAACAGGCGTACCAGCTGACCCCGGCCTTCACAAGTCCGGACAATACATGATCAGGGATGACGCCGGGTGATGCCATGATAGGTAAATCAGTTGTTTTGCGAACCGCCTTGACCAGCTGAATAAATTTGTCAAAACCCGCTTTCGGATCTTGAAAATATTGAGGGTCCTCTCCCAAGGTCAAATCAATCAAATGAACGCCGGATTCAGCCAGGCAGCGCGCTGCCTCCACAATTTCAGATTCATCCCGGCGGTACCGCTCAGGAAACGAATTGGCGCTTCGATAATAGCAGAAATGGCAGTCGTTGCGACAAAACGTACTGACATATACAAACCCGTAAAGAAAAACCCGGTCTCCGAAATGCCGATAGCGCAATTTTCTGGCTGTTTCCAGGACAGCATTGATTTGGCTTTTCTGTTTAAGGCCTAAAAGAAATACAATTTCACCCTTTTCAAGGATTTCTTCTTGATCAGCCTTTTCTATAATTTCAGCCAATCTATAATGAGAATTATTCATTTTCATATTAAATGTTTAGTCGGATACCGTCAAGATACGCCAGACTCCTTCCCATCTTTCCCATGCTGTCTATATTTTCTGCAACCATGAGCAGGCGCTCGAGTCCAAAGCCTATACCCACCCAGGCATCTGTGATTTGCCACGCGCGATCCAACTCATGGGGCCCCATGGCAGACGAACCGATTTCCAGCCGGCTTTCACCGGCTAAAATGTCAATCGTCTCACCATAAACAGCTGAATCTACCGGCTGAAAAATATAATCCTCCATGCCGGCGGTTCTGGCTATCATAGACGCCAGTTCTTCAAGTCTATGTTGCCGGATCTCCCGCTCAAGGCCCATTTCCACCAGGTTAAGCATGGTAAATTCATTGGCATGGTGGGCACCCTGAGACTCTTTGCGGAAACAGGATCCGATCTCAAAAATGCGCACCGGCTTCTCCCATAAACGCAGAAGGTCCTTCAAAACAAAGTACAGATGCGGCGCCATCATCGGACGCAGGCATCGATCCTTACCCAGCCAGAATATTTGTGATGCCAGCGGGTGGTTGTCATCAATCGACATTTTCGCCAGCAACCCTTTGGACATAATGGTCGGGGTCGTCACCTGGACAAAATCATTTTCAATCAGGACTTTTGTCAGCCGGCTTTCCAAACGGCAAAGCCTGGGGCGACGATGACCTGTGCGAAGTTCATCCAATTTGTCTCGCCCGGATTGCACAAGTTTTCTCTCCAGGCTTTGAAAGTTCTTGTCGCGATCCTCTTCGCTTTCAAATCCCCTGTCCTGATCTTTTTCTTCTGCTCCTAATTCTTTTAACCGTGCAATTTGGGTCTCCGTCCAGGTGATATACAAAATTTGTCCCCCGTATTGTTAAAATAAATGAATGGATTCGATCTAAAATTAAAAATTTAGACAGGATTAACAGGATCATTAGGATAGTTGCCTGCTCTCCAGAAGAGAGCAGACAAATTCAATCGCCTACGGCGATAAATCAATAACATATACTAACAAGAGCCTTTATGATAAATCCTGCATTTGTTCTCAAAATGTTTTGTCCGCTGAAAGCGGATTAAATATTCTCATTTCCATCCGGGAAATGAGAATAAACAAAAAAATCCAGTAAATCCTGTAAATCCTGTCTAAAATTTTTTATTAAAAATCGAATCCAATCCCTAATTTTTTTTAATACAGATAGAAACTGGCGGGAGGTCCCGGAGTTGCACCGAGCTACGTGGATTTAGAGTCCACGCGATCTCATTTCGATCCACCCCCCGCAACATCTAATTACTCGTTTACCCGGTTGGATGTCAAGCTCAGCTCGGATAGGGTTGTCAATTCAGAATTTTGGCGCCACGCTTAAATTATTCATGTTATAGACAATATTGAGGGTTTCACAAATAGTCGAATTCATCAAGTGTTTGGTGTTTCGTGTTTGATATTTTGCATGAAATATATAATGTTATATCAGTATGTTAGAGCACTAAACACTAAACACCAAATACAAAAAAAACGCGTAACAAATTCGCTTTTCTTACTTTTTACGAGATCATCAATATTGATTTTAACCAATCCTTCTGGTATGTTGGGTCCGCCTGAAATATCGATGAAAATAGAGTTAGGGAGAAAATATTTAAATGCCGAATTTCCATCCGGACAAACATGGCAGTCAAAGATTGAGTCTTAACGGCTTAACGGACGACGAGTTGGACGACATTCATCGGGCAACTTTAGACGTACTTGAAAAAACAGGGATTTTCATCGAAACCGATGAGGCCCTGGAGGTGTTTGATGGTGCCGGTGCTAAAATTGACCGCAAAAATAAAATTGTCAAAATACCAGCCCAGCTGGTAGAAGACGCGATTCAGTCAGCACCGTCAAAAATTCTACTGGCCGGACGCGATCCCAAACATGACAAAGTGCTGGAAGTCGGACGGGTTCACTTCACCAACTTCAGCGAAGGAATCGAAGTGGTTGATCCCTTTAATGGTGAACGCAGGACCCCGGTTAAAGACGATCTTGCCCAGGCCGCTAAACTGGTCGATTACCTGGACGAAATTGATGTCTGTGAAAAAGCGGTGGGCTCCAGTGATGTTCCCCGGGAAGTATTGCCCCTTCATAATGCTGAGGCCATGCTCACCAACACGACCAAGCATTGCTGCGTTGGACCGGGAAGCGGCTATTTATTAAGAAAACTGGTTCAAATGGCCGGTGCTATCAGCGGCGGAATAAAAAATTTCAAAAAACGGCCGATTCTGTCTTTCACGACCTGCCCGGTCAGCCCCCTGAAGCTGATCAATGAATGCTGCGAGATTATTATGGAGGCCGCTAAAACCGGCTCGATCATCAACATCCTGTCAATGGCCATGGCAGGAGGAACTTCTCCGGTTACCCTGGCCGGGACCCTGGTTACCCACAACGCCGAGGTCCTCGGCGGAATTACCCTGAACCAGCTCGTTCAAAAAAAAGCACCCGTGATTTACGGCAGTTCAACCACCGCCATGGATCTGAAAATAGGGGCTGCGTCTGTGGGCACGCCCGAGTGCGCCATTATCAGCGGTGCAGTAGCCCGACTGGCCCGGTATTATGCCCTGCCGAGTTATGTCGCCGGTGGGTAGAGTGATTCAAAAATATCCGACTCCCAGATGGGCCACGAGAAGACCCTCACCGGACTCATTCCAGCTTTGGCAGGTGCCAATCTGATTTACGGTCCGGGAATGCTGGAAAGTGGTATCACCTTCGATTTCGCCCAATTGGTGTTGGACAGTGAATTTATCCGGATGATTAAACATGTCATCAGAGGATTTACGGTTGATGTTGAATCTCTGGCAGTGGATGTGATCAATGCGGTGGGAACGTCCGGCGACTTTATTTCTCAGAGGCACACGCTCCAACACATGCAGGACCACTCTCAGCCGCAGTTTATGGATCGCAGCCGGATGGAAAAATGGAAAGCCGCGGGCTCCCGGGACAGCTACCAGCGGGCTTTAGAAAAAACCCGGGACATATTGCAAAACCATCGGCCGGACCCGCTGCCGGAGAATGTGCTGGCGGATATTCGCTCAATAATAACTGAATCCCAAGGTGAATTACGATAATAGAAATTGTATTTATGCCTTTTATGGGAAAAATTCCAAAACACAAGCACCACCTGATCTTAAAATTGGGCCAAATAAATTCCAAATTCGAAATTACAATGACCGAAACTAACTAATGTGTGTATTCGATATCACATCCTTTGTTTGAAATTTGGATTTTCGGTCATTGGATATTATTTGTGATTTGTGATTTGGGATTTGTTTTTTCCCCGTTTATCCAGGATAGAAGACACCGATAAACTCCAACCGGAGGAAATAGGTTCATGAAAAATAAAATATTCACGCGCATGGGTGATGGCGAGTTGGTTTCCATGTCTTTGGAGGAGATCAAAGAAGACATTACAGCCGCTACGCAGGACGCCGCTCAACGCGCTGAAATCCCGGAACTCACCGCGGATGAGATCGAACAGCTCTTAAATATCATGGCCGAACCGTCCCGGGCGGTCAGTGTTGTTGCCGGTCAGGAAGTAATCGTAACCGATGACGGTTGTTCGATGAGTTTTTATTCCGGCCAGGACGGCGGTGGCGTCGGTGTGCCCATGAGCCGCCTGCAGGCAGTTCTGACCTATGAGCGGGCATGCGCGGCCGATACCACCTCCATGGGGCACAGCGATTACAGCTTCAAGCCGGTTAAACCGATCATCAACTTTGAGATGAATGAATATTACACCGCCTCGATGATGACCACCGCACCGTTTTTATACGGCGCCCAGCCCAATATGGGGCTGTATTTTCAGCCGGACGGCCCCCAGCCCAATCCTGCGGATCTCCTGCCCCGGGGTAAAATTAAGGAAGCCCAGGAGGTCCAGGAAGCTGCCGCCGAACAGCTGCGCCAGGATCTTGTCTTTGTGGGAAAAAAATTAAATGGCATCGGCTGTGAGGGGCTTAATTTTGATACCAGTGGTTCCGCCGGGGATGCCGATTATTGGGCCGCCTTACAGGCTATCAGCGATTTAAAAGCGGCGGCACCGGACCTGCCGATCATCATGGGCGGATCGGGAGAATTTGTTTTGGGCATGCACGGGGAGGTAACCTTTAACGGCCGGCAGTTGGCAGGAATGTACCCCCACGAACAGGCCAAAATTGCCGAAGCTGCCGGCGCCGGCATTTACGGGGTGGCCGTCGGCACCAATACGAACGAATCCGTGGCATGGAACATCGCCCGCACCCTGACATTTGTAAAAGAAGCCGTAGCAGCGGTCGATATACCGGTGCATGTTAACGTCGGTATGGGCGTCGGCGGTGTTCCCATGATGGAGGCGCCGCCCATTGACAGTGTCACCCGAGCATCCAAATCACTGGTCCAGATCGGCAAGGCGGATGGTTTGTAGATTGGTGTCGGTGACCCCTTCGGGATGCACCTGGCTCATATTTTTGCTTGCGGTATGGGCGGCATCCGTACCTCCGGAGATCTGGTGGCCTGGATGCAGCTGATCAAAAAGATGAAAATCCCCGCAGCCAAAAAATATGTGGCCCAAAAACTGGGAGTTCAACTGTTGGACCTGACCAACGAAGAGGTGATGCGGCAACTCAGGGAAGACCTGGGTATCGGCACCATAACTTCGGTGGCCGGCAGTCCCAAAGGCATTCGGGCCAAACTCAAAGTGGCCGAACTTTTGGATGTCCCTATTAATTCGGTTGAATTGTTTAAATCTCAGATTAAATGATTAGTCAGCTTTTTAGACCGGACTAACAATGACACAAGAGATTTTTGAAGAAGCGATTGCAGCAATCGTAGACGGTGATATTGATAAAGCGACTGAAATAGCCAGACGCGGATTAGGAGAAGGAATCGATCCGCTGGAGCTCATGACCAACGGCTTCATTCCCGGAATCAATCAGGTTGGTGATCTTTTCGGTTCGGGGAAGCTGTTTATTCCGGGACTGATTCAATCGGCCGATGCCATGGAAAAAGCCACCGCCATTATTAATGCCACCATTCCCCAGGAGCAGGAAACGGTCAGCGGTAAAATCGTCATCGGGACCGTAGAAGGTGATATGCACGACATCGGCAAAACCATTGTCGTCTCTCTTTTACGCGCCAACGGGTTTGAGGTCCTGGACCTCGGACGCGATGTCCCCCCGACCCGCTTCATCGAAGAAGCTGAAAAATTCAGCGCCGACATTATCGGCAGCAGCACCCTTCTGACCACGACGATGGGGGCGCAAAAAGAGATCGAGGAAGAACTGAAAAAAGCCGGGCTGAAAGAAAAGTATAAAACCATCGTCGGCGGCGCTCCGGTAACCCAGCGCTGGGCCAACCGCATCGGTGCCGATGCATTCGCGCAGGACGCCGGTGACGGCGTTAAAAAGGTAAAGCAATTGCTGGCAAAATAACGCTTCAAACTATCCAACTATCCGAAACACCGACCCACCGCATAGCGGGTGCAAAGCATCCGGTTTGTGTGGCAAGAATCACACCGAAAATCAATCCTCGCATTTTCCCATGGGTTTATTGTATTCGGCTATGAAATTTATAACAAATTGAGTCGATACATAGTTTATGCCGCCATTTGCGGCTTACTTAATTCGGTTTTAACGGCCATTCCGATTTTTTCAATTGTGTATGGCTTTTTGACATATTTTCCGGCACCTAATCTTTGAGCCTTCCTGACACGCTCTGTCTCAGAAAAGCCGCTGGCTATAATAGCTCTTTGTTGCGGATATTTCGAAATTATCCTTTTGTAAGTCTCGAGCCCATCAATCCCTGGTGGCATTATCATATCCAGCACAATTAGATCAGCCGAGTTAGACTCAAAATATTCAAAAGCCTCCTTACCACTGCTAACTGTTTCAACTGAATAGCCCAGTTGGGTCAATATTTTTGATGCTATTTCACGTTGTTCTTTAACATCATCAACCACTAAAATAGTTTGTCCCTGGCCTTTATAATTTTCAAAAGAGATGGGTATATCATTGCTCCTGACAGGTTTTCTTGTCACCGGAAAATATAATTCAATGGTGGTACCTTTACCCTCATCACTTTCAACATGAATATAGCCCTTATGATCTTTAACTGCACCCCACACGACCGTCATGCCCAGGCCGGTTCCACTTCGACCCATAACTTTTTTTGTATAAAACGGCTCGAAGATTTGATTTATTTCTTCAGGAGCAATTCCAATGCCTTTGTCAGATATAGTCAATACTACATAATCTCCTTCTTCCACTTCATCATATCCTGCAACTGGCAGGTCGATATATTTGTTTTTCGTCTTTATCTCTATTTTCCCACCATCCGGCATGGCTTCAGCAGCGTTAGAGACTAAATTCATAACTGTTTTGGAGAGATGGACGGGAGAACCCATTACATTTAATAGTGCTGAATCTAAATGTGATTCAACCTCAACATTAGGATGATATGATTTTAATTTTTCAAACTGCGGACTGTTCAGATATTCATACATGAGGTCATTTAAATTGACAACTTCGGATACTGAGACTCCCCGTCGTGCTAATGTCAACAAATCCTGTACGATAGCAGCTGCCTTTTTGCCCGATTCCCGAATCGTCTGTATTGGTTCAATCAAAGGACTATCATTCGGCAGATCCATTAAGATCAGATCCGGATAACTCACAATTCCAGAAAGAATGTTATTCAGATCATGAGCGACTCCTCCAGCAAGGGTGCCAATAGCCTTCATCTTCTGAGCCTGCTGGAGTTTTTTCTCTAATTTCCTTCTTGCCAGTTCTGCCTTTTTTCTCTCTGAAACATCTCTCATCAATCCGCGAAATCCGATAACCTGACCATGCTTGTCAATTATTGGGCCTGCTGAAAGATCTATTTGCAAAGCATTTACATCCTTTGAAAGGATATCAAAATCAGCAAGCAGCGTAGGTTGTTTTGTACGAAAAATCTGGTTAAATTCTTTAAACATATTCTCCGACGTCTGTTGATTTGAAAACTCTTTATAACTTAAACCTCTTAGTTCTTCCGGAGTATAACCTGTTATTTTGCACAAGGAGTTATTGAAAAATGTTAGGTTACCTTTTAAATCTAATTCAAAATACCCTTCCTCGATATTTTCAATAATGCTGCGATACTTTTCTTCATTACGCCTCAACGCCTCTTCCGCTTCAACCATTGATGTTATATCAATAAGAGAGGCGATGCTTTTCTTGGTTCCCGGAATTACACTAATTTGAATAAAAGCCTTTTTAATATTTCCTTTTTTATCAACAAGATCCAATGTGTATTCAGATGGGTATTCACCAACATTCTTTCTTCTTGCATAATGATAATCTGTGATTTTATTAAGGTCTTTTTTTGAAACTAAATCGGTTGTTTTCATTTTGCCTTCAACTTCAGCTTTTACGTATCCTGTCATATCCTCAACTTTTGTGTTAACCTTCGAAACTGTCATATCCTCTTCAATGATAAAAGTTGCTGTTCCGGTATTTTCAAAAACACTGCGATATTCCCTCTCATTCTTTTGGAGAGCTTCTTCAACTGTTTTTCTACGCTCGATCTCAAAGATTAAACTTTGATTCTTGGCATTAAGTTCCTGAGTTCGTTTTCTGACTTGTTTCCTTAAAATCATGTTCAAAACCAAGAATATCAAAATTAGGCAAATAGCTCCGGCACTGATCCCAATTAACAAGGTGGGATCAGTATGCACAGCGTCGACACCCATCCATCTGTTCAGAGACTGGTAGTATATTGAGTTCTTATCATCCTTTAGATTTCTTAGATGTAAATCAAGTGTGTTAATTATTTCCTTGTTTTTGTCTTTTGGAGCCGCGAAGCCTATTTTTTTAGGACTTAAAATTATTGAGGTTTTATTGATATTGTATTTTCGCTCGTTTTGATGCCCATATAAATAATTAACAAGTCCTGCATCACATTTGCCAACTTCTACAATCTCTAAAACCGTATCATATTCAAAAGCTTCGATGAACCGACACTCAATTCCGAATTGTTTTACAAGCTCTTTTAACCCTTTGTAATATATATCATTTTGGAGAACGGCTATTTTTTTCCCCTCAAAATCAAGGATAGATTCAATCCCTGATTGTTCGTTGATATATATTTGCCCCCAATTGCTCAGGACATTTTCATATGTGAAATCAAAAATCTGGTTGCGCTGATCAGAAAATGCAATAGCCCCCAAAATATCCAATTTCCCAGCTCTCAAATCTTCATAGCATTGGATCCAGGATTCATTTACATACTCGATTGTCCATCCTTCCTTTTTGGCTGTATAATCCAGAATATCAGCAAAAATCCCTTTTACCTTGCCACCAGTATCTGTGAATAGAAGCGGTCTATTTTGGTAAACACCGACCCTGATTTTAGTATCTGCGATTGAGTTAATAGGAATAAATATGGTGACAAAGATTAAATAACAAATGAAAATGAAGCTATATTTTCTCATGTTTAAAATCCGGCCTCTAAGCTAATTAAACAAATTATCTGTTAATCAAGTAAGTTAGGATTATTTTTTGATATCTTTCGATATATTAATTATCGGCAAAACTATTTATAACTTTAAGCTTATCTAAACGCTCAATTTTGGTTGGGAAATCCGGAAATTGGTAAATCAACAATACCGGAAGTATATTGAACTACCGCTAAAGAAGGCACTACGGCTAAATTTATCGGAATTATAGAGGTATCTAGTTTTTTGGTAAGCTAACAAGAGGCATTTAAAGACTGATAACATTACATAGGCGATGATATCCAGATCCGTATAATCACTTGAAATCTTTAAATTGGGTAAGCTTAGGGAATTTTCATTAGTGGTTGCTCTGTGACTCGTTGCTATTCGCAATTGATGGTGCTGAGTGTATCAAGCGCCTGTAATAGACGAGCAACAGGTAAGTCACCGGCAGGGCTATGATCATTCCAAGCAGACCGAGCAATTTTCCCCAGATGGTCAGCGACAGCATCATCATGGCCGGGTTTAATCCGGTAACTTTGCCCATTATTTTGGGAACCAGAATGACATCCTGAATAATCTGCACCACCACGAAGACCAGGCCGGTGAGACCTAAAACCATCCAGATGTTAGTTCCCGACTGTACGGCATGTACCAGGGCCAGCAATCCGGCCGGGATGAGGCCGAGCATCTGCAGGTAGGGGATCATATTCAACAGCCCGATGAACAGGCCCAGCAGTATGCCGAGGGGCAATCCGATTAAAGCAAACCCCAGAGCGAACAGGACACCGCAAATAGAGGCCACCGCCGCCTGGCCCCTGAAATAATTACTCATGGCAGACTCGAAATCGTTGACAAAGCCTACAATTGAATCCCTGTGGGCAGGAGGCACCAGATTTTTCCATCCCCGCACAGTTTCATAATCTAAGAGGAGGAAAATAAAATACAGGCCGATGACAAAAAGACCTATCAGCCCAACAAGAAAGCTTGCCGTTCCGGTGATCAACCCCCATACACCGGGCAATACCTTTTGCGCTGCGATCTTTCCAATTTTCCATATATTGATATCTTTAAAAAAGTTTTTTATCTCAGGGCGTGCAAAAAAATTATTAATGACCTGCCATATATCCGCCGGCAGCTGCTGGGACGCCTTTTCAGCCAGATCTGAATTGTTAACCAGATCCGTTACAATACGTCCCATCTGGACGATCTCACCGGCTATCATGGGAATCACCAGCAAGCAAAGCAGCACCGTTACCGCAATCAGGCCTAACAGACTGATAAATAGGGCCGCCGCTCGATTGGGAATTTTTTTCTGGACCAGGGTAACCAGCGGGTTGGTTAAATAAGCAAGCAACAGGGCTACGGCAAAGGGAATAAGCACATCGCTTAAATATCCGATCAGCCAGATCACGCCGACCAATATGCCCACACTGAGCAGGATACGGACAATGCGATCGAGGGTATAAGGTCGCTGTTCAACCACGTTATTCTCCTAAAACAGGTTTTTATGTTAGGAAATAGAGTTCAAAGGT
>Ga0209013_10005073_pt1 | contig 11412 bp, 5 predicted proteins | sample Cruoilmetagenom2_FD_187291 | JGI IMG/M metagenome (GOLD analysis project Ga0209013, IMG submission 187291) | Oil polluted marine microbial communities from Coal Oil Point, Santa Barbara, California, USA - Sample 2 (SPAdes) (version 2) | ecosystem: Environmental > Aquatic > Marine > Oil seeps ...
CTATGAGGGAAAGCCATGCCCATATCAAATACGTCCCCTCCTGCCCTACCAGTATAGCAGCCAGCCGATAAAATACCGACAGTTCAGCACTGCTATGCTGCCAAACATAGAACAGACTGAAATCCAGGAATACAAAGGCAATTACCAGCAACAGCACAGCAACTGTTGCTGAAAAAGCTGCAGTTCTTAATAGCTGGATGCTTGTTTTTATTTTGCCGGTAAACATATAAACAGCAGCTGAACATGAAGATAACAAGCTAATATATAAGAGCATGTTCCCAATATTCATCTAAGCCGTCTCCAGATTAAAAATAACAATGTAATAAAAATTAATGCAGGTACAATATCTCTTAATAATGTCTCAATAATTGCAAGTCCTGCAGGCTTTTTCACTATGAGCACACCGATATCTATATTACTCCATTTTCCGGAAGAGTCTTTCACATGTACAAAAACAGTATGCTTTCCTAAGGATAGGTCTGATGTTTCTATCAATGTCCCAAGCAAGACAGATGAATCGGTTGACCCGCCCACTATGAATTCCAAAGGCGTCCCGTATCCTTCCTTACCCATAGCATCAATGAAATATTCAGCACCCGTTACTTTTGTAAGCGGTGGAAGTACGACTGATGCCTCAAGGAGGGTCGTTTCTCCCTGGAATACTTCTTCAGGATTCAATGTGACTGCCAGACGGGGTACAAACTGGGTGGTTGCGAGAGTATGGAAACTTACAGGGTCAGACCCGCCGTGGCAAAGTGTGCAATTAGGTGCAAAACCATGAGCTGTACCCGAAGGTGATAGACCCTGGGTACCCATATTCGTGGCATTGAAAGGTGTAGCTCCGCCGTGATATGTATGACAGTCCTTGCATATTGTAACATTCCCTGCGGTCCAGTTTTGCCAGCCAGGGTTCTGTACAGTACCCATAGGATAGGAATCAAAGTGGAATCTGTTCTCTCCTGTGACATTGTGGCATGAGTCACAAGTTATCGTAGTTTGAGATACTGTGTGCGAAATGGTTGCCATGGTTCCACCGATGATCTTCAATGACCTGACATGTTCCATGAGGGATTCGATGTCTTTATGACAATCACGACAGGGCTCAAGGACTTCATCCGTAACATCTCCAACAAAGTATGTCAGGTTGTGATATATATCAGCCTCCTCATTGTGACAGAGGACACATGTACTGGTTTGGTTTGCCATTTTAACTTCTGCACCTGCATAATGGACACTGCCGTATTCAGAGTGACAGTCGACGCACAGTATACCTTCAAACGGCTGATATTCCTTTCCTTCATGTTCAGGATGACAATCCAGGCAATCAGTATCATGTCGGACCGCCCCTCTGAAAGTGCCCTTGTCCAGCAATGTCGGGGTATGGAATTTACTAATACCCTCGGGTGAGTGACATGCATCACATCCGGAAATAACATTTATACCGGATCCGTGACGCAGTTCTCCAATTAGTACTTCTGATTTGTGGGGGAATTCTCCTTCAACACTGTGACAGGGGAAGCAATAGCCCATTGTCTCGTTTTGGTATTCTCTTATTTCAAGATTATTATGTAATGATTTATTAGTGGCGTTATGACACACACGACATGTGTACTCATTGTGTTTTAGTGTATTTACTCTATCTTCCGGTGCACCTGGATAATGTGTAATAATAGCACTCAGGTTGAATTCATCCGCACGTTGTTTGTCAACATGGCAATCTTCACAATTCCTGGTTATGGTTATTCCTTTGTCATGGAATGTCGTGAGTCCCTCGCCTGCATGGCATAGTGTACAATCATTATCTGCATTGTGTTTTGTAACCTGCGGGGCATCTCCCCATTTGGGTGCATTTGTTTCATTGTTATGGCATACATCGCAACCTGATGTATTTAAAAGGTCTTCACGTGTTGAATCATGGGATGTTGCAGCCAATATATTTTCAGAGGTGTTGTTAGTTATGGCATTTGAGTGGCAGTCCCAGCATGTTGAATTAGTTGAGATTTCAGAGCCTTGGTAGTGTGTATATACCGGCGTTGCATCAAATTGCGAGTATGCGTGACAGCTAATACAAGGTTTTGGCGGACGCTCACCTAAGTAGGTCGTAGGATGTTCATCCGGCTCGCTGCCATTGCCGTGACATGCCCAACATGCTTTATTTGCCTCGTCGGTAATAAAAGTGTTACAGGTTGCATTTTTATTCAAATAAGCATGTACACCCTTTTTAAAAGTATCCAAATTAATTTTAATTGGGGCTACTCCATTTCCTGCATGGCAACTGATACAGTCCGAGCTGTATTCACCAGGCGAAAGAGTATACACATGGAATGTATCCGGTTCTTCTCCAACTGTTATAACACTATCAAGCGGCAGGTCTTTTAATAATTTCTTATTCTGTAGTATCCATAAGTCACCCTCAAGGACTTTCTGCTCACCTGCAATGAGCCAAACATCCTTCAATGTTATAGCTTTGGTTGTATTACCAGCAAAAACACTATCCAGTTTTGCTCTAAATAAATTAATATCCCGGTTGAATACCTGTTCTTCATATATGAAATTACTTCCCTCTTTCATTACTGTATCTTCGACCAGCATTTCGTTTTTATATAGTTGCAACCATGCAGAATTGCCTGGCAGGTTTACATCTGCAACATAAAGATCATAACCTTCTCCAAGCTCCCAGTGTTCTCCTATCTGGAGCATTTTTTTATCACTCTCTTCGAAATTAACATATATCAGTCCCAGAGTGACATTTTCATCATCCTTTTTATCTTTTTCCAGGATATAGTAATCCCTGCCGTCAGGTACATTTGCACGATATTCACGATCATGGCAGGCATAGCATGCTATGTTATTTGTTTCTTTGTGAATACGTGATGCAAGCACATCTCCTGACAAATCAACAACATATGCATATGAATCTCTTCCTTTGAATATTTTGGTTATTGTGAAATTAACGATACTGGTGTTATCATCTTCTATTCCACTGATCTCGAAATTAAGCTCATCACCCAGAGACAGGATTTCACGCTCCAGCACTTCACCATCTTTTTCAAAGATGAACTTGGCAGCATTACTTGTGGTTTCTATTAACGTAATGGAATAATTATCCACAAGTTTCCATGGCCTGTCGGCAATGAGGGTTTTTTCGACAAAGTCATAATGCGTATGGTTTCTTGGATCAGGTGCATTACCCCATTCCTCAGCATTGTCTTCATCGAGATGACAGTAGATGCAGTCTGATGTATTTACCAGGTTCCAGATAGATCCGTAATGTGATACTAAAGAGATATCATTAGGAATTAAATTGTCACTATGGCTTTCGATGCTGTTTTTATGGCATTCCAGACAATTTGCTGTTGTGTTAACATGCTCGTCGATCTCATCAACATACCTGATGTGCTCGTAAACCATCGGTTCATAAAAGATGGATTGGTTGAAATTATGACATTCCCTGTCACCGCAGTTCTTTGGGGTACTGAAGTTGACCGGGTGGCCCGTAGGTTGGGCAGCCTCTGATCCGTTCCCGTCACCATGACAGGCCCAGCAGCGTACATTATTTGGATCCACTGTACCTGATGTATTGGTTGCACCTCTGTTCAGATCATAATGAATTGCACCTGATCTGTTCATGGCCTGTACATCGATCTGGTAATCTTCGCGCACCATTCCATCTACATCATGACAGCTCACACAATACTTTCCGGCACCGGGGGCCATACTGTCATTATGGAAGGTAAACCCTGCCAAAGGATTGCCATTTTCCATTACCTCATTTGAAATATGGCATGGATAACAGTCGATTCTGTTATTGAGGTTTAATCCGATAGTATGTTTATATTCGGTGGAAGTGAAGGGATCCGTAGGACTACCCCATGAAACATTATCTGAATTATCAACGTGACACCACCAACAGTCGGTGGTATTATTGGTTGTTGTCATTAAATTGACAGTATCCACATAGTGAGAAACATAGTTCTTTGCTTCACCGTATTTGACATTTGTAGTCGTTATGGGAATAGATAGTGAATTATTATGACATAAAATACAGTTGGTAGATATGTTTGTCTTGACATCCACACCCTGAGGCTGATGTTCAGGAATCTGTATGGGCGGTAACTTTCTCAGGTGTTCGCCATTTAACGGTGTTTCACTAAAGTGGCAGTCCTCACAATCAGGTAATTCTGGTATATATCTTGTATGACCCGGATTTATAAGCTGTTCAGTATAATTCACATGACATCCCCAGCAAACCCTGGATATGTCAGAATAATTACTTGGATTGAAATCTCCTGTAATGTTCGAGTGTGAACTCTTGAAAAATCCATCCTTACTTATTAGCAGACTTGATATTACATTATTACCCCCCTCCAGATGGCAGTCAGTACAGTTCTCGCCGGCACCGGGGACCATACTGTCATTATGGAAGGTAAACCCTGCCAGAGGATTGCCATTTTCCATTACCTCATTTGAAATATGGCATGGATAACAGTTGATTCTACTATCAAGGTTTAACCGAGTATGCTTGTAGAGGGTAGAAGTGAAGGGATCCGTAGGATTACCCCATGAAACATTATCTGAATTATCAACGTGACACCACCAACAGTCGGTTGTATTATTGGTTGTCGTCATTAAATTGACAGTATCCACATAGTGAGAAACATAGTTCTTTGCTTCACTGTATTTGACATTTGTAGTTATGGGAATAGATAGTGAATTACTATGACATAAAGTACAGTTGGTAGATATACTTGTCTGGACATCCACACCCAGAGGCTGATGTTCAGGGATCTGTATGGGCGGTATCTTTCTCAGGTGTTCGCCATTTAACGGCGTTTCACTAAAGTGGCAGTCTTCACAGTCAGGTAATTCTGATACACGTCTTGTATGACCCGGATTTATAAGCTGTTCAGTATAATTCACATGACATCCCCAGCAGACCCTGGATATATCAGAATAATTACTTGCATTGAAATCTCCTGTAATATTCGTATGTGAACTCTTGAAAAAACCATCCTTACTTATTAGCAGACTTGATATTACATTATTACCCCCCTCCAGATGGCAGTCAGTGCAGTTCTCGCCGGCACCGGGGCCCATATTGTCATTATGGAAGGTAAATCCTGCCCCTGGACTGTCATTTTCCGTTGCCTTGTTTGAAACATGGCATGGATAACAGCCAGCGCTATTAAAGAGGTTTAATGGAGTATGATTGTAGTTGGTAGAAGTAAATGGATCTGTTGGCTTACCCCATGAAACATTATCTGAATTATCAACATGACACCACCAGCAGTCAGTTGTATTACTGTTTGGTGTCATTAAATTGACAGTATCCACATAGTGAGAAACATAGTTCTTGGCTTCAGCGTATTTGACATTAATAGTTGGTATGGGAATAGATAGTGAATTATTATGACAGAAAGTACAGTTGGTAGATATGTTTGTCTGGACATCCACACCCTGGGGCTGATGTTCAGGGATCTGTATGGGCGGTATCTTTCTCAGATGTTCGCCATTTAACGGTGTTTCATTAAAGTGGCAGTCCTCACAATCAGGTAATTCTGATGCATATCTGGTATGGGTCGGATCTATAAGCTCTTGAGTATAATTCACATGACATCCCCAGCAGACCCTGGATATGTCAGAATAATTACTTACATTGAAATCTCCTGTAATATTCGTATGTGAACTGTTGAAAAAACCATCCCTACTTATTATTGGCAGACCTGTTGTTGCATTCGTACCCCCCTCTAAATGGCAATCAGTACAGTTCCCGCCAGCGGCTGCCTCTGGTTCAAAATGAGGATCCTTGTGGCAGCCAATACAACCAGTATATCCCATATCATAATAATCTGCCATACCATGACCGCCAGGTGGCTGTATATGGCAGTCAGTGCAGTTTTTAATTGAAATATTGTGGAATGAATTATGACACAACCTGCACGTAACATCATCCTTGCTATCGTTATTATAATCAGTATGGGTATATGATAATCCCTGGTTATCCCATGAAGGCATGGGTTTAAGGGTATTAGCCCCTGATAAATCTCCGCTTATACTGGGATTGTGGCATTCACTGCAGTTCCATGGTATATGAATTATAGGTTTTTGCTGGATCGGATGACTGGAAGTTATTGTATAATTAAAAGTACCCGGGAACTGTAGGAACACCTTTGCGATCCATATACCTCTTCTGGGAGATGAATCAAAAATAACACTTTGGAATGATTTATCTGTTGGGAAATATATTTTAGATCCTGTTGCGAATGTGGCAGTTCCATTGACGCTGGGCACACAATAGGTACCTTCCCACCAGTCAGTAGTGTTTAAATCCTGAAGACTGCTTTGATCGTCTATCGGTCCGATAAGTGAGAGAAATATTTCATGTCCATTATCATCGCCGGTGACTGTCACATCAATTGTCCCGGAGTTATCCATATCAATGATATAAGTTTTTGTCATCGATTCATATGACATGAACTCTGGTCCATAGTCCCCGATTGAATCATCCAGTTGTGTTGTGGTAGTATCAAATGTGGGATAGTATAATCCCTCTCCAATGGTCTTGTTGTAGATTCCATGACATGCTTCACATGATACAGTGTCATGTACTCCTGTTGGATTCTGGTATGTTGTTCCGCTCAATGAATAAGGGTCTGCGATATCATAGGTATCAATCCCACTTCTATCATGAACAAAATTCGTATGGCAGTCAACACAATCTGCCCCTGTTACATGAGAGGGAACATTGAATGTGGTCTGTGAAATAGGTCGATTAATAGATGTTCTGTAATACATCTGCATGTCTACATTTAGACTATCATAAATAGTAGTCCATCCACCCGCACCATAAATAAATCCACCCTCATGGCCATATTTAAGATCATGCAGGTGAACGGGAGATGCCCGCAGGAACTGAGATGAATAGGTACTGTGACACACACCCAGGCAGTTTCCACTTAGTTTTGTTGTAATGTTATCAGGATGTATCATTACTGTCGGGTTACGCATGGAAGAATCGCTCTCCGGACTCCATGAATCATGGCAGTCTTCTGCCTGGCAACCCCATAATGTGGTCCTGAAACTGGTTGATGCCTGAAGATTCTCGGAATTTATTGTGGTGCTGAAGTCGACCTGGTATTCACCAGTATAAGCATCATCCGGGTAATTGAAAACTCCATAATATATCTGATGGGCATAATCCTCTACAAGGCTAATTGTTCTGGTTTCACTTGAGAAATAATCACTTGAATAATTGTAATGCGGATAGATAACATTCGCTGTGAGTACAGGTGGTGGGTTTTCAGCATCATCGCTGAAGATTACTACTCCATCTAACATCACTTTTATATCATCGATCCACCATTCTTCATTGTTATTCCCATTTGAACTGAAATAGAATGCTATGAGTATTTGTTGTTCATTATACTTTGCCAGGTCGACATTTTTTTCTACCCATCCATTACTGTTGCCTGAATATTCTTCAAGTGTTTCCCAGGTTTCTCCTCTGTCTACTGAAACTTTGACAGAACCGTAATTTTCTGTCATATTATAATTAGTCCAGTATGTCATGTTAGTTATTGAATCTATAGCAGTGGGTTGTACTCCTGTGACCAGTTCGTTAAGCCAGTTATATGCCGTGTTTAAAAGACCCTGGTTTTCCTGGGAGTCTGATAGGACAATATCCTCCAGTGGAGTACCGGGTGTATTAAAGTCATCAAGATAATGCCAGCTATGTATCCCCTCTCCTGCCTTCCAGCTATTTCCTCCAATGTTGTGGCTCTGTGAACTGTCTTGTATCCAGGCAGGTGGTGAAAGCCCGCTAACTGGTGTGGTATTCTCCATGATACTCACGAGAATGAGGTTTTTTTGCTGCACCCCACCGTCGGTATCCCACCATGTCCAGCCTGTGGCATTCCCCTGGCTTAAGTATCCGAGTTGATACGGAGTTTGGCCGTAGCTCAATATCACAGTATAATTTTGTGCCTGAACCACAACAGCACCAACACTGCAAGTTAATATAAATAATAATAATATCCGTGAAATGTTGATGTTGTTCATACGATCTCTGCTTCCTTTTCTATTGTTCTATGCTTTAATCTGACACCCAATATATAAAATATTACTGAAAAAATACCTAAGAATACAAATTGATCAAGTGAAAACTTTGGTATGAATTTTATGTGATATATATTTACGCTAAATAATTGTATTATTAAAAAAGATGCGAAAATAATTGAAATTATTATCAAAAATTTTCCAAATATATAATGATTTCGTATCAAATAGGTACTGGATGAAGAAAGATGTGGAATGATTTTTTTATTAACTGGAATTTCATTGATGGTTTCATTCAGATCAAATGGCAAAGTTCCCTCTATCAAGTATTTGCTCCATACAAAATAGGCACTTGCATATAATGCAAGTCCAATTACCATGCTACCTAATAAGATATCATCCCCAAATACGATATCACCCATTACTGTTGTGATAGGAATGGTGAGAATAGGTATAAAAATCCACCACCATGCGGATGATCGTTTCCAGAGAGTGTATTCATAGGTTATTTCAAGCCACCAGAGAACATATAACATTGTTAATACAAGGGGAGTATAACTGTATGTGAATTTTAATAGAAATATGAATGTAGCAATAGTAATGTTAATTAAAATGATCAATCGAAGAAAACGTGATATTTGTGCAGCAATATCGATTCCGAATGCTGGCTCAGCCCCGGGAATCTTAAATTCAACCGAACGTTTTTTAAGCCGGTCAATATTGATATTCATATTATTCAGCCGTTCATCCATCTTATCAATCACGATCTGGGTGCCCGCGATTTCCTCTAAAATGGGTTCAAGCCTGTTATATACACCGTTTTCAAATCCCATATCAATCATTTGTTCCATGACAATGGTTCTTTTTGCAAGAGTGATCCCTCCCCATAAAGCACATAATCCAAATATTACAATAGTCAGATCCACAATAAAATCATATGCATTGAATTCTTTACCTAACAGTACATCTATCACCGGAGAAGAATATGAGTATATTAAATAAAATGCCATAAATAATATAAATAATATACTAAATTTTTCAAATCGTGAAATACCTGTTTTTTCAGTCATGTATGTAATGTTCTAAGGTCGGCTTAGTTTATTTAATTTTTCATTTATATGTAACAAAATATTCTTGACCTGCACGCCAAGAGATATTCAGTAATTTCTGTCAGTGGATTTGAAGTTAATGAATACATAAAGCAAAATACAAATTATGAATATTGTTAGCCCGAGATTCTTGATGTTCTTAATAATCTGGCTGATTCTATACATCTCAGATCCGTATTTTGTAATTTGAACATTATTCGGATCGAACAGTAAATATTCACCAATATTCTTGACGATTATCGGTTTGCCCTGGAATAATACTGCTTGGCCTTGTATCTGTTCTTTATTCAATATCCATTTATCAGTTAATTCTGAAGCATCACCCTTTGTCATGATTTCATTTCCTGAAACAGAATATATCCTGTGTATAACTGGCATTGTCGCTTCCTTTGTCTCGAACATGATAATATCTCCCTGTTTCGGATCGATTTCCAGGTTTTGTATGAGAACAAGGTCCTTTACTTCAAGGGTGGGGGACATACTGCCTGATGTTATTATGGCTAAAAATATGAGTTGATTGAGAATAATGTATGCTGTAAATACTGTGATGATAAGTGGAATTATTACAGGCAAAATTTTGGGTCTTTTTGATAATTCGTGATAACGTTTCATTTTGGGTTTTACAATTTTTATCTGGTTTGTGTTTGAATTTTTACCTATTATTAAGTTAATAAAACTTATAAAAAAAATAGAATTTTTAACATATATTTTATAAAATATTATGAATACTAATAATAAAATAAAAACTAATATAAGTATAATTCTATTAAAATTATATAGATAAAAAAAAGTAAATAATAAAAATCCAATTACTTGTTCAAAAAATGACATATCAGATAAATAACATATATTACAAAAATAAATAAAAAAAGTTAAGACAATCCATCTTAAGGATTACCTTAACTCGATACAGTGGTCTTATTTGTGGTAACGTCAACTCTTATTCTTGAACAAGGGTTTCATTTGTAGTTACGTTAATTTCCCATAAATTAGTTGATTTATTTATGGTCGCATTTATGTTAAGTCCACCAAATTTGAGCCACGAGATATTCATATCGGTCATTGTATGACATCCGATACATGAAGCACTGTTAGTTGCATTTGCAGTAGATTGTTCGTAGAAATCTTTGTGTGCAGAATCATTATTTTGTAGTTGCATTGTTGCATTATAATGGCAATCCGCACAATCCACTTTTATGGCAGCATGCGGTGTGCTTTGATTTCGCCATCTGAAGTCACTTGCGTTAGTTGTATTATCAAAACCAAATTGTGTAAAATCTTCGAATCCATAGCCATATAAAGAAGTAATATTATATAAGTTATAATCTTCTAGAATTGTTTCGTTGATCTGGTGACATATGGTACATCCTGATGTATCCGCATAATTAGTAGCAAACGTGGCATGTGCACCACCCCTCTCTAAGTTTAAATTCCATTCATCTACTTCTGGCTGATGACATTTTGCACATAAGTCCTCCATGTCGCCCGGATTCTTAACACTAAACCATGTATGCTGTCCAACAAACATTGACAATGTGCTGGGCAATATAAACAATCCAATTGCAATAATAGCAATTACCAAAATTAATATTTGCGATCCTCTCATAAATTAACTCTCCTTTTACTTTTTAGTATATTACAAATTTAAATATCCTACTTTATATTTACAATTTTGGGTTTTGTTGTAAATATTACTTATTCCCATATTATGGTCTCGGTTCTTTTCGCTATCTGATCAGTATTGTTGTCATCCACCCTTATGATCACATCAACTCTGTCTCCTTTCTCCGGTACTTTCCGGAGTTCGGATATTAACTCATATTCTCCAGGGCCAGTGTAATCAACTGATCTCCAGTAATCTATCATAACAGTGTTACTAATGCTTCGCATGTAAACACCTGGATAATGAGACGATGCCTCTTTATAGTATTCAGTATTATTTACTTTCGAACTTGTAACATCTATACTTTCTATGACCGTTGTACCATTTTGCTCTGTAATTGTAACATTGGCTTTAATAACTGTTTTTTCACCAAGACAGCCAGATGCCATAATGAGCGCAATGAGTATGATGGCAAAAAGAATTGTCCTCATGAATAACAAAGAGACATTAATACCTAATAAGTCTTTTGAAGTGATCTGGGATTTTTTTTATTTAGCATGAAAGTACCCTCAGTCTTAACATCCCGTGACTATCGTTGTAAAGAAAACAACAATTTTCTGGGATGTTAAGATCAAAGATATTTAT
>Ga0209013_10005074_pt1 | contig 11412 bp, 11 predicted proteins | sample Cruoilmetagenom2_FD_187291 | JGI IMG/M metagenome (GOLD analysis project Ga0209013, IMG submission 187291) | Oil polluted marine microbial communities from Coal Oil Point, Santa Barbara, California, USA - Sample 2 (SPAdes) (version 2) | ecosystem: Environmental > Aquatic > Marine > Oil seeps ...
GTCTCTATAGATACGATCGTTGTTTCAACACAACACCATGACAACGTCTCTTTGGAACAGGTACAAAAAGCGGTGCTTGAGGAGGTCATCAAAGCGGTGATACCTGAGGAGTTGCTTTCTGATGATATTACTTATCATATCAACCCTACAGGGCGTTTTGTGATAGGCGGACCTCAGGGGGATGCCGGACTTACAGGCAGAAAGATCATTGTAGATACGTATGGGGGTTCCTGTCCTCACGGTGGAGGTGCTTTCTCCGGTAAAGATCCCACAAAAGTGGATCGTTCCGCTGCCTATGCTGCACGTTATGTGGCAAAAAACCTTGTCGCTGCAGGTGCCTGTGAAAAAGTGACGATCCAGATAGCCTATGCCATCGGCGTGTCTGCACCTGTTTCTATCTATGTAAATACACAAGGTACGGCAAATGTAGATGAAGAGAAGATCACGGCTTGTGTAGAGTCATTGTTTGATCTGACTCCCAAAGGTATTATAGATGAACTTGATCTTTTAAGACCTATTTACAGAAAAACGGCAGCATATGGTCACTTTGGCAGAGAAGATGCCGAATTTACCTGGGAACAGACAGTTAGAGTAGACGATATCAAAAAGTACTTGGGAATATGATCCATTTACAATAGTTATAGTCATTATCAATACCGTTTAAGACCCGCTCTGTTGGGAAATGGAGCGTATTTTACAATTTGAGCTAGAATGGCTTTGAGATTAAAGATTTATTTAAATTTTTTTGCTATAGTTTGGGTATATTAACAAAAAGGATGAAAAATGGCAGTAATTATTGGTGATACTTGTATCAACTGTGCAGCATGTATTGACGAATGTCCAGTAGAAGCGATCGTAGATGAGGATGATAATCCAACGGGTGAGGAATACTACTACGTATACCCTGACAAATGTGTTGAGTGTGTAGATCACTTTGATTCTCCGGCATGTGCAGAAGCATGTCCAACTGAAGATTGTATCACTTGGGATATGCCTTTTACAGCTGATAACAAAGATTTCTTTGCAGCAGGTAACTACATTGATGGCAAAAACTACGGTATCGATGATGCTGATGCTGAAATGCCATACAGAGATGATATTTCTCTTGAGGACAGAGCAGCAAGAAGAAGCGTAGTAGAAGACTAGTCTTTATCCGCTCTTATGTGTGTCGGGTTTTCCGATACGCATGAATCTCCAAAACCCTTTTCCAATTTAATCTCAACTTAAAATATTTTTCGATATAATCCCGCCCGAATACTCTCCTCATATACATTTGGAAGTAAATAATCGCTTAGGAATATAAGTATGGAACAAACATTATCAATCATTAAACCGGATGCAGTAGCTAAAAACGTTGTAGGACAGATCCTCGCAAGATTTGAAGCAGCAAACCTTAGAATTGCAGCGACGAAAAAAATCAGACTTTCACGTGTAGATGCTGAAGCTTTTTACGCTATCCACGCTGAAAGACCTTTCTTTAAAGACTTGGTAGAATTCATGGTTTCCGGTCCAGTTGTTGTCACTGTACTTGAAGGTGAGAATGCTATGGCGGTAAACAGAGACCTTATGGGTGCGACTAATCCTGCAGAAGCAGAAGCTGGAACTATCAGAGCAGACTTTGCAGACAGCATCGATGCAAATGCTGTTCACGGATCTGATTCTGTTGAGAATGCAACAAATGAAATCAATTTCTTTTTTGCACAAAGAGAGATCAATTAATACAATTTAGGAAAACTCCTTATGAAAATTGTATTTGACAAGATAGGTTCCACGGCCAAACCCATTGAAGTGAGTTCAAAGGGTGTAACGCTTGAAGGAACTTTACAAAAGAGCGGTTATCATCAGGTAACTTTAGATGCACAAATGCGTGGCGAACTTGAACTCTCCTGTGACAGATGTGGTGACATATATGACTATAGGATTGAGAATAAGCTGCGACTCAAATTGAGTGATACAGTATCAGAAGATAAAGATGATTTGGATATAATTGAGTTTTTAGATGGCGAAATAGATCTTTCGTACATACTACAGAGCGAAATTACCTCAATAGAAAGTAGCTATCACTATTGTGACAAATGTGACAATGATGATGAAGACTTTGAGATTGAATTTTAAATAAGGAATATAAAATGGCAGTACCTAAAAGACGTGTGAGTCACACAAGAGCAGCAAAAAGAAGAACACATTACAAATTAACATTACCAATGCCGGTTAAAGATGCAGATGGAACATGGAGAATGCCTCACCACATGAATATGACTACCGGTGAGTACAAAACAACTAAAGCGTAATCCTGATGATCAGAATCGCGATTGATGCAATGGGTGGGGACTACGGTCCTGAACCCATCATAGAAGGTGTGGTTCAGGCACTGGAACAAAAAAAATTCCTTCCTATTTTAGTAGGTGACAAAGAAGAGATACTCTCTTTACTTCCCCAATATTACACAAATAAAGTTGAAATTGTTGACGCCTCGGATGTTATCACTATGAGTGATCAGGCGACCAATGCATTGAAACGTAAAGATTCATCCATCTACAAAGCAGTTGAACTTGTACGTAACAAAGAAGCAGCAGCAGTAGTCTCTGCAGGGCACAGTGGTGCTACGATGACACTTGCTACTTTACGCATAGGACGTCTGCCGCATATTTCCAAGCCGGCACTTGCCACATTGATGCCATCTGTCACGGCAAACAAAACTCTGGTACTTGATGTGGGGGCAGTGACAGACTGTACCCCTCAAAACCTTTATGAATTTGGTGCGATGGGTGAAGCGTATGCGCAGAAGATCATGGGTATTGCAGCACCTAAAGTCGGACTTCTATCCAATGGTTCTGAAGATTCTAAAGGGAATGCTTTGACGAAAGAGGCCTTTGGACTGCTTCAGCATCTAGATGGTTTTGTCGGGAATGTTGAAGGTAGAGATATTTTTAACGGTAATGCCAATGTGGTTGTCTGTGACGGATTTACAGGGAATATCCTGCTTAAAACATCTGAAGGTGTTGTCTCGACCATCTTTACACTTATGAGGCAGCATATACGCAGGTCACTCCCCGCAAAATTGGGAGCACTGATGATGAAAAGAAAAGTGTTCGGCAATATGAAAAAACAGGTGGATTATGCAGAGTACGGCGGTGCACCGTTACTGGGTATCAATGGCTGTGCGATCATCGGTCACGGAAGTTCCAATGCCAAAGCCATAATGAATGCTATATTCCAGGCGATCAGATATACAGAATCGGATGTCAATACGACAATAGAAGAACTGCTTACAGAAAATAAATAATTTTTGTTACCACAGACATTGTGGTGACTTGTATAACAGATTCCAAAACAAACACGCTTTCCTTCTCTTTTTAGAACTCTTCTTGGTTATTTATGCTAAAATATAACAATTAATTTATGTCCTAAGGATGACTATGTCACAAACAAAACCAGTATATGCTTCATTTAGATCTATAGGTGCTTATATCCCTGAAAAGATCTTAACTAATGCAGATCTTGAAAAAATGGTAGATACTACGGATGAGTGGATCTTGAAGCGTACAGGTATCAAAGAACGTCATATCGCTGCAGAAGATGAGTATACAAGTGATATGGCTGCCAAGGCATGTGAGCTTGCTATTGAGCGTTCAGGTATTGCTAAAGAGGAGATAGACTTGGTGATTTGTGCAACAGTGACCCCTGATTATTTTAATATGCCTTCCACAGCCTGTATTATTTCCGACAAGATCGGTATTAAAAATGTGCAGGCATTTGATATCTCAGCGGCATGTAGCGGATTTGTCTATCTGCTTTCTGTTGCCAAAGCATTTATCGAATCGGGGATGAAGAAGAATGTTCTTATTGTCGGAGCAGAGAAATTCTCTTCCATCGTCGATTATACAGACAGAACGACCTGTATTTTATTTGGTGACGGTGCGGGTGCAGCCATGATCTCGGCAACATCCAACAAAGAAGAGGGATTTATAGACCTGCATGCTTCCTCAGATGGTTCTTACGCAGACTTTTTGGTGACACCTGCTCCAGGTGCCGTGAATCCTGCAAGTCAAAAAGTGATCGATGAAGGCTTGCAGTATGTACAGATGAAAGGGAATGAAACCTTTAAACTGGCAGTGAAAACCTTAACAAAAGATGTGAAAGAGATATTGGCTAAAAATGAGATCTCTGCGGATGAGATCCCACATTTTGTTCCTCATCAAGCCAATTACCGCATTATTAAAGCAGTAGGTGATGCTTTGAAAATGACAGAAGAACAGGTGGTACTGACTGTGGGCAAATATGGAAATACTTCGGCGGCATCAATCCCAATGGCACTTAATGATATCTGGGAATCCGGGAGACTTCAGGAAGGTGAATTGATGTTGCTTGATACTTTTGGCGGCGGATTGACCTGGGCATCTGCATTACTTCCATTTGCTGGAAAAAGTGTTCAGCGCTAAGCGTTCAGAAAGAGTAAGTATGAAAATAGGGTTTATCGGTGATATTGTCGGTAAGCCCGGTCGTTTAATGCTTAAGCGACATCTTAAAAGACTTCAGCAGGAACATTATATTGACTTTACTATTGCCAATTATGAAAATGCTTCTCACGGCTTTGGACTGACTGAAAAAAACTGTATAGAATTACTCGGATACGGCATTGATATGATGACCGGAGGGAACCACAGTTTTGATAAAAAAGAGATACTGAAACTCTTTGATACCTACCCCTTGATACGTCCCGTTAATTATCCTAAAGAAACACCTGGAAAAGGTCTGTTCCAAACGACCCTGCTTGGACATGATCTGGCCATTATCAACCTTATGGGACACTATACCATGCCCATGGTAGATAACCCTTTTACGATGATCACAGAAGTTGTTGAGGAACTTAAAGAGCAGGGGGTCAGGCATATTATTATTGACATGCATGCAGAGGCAAGTTCTGAAAAAAATGCCTTGCTTCATATGTTGAAAAATGATGTTTCAGCGATCGTGGGAACCCATACGCATGTCGCGACAGATGATCTGCAGGTACTTGAGGGATGTTGTTATGTGACAGACCTGGGTTTAACCGGCTGTCGAGACGGTGTGATAGGTATGGAGAGTAGTATACCTATTAAACGTTTCCTGACAGGACTTGGCGGACACTTTGATGTGCCTGATGTCTGTAAGGCTATTTTGCAAATGCTTGTGTTTGAGTTGGATGAGGATGGCCGTTGTGTTGGGGCTGAAAAAATAAAGATCTATGATGATAAACCTAAGATCGTGACGCAAGCCTGGATGGAAATGCAGGGTGCGTAACTATTCACCCTATACATTTCTTTTAATTCTTACCTTTTTTGGATCAAATAAAGCGATCGCCTCTTTGATCATGGGTTCCTGAAGCAGGGTAGAAGGATCCTTCTCTTTGGCTGCTTCTGTATCTCCGGCTTCCGGAGCGATGCATGAACTTTTCATTTCGATATCTTCAATCATGGAACCTACGTTTGCATCCTGATGCGGGGTTTCGGCAGGCTCAGTTACTGCAGTGACTTGTGATTTTTGGGTTTCGGCTGCTGTGCTTGCCGAAGTGGTCGAAGTGTCAACTACTTTTTTTTTAGCTACATTGACGATCTTTGTTTCAAAACCAAAGATGTCTTTGACGAACATATTGATGAGTCCCCAGTGTGTGATCAGTGTTTTTTTATCATCTCCCTCTGTCATAGAAGCCCAGGTTAATGTGTTGTTTGAAAAGCTTTCAAATGCAATATTTCGTTCAAAACAGGCACCCAGATCATAATCTCTATCGTAAAGTTTTTTGACCAGTGTATCAAATGTTTTTTGCTGGGGATTGTTTTTTGGTACAGGTACTTCTTCCTCACTGTTTGGTACAGGGGCTGATACCTCTTGCTCTTTTTCTTTTTGCACCAGGGTTTCGGTGACAGGAAGTGATGCGACTATCTCATCTTCGGTAATGGTGATGACTTCAGGGGGTGCAGATACATCCGGAGAAGGTGTCGTTACCATGATCTCAGAGACTTCAACGCCTTTGAGTTCCTGTTCCAAGCCGCGTATCATGGTGTCTATATCTTTAATTTCCAGTGATTCCATCATTTTGAAGAGTGCCAGTGAAAGTACAAATTCACTGTCAGACCCAAGTGCCAGCAGGGTTTTGGATTCTGCGATGACCCTGAAAAAACGTTCGATGATCATAGGGTTGAATTTGCCGTTACCCCCTAAAAGCAACTCTTTGAGATAGAGGGTGAGTTCATCGAGGATCATTTCGGCTTCATAGTCTGAAGCCATTTTGATAAAAGCCAATATCTTTGCTGTATCTTTGTGCATAATATCATGGAGCAAAGCTTCAAGAAGACTTGGTTCTATAATGCCAAGCATGCCCGTCACAGTACTCACGTCTACAAAGTTTTTAGAATAGACTATGGCCTGATCCATCAAAGTAAGAGAATCTCTCAGGGACCCGGCACCGGAACGTGCGATAATATCCAGGGCATCTCTTTCATACTCAATGTTTTCAAGATTCAAAATGTGTTCCAGGTGTTTAAGCACAAGGTTCTGAGGGATCTTTTTAAATCTAAAGTGCTGTGTTCGTGAAAGGATGGTTGCAGGCAGTTTTAGAGGATCTGTCGTAGCCAAAATAAACTTTACGAAATCAGGGGGTTCTTCAAGGGTTTTAAGCAAAGCATTAAAGGCTTGATTGGTCAGCATATGGACTTCATCGATGATGAAGATCTTGTAGCGTGCAGAGCTTGGTTTGTATTTTGTATGTTCTATGAGATCTTTAATGTCATCTATACCGCGGTTGGAAGCAGCATCCATCTCGATGATGTCCATATGACGGTTTTCTGCAGACATTACACAGTGGATACAGGTACCGCAGGGATGAGAGCTCGCACCTGTTTCACAAAGCAGTGCTTTGGAAAAAATACGTGCCGTAGAAGTTTTACCACTTCCTCTAAGGCCGGAAAAAAGGTAAGCATGGGAGAGTCTGCTTCCGTCAAGCGCAAGAGATAAGGTTTGTGAGACGGCTTCCTGACCTATGAGATCATCAAAGGTGGCAGGACGGTATTTTCTTGCTAGGGCTAAAGACAAACAAACTCCTCGAACGACTCTCGTTCCCAACGTCCTCGTTGGGAATGCATATATCTCTTAGATAGTAAAATCAAAACATATATTACTTATAAAATTTAAGTATGCATTCCCACGCAGGAGCATGGGAACGAGGTTTGTATTTGTAATACTAATTGTAGTGGATTTTTACTTTTGGTTGGTATAATTGAATACTATATAATTATAAAAGGGATCTGATATGCGTATGGATGATGAACAGGAGAGCCGGAATGTAGACGACAGGAGATCAAGCAGCGGCAGGGGTGGTCAAATGCCGTCAATGCAGACCATGATGATATTGTGGCCGATCGTAAAACCGCTCCTGCGGTCTAAACTTGGTCTGCTAGTCATTGGGGCAGGTGTTGCCGCTTATTTCATGGGGTATAACCCTTTATCACTCATTGGGATGGGTGGTACTTCTTCCCAGCCTGTCAATAAGGTAGAAGATGAAAAACGAAAAGTGTTTATATCGAAAGTCTTAAAGAGTACGGAAGATGTATGGACTGTGACCCTAGCACAGTATGGGATACGTTATACCAAACCGACGATGGTCCTTTACAGAGGATATACAAAAAGCGGCTGTGGCGCTGCACAGTCGCAAATGGGACCGTTCTACTGTCCTGCAGATAAAAAAGTCTATCTTGATCTGGGTTTCTTTGATGAGCTGGCAAGCAGACATAACGCACCGGGAGATTTTGCACAGGCTTATGTACTGGCACATGAGATCGGACATCATATCCAGGATATTGAAGGGACACTGGACAAAGTACAAAGAGCAAAACAGAGTTGGGGAGGAAATTCTAAAAAAGCCAATGCACTTCAAGTCAGAGTAGAACTTCAGGCAGACTGTTACGCAGGAGCATGGGCGCATCACGCACAGAAGAAATTCAATATGCTGGAACCGGGAGATGTTGAAGAAGCATTAAATGCAGCCTCTTCGATAGGGGATGATACTTTGCAGAGAGAAGCTACGGGACGGGTACGTCCGGATGCCTTTACTCATGGCACTTCAAAACAGCGTGTAGCCTGGTTCAGACGTGGACTGAATTCAGGTGATCTGAGGCAGTGCGATACCTTTAGATAAGCATTTGCTTATTGAAAATGTTACTGTAGGGTGCGTACTCACGCACCACACTGCAAAACGGGCATAAGATAAAATTGATGTTGAAAGGCTTAAAAAATATTATCAAGGGTGCGTGAGTACGTACCCTACAGAGATATCTAACCCCATCTTAGCTATAATCCTTTCAATTAAATAAACACACAATAAGCGAGATAAGTATGAGTTACAATCCAAGTGAGATTGAAGCCAAATGGCAGAAAAAATGGAATGATGAGAAGGCTTTTGAGCCAGATGATGCTTTAACAAGAAAGAAAAAATATATTCTTAGCATGTTCCCTTTTCCCTCCGGGCGTTTGCACATGGGGCATGTGCGTAATTATGCCATCGGTGATGCTTTTGCACGCTACTACAGAAAGCAGGATTTTAATGTATTGCATCCTATCGGTTGGGATGCCTTTGGTATGCCTGCTGAAAATGCTGCGATCAAACACGGCAGACACCCTAAAGACTGGACCTATTCGAATATAGACTATATGAGAAAAGAGTTGAACACATTGGGGCTTTCATTTTCCAAAACACGTGAGTTTGCTACCTGTGATGAACTTTATACAAAGTGGGAACAGGAGTTTATTATAAAAATGTTCCAGGAGAAGCTGCTTTATCGTGAATCAACCACGGTGAATTGGTGTGAGGAGTGTCATACGGTACTTGCCAACGAGCAGGTAGAAGAGGGTTGCTGCTGGCGTTGTGACAATGAAGTGGAACTCAAAGAGATGCCGGGCTATTATCTTGATATCATCAAGTATGCGGATGAGCTGCTTGATGATCTTGAATTACTTGAAGGAAAGTGGCCACATCAGGTCATTACCATGCAAAGTAACTGGATAGGAAAATCCCAGGGGCTTGAGTTTGATTTTGAACTGAGTGAAGCAAGTAAGGCGAAACTGGGCGGAAAGTTTGACAAATATACGGTGTTTACCACACGTCCGGATACTATTTACGGTGTGACTTATTCGGCATTGGCGGCGGAGCATCCTATTACGAAATATTTGATTAAAAATGATCTGCTTGCTTCAGATGTGGCTGAGAAGATCACTGCAATTAGCAATATGACTGAAATTGAGAGAGCAAAAGAGGGAAAAGAGGGCTATGACCTTGGTATTACCGTGCTCCACCCGATGACCGGTGAAGAGATACCCGTGTGGACAGCAAACTTTGTCTTGGCTTCTTACGGCGGCGGTGCAGTGATGGCTGTACCGGCACATGATGAGAGAGACTTTGAATTTGCTACACAATATGATCTGCCGATCAAACGTGTCATTGAAGGCGGAGAGGAGTTACCTTATACCGGCAGCGGAGATCTTGTAGACTCGAACCGCTTTTCCTGTACGGATAGTGCTGAAGCCAGAATAGCTATCATCAATATGATGGAAGAGGAAGGGAAAGGGAAAGGGACCACCAACTATAAATTACGAAACTGGGGGATCAGCCGTCAGCGTTACTGGGGTGCACCTATCCCTTTCGTACATTGTGACAGCTGTGGGCTTGTGCCTGAGAAGATAGAGAATCTTCCTATCGCACTGCCTGAAGATGTAGAGATCACCGGTGAGGGGAACCCGCTTGAGAATCACCCTACATGGAAAAACTGTGCCTGTCCTGCCTGTGGTAAAGATGCAACACGTGAGACAGATACACTTGATACTTTTGTGCAGTCAAGCTGGTATCAGTTCCGTTATGCAACCAATCCTAAAAAATGGAATGAAGTAGGGATAGATAAAGAAGATGCGAATTATTGGTTAGGCGTTGACCAATACATCGGGGGGATAGAGCATGCCATCCTGCATCTGCTTTATGCACGTTTCTTCACTAAAGTACTGCGTGACCTTGGCTATCATGATATAGATGAACCGTTTGAAAACCTCTTAACGCAGGGGATGGTTTTGATGGATGGTGCAAAGATGTCCAAGTCCAAAGGGAATACGGTAGATCCTGATGCATTGGTAGAGAAGTATGGTGCAGATACGGCCAGACTCTTTACGCTTTTTGCTGCACCGCCTGCCAAAGAACTTGAATGGAATGACTCTGCGGTTGAGGGTGCGTTCAGGTTCATTAAAAAGCTTTACGACAGAAAAGAGAAAGTGACACAAAGTACTTTGCCGGATATAGATCAATCTTCTTTAAGCAAAGAGTCTAAACTGGCACGTGTGAAAGTGTACGAAGCGCTTCAAAAGTCTTCTGATGTCTATGAAAAAACATTTGCATTTAACACACTTATCGCAGCCTGTATGGAAGCGCTCAACGCACTGGATAAACAGGATAATGCGGATGTCTGGACAGAAGGAATGTATATTATGCTGAACCTTTTAGAACCTATCATCCCCCATGTGACGACGGAACTTTCTGAAGCACTTTTTGCCAGAGAAAATTTGGGAGCCATACTGGAAGTCAAAGAAGAAGTCTTTGTGCAGGACAGCATACTGTATGTGGTGATGATAGGCGGTAAAAAACGTACAGAGATCGAAGTAGATCCTTCTGTTTCGCAGGAGGAGATCCTGGCAGCGGCCAAAGAAGCGGGTGCCAAATGGCTTGAAGGTATGGCGATCGTGAAAGAGATCGTGGTACCCAATAAACTGGTTAACCTTGCTGTAAAGCCGGCATAAACATATTTTTTGGAGAAGGTATGAGAAAAAAACTATTCACTATTCGCTATTCACTATTTACTCTAATCGCTTTGCTATTAGTCTCTTGCGGCTATAAACCCTCTTCCCATATGGTCAAACATATTTTTGAAGATACCGTATATGTTGATGTGATCGTTGACAGAGCAGAACCGGAGAATGCAACCTATGTAAAAGATGAGATGAACCGTCTAGTCTATACACGATTTAAGGGGCGGGTGACTTCCAAAGAAGAAGCGAAGAGTCAGATATATATTGTCTATGCAGGCAGTACTTTTACACCGCTTGCTTATGAAGAAGGGTATGTCACGCGCTACCAGGCCAATATCAATGTACGTTTCACTATGGTAACTAAAGAGGGTAAGCTGCATAAAACGATTTCGAGTGTCGTGGAATCTGATATTCAGGCAAGTTCTCTCACCTCTTCTGCACTTAGAACGGATGCCATCCGTAAAGGTCTTGGTAAAGCTTTGGATGAGTTCCTGGCTTATGTGAGTGCTAAAGGGATGTTAAAAGAGAGTAAATGATAATACCTTTTGATACCTTTCTTGAAGCCAAACCTCTTTACTATAAAGAGATAGA
>Ga0209013_10005075_pt1 | contig 11408 bp, 7 predicted proteins | sample Cruoilmetagenom2_FD_187291 | JGI IMG/M metagenome (GOLD analysis project Ga0209013, IMG submission 187291) | Oil polluted marine microbial communities from Coal Oil Point, Santa Barbara, California, USA - Sample 2 (SPAdes) (version 2) | ecosystem: Environmental > Aquatic > Marine > Oil seeps ...
CTTGGCATACCCCTGGGCAGGTCAACCAGACTGTAGTCTGTGTGGATATCGATATGACCGATGTGTTTGGCATCCAGTCCCGCCTCATTGGCAATGGCCCCGACAATATTGGTGGGTTTGACTTCATGCTCATGTCCCACCTCGATGCGGAACCGCTCCATGCCCTTGGGTAGTTTGGGCTGCGGTTTGCGCAGTTGCTTGTCACCGCGTTCCTTGCGTTGACGCGGTTCACTGCGTTCCCTGCGCGACTTTGACTCAGCTCTGGTCTTGTCATGGGGCCGGGCGGATTTCTTTTTATCCGGTTGCAGCAACAACTGGCGCTCACCAATGGAGAGCTTGGCCAGCGCTGCGGCGATTTCCAGTGCCGGTACATCATGCTCCTGCTGGTACTGTTCCACCATGCTCTGCATGAAATCCAGTTCACCGGCAGCCAGGGTGTCGCTGATGCTTTGTTTGAAATCGGCAATCCGTTTGTTATTGACCATTTCGGTTGAAGGCAGCTTCAAGGGCTCGATTTTTTGCCGGGTTGCCTTTTCGATGGCGCCAAGCATGCGTCGCTCCCGGGGGGCGACAAACAAAATGGCATCGCCCTTGCGACCGGCACGGCCGGTGCGACCGATGCGATGAATGTAGGCCTCGGTGTCATAGGGAATGTCGTAATTGACTACGTGGCTGATGCGTTCCACATCCAGGCCACGTGCGGCGACATCGGTCGCAACCAGAATATCCAGTGAGCCGCGCTTCAGGCGTTCAACCATCTGTTCGCGGTTTTTTTGTACCATGTCACCGTTCATTGCGGCGGCCGCATAACCCCGGGCCTCCAGTCGCTCGGCCAGTTCCGTGGTGGCGGTCCTGGTGCGCACAAACATGAGAATGGCGTCGAAGGGTTCCACCTCCAGAATCCGCGTCAGCGCATCCAGCTTGTGCAGTCCACTGACCAGCCAGTAACGCTGACGGATGGTGTCGGCGGTGGCGGTGCGGGTTTTGATGGCAATCTCCCGCGGGTCGTGCAGATGACGCTTTGCGATACGCCGGATTTCCTTTGGCATGGTCGCCGAAAACAGTGCCATTTGACGCCGTTCCGGTGTTTGGTCGAGGATCCATTCGACGTCGTCGATGAAGCCCATGCGCAGCATTTCGTCTGCCTCGTCCAGTACCATCGCCTGCAGGTTTCCCAGTTTAAGCGTGCCCTTGCGCATGTGATCCATCACCCTGCCCGGGGTGCCGACAACTGCGTGCACCCCCCGTTTCAGCTGCTGTATCTGCCGGGTATAATCCTGGCCGCCATACACCGGCAGGACATGAAATCCCTTGATGTGCGAGGCATAACGTTGCAGTGCCTCAGCTACCTGGATCGCCAGTTCGCGGGTTGGCGTGAGGACCATCAGCTGTACTTGCTGGCGTTTGACGTCAATGCGCGACAGCAGTGGCAAGGCAAAAGCAGCCGTCTTGCCGGTGCCGGTAGGGGCATGTCCCAGCACATCCAGCCCTTCCAGCAGCAGGGGAATGGTCTGGGCCTGGATCGGGGAGGGGGTTTCGTAGCCAACCTCATCAAGCGCACTCAATAAAGTGGCCGGCAGATTCAGGTCGCGGAAGCTGCTGACAGGAGGATTGGTATCGGACATCGGAGTTACCTGATGGGAAAAATGTGACGCGGCCATGGGCATGGCCGGGCGGCGCAGTATAATCCCTAATGATTAAATAGTCCCGCCGTGAAGAAAATGAGTTCAAAAAAGATCTGGGTCGATGCCGATGCCTGTCCGAAAGTGATCAAGGAGATCCTGTTTCGGGCCGCAGACAGGGTGGGTATGACGCTGATACTGGTTGCCAACCAACCCCTGCAGGTGCCAGGATCCCGTTATATCCGTACGATTCGGGTGGGAGCCGGTTTTGACGTGGCAGACAGCCACATAGTGCAGCAGTCAGCAGCGGGTGACCTGGTGATAACCGCAGATATCCCCCTGGCTGCCGAGGTGATTGCCAAAGGTTGCCTGGCCTTGAACCCGCGCGGAGACCTCTACACCGAAGATAATATCCGCCAGCGCCTGAATATGCGGGATTTTATGGACACCCTGCGCAGTAGCGGGGTGGATACCGGGGGACCGTCGTCGTTCAGCCATGCCGACCGCCAGGCCTTTGCCAATCAGCTGGACCGGTTGCTGGCCAGCTAGAATCAGGGGGCAAACGACGGCCGCACGTCAGCTTTTGGTATTAAATATCCGTCGGGTATAATCTGTCACAGTCAAACCAGAATAATATTCATGAACTTTATAAGAAAACAGCTGGAATCCATCCGCCATTACTCGCTGCCGAAAACACGCGTGCTGGAGCAGGAACTGGATACGGTTCGCGAGGCTCAGGCTGCCGTCAGTGCAGAACTGGAAAAAGTACGAGCAGATCTGCAGCGTACCCATGAAGATGACCTGCAGCTGCTTGCCGATCTGCGACAGCAGGTAAAACAAGTCAAATCGGAACGCAGTCATGCGCAGTACCAGATAGAAGTTCTGGAGCGTTCACTGACCCATGCCGAGCAGCGTCAGAAGTTCACGGAGACACATGTGGATTCGCTGGAGAAGAAGCTCGAAGAGGAACGCAGCCGGTTTGAAGCGAGCATGCATGCCACAGAAACCCGCCAGGCACACATGCAGGCCGAGCAGCAGTCCCAGTTGAAGCAGCAGTCCGAACTGGCCAATACCTTTCACCGTGTCAGTACGCGTCTGTTTGAATCAATACAGGAGAGGAACAACAAGCCACAGTACTCACTATTACAACTGATGATTATTATGGTTGTGTTATTTATAAGCGGTACTCTGGTCGGGGTATTCGCCATGCAGAGTCTGCAGGACGGCGGTCAGGAGCTTGGTGTGATAAAACGTGATATCCGGGATATTCACGGATTTATGAAACAGCATATCGATAACCAGGATGTGTTGATAAAGGAACTCTCACTGGCGCTGAACAGCCAGCTCATCGCCGGGCAGACATTGGTCGTGGAGGAATTGCCAGGGCATGATGCCCTGCCTCGGGAAAATGAAAAACAGTCACAGGAAACCCTGTCCTTTACACCTGATATCCGGGAATTGCAGGCCAGTCTGATCGCGCTGGGTTTTGATCTGGGACTGACGGAGCCGAACGGTGAGTTGGGTATCAAGACCCGGCAGGCTATGCAGGAATTCAGGCAGTTTTATCTGCCGCATGAAGATGTGCCGGATGGCGAGATCAGTGAAACACTGGTGATTATGATCCTGAATTCAGCCGACCTCGCCAGGGCTGATGCGGCACGTTTCAATATCGACAGCGACGTCCTTGCCGCGATTCGGCTGGGCAGTATACGGACCGGAGTGGAATTTTCCTACCTGATGGAGCTGGCCAGGGTCGAGAGTAATTTCAATCCGACGGTGCGTGCGCCGAAGTCCTCGGCCACCGGTTTGTTTCAGTTCCGGGAGGCTCCCTGGCTGGAGGTGATCAGGACTTTTGGTGCTGACTATGGCCTGAGTGACGATGTTACACAGGTGGGAATGATTAACGATGAGGATCATGAGCAGCAGCCGATTGTACGTGACCCGCTGCAGCTGGAAGTGCTGGCGCTACGTCTCAACCCGCGATTGTCTACCCTGATGATGGCGGAGAACATCAAGCGTAACTTGCGGGATTTGTCACAAACGCACGGGCGTGAACCTGGTCGTACGGATCTTTACCTGTCCCATTATTTGGAGCCGGCTGGCGCGGTGGTGTTTCTCAATGCACTCGATGAGGAGCCTGTTGCCATTGCGGCTGAAATTTTCCCGGAAGCAGCCGCAAAAAATCCAGGTGTATTCCAGAACCGGCAGCGCCAGCCACGCAGCGTGGCCGAGGTTTACCGGTGGTTTGACAGCAAGTTCAATACTGCGCGATACGACTAACGTATCCGGACTGTCCCGTATTACGCATTCAGGCCGTGCCCCGGCATTTTTATTTGCTCACCCTGTACTTCGGGCACAATGGGAGCCTCACCGCCCTGTACGTATAACCGAATATGTAATACCTGTTCTGTACTACAACATAATCCACGCCGAAATTACGGTTGCCACTGCACCCGCTGAAATAATGGCCGCGATGATAAAGCATACTGCTGCGAACTTCAGATGACTGTCAGTCATGACTAACCCAGCCCCGGTTGGAATCCTGGTTGTAATACCTTGTGCGGTCTGTCAACCAACATCAGTTCTATCGCCCCGTCAAGAAAATAAAACCACACCACAAGTGTGAGACATAAATGTGATCATTCAAGGGTAACTTTGTAGACCTCAGTCTTCCTTAAAAGTTTTCCTGAGGCAGTCTTGATTATTTTCAGCATGCTTGCAGTCATTGAATCCAGTCGCAATCTCATCACCTGCATCTGCCTCCGGCAGCAGGAAAATCAGGCTATGTCTGAGAGTTCGTACTCATCTGGCTGGCACTGGTTTGTTTCAGCTCAGTCTGTTGCTGCCAGCGCTTCCAGCAGAGGCACGAGGTGGCGTTCGTAGTGCCTCCATCGTCCAGTAGAGGACGAGTAAATGGGTGAGCGGACCTGATCGCGGCTGGAAGTGTTCACGGTGCGCCTTGTCTCATGAAAACGCAGGCAGTCTGCTTCCCAGTCGAGCCCACAAAACTCCACCAGGCGACGGCTGTTAGCCTCCTGGTCACTGACCAGATCCTCATAGTGCATTTGGAGGAGTCCTTCGCCCATCACGGTTTGCCAGTGCTGCATCAGTTGTTCGTAGTGACGGTAAAAGTGACCGAGTGTGGCGAGGTCATAACTGTAGGGGTGTGCGCCGGCGAAGATCTGAAAGTAGCAAGAGAGACAGGTATCGCGTGCATCCCGCATGCAAATAATGATACGCGCTTTTGGAAACAGCAGCCTGATCAGTCCAACATGCATGAAGTTGCGAGGCATCTTGTCGAGTATCCGCGTAGCCCCATCGTCTAATTTGTGCAGCCAGGCCAGGTGTTTTTGCGCGATGGGCACCAGATCCTGACCTGTCATTTTATTGAGGCAATGCGGGTAGACACCATGTGTTGAGTGGTGTGCGTTCAATCCACGAACGATATCGTTGATCTCCTCACGTTCGCCGGCGCTGTGTACCTGCGTGTGGCTGGTCAGGATTTGCTCGATCAATGTGGTGCCCGAGCGTGGCATACCCAGGATGAAGACAGGGGTTTCGTCCTGCAGTCCGGAGGAGGGCAGGCGGTCAAGGTGTTCATGGTCGAAGGTGTCGCGCAACAGGTCTACCTGCCGGGCAAACAGTTTGAGATCGAAACCCTGGAACATAATGTCATTTCCCTGGGCATACCAATCGAAGGCCTGGTCATACTCGCCGTTACGGTCAAGTGTCTTGCCCAGAGCGAAACAGGCTCGTGCTCTCAGATGGCCAGGTAGTGACTGGTTTTTGACCACGCCCCGCAGCGATTGGAGGGTTTCCGCCATTTTGCCGGTATGCAGGCAGATGTCGGCATGGGCGAGCACAACTGAGGGATTGTCAGGCTGCAGGGCCAGCGCCTCGCGCAGCACCTTGGCACCAGCCTCGTAGTCACCCTGAGCTGCGAGAACAGTGCCGAGATTTACACGTGCATCAATGTGCCCGTCGTCCAGGTCGAGTGTCGTGCAATAGTAGGGTAAGGCCTCATCAGCGCGTCCGGACTCTTGCAGGGCGACTCCAATGCGAAAGCTGATCTCTGCGTTGTTGGGGAACTGTTCGGATGCCCGGGTGAGCACTTCAAGGGCATCAAGATAGCGTTGCCCGACAATTAGCAGACCTCCCAGGTTCAGCCAGGCCTGCAACTGGGAGGGATCGATGCACAGTGACAGTTTGAGTGCACGGGCAGCCAGGGCCTGCCAGCCTTGTCTGGCGGCGCTGGCCGCCAATTCTGCCAGCGCCGGTGCCAGTGGCCTAAACTGCTCATCCGCCTGGTTGGTGGATGCGAGCAGCGACTCACATCGTGCGAGCACCGCCTTTGTCCCGGCAAAGTTCGGCGAACGCAGCGCTGTGATGACCTGATTGACAGTGGTTGTGATATCCATGATTGCAGGCCAAGCATACCACCGGGCAGCTTTTGGGTGGTTGCTTGCTGATAGAGGAATCACTTCTTCGTTAATGATCGTGCAGATAGCCCCGGACTTGCTATTCACAATGCTAAAGTCCTTATTTTAAACTCCCTGTGACCACATACCTTCGTGCATATAAGCGTTTGCAGAATTATTCAACCAAGGCGTAGTATGTATATTCAAAAGTCGACCAGACTTATCAAAGATTGGCCATAATGCACAATAACGGGTCGGAGGTGTTGCAGTGAACAACACACGCTTTTTTGCTGTGTGGTCTACCTGCGATTACGTGTCAGGTTTCAGTGGCAGTGTTCCTGATTGTGGTGAGAATGGTGTATTTTCAACCGGGTGCTCGCAAAGTGGCGCTGTCTGCACGGTTACCACAGGCGTGATCGGACTAACCCAGAGTTGCCGCTAGCTGCGGATACCTGCCGGGAAGGCTGGAACTGGCCTGTTTCAAATGCAATTATGATGATTGATACAAAACAGATGAGTGCCTGTCCGGGTGACAGAGTGTGACCCGGGAACCACCAGAAGTGGAAGTGACCATAGAGATTCCGCGCGGAAGCTTTTTAAAGCGCGGATCCACCGGACAACTGGATTTTATTTCCCCGTTCCCTTGCCCTTTTAATTATGGCTCGGTAGACAAGTACATAGGTCTTGAAGGTGATCTGCTGGATGCAGTCGTGCTTGGACCACGCTTGCGGCGCGGTACACGGGTAACAGTTAAAGTATTCGGTGCGGTGGGGTTAACTGATCGTGGCATGTATGACGATAAACTGATCTGCAGTCATTGTTCCTTACGATCCTGGCAGCGTTTTTTGATTCTTTTATTTTTCAAATTCTACGCAAGGTGCAAGGGAGTTTTGAATTATATCCGTGATCGAAGCGGTCGCAATGCTTGTGAAGGCTGGTGTGATGCGAGGGAGGCAATCGCAAGGGCACGTCCTCGCACGGGTGAGGTGTGGAAAGGTTCCGACATCCCTTTCTGAAAGGCTGATCATGCAGATGTGCAGGAAATATAAACCCACCTTCCCGCAGTGGGCTGATGACCCTGTGCAGGACCTCCGTCGCCTGAAATGGCGACAGGATGCTGCAGGGTGATCTTCAGGTCTGTAGCAACGGGGTGAAGAAGCCGGCGCCGAATGCAATGGCATCCTGCAGGTTGAACAGGCTGGTGTTTTCGGTGTCGCCTGCCTGCCATTCGAGTGCGGTCGGCTGATCCTGCAGAAATACCATCTCCAGGCACATGCTGTGGGCAGCGCAGGCAGACGGGTTTTGCCAGCGTACGCCGACATGCACCTCCGGTGCAGGGCTGACTTCCCGCAAGGTCTCTCCCTGCATGTGAATGGTGATTGCCGTACCTGTCACGTGGCAGCGTGAACTGATCTCAACTGCTGCATCGAACATGGGACCGACGGACAGCGCATCCAGTGCACACATGGCATTGACTGGCTGCTTGTTGATTCTGAGATGATGGGGTGTGTCTTCCGTGGTCATCGGGTAGGCGCCCACGATTTCAGTGCCTGCTGCATTCAGCACCACCAGGTCATCATTTGCCAGCCGGGTGAGAGCGGCATCGATGTCGCCACTATCAAGTAATTCACCCAGTGCTTCCCGGTTTGGTGGCCGTCCCTGTGCGGCCAGCGAGGTGAGGGTTGCACGGTGCACGCTTGCCAGTTCGGGCGGCAGTGCAAGCTGCCTGGCTTTGAGTGGTAACTGCTCATTCAGCCGTTGAACGGCAGTGCTGATCGAAGTGGTCATTGTCTATTCTTCCTGTGAGGGGTGTTATTTAGCCATCGAGTCGGTAAACCATACCGAAATGGATTTGTTCCTGCAGGGGCATTGATGCCGGTGGCAGCGGCAGGGACAAGGATTGTTGTACCGCCTGTTTTGCCGCCTTGCGCAGTACCTTGCTGCCACCCGTGACTTGCAGATTACTGATACTGCCGTCCTTGCGCAGGTAGAAGGCAACCTGGATCTCACCTTCCACGCCGCGGCGTCTGGCGATGCGTGGATAGAACTTGTGGTTGTCGATATGTGCCAGCAGTCGCAGCAGGTAGGATTCCCGTTCGTTCTCCAGCGCCACCTGGGCAAGTGCCGGTTTGTCCTCGGGCGCTTCAATGTAGTCTGATGTTGCGATCTGTTCCTCGATCAGCTCCACTGTTTCCGGTACCTCAGCGCTTGCCGGTGGTGGTTCGATGACCGGTTCCGGCAACGGTTTCTTCCTGGCCTCGGGTTTGGGTGCCGGTGGCGGAGGTGGAGGTTTCGGTCTGGGCCTTGTTTCAGGTTCGGGTTCCGGGACGGCAGGTCTGGCTGGAGCCAGGCTGATCCGCATGAGACTGACCGTTGACTGTGGTTCGTCGGCAGAAGGGGAATCGTAATGCCCGAGATAAACGACAGCTGTGGCATGTACAGTGAGAGATATCACTGCGGCAACAATAAAGCTGTTGTGTCGATAGTGATACATGTACTTGTCGGTTTCCTGATTAATTCGTCATGCCGGCGTATGCCGGCATCCAGTGTATAAAAAGCCCTGGATCCCGGCCTTCGCCGGGATGACGATGGAGATATTAATCAGGATTTACCTAGAAGTTCGCGCTCAGGCGCAGCCAGTATTCCCGTCCTGGTTCATTGACCTGCACAGCGTTCGGGTTGAATGGATCAACATTGGCCTTGTTCACGTGATAGGCGTAAGTCTTGTCAAAGACGTTATTGACGCCGGCGGCCACCGTAAAATGATCCATGCCTTCATAGTTGCCGAACAGGTCGAGTACGCCCCAGCCGGGGGTCTTGCCGGCATCCTGGCCGCTGTCCGTGGCGGGATCATCCTCTACCCGGTCCTGTCTGGCATCGGCACGTACCAGACCACCAAGGTTCCAGTCGCTGCGGGTATATTCCAGGCTGACGCTGCCGCCCAGCGGCGGTATCTGGGCGATCGCGCGGTCGTCATCGGTGTTTTGTGCGTATACATAGGCCAGCGTGGCACGGCTGGACCAGTAGGAGGCCCAGCGGATGCCACCTTCCATTTCGAAGCCGATGAATTCTGCATCCACATTGCGATAGATGGTGGCACTGTCATCCTGTTCAATTCCGGCCTGGCCGTGGGCACGGTCGCGCAGAATATAGTCGGACACATTGTTGTAGTACGCCGAGATCGCGCTGTCCCAGGATCGGGCATTGCGGGTATAACCCAGCTCCAGCTGGTGGTGTGCCTCAGGATCCAGATCGGGGTTACCGACCCAGCGCATGGATGCGTTCATGCCATTATCACTGGCGATAAAGCGTTCCGTGGCATCTGCCGTGCGCACGGCTCTGCTGAGAGTGGCATACACGGCTGAGCCCGGGTCCAGTGCATGTTCCAGTGTGGCGAAGCCACCGACATTGTGCTCGGTATGATCGCTGGCGCGTTCATCGTAATAGAGCTCATACAGGTCATTGGGGCTGCGCTGCACCGACATGCCGGGCATGGTGGGTACGTTCGCATCTTCATTGGCCCGACTGGCGGAAGTGTCCACGTAGTCATAGCGGAGGCCGGCCTTCAGGCTGTCCCTGGCTGTAAATGGCCTGGAGAACTCGGCAAACAGACCGGTCTGCCCCAGATCAACACCCGGCCAGAGAATGGACTGCAGGTTGGTGGGGTCGCCACCCGTTGCCGGACCGGAAAAGCGGTTGGCGTTACGCTCGTTCTTCTGATAATCGGCACCAATGGTCCAGTTCATGTTGTTGGCGGTCTGGATCTCACCAAGCAGGCGGCCACCGCCGGTATCCGAAGTACTGGGGGCGCTCAACTTCATCGGGCTGGTCAGTGGTCGCAGCGAATAGTTGTCCATCAGGTGGTCGATATCCGAGTAGTACAGCTCGCCCTTTACACCGGCAAAGACACCCATGGGGGTCGTGCTTTCGAATCTGAGCCGCGTGGTGTCGTTGTCGCTGTAGGGTGAGTCCATGCCGGCACCGGCAAACAGCACATCTTCTTCACGGTTGGCCTCGAAAGACAAGTCAAGCCGGGTATTGTCGTTCGGGGTATAGCCCAGAATGACAACGCCTTCCTTGTTGGTGTAGGCGGAACGGACCGTGTCACCGTCACCGTCCTCATAGTTATCGGCATCGGTGTAGTCGACGATGCCGCGCAGAAACCAGTTCGGACTGCCCGCGGCAATATCGGCGCCATATTGCTGGGTGTTGGAGTTGCTCTTGAAACCGGCGGTGGCATCGCCCCGAAAGCGTTCGTCCTCGGTGAATCGCGGTGTGCGGCGTTCAAACAGTATGGTGCCACCTGATCCGCCACCACCATAGATCACGGTCTGGGAGCCCTTGATGACAGTGATGCTGTCATAGCTGTTCATCGAGGTGTAGGCCGTGGGTGGATCCATGCGGTTCGGGCAGCCACCATGGACGTAGGCACCGTCCAGCAGGATATTCAGGCGGGTGTTATTCTGGCCCCGGATAATGGGATCGATGCCGCGCCCGCCCATGCGTGCTCCGGAGATGCCCGGAATATTGCGCAGCATTTCCCCGCCGTCACTGACGGGTACCAGTTCAATGTCTTCGGGCAGCCAGGTCTGGGTGGCCGGTATGGGCAGTTCCGCATCTTCCACCAGGATGACGGGATCAGCCGCCAGCAGGTGGGTGGCGGGGAACAGCAGGCAAAGCAACAATAAAGGTTTTCTATTCATCAGTTCTTCCAGTGGCGACGCTGTGAAGTTGCAAACATTAGTTGCACGGGTACCGGGCAGGCCGGTAATAAGGGAGGACGTAGTTTAAAAGGCGAGCCGTGATTTGGGATGTGACATAATGTCGCAATTGACCCGATCAGATTGAGTCTATGCACGCCGATGCTGTCTCTTGATAAAACACTCGCTGCCTGGCAGACACCTGACTTTGAGGATGCATTCAAGTGCGAGGTTGAACAACTGGGGGTGGACGAACTGCCCTTGCAGCAGGGCTTGTCACAAGGCAGCTATGCCAGTGATGAGCACCTCAAGGTGGTTGTCATCCGTGTTTCAGATAAACAGGGAAAGATTCATGTGAAAGCCGGGATCTTTTATACCGGGATTCTGCCCGGTTGCGCCTGTACGGATGATGCGGCGCCCGATAACGAGTACACCGAGTATTGTGAGGTGCTGTTTACGATCAAGCTGAAAACGGCTGAAACGACGGTAAGTCTGCTTTCTGACTAAATATAACCCTGCCGGGGTACTAGGATATAATGTCCTCCTATGTGATAGGCGCTTATCACCCGGATTCGGGGTGTCAGGCAGATAACAGGAGTAAGAAATGACGGAAACAGTCACGTTGCAGGTCGACGGCAAGACTTATCAAATGCCCGTGGTAACGGGAA
>Ga0209013_10005076_pt1 | contig 11405 bp, 7 predicted proteins | sample Cruoilmetagenom2_FD_187291 | JGI IMG/M metagenome (GOLD analysis project Ga0209013, IMG submission 187291) | Oil polluted marine microbial communities from Coal Oil Point, Santa Barbara, California, USA - Sample 2 (SPAdes) (version 2) | ecosystem: Environmental > Aquatic > Marine > Oil seeps ...
GTTCCTTTTACTTATCCAAGCCTGGGTTTTATTTTTCTCTGTCCAGCGACCTTTTTTTATTCTATGCGCTTATCACACGAGTAGTCAAATATTTACTTGTTTTGTTTATGGAAATTGGCATAAGAGTAACAGTCTGGTTCATTCGCCCAGCTAAATATTTGCATGTTAATTGATAGTAATAAATATACAGTATTCTAAAGCAGTTGAGCATACAAGAAGAGGACAACACATCCAGAACGGTACAGCGACTCGTTCAGGCACGAGTAGACCAACAGAAGAACATTTGAGAGAGGATGGTAGTGACAGGATCTACTTTTTGACTACTTGATAGGTGTCTATTTGATTACTATATATTTATTACTACTATGCCATGACTGGCAGGATTAAGGTTCAATAGTCGGCCTTAGTCACCATATTTTGGAAATATGTTGACCTTGCAAGGTGGTCAAAAGATGCTCAGGAAACATCTAAAGTTTGTGCATGACCGCACACAATGAGACCTTATCCCTGGCAATCCTATTTGACCACTTTCTTGCTGTCCCATAGAATGAGACAAGATTCTTCTCTTGGATGTTTACGATATGTCTTATTTTTAAACGCTTTTCTTCCTTTACCTGGATAGTCTTGTCATCGTTTGGTTGGTTACCGCATGCTCCGCCCGAAACGCCATACCGAAAAAGTAAACAGGAGAGAGCCAATCACCACTATACCGACAATGTCATACCATACGTCAGCAAACCCATTTCCCTTATAGAGTACCTGGAAACCAAAATCCATGTAGTAACGCATGGGTGAAAGCAGGCTGGCCCAACTCATCCATGTTGCCATACTCTCTGGTGGAGTAAACGCTCCTGAAAGAAAAAGCATGGGATACATGATCATAAGCAGCATCATGGCCACTTGGGCAATATTTTTGGCAATGACCGCGATTGCCATGCCAAGGCTGGCAATCGCAAGAATGTAGATCGCTGTCACGGAAAAGAAAAGAAACAGGTTGCCAAGCAGGGGTACGTTAAAAATACCTTTAATCACCCCGAACAAAGACAAGACTGACAGCAGGAGAATGACAACTGTGGTGGGGATGATTTTGGCTGCAAATAACTCAGCGGGCCGGAGTGGACTGACCTGGAGTTGTTCTATGGTGCCGTATACCTTTTCCCGTACCATGGCAGATGCGCTCAGCAGCATGGAGATCATGGTGATGATATTCATCAACTCCAGCAGGCTGGTAAACCAACTGCTGGTAATATTTGGATTGTAGGCAACCCGTATTCGTGCATCCACCTGGGGTATCTGGGCGAGCATGGTTCTGGTCAGCTGTCCCTGTTGTTCCAACATCTTAATGCCGTAATCCGCTGCTATCTGTGCCACATGGGCCATGGCAATGGTGGCTGACATGGAGAGAGTTCCATCGGAAATGACCTGGCATTTCCCTCGGTTTTCCTGAATCTGACGGGCAAAGTCTGGTGGAATCACCAGCCCGAGGCTGGCCTTGCCGCCATCGAGCAGCTTGACAAGTGCTGCATCGCTGCGAGCATAAGTCACAAGTTTGAAGTAGGGAGGCTGGAGCAGGGCAACAAGATCTCGACTTTCACTGCTTTGGGACAGATCAAGAACAGCTATGGGATAGTTTTTGATTTCCATGGAGATGGCATGGCCCGCAACATAGATGGCACCGGTAAAGGCGTACACCAAAATGAAAAGGATCCAGAAATCGTGCAGCAACTGGTTGAACTCTTTGCGCAGCATGGCGCCAAGTCTGGCCCACATCAGCCGATCCTCTTTTTGAAGAATATCAAGGCAATGCTGTAAATGACTATTGCATAGAGTGCAAGGGCAACAAGATCCTGCCAATAGAAAGCAAACCCTAATCCTTTGAGATACGTGCCACGTACCATATCCATGAAATAGGTAGCTGGAATGAGATGGGCAACAAATTGGCCCACCGAATCCTGACTGGCAACAGGGGCAAGAAATCCAGAATAGTTAAATGCCGGAGTGATAGTGGCAAGAAAGGTCATCAGCATGGCAACAAGCTGGGTCCTGGCAATCACAGAAAAAACGAGGCCGATACCAATGGTGCAGGTGGAATAAAGAAGTGCGGCACAGGATAGAAACAGGAAACTGCCGATAAAGCGTACCTTAAAGAGGAAGATACTCATGGCAAAGGTAATAAGATAATCAAGAAAGGCGACCGTAATATAAGGAATGGCTTTGCCGGCAAGGATTTCCCAACGCCTTGCCGGTGAGGCAATCAGATTGAAGATGGTCCCGGTTTCTCGTTCTCTGACAACCAGGAGAGCACCGAGGATTGCAGGAAAGAGCATGAGGACGATAACCTGCATGCCGGGAACAATAAAGTTTTTACTCTCAAGGGACGGATTGTACCAGACTGAAAAATTAACGCTCACCGGCATGGCCGGTGTTGGACCACTGCGAACAGACCGGGCGAGATAATTTGAGAGCAATCGGCTATTATAGAGCCTGTTTATACCATTGACATAGCCCACCATTACCTGAGCTCTGCTCGGGAAGGAACCGTCAACAGTAACGCCGAGCTGTACTGGTTTTTGTTTACTGATCAGTCTGCTGAAGTCAGGTGGAATATCGATAACCAGTCGGGCTCGGCCGGAACGAAGGAGTTTGTCTGCCGCTTTGCGGTCTGGGGCGATCCCAAGGGGGGAAAAATATTCCGAATGAAGGAAGCTGTCCATATAGTCCCGGCTATATGTTGTCCTGTCATGGTCAAGAAAGACGATGGGTAAATGCTTCACATCCATGGTCAGGCCATAGCCAAAGAGTACCATCAATATTACGGGAGCTATAAAGGCAAGACCAAGATAAATAGGATCCCGGAGAAACTCCCTGGCCTCCTTGTGGGCAATGGCTATGACGCGGGCTGTCATAGTGTTTCCCCTTCGCTCTGGATAAAACTCACAAAAGCCTCTTCCATGGTGAGATCCTGTTGGAAAACCTCTGCTTCTATCTCCTTGTCGGCAAGTATTTTCCGGGCCTGTTCAAGATCCCGTGCAGGATGGGGGCTCTGCCACTGAATGCGTCTGCCGTACAGCATAGCAGTGGGGAAGAGGTTGTGCAGCACAGCAAAAGCAGTGGAAAAATCAACCGTTTCAACTGCCAGCATGGATCCTGATTTTTGCTTTGCCCTACTCCTGAGCTTCGCCGGACTGTCCACGGCAATCAGACAGCCCTGGTGCATGAGTCCCAGCCGGTCGCAATGTTCTGCCTCATCCATATAATGGGTGGACATCAGGACCGTCACCCCTTTTTGCTGGGCCAACAGGTGCACCGTCTCCCAGAATTGACGGCGGGCAATAGGGTCGACACCCGAAGTCGGTTCATCAAGAAACAGTACCGGCGGTTCGTGAAGAAGGGCGCATGCCAGGGCAACGCGCTGGCGTATGCCAAGAGGAAGGGAACCGGTGAGCCGACTGGAATATAGTTCAAGGTTCAGGCTGCTCAACAGGGACGCTTTGTTTGTTTCGCGTTGCTGACGAGTAAGCCCATAGAGGCCGGCATAAAGATTCAGGTTGGCAATTACCGTAAGATCCCGATAAAGGGAGAACTTTTGCGACATATAACCGATATGTTCCCTGAGCCCCAAACTGTTTTTTGCCACGTCAAAACCGGCCACCTTTGCCTTGCCCTCATTGGGAGGAAGCAAGCCGCACAGCATCTTGATCAGTGTTGTTTTACCGGCACCGTTTGGACCAAGAAGTCCAAAGATCTCCCCACCATATATATCAAGGCTCACTGAATTAACAGCCACAAAATCACCAAACCGGCAGCTCAGGTTCTGGATTTCCAGCCGACTGCCGGTTTCTTGGGATGCTGCTGTGGGACTGGACTTAATCGTGATTGTCTCATGGAGAGCATCTCCTTTTTCCATCACTCGGTGAACAAATACATCATCAAGGCCCGGTATAGTGGAACGGATTTTTACTCCTTGCATCCCATGAGCAGAGAGAAAGACATCAAGGTCCTCTCCAGAGGTAGCAAGCAGCATATGAATTTCCGAACCAAAAAGGGCTGCAGATTCCACTCCGGGCCAGGACGCGAGCAGTTGCATGATGTTGTCTGGTAAGGAACCACTCAGCGCTACCGTCCTTCCAGCAATTTCATCTGTCAGCTCTTTCGGTGTTCCATGGGCCATTACTTCACCTTCATGCATGAGGGCAACCCGGTAACAGCGTTCAGCTTCATCCATGTATGCTGTCGTCAGCAGTACTGTAATATTTCGGCTGCTCACCAGTTCATGGATAATGGTCCAGAAGTCCCGTCTGGAAATGGGGTCCACGCCGGTTGTCGGTTCATCAAGGAGCAGGATGTCGGGCAGATGTATCAGTGTGCAGATCAGGGCCAGCTTTTGTCGCATACCACCGGAAAGTTTTCCTGCCGGACGCTTCAGAAAAGGGGCCAGACGAGTCATGGCCAGCAAGCGGTCGCGATTTTCCCGGAATCGGGATTCAGGCAATTGGCGCAGCTCCCGGAAAAAGGTGATGTTTTCTTCCACCGTGAGGCTGTCATAGAGGTTGAGGCCTAACCCCTGCGGCATATAGCCGATAATATTTTTTACTCGTTCCGGTTTGTCGAGGACATCAATGCCGGCAAGGGTCGCTTCCCCACCGTTTGCCCGCAGTACGCCGGCCAGGATTTGCAGGATGCTTGTTTTTCCGGCTCCATCCGGACCAATGAGTCCAAAAACCTGGCCTTTTTCCACTACAAATGAGACACCTTTTACTGCCTGGACACCTCCCTTGCGGCCGTATTGTTTCTTCAAGCCATTGACTTGAATAACCTTGGTGTCCTCGTATGCAAGGCCGGTTATCATGTTGCCTGTTATGGTTGTTTCCACTCGGCATCCTTCTGCCACCGGAGAATACCGTCGGCGGGCATACCCGGCTTGAGGATTCCTTCATCATTTTCTAACAGTGCAAGTTCCACTGCAAAAACGAGCTTGACCCGTTCCTCCCTGGTTTCAACATTTTTGGGTGTAAACTCTGCCTGCTGGGAGAGCTTGCTTACCCGGGCAGGAAAGTATCTGTCAGGATAGGCATCCACATACACTCTGGCCTCTTGCCCTATAATCACTTTGCCGATGTCCGGCTCGGGAATGTAGACCTTGAGATACAGACGGTTGAGATCAACCAGAGTAAAGAGTGGAGTGCCGACGTTGACCCGTTCACCAAGCTCCACGGTACGCGTGAGGACAGTACCATCAAGAGGACTGCGGATAACAAAGTCATCCAGATAACTTTGTTGTTCTGCAAGCACTGCTTTGGCCATGGCGATCCGGCTGGCCAAGGCATCACATTCCGCCTGCTTCGCCTCTATTTCCTGTTCGCCGAGAAGAGCCAGGGCAAGTTGATTTTCCGCATGGGAAATATCTTCACAGGCCTCAGCTACCTCCTTTTCCGACACCGAAGCCTGTAACATTTTCTGCTCTGCAAGTTCTTGGCAAGAGCTTTTTTGATCGGCAAGTCTCTGGTAGCGGCTGGCCTCTTTTTTGGCCTGATCATAGATAATGGAGACTTTTTTATGCTTGTCCTTTTCCTGTTTAAGGGCGATTTGCGCCCCTATAATCTGTAGTGGAACCGATCGGCGGAGTAAATCAACCAGGATCTGTGTCGAGCGCAGCTGCTGTGTGAGGCTTTTGACATTTTCAGTGGCAGCCACGGTGCGCTGCCGCTGGGCTTCATCGTCCAGTATGGCAAGAACAGAGTTTTTGGTAACCTGCTGCCCTTCATCGGCCTTGATCTCCCTGAGCCAGCCTGACGACTTGGGCGTAATGGTAGTTAATCTGCCCTCAATTCGTCCGCTGGCCACAAGCAGACCAGGATTTTCTTGAACGTGAACCATCTTCCACAGCTTAAAACCAGCTACTCCAATGAGCAGGGTGGCAACGAGCAGCAATAAAATGAATTTTCCTTTTTTCATGTTTTGTCAATACCCCCCGGTTGTTCAGATGGATTAGGAAGATTTGACCTGAACAAGCCATTGGTCAGTAATGTTGTGATATGGCGGGCAACCACTTCAACCTTGTCATGTCCCGGGCGACATCCTGGTAGAAACGGTCTGATACCTACAGTCTCATAATGATATACAACCAGTCCTATAATGGAAATAACCAGTAGATGGGTGTCATACCTGGGGCCAAGTTCTAAGGCCAACTGACTGACAACTATGAAAAATTCATGAAACACTTCTTTGGCCAGCATCTGCATTCTGGCTGTATCATTCTCCAGGAGTTCCCTTTGCATGAGCGCGTGAAAATCAGGATCTTCAGCCATTATCCTGCAAAGCTCCGACACCAGGGCCTCCAGTTTTTTCTCCGGTAAAGCTTCCTGATTGAGGGCCTCAACGAGCCCTTCTGCTTTCCGGGAAAAGGCGTGATTGAGCACATCGAGATAGAGAGACTCCTTATCCGGAAAATGATGATACAGCGCAGCAGGTGTCATTTTGACGGCTGCTGCTATGTCCCGCATGGAGACTCCGGTGTAGCCTGATTTGGCAAACATCGGAATAACAATATGGAGAATGTTTTCTTTGAGTTCCGGATTGCGAATACGCATCAGTCTTCACCTTTACTTTTCCCGGGGTCTTGTTTTCTTCTTGATCTGAAATTGTGCCAACGTTCAAGGCCGTTTTCAACCAGCGAATACACTGACGGTACAACGACCAGGGTCAGCAGGGTGGAGGAGATCATGCCGCCTATAACCGCCACGGCCATGGGGCCATTGGTTTCTGAGCCTGCACCAACGCCCATGGCTGCCGGCAGCATGGCCAGGACAACAGTGATCGAGGTCATCAACACCGGACGCAGACGCTGGGGGCAGGCGGTTCTTAAGGCATCGCCTATGGTCATACCCTGCTGCCGTAGTTGGTTGGTAAGATCGATTAAGAGGATAGAGTTTTTGGCCACCAGGCCCATGAGCAGAACCAGGCCGATCATGGAGTAGATATTAAGTGACTGTTGCATGATCCACAGGCCAAAAAGACCACCGATGATGGCCAGTGGCTGGGCGACCATAATAATAAGCGGCTGGATAAAAGAATTGAACTGGCTGGCAAGTACCATATAAACTAACAGAATAGACATCCCAAAAGTAAAACCGATATAACCAACCGTTTTTGCAAACTCTTCGGCCCTGCCAGTCATTTTTAATGCAAAGCCGGGGGGGAGTATTCCCTGGGCAGCCTTTTCCACTGAGGTGACAGCCGTACCCAGTGCCACCGAAGGCGTTGCATAGAAGTTGGCAGCATATTGAAGGTTGTAGCGGGGAATAACCGCCGGGCCGAGACCTTGTCGTACCGCAGCAACAGTATCAAGCCGAACCAATTCGCCACTTTTTGAGCGTAAGTAAATCCGGTTCAATGTTTTTGGGCTGGTTATCTCGCCTGCACCCGCCTTGAGTCGAATATCGTAGCGCTCACCGTCACCGGGTTCATCGTTGTATTTGGCAACATCCATGCCACCGGAGAGAACGTTGATGGCAAACCCGATATCCCTGCTGGAAATACCCAGATCCGCAGCTCTGGTTCGGTCGATTTCAAGACGCAGTTGCGGCATGTCAAGTTGCAGGTCAAGATCTACCCGCCCAAGGCTCTGATCCTGGGACAATTGCTCAAGCAAGGTATTGGCGTGGTCAGCTACTTCCTGCAGGTTGGGTCCGCTCAGGATAAACTGCAAAGGTTCACCGCGTTGGCCGCCCAGCACTGATACTGGAGCCGGAAAAGCCTTGATGCCTGGGACCTCAGCAAGTTCTGCACGCAGAACAGGGATCAAGTCGTACTGCTTAACGGATCGCTCATGTTCTGGCCTCAGACGTACGGTTATTGTACCCTGGTTGACCTGTCCGGTTACGCCTGTACCGATGGTGGACAGATAGCTTGCAATCTCACTTCGTCCGGCAAGAATTTTTTCTATTTCACGCAGTCGCCCGTCAGTATAGGCAAGACTTGAACCAAGCGGCGTCTTGAAGTTGATTAGAAAACGGCCTTCATCGACTTCCGGCATAAACCCCTTGCCGAGTTTACCGAGTATCGGAAAACTTGCCACCACAATACCAATGGCAATAATAATCACCAACCAACGGAAGCGGAGAGCACCCCCGAGTTGACGCCGATACAACCAGTCCATGGCCTGAAAACCGGCCTCAAGAAATCGGTAGATGGGGCCATGCTTCTTTTCAACTTTCAGGTAGCGGGAGCAGAGCATGGGGGTCAATGTCAAGGCGACAAAAAGTGAAGTAAGCACGCCGCACGTTACGACTACTGAAAAAGATTGAAAAAAGCGACCGATGACTCCACCCATGAAAACAACAGGCACGAAAATAGATACCAGGGTGAAGGTGGCGGCCAGAACCGCAAAACCAACCTGGCTTGTGCCGATCAGTGCGGCTTGCCTGGCGTCAGCTCCTGTTTCTTCACGGTAGCGATAAATATTTTCCAGGACCACAATTGCATCGTCAACCACAACGCCGATAAGCAGCAGAAGTCCAAGCCCGGTCATAGTATTGAAGGTAAAGCCGGCAAAGTACATGACGACCACAGCGCCAAGCAGAGAAACCGGAATGGCTGTGGCGATAATAAATGTTGAACGCATGTTTTTTAAAAACAGCAAGACCACCAATGCCGCAAGGAGTGTGCCCAGGAGCAGGTGTTCCTCCAGGGCATCAACGATCTCCTGAATGATGTCGCCATCATTAACAGCTATTTCCAAACGCATCCCCGGTGGCAGGTTGGGAATAATCTCGTTATCCAATCGCTCCATGACTGCATTGACAAGTACCACCGTGTTCACGCCTGAGACCTTGACAATACCAAGACTGACAGCGGGTTCATCATTGAAACGGGCAAGTTTGCGAAAATCCTCCAGCCCATCTTCAACATCGGCAATATCACCCAACCGTACCGGTGCACCTTCTCTGTGGGCAACCACCAGCTGTTTAAGGTCTTTAACGGAATGGAACTCCAGGTCCAGCTTGAGTAGATCCTCTGTTGTTCGGCTGACGAGAAAGCCTCCTGGCAGCTTGACATGTTCTGCCTGGAATGCAAGGTAAAGATCCTGAGTTGTGATGCCGAAGGCTGCCATTTTTCCCGGAAAAACATTTACCCGGATAGTCCGTTCTCTTTTGCCTCCAATGCGCACCTCACCCACACCGTCAATGTTTTCCAGTCTTTTTTTGATAACATTACGGGCATACTGGTTGAGCTGCTGCAAAGTGCGATCGCCTTGCAGGGCAACCCACAGGACCGGCGCTGCTCCAAATTCGATTTTTGCTACAATCGGCTGGTCCGCATCTTCGGGTAACTCCCGTCGTACCTGACTGACCTTGGCCTGTACCTCATTAAAGGCAATATCTACATCCTTGCTGAGCTTGAATTTGAGAACAACCACTGAGGCGCCGGGTGACGATTTGGAGCTGATATTGTCAATTCCGGGTGTGGAGTTGACCGCTGACTCAATGATGTTGGTTATGCTGGCATCAATAATTTCAGGATTGGCCCCGATCATGGTGGTGGTCACCGAGATCATCGGGAAATCGATATTCGGGTAGCGATCAATACCGATATCTTTATAGCTGACGATGCCAAAGAGAATAATTACTCCACTGAGCATCCATGTCAGTACATGCCGGTTGATCGAGAGTTCAGGGATATTCATTTCAGTGCTCTTCCCGAATGCGAACTGCTGTCAGATCGCTGAGAAAACCTGCCCCATCAGCGGCTATTATGATGCCTTCCTGTAATCCAGTTCGAATCTCTATAAGCCCTTCCTGACGTTCGCCGGTGGTGACCACCTGTTCATGGGCCTGGTCATCACGGATCACATAGACCACCTCGCCGACCGGCCGTCTGACCACGCATGATTCAGGAACGACGACCGCACCCGGGTGCCGGCCGACAATAATAGTGCCGTTTACACTGGCACCGGGTCGCCAGCCTTCGGGTATGTCAATATCGATTAAGGCAATAACAGCGCGGCTGGCCGATTGAATTGCCGGTCGCAGGATCTTAATCTTCCCTTTAAAGGTCGTGTCTGGAAACAGGGGTGTTGTGAGCAAAACCTGGAGTCCTGGTTTTAATTGTGAGGTCATTGCTTCGGGAAAGGGCAGATAAACTCTGAGCCTGGTATCATTAAAGACATCAAAGAGCGGGTTAGCAACCTTGACATAATCGCCAACGGAAATGTGTCGATTATCAACCCGACCGGTTACCGGAGAAATAACTTCTGTGTCCTTTAGAAGCCTCTCTAAATCCTTGGTTCTGGCCTGGGCAGCGGAAAGCAGCGCCTTGAAAGTTGCCAGTTGTGATTCAGCCTGTTCTTTCTTGTCAAGAGAAGCGGCCTTTCTGCCATAGAGTTGTAATAAACGTTTTACTGAGCGCTCCTGGAAGTCAATAAGCGCTTCCAGCCGTTTGATATCCGCCTGACCAGCCAGGAGGTCGTACCTGTATTTTTCATCATCAATCTTTGCCAGCAGCTCTCCAGCTTTTACGTGTTGGCCGGTATCTGCAAAGACCTGCAATACTCGCCCTTCCACCTCAGCCACCACTTGAGGAGCACTGATACTCTCGACCCAGCCGATACTTTTTTCAAGGATTTGAAGATCCTTTGTCTGTGCCCTGTAGACTGTTACAACGGTTGTCGTCTCTTTTTTCTCAGCAGGTTCATTTTCCTGGGTGCCAAACGCTGGTGCCGCCAAGCTCAGGCAAGCGTGTACCACAAAAATAATCAGGCTGAATCGACGCATTGGGATAAACATAAAGGTAGAGTTGACGTTCATAGTATAAATCCATTATAATTATAATATAACAAACGATCGTTAATCTTAACTTAAAACGATACAGGGTTATGCGTCAATATTTATTACAAAGAGTATGAAATTGATTAATAATCAATTAGTTACCATTCTATCATGAATTAAATATATACAGGTTGAGATCTGATGGTTACAGCTCAGACCCAAAAGGCCCGGATACGTTGTATTCAGTGTTCGGATGGTGTGGAACTCAACAGTAGCGGTGACTGGATAGTTGAAGAGCTGGCAGAGGCTGCTGGAATACTGGAGCGGTTTTCAAAGAAAATCAGCAACATGCCCGTAAAGTGGAATGTTGCTGATATGGGGCGTGTTGATTCGGCAGGGATGGTGCTTCTTATCCGGCACTATGATTTGCTGAAATCGAACAACTGCACCGTCGATTTCATTGGACTGGCAGGGGACCATGAAAGGATGTATCGCTTACTGCGGGAATATGCCTGCGAAGATTCTGTAATCAAACCGTCCCGTTTCTCTTGCTTTCTGGAATTTTTTAATGGGATAGGAAGAAACTCCGTGGCATTTGTGCGGGATATGGCCGCATTTCTTTCTTTTGCCGGCGAAACC
>Ga0209013_10005077_pt1 | contig 11405 bp, 12 predicted proteins | sample Cruoilmetagenom2_FD_187291 | JGI IMG/M metagenome (GOLD analysis project Ga0209013, IMG submission 187291) | Oil polluted marine microbial communities from Coal Oil Point, Santa Barbara, California, USA - Sample 2 (SPAdes) (version 2) | ecosystem: Environmental > Aquatic > Marine > Oil seeps ...
AAACTATCCCCCTCACTACAAAACACCAGGCAAAAGAAACCACATATGTCTGCACTGTGCCGTTAATTGATCATATTGGTCTGCAATGGCAGGATTCCTGTGTCTTTAAAAAATTACAGAAGGTCTTGTGGATCCCCATTGAAGCAGATCCGTCACTGGAACTGGGACAACGAAAAGTCGGCAATGGATTTCTCTGGTCACCCTCCAGTGATGAATGGGATACTTTGCAAACTGACTGGGAAGAATTCATGGAAATAATCAGCCTGGGTCAGGTTGAAACGATTACTGCACATCAGGGTGAATATCTGCAAATTCGTCCCAAGGCAGCCAATGCTTCTGTTGTAACCGTAGGAATAGGAGAAAATGGCATGGAAAAACAAACACTTCCACGGGGTTTCTATCTTAGAACCTTATTTACTAATCAGATACTGCAAGGCAGATAGAAAATGTCGATAAATTCCAGGTTATTTGCAAAGAGTATAGCTTTCCAGGCACCTATTTTGCATAATATGCAGCACCACAAACGAGATAATAAAACATGAACATTTTTTTCAGAACAATTCTTTGTTCTTTTCTGCTTTTTTTCATCAGCACAGCACAGGCAGAGACTGCAGCTGCTCCTGAACAGACACAGGGCAATGATCAAACTGACAAGCCCAAACAATACTATATTGTCGAAGTTGTTCTGTTCAGACATTTAAATGAGCAGGGTAAATCTGAGGAATATTGGAACAGGCCTGATTTTGTCAGTGCTAATACTTTGCTGGGAACTGATCTGACTCCGACAATTTCAACACAGAATATCAGCAATGACACACCTGCCCTGGCTCAATATGATATGCAGGACAGAAACTTTCTGACCCTGAGAAATGGCATTGCCGGCTTATCATCAAAAAATTATAAATTAACTGATTCAGCTACTCATATCAAAAGATCTCCAAATTTTCGATTATTAGCTCATTTTGGCTGGACTCAGCTGTCTTTATCCAAAAAAAGAGCCTTACCAATCCTGCTTACTTCAGATAAGTTTTCTGATAGCTTAACACCCAGTGGAGAACTTAAACTCTATGTATCGCGTTACCTGCACCTTCAGGTGGATATGGCCGCCACCCGATGTGAACATATAACAGCCCCGGTTAAAGCCCAGATTAGCAACGCAGAACTCGACAAGCAATTGGAAAACGGCGCGTCACAGGAAGAAGCACTGCAGTTAGCTGCCGAGATTGAACAGCAGAATCAAAAACAGGCTCTGAACCAGGAGATTCAGGAAGAGACACCGCAATGTGTGAATAATGTGTATCGTTTCAAGCAGCAGCGCAAAATGCGCAGTAAGGAATTACACTATCTGGACAATCCGCTTTTTGGCTTACTGGTGTATGTGACGCCGTTTAAGGCGTCCGCAACTAATTAAGAACACGGGCTAATATTTGCCGCACTTTCGCCATACCATCCAGCAGATTTTTTTCTATGGCTGCCATAGTGATGAGTTCATCACTTAAACCCGCGGCCCAGTTTGCATTGACGCAAATCGAAGCGTAATCCATTTCAAGTTCTCTGGCCAGGGCGGTTTCCGGCATACCTGTCATACCCACAATATCACAACCATCTCTTTTCAGACGTTGTATTTCTGCAGCAGTTTCAAGTCTTGGGCCTTCAGTTGCGGCATAAGTGGCACCCTGAATAAGATCAATTTGTTCTTTTTTAGCATGCGCTGATATCAGTCTGCTTAATTCGGCGCTATAGGGGTAGGAAAAATCAATATGTGTCACATGAGTGAGATTTGTCTCAAAAAAAGTATTACTTCGATGTGTCGTATAATCAATAACCTGATCGGGAAGCACCAGACTTCCGGGACTCATGTCTGCACGTATTCCCCCTACCGCATTAACTGCTATAACGGTATTAACTCCTACTTCTTTTAGTGCCCAGAGATTAGCCCTGTAATTAACCTTATGCGGTGGGATAGTATGGCCATGACCATGGCGGGCAAGAAAAACAACTTCTTTTTCATCTGAATGGCCAATACGTCCAAAAGCCAGAGGCGATGAAGGCTCACCATAGGGCGTCTGTACCGTTTCGCGGTGTGTAATTTCCAGATTTTGCAATGTAGTCAGGCCGGTTCCGCCGATTATTGCTATTTTTTTGAGCTTGGAGTCTAAAGTCATTATAAGCCCTTTACGGCAAAGATGCCGGGTGCATTACGTAACATACCCTTGTAATCCATTCCAAAACCAAAGACATAGCGATCCGGCACTTCAAGAGCAACAAAATCGGCACGGGTATTATTTTTTCTATCATGCAGTTTATTCACCAACACGGCACTATAAACACTTTTTGCCCCTTTATTTTCACAAAAGGCTTTTATTTCATTGAGCGTGATACCCTCATCATGAATATCATCCACTAACAATACAATTCTGTCCCGTAATTCAAGTTTGGGCAATGCCAGCCACTGCAATTGTCCCCCGCTGGTTTTATCCCGATAGCGAGTGGCATGCAGATAGTCAATCTGCAGCGGAAAATCCAGTTCAGAAATCAGGAGTCCTGTCGGAATTAATCCACCGTTCATAACTCCCAGAACCAGCGGATTAGTTTCAGACAGTTTTAAGGAAATTGTTTCTGCCAGTTCTTTAACAGCACGATGAACATCGTGTTTATTAAATAAACAATCTGCCTCTGCTCTGACTTTCCGGCTTTCAAGAAATAAATCATTCAGTTCGGACATAAGTATTGAGTTGAGTAATCCTAGTAAGTAAAAGTAACGGTATTATCATCCATGGCTTCAGAAATGACATAAGCACCACCAATCGTTTCAGTAATTTCCGGAATTAAATCATCACCCCAGAGATCCAGTGTGGGGGTACAGACCTTGAATTTAACTCCCGCATCATAAGCTTCACGGATATAATCATAGACTGTTTTTTTGCTGCCCGGTGTGATAAATAATTTTTCCGCCACGCCTCTGACCGCCAGTTCACCGGAACGTCCGGTTAAAATCACTTCAACCTCATATTCCATTGCCGCCGCAACTGTCGCCTGAAAAAATGGTGCCCCTAACTCAGTACCATTATTCGGATCGGTATTAACCATGATAATCAGTAGCTTGTCTGCCATTATTTCCCCCGGGAACTTATCGAATGAGTTATTTTATATCATTTGAAGACTGCATATTCACAGATGCTTCATGTTGCGTAATTTCACCATTGAGATGTAATGTAGACGTTGGGAACGCAATTTCAGCACCATGAAGTTCTATGATTTCCATAATTTGAAATAAGATATCTTCCTTCACCTGATGAAACTTAACCCAATTGGTTGTTTTAGTGAAAGTATAGATGAAAAAGTCCAGTGATGAAGGTGCATATTCATTAAAATTAACCATCAGCGTTTGTGAAGTATCGATTTCTTTGTGATGTTCCAGCAAAAAACGAACATCGGTCAAAATATTCTTCAGTTTACCTGCATCGTCATAACGCACCCCAATGGTTTCCTTGATGCGTCGATTGGTCATGCGTGATGGATTTTCCACGGCAATACTGGCAAAGGTGGCATTAGGCACATAAAGCGGGCGTTTATCAAAAGTACGAATCATGGTTAAGCGCCAGCCAATGTTTTCCACCGTGCCTTCAATTTTCCTGTCGGGCGAACGGATCCAGTCACCAACCGCAAAAGGTCGATCCATATATATCATCAGGCCGCCAAAGAAATTAGACAGCAGATCCTTGGCAGCAAAACCGATAGCAATACCGCCAATACCGCCAAATGCGAGAACTCCGGAAACACTGACCCCCAGTTCCTGCAGCATGATCAGAACACCGGTGATTAAAGCAGTGACTCGGAGCAACTTGGCTACAGCCTGAACAGTAGTTACATCATAGTTATCTTCTCGGGAGCGGCCAATTTTAATAATATTTCGTTCAATACGAATAATGAGCCGCAGGATAAACCAGGTAAAAATTAATATCACACCCACCTGACGTGCTGGCTGGACAATATTGCTAAACAGACTGACATCATTTGCATCAGCAATGACATTTGCAGCCATTGTGATCCCCCAAAGCCAGATAAAAAGCGAAATGGGTTTGGCTAATGATTCAAGAAAGGCTTCATCCCACGGGTTTGCTGTTCTTTCCAGTTTGGCATGAAGTTTTTTAAGTGCCCGTTTTTGGATAAAGTCAAACATCAGAGCAACAAAAATAATCACAAAAGCCTCAGTGATCCAAAGCCCCTCACCACGAAGAAAACTCATCTGAAGCAGCCAGTGTTTCAATTCAAATTCAGCAGATTCCATATAATTTCCTGGTAGATTGCATTTAGGAACAGCTATCTAGCTGTTGTAATTTGTTGGATCCAGTAAGTTTAATGACGGATCATCAACGTATTTTGCCAATAATGATTTAGCTTTTTTCCAGCGGGGTTCACTGACCAGTGTTTCCCGACTGACTGCAAGTTTGCCATGCAAATGTGCCAGACGTAAACTGGAAGCGGGATTTTCATAACCTTGCAGACTGTTGACGACTTCCCATGCGGCCTCACGATTATTACAGACCAGAATCATATCACAGCCTGTTTCCAGGGAAATTTTTGCTCGCTGAATATAACTACCGGCAATCACAGCCCCTTCCATACTCAAATCATCACTGAAGATCGCTCCCTGAAAATGCATTTTATCCCGTAGTATGGTTTTCATCCAGAAACTGGAAAAACCGGCTGGCTGTGGATCAACACGGGAGTAGATGACATGCGCCATCATTAACGCATTGATACCGGCATCCACCATAAACTGAAAAGGTCTGAGATCATCCATTTCAATATCAACCATACTGCGTTCATCAACCGGCATTGCAACATGCGAGTCTGCAGCAATTGAACCATGCCCCGGAAAATGCTTACCTGTTGCCTGCATCCCGGCTTCATCCATACCGGCAACAAACGCCTGAGAAAGTTTACCAACAACAAAGGGATCACTATGAAAGGCCCTGTCCCCTATCACGCTACTAACGCCTTTATCAATATCCAAAACCGGAGCAAAGCTGATATCAATTCCGGTTGAGCGAATTTCACTGGCCATTAACCAGCCGCATTGCTGAGCGAGATTCAGCGCCATTTTCTGATCCGTATCATAGACCTCACCAAAACGGCGCATAGCAGGCAGAATGGTAAAACCATCCTTAAAACGCTGTACACGTCCACCTTCCTGATCCACAGCGATCAGCAGACGAGGTTCTCTGACATTTTGAATCGATTTAACCAATACTTCCAACTGCTTCAGTGAGTGATAGTTCCGACTAAACAGAATCACTCCCCCCACCACCGGGTTTGCTAACAGCGCTTTATCATCCGCCGTCAACTCGCACCCAGCAATATCAACCATAACCGGCCCAAGCGTCATTTTCTACCCATCCCATCAACGATTAACATTAGGGCAATCACATAGGATTGCCCTACCCTTTAACATCCAGTTTATCACGAACCGCATCACCCAGCATATTAACGGCTAAAACAACCAGCATCAGAGCGACTCCGGGAACCAGCACCATATGCGGAGCCATTAACAGATACTGACTACCGTCTCTAATCATACTACCCCAGGAGGCCTCCGGCGCCTGAACACCCAGTCCCAGAAATGAAAGCCCGGCTTCAGCAATCACGATACTAGCAATACCAAAGGTAAACTCAATCAGCAAAGGCGCCACAATTAAGGGTAATATATGCCAGACAATGATCCGTCCATGGGATGCCCCCAAAGCCTGAGCAGACTGCACATGCTCCCGGTGTTTAATCGCCATGACCTGAGCTCTTGATAAACGTGCATAGCCGACCCAGCTGACAATACTCAGGGCAATAATGACATTGGTGATCCCCGGCCCCATAAGACCTGACAAAGCTATTGCCAGCAAGATACCAGGAAAAGCCAGGAAAACATCAATGATCCGTACGATAAAATGATCCCATTGTCCGCCCACATAGCCGCTGACCACCCCGATAGTCGTACCCAACAGCAGTGACACAAAAATGACACCAAAGGCAACAATAAAGGAAGTATAAGCACCAACCATCAGACGATCAAATAAGGGTCGACCCAAATCATCATAGCCGAAAAAACTTTGTTGATCGGCTGTGTGTAAGATTTTTTCCAGCTCAATTTCATTAGGCTGTAAATCCATAACAGGAACTAATAAGACCATTAACAGCCAGAGTCCCAGTACCAGTAGAGAGAAATAAATTTTCATCGACTTGCCGGAGCTAGAGATCATAGTCAGTCCTGCCCCAGTCGAATTCTTGGATCAAGCAATCCATAAGCAATATCAGTCAGGGTATTAACCAGCACATAAGTGCTGCTGATAAGTAAAATACAGGCTTGTACGACAGGATAATCTCTCTTTTGAATCGATTCGATGGTCAACTGCCCCAAACCCGGCCATGAAAAAACCATTTCAGTGATCACAGCACCCGCGAGAAGCGCTCCTATTTGCAGGCCAATCAGTGTTATCACCGGCAATAGGGCATTTCTCAATGCATGCAGGCCTATAATTCGAATTCGACTCAGACCTTTAGCCTTTGCTGTACGAATATAATCTTCATTAAGTACTTCCAGCAGCGAAGCTCTGATCATGCGTGATAAAATTGCAGCCAGAGCCGTTCCCAGGGTCAATGCTGGCAAAACCAGAGATTCCAGTCCACTTCTACCGCTGACAGGAAACCAGCCCAGTGTGACGGAGAAGAGTAAAATGAGTAAAGGTCCCATTAAAAAGTTGGGGATAGAAACCCCCATCAAAGAAAAAGTCATGGCCGTCGCATCAGCAAAGCGATCTTTTTTCAGCGCAGAAATAATCCCTAATGGAAAGGCGATTAAAAAAGCCACCAGTAGAGAAGCCAGGGTCAGTTCAATAGTTGGCCAGATTCGAGCTGCTATTAATTCAGAAATCGGCTTTCTGGAATGTATAGAATTACCCAGATCAAAATTGAGCAGGCCTTGTATAAAGTGATAAAACTGCTGCCACAGGCTTTGATCCAGGCCTAAGGACTGACGCAATGCTTCCCTGTCTACTGCGGTAGCTGATTCACCCAGCATCACTTCTATTGGATCACCCGGCACCATATGGATCAGCATAAAAACAATAAAAACAACGCCAAAAATCACAATAGCGGCACTGAGAAATCGAGAAAGAATATAATTAAACATGTAGTAAGCTTACAATCCTTCAGCTATTCATCAATAAGGACCGGTATGCCGGTTTCAACCAAATTAAATAATGTAACAATCTCATTATTACGCATTCTTATGCAGCCATGTGAACTTGGGATCCCCATGGGATTATTATCAGAACAACCATGGATATAGATATATCGGCGCATGGTATCCTGCTGATCTAAACGATTAAAGCCAACTTGCAGACCGCTAAGCCATAAAATACGTGTCAGGATCCAGTCTTTGCCCGGATGTTCCTTTTGAAGTTGTTCAGACCAGTGTTCACCAGTGGGACGACGGCCGACAAACACCGTGTTTTCAGGACAACCAGCGCCAATTTTTGCACGTATTTTATGCCAGCCTCTGGGTGTACATTCACTGCCGAATTGTTCACCAACACCATTTTTAGCCGTTGCAATTTTAACATCGAATAAGACCGTCGGTGTTTTTCCATTATCAATTAATTGCAGGCGTTGTTCAGTCACGGAGATATAGAGGTAACGTTTCGGCAATTGTTGTTTGATATTTTTTAGCATGTCATATTCTTTTTTTGTTAGTGTCCCGGAGGGAGGGCGGATTTTCTCAAAACATAATGCAAACCGTCGTAATTACCATCTGCTGAAACGTTATAACCCTGTATATCCTGACGAAAAAAAGCAATATTGTCTTCATACCATAAGGAAACATAGGGCAGTAATTGATGCAATTGCGCCTGTAATTGCTGGTATAATTCTGCCTGTACTATTAAATCCTGTTCTTTTTCTGCCTGTTCAATCAAGTCATCAACCCGCTGATTAACCAGTCGACCACGATTTGCACCGGTGGGTGGAAACGAGTCACTATGAAAAACATAGCGAAAAATATCCGGCGTCTGTATGCCGACCCAGGTTAAACTATAAAGCTGAAACTTACCTTTTTTTATATCACCATAAAAGGTTCCCCAGTCATAGCTGCGAATATCAACATCAATAAAAATATTTTTCAGCTGACTTTGAATTATAGTAGCAATACGGATCCGAAAGGGATCGCTGGACGTTTTATAGGTCAACTGTAAACGATTTTGTCCGGAATAACCTAATTCCTGCATAAGCGCTATAGCCTTCTGTCGATCCAGATCATAGTTTTTTAACTCTGCTCCGGCCCAATGCTGAGGCGGAAAAAAACCACTGGCTAACCTGGCGGCATTCCCTAAAGCATATTTAATGATTTTATTCCTGTCCAGTGCATAAGCAATAGCTTCTCTCAGTTTATGATTACCGGTAACGCTGTCATCTAAGTTAAAGCCCAGGTAACTGTAATTTGAACCCTTTTGAGTTAAAGATTTTATTGCGGATTGTTTCTTCAGATAGCTGATATGCTCTGGCGGCAGATTATTTTGCATCAGATCCAGTTCACCGCGTAACAGTTTCAAAACCCGAACTGTTGGATCTTTAACTTTTAAAAATTCAAATATCTGCTCGTCACTGCGTCTACGCAAAAACAGCTGTCCGTCAAAGGGCCAGTGAGAAAATTCAAATTTGCCGCTGCCAACAGGTTGCTCAGCAAAAGAGTGTCCGGCTTTAAGCAGGTCTTCCGGTACAATACCAATAACAAGAAATGCCGGAAAAAGCGGGTCAGCACGCTTTAAAAAAAAATCAACTGTCTGTGCATCAATAGTTTCAACACGTTCGATATGCTTTAGTGCATTTCGATGAGGCGAAGCTCTGTCTTTATCAAGAACAGCATCATAAGTTGCCTTGATATCGGATGAGCTGAGACGTTTACCATGATGAAAAGAATATTCTTCAAGCAGAGTAAAACGATAATGAAGGTTACTGAGTTTCTGCCAGGAGGCAATACCCGGAACCGGCAGATTATCAGCCCCAAATTCAACCAGGCGCTGGTAGATTAAACGGTTTATTCGACTGGAAGAAGCATCTGTGGAATTTAACGGGTCAAGTGTGACGGGAGCACTAATCAGACCAAAGCGGATGGGGGGTTGTTTTATATCCTTAGCGGAGGAATTGTCATATTGTTCATCACTACAGGCAGACAGCAAAAAGACCAGCAGACTAACTAATGCCAATCCGTAAATTACTGTTTTTATTCTTCCCCCTTTTTCAAAGGGGGACCGAGGGGGTTTAAGTTGTTGATTTACAACCCCCTCAATCCCCCTTCTAAAGAAGGGGGAAGCTAAGAGCTGCATATTAATCACACGGCCTGGTCCTTCCAGTTTTTATACGGATTTAAAATAAGCATCGAGTTATAATAACGTTTATCAAGAGAGACTTCCTTCCCTAACCAGTCCTGAATTTCAATGGCATCATTTTCATCATTCAGTTCCAGCTCTGCAACGATCAGACCTTCATTATCACCCACAAACTCATCAATTTCCCAGACATGTTCGCCAATACGAACATAATGACGGGTTTTCTCAATCAGTGGATTATCACACAAAGTCGTAAGTAACTCTTTAGCATCTTCAATTGGAATGGGATATTCAAACTCCTGGCGACGAATGCCCAAAGTGGCGCCTTTTATATTAAGATTAGCTTTGTCACCCTGAATTCTCACCCGAACCGATGATTTTCCGGAACCGACCAGATACCCTTGACAAAAATGAACACTTTTTTCCACCTGCTGACGCCAGTTGTCATTAAGCAGCAGGAATTTTTTTTCTATTTCAACACCCATAAAGATTCCTTTTTTATCTCTTCTCAAAAAGTGCTATTGACTCAACATGCGCAGTATGAGGAAACATATCCATAACTCCGGCTTTAATTAATTTATAGCCATTTTTATGTACCATTATCTCAGTATCCCTGGCTAGAGTTGAGGGGTTACAGGAGACATAAACAACGGTATGAGCAGCAAACTTTGGCAGGTATTCAATTATCTCTTTAGCGCCGCTGCGCGCCGGATCCAGCAAAATACGATCGTATTTCTGTTGTGACCATTTCATGCCGGAAAAATCTTCAAATAAGTCCGCCGCATAAAAATCAACATTTTCAATGGAATTTTTTTCGGCATTTTCCCTGGCCCGGATCACTAAATCAGAACTGCCTTCAACACCGGTTGCCTGTGCAACCTTACGAGCCAGAGGCAGGGTAAAATTACCCAGTCCGCAAAACAAATCCAGCACCTTATCATTAGGTTGAGGATTCAACAGCTCCAGAGCCAGATTAATCATTTTTCGATTTATTTCAGAATTGACCTGAGTAAAATCTGTCGGCTTGAATTCATGCACTATATCGTGTTCAGGTAAAGTATAACTCAGAGGATTAAAATCATCCGCTGACTCAGGCCACAGACGATTTATGCTATCAGGCCCTTTAGGCTGTAGATACATATGCAGATTCATTTTTTGCGCATAAGCCATCAACTTTTGCTTATCGCCCTCAGTAAACGGCTCCAGATGGCGAATGATAAAAGCGCCCTGCTCATCACCGAAAGCCACTTCAATTTGAGGGATCTGTTTATAGATAGAAAGAGAACGAAGCAGTTCAGCCAGATCGGTCAAATGAAGCCCCACATCCGGATGCAATACCTTACAGGTTTCCAGTTCGGCCAGAAAATTACTGTGTTTTTCTCTGAAACCAACCAGCATCTTGTCTTTTTTTATCACAAAACGAGCACCCAGACGTGCTTTTTTCCGATACTCGTAATGCGGGCCGGTCAAGGGCTCCAAAACCGTTTCAGGTTCAGTTTTACCAATACGTTTCAGGTTTTCTAACAACACACCCTGCTTCATTATAATCTGCTGCGTTTCAGCCAGATGCTGCAGACTGCAGCCGCCGCAGATGGCAAAATGCGGACATTGCGGTTCAACACGAAAGGGAGAAGCCTTGATAACTTCGTGCACTTTCCCTTCAGCCACGTTTTTACGTTTATTGGTATAAAGAAAGGTCAATTCCTCCCCTTCCAGAGCTCCATCAATAAAAACCGTCATATCATCAATATGGCAAACACCTTTACCGTCATGACTGACTGATTCAATGCTTACCTGTACGGGATCCTGGGGGAGTTTTTGCTTACGTCGTCTTCTGGCCATATAGAGAGTATCTGAAAAAGAAAGAAGTGGCGATTTTAGCAGAACCACTAGCAATTGGGAATGAGTACTCATAATAACCAAACTGTATTTTTTACTCTGGTTCCCATGCTCCTGCATGGGGATCCTTGCCAGTATTGAAATTACTATGCATTCCCACGCTGGAGCATGGGAATCCTTGCCAGT
>Ga0209013_10005078_pt1 | contig 11405 bp, 7 predicted proteins | sample Cruoilmetagenom2_FD_187291 | JGI IMG/M metagenome (GOLD analysis project Ga0209013, IMG submission 187291) | Oil polluted marine microbial communities from Coal Oil Point, Santa Barbara, California, USA - Sample 2 (SPAdes) (version 2) | ecosystem: Environmental > Aquatic > Marine > Oil seeps ...
GCAACTCTTTTGGGCTTCGACCCCTATAATAAACTGGCAGCATGGCTTACGCTGCAGGATCTACTGAATCATATTTTTGCTTGTAACTATCCTTTAATGGACGTCGGAACTAACAAAAATATGTGCAAATAAGCAAAATGGCTCGACATAATAAGCTAATAATGATACGGCTAAATAAGCTAAATTTAAACACGCATCAAAAGCTAATAATTGTACGGCACAAAAAGCTAACAAAAGGACGATGACGATGGCCAGTCCACATGAGAAGCTAGCCGAATCCCTTGATGTCCTGCGAGCACTACAGAGGCGTGGTATCATCGCAGTGCGTTCAGTTGATCTAACCCGGACGCATCGTGAACGCCTGATCAAAAACGGATTTCTGCAAGAGGTCATGAAGGGTTGGTATATTCCGGTCCACCCAGACGAGAGCCCCGGGGAGAGCTCCGCTTGGTACGCGTCGTTTTGGGGTTTCTGTGCAGCCTATTTGAAAAAGCGCTTTGGGGAGATTTGGAGTCTTTCTCCAGAACAGTCACTATTGCTGCATGTAGGAAACTTGACGGTCCCACGTCAGCTACTTGTACGATCACCGAAAGCCCGCAACAAGATCACAGAACTGCCATATGACACATCGCTATTTGATACACGTGCAGCCATTCCCGAGATTAAACAAGTCGAAGAGAAAGATGGCTTGCGTCTGTTCTCTATTCCTGCTGGTTTGGTAAATTGTGGATCTGGGTTCTTTCTACTGAACACGACGGACGCTCGAGCGGCTCTTGCCATGGTGGGCGATGCATCTGATGTTCTTTCACTACTTTTAAAAGGAGGACGCACCACGGTTGCCGGCCGTCTAGCAGGTGCGTTTCGAAATATCGGGCGAAACCGTATTTCCGATGATATTATCAAAACAATGCAAACTGCAGGCTACAACATTCGCGAAAAAGATCCATTCGAACACAAAATAGACCTAATCCTTCCAGCACGCGGCCAATCACCGTATGTGAGCCGTATTCGCTTAATGTGGAAACAAATGCGTGATCCAATCCTCAGACAATTTCCTGATAGCCCTGGCCGGTCTTCTGACATCGATGCCTATCTGAAAGCGACTGACGACATTTATGTTACGGATGCGTATCACTCATTGTCAATAGAAGGCTACCGGGTCAACCGAGAGCTGATAGAGCGGATCCGTAGTGGTGAGTGGAACCCGGATGAAAACGCGGATGATCGCGAACATCGCAATGCCTTAGCTGCGCGTGGGTACTGGCAGGCTTTTCAGGTGGTACGAGAAAGTGTACATAAAGTACTTAAGGGCGAAAATCCGGGAGCAGTCAGTGATGATGATCACCGTGACTGGTACCTTAAAATGTTTGAGCCGAGCGTAACCGCCGGCCTCTTGCAGGCAGCGGATCTTGCCGGCTACCGCAACCATCCGGTATATATCCGTTGCTCAATGCATGTACCGCCACGTTATGAAGCAGTGAGAGACTGCATGCCTGCATTCTTTGATTTGCTGAGAGAAGAGTCAGAACCATCGGTACGGGTTGTTTTAGGACATTTCATGTTCGTATATATCCATCCATACATGGATGGTAACGGCCGTATTGGAAGATTCCTTATGAATGTTATGCTAGCTGCTGGCGGATACCCCTGGACCGTTATTCCGCTTGATAAACGCGATGACTATATGGATGCCTTGGAAAGCGGAAGTGTGAAACAGGATATTGAACCCTTTACACATTTTTTAGGAGACCTTGTATCTGATCGCCTGTGACGTATTAGTTGCACTAACCGGAATTTGATCTTTTAATAGATCTCAAGTCGGCATGAAATCGGGATAAAGGCAAGATGAACTCAGAACACAACATGCTGTATTCAATAACGTGTTGACGCACAAGTGTCTTTTTGACATATTCGTTATAAGAAAAAGCAAGTCCCTATCTTTAAAACATATCGATCAATCTATAATGTCCAACGGGTGAAACCATGGAAAACAGACTTGAGCTTACAAATGACTCTACAGAAGAAAATATTATTGAGCTTTCAGCTGCTTTAAAAAACTTAAAACCTGAAGAAAAAATCTTAATTAAAGCCAAAGGTGATTTTGATGCAGTCATGATACCGTTCCAAAATCAAAACTGGGGGAAATACGACTGGTTGCCTTTATCCATTTCCAGTGAAGAGTGGAGTGGCTATCTTATTGCCAAACCAGGAGAATTTACCAGCATAGTGCAAATTATGGAATCCCATCATAGGCATTGTGATTCAACGTATGTTCATGCAGAAAATGTTTTAGGGGAAGGCAAAAATGATCTGGGGAAGGAATTGATGCGATCGTTTATTTGGAATATGGAACTCCATTTTGCCAGGGAAGAGACGATTCTTTTCCCTGCGTTTGAGGAAAAAATCGGAATGACGAGTGGACCTACCGAGGTCATGCGGTTGGAACATGAGCAGATCAGAGGTGTCCTGAAGGAAGTTTCTGATTGCCTGAACGCGGGGGAATTGCAACGTATTTTCGATCTGAGTGAAGCCATGCTGATCTTAATTGCTCAACACAACTCAAAAGAAGAAAACATGCTTTACCCCATGACAGATCAGTATTTAGATCGGGAAGCAGATGGCATAGCAAGAAAGCTGCAATTGTTAAAACAGGCATAATCCCCTATGGTGGAATCTCTTTTTGAAACAGATAAGCAACTTCAAATTATTGATTGCAGCGCCCTTTTCCCCCCCGAACCCATGGAGAGAATCCTGGAATCTGTGGAAACCCTTGGAAAAGGCCAGGCTATTTTGATGATTCATCATAAAAGACCACGTCTCTTGTATGCCAAACTGGAAGAACGGCAGTGTGATTCGGAAACAAAAACCCTTGAAGATGGTTCGGTTCAGGTATTGATCTGGAAAAAGGATCTTGAAAACAAGTAATCTCAGCCTTGATCAGGCACCACCAGAGGACATTCCTTTTCGATATCTTCTGGCAGGACCGGCATTTGGAATTCTCGCCGGCATCCTGTTGTCTGTTTTTGGAGAGAAGATATTCATCACCGCCTGGAGCCTTGATACAGTGGCTCTGGTTCACACGATTACCCTGGGCTGGTTAACCCTCATCATGATAGGGGCCTTTTATCAAATGGTACCTGTATTGGTAGGAGGCCACGTTCCCTGGAATCATCTCTCAAGGATTAATTACTACGGTCTCGTTTCAGGAATCCTCTCTTTAATCTCTGGATTTCTTTTCTGGAAGATAATTTTGCTAAAAAGTGCGGCGGTTCTTCTGTTGATCTCTTTCAGCCTGTTTATCACCCAGATCTTAACGGCTCTTTTTCGGGTCAAAGCAAATAGACCGGTAGTATATGCCATGAGGTCCTCTGTAATCTGCCTTGCTCTTGCCGTGACAGCCGGGATAACCATGATCGGCGTGCTATATGGGTGGTGGGGATTTCCATTGGATGGATATAGCCTGAAGTATATTCACATCACTTTTGCACTATTGGGTTGGATAACCCTTTTAATCTTTGGAGTTTCATTTCATGTCATCCCAATGTTTTTTCTCACCAAGGCCTTCCCTGATAGGATAGGGTACAGTATTGTTTCCCTGATACTGCTCTCTATCGTCTCCTTGGTGATCGGATTTGGCATGAAGCTGAATGGCACCCGGCTGATCGTAGCAGGAATACCCGTTTTTATAGGTGTTATACTGTATGTGTTTACCCTTTTCAACCTGATCAGGAATCGGCAACGAAAAATGGTGGATTCTACATTCAGGTTTTGGCAGTTGGGTTTAGCATGTTTGATACCTGCACTTTTGTTGTTAACCGTTGATCCTTTCAGGTGGGACGAGATATTCGGTTATCTGTTCGTTACTACTTTTCTCATTGGATTTGCATGCTCGGTTTCCAATGGGATGCTTTATAAAATCGTTCCTTTTCTGATCTGGCTGCACCGTTTCAGTTCCCTGGTAGGGAAAATCAAAACCCCTGCCATGAAAGATATTATTGCTGACGCCCCGGCCAGAAAGCAGTTCTACCTGTTTTGTCTATCCTTTATTTTAATCGTACTAAGCTGCATATTTCCTGTTGATTCTTTAATTCGTACTGCCGGCGTTAGCTGGAGTGTATCCTCAATTATCCTATTTTTTTTACAGATAAAGGCTATCAAAATTCAACCACCGGAAGTTCCCAAGGAAACCGGAATGGATGACTTTACAGCCATGTTTAAAGATTTACCGCCACCTCCTAAATAGAAACTAAGGAGTTATAGGGCGATTCGGCAATAAGTTTCTGCCTTCATTATTATCCTCAATAAAGCGCTAATAAGGGCTGGTTTAGCATGGCACTATCGACAATATTCTGATGATTCTCTGTTAACGGCACTGAAGATGGAGGTATGTATAATGAAGCAGGGTCTATGGTCTGAATTAGGTCCAGTGCCGCCATGGGAGTGGAGGAGGAGGCAAAAAAATCAGGCTGAGGTTGCTTTGACGATTGGGTATCACAACTTTTGAAATGACCCCAGAAGTAGGCTCAAGCCATGTATGATAATGTATTCAGGAGGTTGCCGGGCGTCAAATCAAATCATTAATTGGATTTGCGAACGACGAGACTCCCGATGGAGTATCCCGCGCCAAAAGAACTGATTACCCCGAGGTCGCCGTTTGCCAGATCCTGTTTGTACAGGTGAAAAGCAATTATTGAACCTGCTGAAGCTGTGTTGGCATAGCGGTCAAGAATGATGGGTGCCTCTTCAAAGGTTGCTTTCCGTCCAAGTAATCGCTGGATAATCATCTGATTCATATTGATGTTGGCTTGGTGCAGCCACCAACGCTTGATGTCAGGGATGGTGAATCCCAGGCTTTCCACATGGCTGCGGAGATGCTGCTCGGCCATGGGGCATACCTCCTTGAATACCCTGCGGCCGTTCTGATGAAAAAGCTTGTCGGCACCGAAAGGGTCCACATCGTTGACACGGCTGAGATAACCCATATTGGAACGGACATTGCTGGAAAACTGCGTCATCGCCTTGGTACTGAGGATTTCGTAACTCTGGGGGGCCACACAGGTGTCTGACCGTTCCACGATCGTGGCGGTAGCTACATCCCCAAAGATAAAGTGACTGTCCCGGTCGCAGTAGTTGACTTGGGGTGAGGTCAACTCCGGGTTGATCAAAAGAACGCAGCGGGCTGTGCCGGCAATCACCATCTCATAGGCTCGATGCAGAGCAAAGGTGGCAGCCGAACAGGCGACCAGCATATCGAAAGCGAATCCATTGATCCCTAATTCGTTCTGTACTTCAATGGCAATGGACGGATAGGATCGCTGCGTGTAGGCACAGGAGACAACCACCGCATCGATGTCTGCAGAGTTTTTACCGGCGGCTTTGATAGCGTCCTTGGCGGCGTAGAGTGATATCTCCGCTTGGGTGGAAAGCGATTCCTCCGGGCGCTCCGGTATGAGCGGACGCATCCGCCCGATGTCCAGAATCCCCTTCTTTACGTAGGAAAACGCTGCTGGATTCCTGAAGCTTTGACAATGAATTCAACTGAGGACAGGGGTTTTGCCTCGAGTTCGCCCTTTTCGATTTCCACCGAGTGCTCAGTGTTATACTGATTTGCCCAGCGGTTATAAGAGGTAACCAATTCTTCGTTGGTGATGACGTTTTCAGGTGTATACAGACCGGTGCCGCTGATGACGACGGAATATGGTTTTACTGATGACATTAGAAGAGTGCCTCCACAAACGTCTTGGGATCGAAATCCTGCAGGTCGTCGATCTGTTCCCCCACACCGATATATTTCAGAGGGATATTCAACGTGCTGCAGATACTCACGGCAATACCGCCTTTGGCAGTGCCGTCCAGCTTGGTGAGGGCGAGGCCGGTGATGTCCAGGGCCTCGTTGAACAGTGTGGTCTGGGAGATGGCATTTTGACCGGTGGTGGCATCCAGCACCAGGAGGATTTCGTGGGGGGCTTGGGGTAATTTTTTAGCAATGGTTCGTTTGATCTTCTTGATCTCTTCCATCAGGTTTATTTTCGTGTGAAGCCTGCCTGCCGTATCGATGTAAACAATATCCATATTGCGTGAAAGCGCAGCTTCGATACTGTCGAAGACGACGGCCGAGGGGTCAGCATTGTCCTTATGTTTGACGATGTCGGCGTGTGCCCTTTCGGCCCAGATCGTGAGCTGCTCGATGGCAGCAGCACGGAAAGTGTCGGCCGCTGCAATAAGCACTTTCTTACCCTGGGCGGTCTGCCTTGCCGCTAGTTTGCCGATGGTGGTGGTTTTACCCACACCGTTGACACCCACAACCATGACAACGTGGGGTTTTGCCGGCGCAGTCTCTTGGATGGGCGTTGATTGACCGATAATGCCGCCGATTATATCCTTGAGAACCTGTTTGAGGTCATGGGCGTCTTTGATTTCGGAAGCGTCTTTGGAGATCGTATCCATGATGTCCATGGCGGTGGACACGCCGATATCGGAGGTGATCAGCATCTCTTCCAGTTCTTCCAATAGCTCGTCGTCTATCTTTCGGTTGCCCGTAAAGAGTTCGTCGATGTCTGTGGTGAGGATTTCGCGTGTCTTGGAGAGTCCTTGCTTGAGACGACTGAAAAAACCTTTTTTATCTGAGTGGGTTGATGGATTTACGTTCATAAAAATTATTTTACTCACTCCAGGTTGTTTAGGATTTTAGGCTGTAGGCTGTTAGGCGTTTTACACGCATAACCTACAGTCTAATAGCCTACAGCCTGTCTGCCTGATTAGTTAGTTGGCCTGCGCCTGCTTGTCGAAATTAACCGAGACAACCTTGGACACTCCTTTTTCGCCCATGGTGATACCAAACAGGGTGTCTGCGAATTCCATGGATCGTTTGTTGTGAGTGATCATGATGATCTGCGATTTTTGGCCGATCACCTTCAACAGGTCATTGAAGCGGAAAATGTTGGCATCGTCCAGGGGGGCGTCGATTTCGTCCATGAGACAGAAAGACGTCGGCTTTATAAGGAAAATGGAGAAGATAAAAGCGATGGCGGACATGGCCTTCTCGCCACCCGAGAGGAGACTCATGCGCGTCAGTTTTTTGCCTGGCGGGTGAATCATATATTCCACACCCGTCTCCAGGGGCTTGTCCGGGTCTGTCAGGATCAGTTTGGCCGTGCCGCCCTCGAACAGACGTGGAAAGACTTCGGCAAGTTTTTCATTGACGGCATTAAACGTGTTGATGAAACGCTCCTGGGTAATCCGGTTGATCTTTTTAATGACCTTGTGAAGATCCTGGATGGCCTTGTCAAGGTCTTCCTGCTGCTCGATGAGAAAATCGTAGCGGGTTTTCAACTCATCGTATTCATCGATGGCGCCCAGGTTGACGTCCCCGATTCTGGCAATTCTGGATCCCAGGCTTTCTTTTTCTTCTTCCATGTCTCTGACCGGCAAGGGGGTGCCCTCAGGCATTTTTTCAACCTGCGGCCTCAGCTGGTCGATGGTCTGGAAGTATTTTTCCTGAAGGCGGTTGGCGATATTCTCCTGCTTGATGGTCTGCTGTGACTGCTCCAGTTCAAGCAGGCGAATATTTTGGAGCGTGGTTTCCCTGGCCTTCTGGATGTTAGAAACAATACCGTCTTTTTCCTGCAACTCTTCGTCAATGGTCAGGTAATCGGCCTCGTTCTGTTGAAGTACCTCTTTGAGTTGTTTGAACTGCGTATACATTTGGGACAGTTCGTTATCTAAGCGCTTGTTGTTTTCCTTCAATGCGATGCGTTTTTCTTTTTTGATGGTGATGTCCCGGGTGAGCTGCTCCAGTCTTTTTAAACCATCCTGCCAGAAATCCTTTAGACGTCTCAGAGTATTATGATTGTTTTCGACGCTTGCGATGAGTGACGTGTGCTTGAGGCGTAGATCGATAATCTGCTGGTTGGCGCTTTCAAGGGTCTCCGTGACGCCGCTTATTTTTTGATTGGTATCTGTGACGGTGTTTTGAGCATTGCGAACGTTTTTCTCTATTTCTGTAATGGCCTTTTGAAATTTGCTTATCTCGACATCGATATTGTTTTCTTCTCCGATGAGTTGTTCCCGCTCGAGGAGCAGCATTTCCAGATGGCGTCGGGAATGTTTCAATTCCTCAACAGCCTTGTAAAGACTTTTTTCGGCCTCTCTTTCTTCAACCAGGACATTCTCTTTCTTTTCGATATGCTGCTGCAGGGTCTCTTCCAGCTTTCGAACCTCTTTTCCGAGAGCTTCCTGGGTCTTTCTTTCAGATTCAACTTTCTTGTCGAGTTGTGCCGCCTGGCGGGTCAGCCCCTTCAGTTCCTGTCTTTTGGTGAGAATGTTGGACAATTTTTCCTTGCTGCCGCCCAGAAAGACACCCTGGTGAGAAATGATGTTGCCGTCTTTGGTGACAATCGTCTGAACGTGGCCGTTTCGGTTGAAACGGGTACGGGCCGCGGTCAGGTTGTCGGCAACAAAGACATGTCCCAGGAGTGCATGGGCGACATTTTCAAAACCAGGTTTCACAGACACATGCTGCAGCAGTTTTCGGGACGACTCGGTGCCGTCCTGGGTATTAGGCGATACGGGTTTGATGCCCGGTATGGGAATAAAACCGCCCCGGCCCTCGCCTGTGGCCTGGAGGTAGTCGATGGCCTGCATGCCTGTGTCCTGATCCTTGACGATGATATACTGCAACGCATCTCCCAGAACCGATTCCACCGCTGTTTCGTACGTCGGATCCGGTTCGATGACTTCTGCCATCAATCCTATAATATCTTTAGAAAACCCGGTGTCGACTCCGGATTTCTGTGGTTCCGGGTTTTCAGAACCTGGCGTCTTATTTTCCGGCAGGTCCTGGTGAATGCGCATAATTGCCTGAACACCGTCGCGGTACCAGGCGTAGCTTTCGGACAATTTCTTCAGCGCCGAGACCTGCGACCGGATCTGATTACGTTCCATTTCCATCGATTGCGTCTGTTTAACCTGACGGCTCAGGGCTTCTATTTTGGTGTTGACCCGGCTTTCAATGGTTGTCAGCTTATTCTTTAATACCGTTAGACTTTCACGGAGAAGGGAAATATCTTTTTCATGTACCAAAACAGATTGTTTTGCTTCCTGGACATGCTGTTCGGCAGTTTCGATATCCTGGTCTATGCGGTTCCGCCGCCGGGCCAGATTCTCTTTGTTGTTGGAGGCATTCTGGTAGGTATTTTTGTACCGTGCTTCCTCGGCAACCATCTCCATGAGGGCTGATTTGCTCACCTCTAGCTGTTGATTCAGTTGTGTGAGCCGGTCGCGTATGTGTTGATATTCCACCTGTTTTGCATCGATCTGGGATGTGGCCACTTTTTTTTCGGCAGATAGAGACGTATATTCTTTTTCGACGACATCGATCTCTTCGATGATGCTGGTATTTTTTTCTTCCAGGCCGTTTTTGGCTGTTTCAAGTCCGATCACCTCATGCGCATACCGTTCGATCTCATTGCGCAGGTGGCCGATGTCCGTTTCTACCCGGTCTATTTTACGCTGGGCCTCGAATGATTGCGACTTCTGGGCCGATATTTCCTGGTTCTTTTCCCATCGTTTCAATTTAATTTCTTCGACCGCCGCATCGATTGTCTTTAACTGGGAAGTATGCTGGAGATCGTCGTCTTTTCGTGTTTGAAGCAGCCGGCTGGTGCCGGCAATTTTTTCGGCATATTCATCATAGTAATGGATCCCCAGATGAATGTTGAGGATCTTGAGCCGGTCCGAGTATTTTTTATACCGCTCGGCCTTTCGGGCCTGTCGCTTCAGACCCGCCATTTGGCGATTGACTTCCGTTATGATGTCGCTCACCCTTAAGAGATTCTGATGCGTTGAAGCAACCTTGCGCAGGGCTTCTTTTTTTCGGTTCTTGTATCGCGTAACCCCGGCGGCCTCTTCTATAAACAGGCGCCGTTCATCAGGGCCGGCGTCCGTAATGATCCCGATGTTGCCTTGCTGAATGACGGCATAGGTCTTGGCTCCCATACCACTTCCCATGAAGACGTTATGGATGTCCTTCAACCGGCAGGGCTGTCGATTGATAAAGTAGGCACTCTCTCCTGATCGGTAGAGTCGTCTCGTTACGTTGATTTCGGTGAAGTCTTTGAGTTCTTCGGGGGCCGACCCGTTGTCGTTGAGCAAGGTCAGGGAGACTTCGGCCATGTTCAAGGGCGGTTTGCCTTTGGTGCCGGAAAATATAACATCTTCCATGTTCTTGCCACGCAGCTGCTTGACACTCTGTTCACCCATCACCCAGCGCAGTGCGTCAACAATATTGCTTTTGCCGCAGCCATTGGGGCCGACGACAGCAGAAATACCCTGGGGAAACGCGATGGCCGCCTTTTCCGGAAAAGACTTGAACCCCAGTATTTCCAACTTTTTCAGCTTCATGAAAAGTGTTCTCCTAATACGGTAATAACAATCGTGTGCCGATTGTTATTTGTGAATAAGAATTTATAACAAGGAATGGGAGTGATGTAAAGAAAAAACACAAGGGAGAGTGCCAAATTCGGATTTTAGACACAAGATATAGAAAACACATGTCCTTCGGACGTCATTTACACTTCGTGTGACATTTGTCTTATCGGACGATATTTGCGTTTCACGCGTAATTTATTGTTGCTTAAAGCTGAGAGCTACAATGAATGACACGAAGTAAATCACCATTAATGACGCGCGAAGCGCAAATATCGCACGAAGTGCAAATGACACCCGAAGGGTTAATTTCGGCCGCAGGCCAAATGTCGCGCGCAGCGCAAATGATGCAAAGCAGGTTAAAGAATCTGACTCAAGAATAGCTTGGTCCGGTCGTGTTCTGGGTTTTTGAAAAAATGCTCGGGTGTACCCACCTCGACAACGGCACCGGCGTCCATAAAGATGACGCGGTCTGCCACTTCCTTGGCAAATCCCATCTCGTGCGAGACCACAACCATGGTCATGCCTTCTTTGGCTAGTGTTTTCATGACATCGAGGACCTCACCGATCATTTCCGGGTCCAGGGCTGACGTGGGTTCATCAAACAGCATCACCTTCGGGTCCATGGCCAATGCCCGGGCAATGGCGACACGCTGTTGTTGTCCCCCGGAAAGATTGTCCGGGTAGGCATTTGCCTTATCGGAAATCCCGACTTTATCGAGGAGGAAATTGGTTTTCTTTTTGGTGTCTTCCTTGGATCTTTTTCTGACCACGAGCTGGGCAAGGGTAACATTCTCGAAAATTGTTTTATGGGGAAAAAGATTGAAGGACTGGAAGACCATTCCCACTTCAGCACGAACTTTATTGATATTGGTTTTCGGGCTGAGAACATCGATACCGTCAATGACAATATGGCCTGATTCCGCTCTTTCAAGCCGGTTCATGCATCGTAACAGGGTGCTTTTCCCCGACCCGGAAGG
>Ga0209013_10005079_pt1 | contig 11403 bp, 10 predicted proteins | sample Cruoilmetagenom2_FD_187291 | JGI IMG/M metagenome (GOLD analysis project Ga0209013, IMG submission 187291) | Oil polluted marine microbial communities from Coal Oil Point, Santa Barbara, California, USA - Sample 2 (SPAdes) (version 2) | ecosystem: Environmental > Aquatic > Marine > Oil seeps ...
TACTCCCTTGCCGGAGACATCCTCCAACAATCTTTTTCGCAATCTGCTGTTACAGGCAACACCACCGGCCACTACTACCGTCTCAACGCCCGTCATTTCTATTGCTCTCACTACCTTGCAGCAAAGCACATCAACAACAGATTCTTGAAATGAAGCAGCAATATCCGCTGCCGTTACATCACCGTTATCTCCTGCCCGGGACTGTCGCCATTTTTTAGTATATAAGGATACCGACGTCTTCAGCCCGCTAAAACTAAAATCGAGGGAGTCGTTTGAAAGATATGCCCTGGGGAATTTTATTCTCTCTTTACTGCCATCCAAGGCCAATTTTTCAATAACACTACCTCCGGGGTACCCAAGTCCAATGATTTTGGCGACCTTATCAAATGCCTCCCCGGCTGCATCGTCAAGGGTCTGACCCATAAGGGCATATTGACCGTATCCCCTTACATGATACAGGCTGGTATGTCCTCCTGAGACAGTTAGGGCAATAAGTGGAAAAGGAGGAACTTCCTCTTCCAAAAAGGCGGAAAGGATATGTCCCTCCAGGTGATTTATGGCCACAAGAGGTTTGTCATGAACATAAGAAATGCCTTTGGCATAGTAAAGCCCTACCAGGAGAGATCCCACCAGCCCCGGCCCCACTGTTACAGCGACACCGTCCAAATCATTCATCTTCACACAAGCGCCTAGGAGAGATTTCCGAACAACAGGTATAATATTCCTGAGATGTTCCCTGGATGCAAGCTCAGGGACAACCCCTCCATAAGGGCAATGGAGCTTTACCTGAGAGTGAATCACATTTGAAAGCACGCGCCGTCCATCCTCAACCACGCCTGCAGAAGTGTCATCACAGGATGTATCTATCCCTAAAACGATCATTTAAACACCAGATTTGGCTATTTTTTTTAGGCCATCTCCAAAACTGCCGAGAAATCGGGCCGAATATTTGCGGTTTTGCAAAATTCCAGTGCAACATTATGGGCCGCCCTGGTGGGAAGTGCCTTCACTTTTTTTTGGTTTCCGTGCTTCTTCCACATATAAATTTTCAGTGCTGGACTAGGAGGCTGTCAGAGAATAGACTTCTACTGCGATCGGCTGCAAATTCTAATGGCTGCATTGTCAAGACCAAAACGTCCTCAATGTAGGCTACTGCTACGCCTGCGGCCGTTTTGGCCTTGTCCCCTTGCCCTCAAAACTTTCGCTCGATCTCGCTACGAAGCCATTCTCGGACAGCCTCCTAGGATAAATGTAACAGCTCAATAAACAGGGGCATTACGCTACCATTGGGCCTGGCGCAAACCCCTGTTTATTGAGCTGTTACCCCGGGTACTTATTTTTTGTCGACATTTTGCCCGCCAAAAGCTCATCCATCTTAGCAACTACCTGTTTGAGATGTCCTGCCATCTGGCCGGCTTTCTGGTATCTTTTGTCTAAATCTTTCTCAAGGGCCTTGTTTATTATCTTTTCTACTATATGCGGGATCTTTTGGTTAATAACCTTGGGTGAGGCATGTCTTTCTTTCGTAATATTAAGCATAAGGGAGGTCATGTCTTCACCTGTAAAGGGTTTTTCACCGGTTACCATCTCAAAGAGAACTACACCCAGAGAAAAAATGTCCGATCTGCCGTCTATCATTTTTCCTGATACCTGTTCAGGGGACATATATGAAGGAGTCTGTACAATTCCAAAATCCGTTATTTTCACGTGGCCGGTTTTACTTATTTTTATAATATTTGAGGGTTTTATATCCTGGTGAACAAGGTTTTTGCGGTGGGCATAATCAAGGGCATCTGCCACACTTCCTATCATTCTCAGGGTCTCCCTGACAGGGCAGATATAACCCTTTTTGGTGTATTGATCCAGGTCTTGGCCTTCAAGGTATTCCATGGCGATGTAAATCAAGTCATTATCTTCTCCGTAGTCATAAATAGTTACAATGTTCGGATGGGAGAACAGACGAGCAGATTCCGCAACCTTAAAAAAACGATTTCGGACGTCATTCACAATTTCTGCATCAAAAGTCGATAAGTTGATCGCCTTAATTGCCACGACCCTGTGGGTTTTACGATCTTGACCCTTATAGACTATACCAATAGCGCCCCGCCCTATTTCCGAAATCAATTTATAATGTCCAAGGCTAGTCCTGGCGCCAAAATCTATAAGGCCGTCCTCCATATCTCCTGAATAGACATTGTCTGGTGATTCAACGACCCCAGGAGCATGAACATGCCCGGGCTTGTAGTCTGCCTTATTTAAATCTGTCAGACTCCCTGCATCTTTATTGACTTCTATTTTTATCTTTGCATTTTTTTTAATAAAGATTCGACTGAAGGTAATCAAGAGATAACCCGCCACTAAAAGCAACATTGGCGGCGTAACCCTTAACCAGATATATGACGACAAATAAAGAATGGCACCGACAATACCATAGCCCAGCAGAAGCATCAGGGTTATAATAGTTCCGGTTCCGCTCTTCAAACCTGAGAGGGCAAAAGTAACAAAAAGACCGGCAAAAATAAGGAGTGAAAGTTCCGCAGCAGGCGCCCACTGAGGGCGGCGTATAAATGTCTGGTTAAGGATATTGGCAACTGAATTTGCGATGATTTCTAATACGGGCATATTCCCGGATACGGGTGTCGGAAATTCATCTCCAATTCCTGCTGCAGTAGTGCCGATAATTACAATCTTATCTCTGAAAAGGCTGGTCTGTACCTGGTTTTTCAAGACCTTGGTAAAAGGTGTTTGATGAAAGGCAACACCGGGGCCCCGGTTCCAATTGATCAGTGTCCTCATCTGATAGTCAATAGCCGGTATCTTGATTACTGGTAAAGATACTACATTGAGTTCTATTCCCTCACCCAGTACCACCGTCATATCCCCATCTTTAAGGCCTTTAAATAGTTTGACGATAGCCAAAGAAAAGGATGGAAAATAGGTATCCTTTAGATACCCAAGCACATGAATTTGATTTCTGAGGTAGCCATCCCGATCAGGGAAAAAATTAATATGACCTAGACCGGCAGCCACACCGGCGAAACCAGGTAAAACAGGACTTAACTTAGACATCCATTTAAGGGAAGACACCGCGCCCTTTCGCTTGAGGCCATTTATTCTTTTAAAGGCATGCTTGGCAATAAAATCAGGGACTCGCCGGTCGCGGACTGTATTCCGTGTCTCAAATCTTACAGGTAATACAACGTTCCCTGACTTCTCAATGGCCTTGTATAATTTGGTGTCATTATCTATATCAACCAGGGCATTTGATAATTTCTTATAAAAGGCAAGCCCGGCCCCTGGCCGGGCAAGTCCCAAACTTTTATAGTTCTCCTTTAGACGCGTGAGAGTCTTAAGTCCGGCATTCTCTTCCGGCCTGGCAAAAAGCATATCAAGGGCAATCACCCTGGCTCCGGCAAGGGAAATATTCCGAATACCCTGAGCAAGAATCTTTCTTGGCCATGGCAACGGTCCGAGTTCCGATAGATCATTACGGTTAACTGTCACCAGTTCAATAGCAGGGTTCCTGTCATCACGTGCGGCTATCCGGGCCCTCAAATCAAGGGCCTTCATCTCAATAGCATCGGTAAAATCGAAGGTTCCTGTAAATATGACAGACAAAAAAAACACTGTCACTAACAAACCGATCAACAAATCTGTTACCCTCTGCTTTGTTCTCATTGCAAGACCTTCTATTAGCCCCTTATAAGATGAGATATGGGCATATTTTTTTGTACAATGTGGGAACAATTCCTTTTACGGACAATATCTCATCAACCTTCATAAATCTGCCTCTCCTGTCCCTCTCACGAATAATCCCGCTTGCAATCTCGAAACCTATCCCTGGGATAGCAGTCAGACCGTTTAGTGTCTCACTATTAAGCGAGATAGGTATCCCAAGCGTAGTCTTGTAAAAGGCAGACATTTCATCTTTAAAGATGTGGAGCTTTTGCCCATCCGTTCGAACATCAACCTTCACTCCGGAATGAAACAACACGTCTATAGACCTCAAACCTTTTTCGACCTTGGGAACCCGTCCTCCGGCCCTTATCAATAAATCCTTCAAACATGGAGTTTGGCAAAACCCGTAAACTCCTGACGACGCCACGTCTCCCGACATCTGCACATATACATTTTCTTCACAAAAACTCGTATCAGGCACAAGCTGGCCTGAGAGAATTTTAATAAGATGTATAGCAAGAAGAAAAAGCAACAGGAGTAAACCGGCACTCGCAGTATCGTTAGTCTTGCCTTTGTTCATAATCCAACCCAAAGGCCTTATGAAGTACACGCACGGCGAGTTCGGTGTATTTCTCTTCAATGACGCAAGATATTTTTATCTCAGATGTGCTTATCAGGCTAATGTTGATATTTTCTTTGCCTAAGACCTCAAACATATTTTGAGCAACACCGGCATGGCTTCTCATACCTACGCCAATAACGGAGACCTTGGCAATGTTCTCATCACCCAAGACCTCTTTCGCGCCTATCTTTGACGCCACTTCACTTACCAGGCCAATAGTCTTGCGATAGTCTGATTTTGGCACTGTAAATGTCAGGTCTGTAATTCCTTTTTCACTTGTGTTCTGAACAATCATATCCACTACAATTCCAGACTCAAAAATAGGCCTAAATATTTTAAATGAAATCCCAGGCCGGTCAGGGACCTTCCTGATAGTAACCCTGGCTTCATTTTTGCTATAAGTCACTCCTGATACCAAAACTTTCTCCATATTCTTTGTTTCGGCAACCACCATTGTACCCCTTTCGTTGGTAAAGGTTGATCTTACGTGGATCGGAACGTTATATTTTTTGGCAAATTCAACGGAACGAATCTCTAACACCTTTGCCCCCAGGCTGGCCATCTCCAGCATTTCATCATATGAAATAATAGCCAGTTTCCTTGCCTTTGGGCACACATTTGGGTCAGTTGTATAAACTCCATCCACATCCGTAAATATTTCGCACACATCTGCCTTCAAAGACGCTGCCAGTGCTACGGCTGTAGTATCTGACCCCCCTCTTCCAAGAGTCGTAATATCGCCGTTATCATTAAGTCCCTGAAATCCTGCCACGGCTAAAATTGTTCCCTGTTCCAGCTCCCTTGTCATACGATCCGTCTCAATTTCGTGTATCCTGGCCTTTCCATATAACTGATCCGTATAGATAGCGACCTGGGAGCCAAGCAGAGAACGGGCATCATGCCCCATTGACTTTATAGCCATTGCAAGAAGGGCAACACTCACCTGCTCTCCTGTGGACATAAGGACATCAAGTTCTCTTAGGTCCGGGTTATCGGTGATTTTATGGGCCAGTCGGATAAGGTCGTCGGTCTGACCCGCCATTGCCGACAAAACAACCACCATCTGATTGCCTTGCTGGTAGCATTTAATTACTCTCCTGGCAACCGCCCTCAGCTTTTCAATAGTTCCAACTGAGGTGCCGCCATATTTTTGAATAATTAAAGCCATAGTTCTACCCTAATCCATCTGTTATTTGATACCCTTGAGGATCTTCAATGCGCGAGTATGAAAGCCCGACAGTACAATTTTCCTGGAACTTTCATCCTCAATAAAAAACCTAGTCTTCAGGCTCCATGCAGGCAAAATCTCGGGCCATCGGTCGGCCCACTCCATGGCTACTATGCCATTTTTGTAAAAATATTCATCAAGTCCGACAGAAAGAAAATCTGAAAGCCCTGTCAACCTATAGGTATCAATATGAAAAAAGGTATGCATCCCTTCGTATTCGTTAATAAGTGAAAAAGAAGGACTGTTAATGACTATATCCGGTGGAACACCAATACCTAAAGCCAGACCCTTTGCAAAGCAGGTCTTTCCACTCCCCAGTTCACCTACCAGGGCAACTACATCACCCTCGACAAGGACTCTGCCAACTTTGTGGCCCAGGTCGATTGTCTCTTGATAGGAAGCAGTATGTCGTATAATATATTCCAACTTTTAAGAAACGATATTCCTTATGAGGTCAGTCTTCCCAATAATCCCCACTAGAATATCACCGTTCATAACCGGTATGGTATATATCTTTTTCTGGGTCATTATTGTGGCAATTTCTTCGATAGATGTCTTTTCATCAACTGTGACAATTTCTTTGGTGTAAAGGTCTTCCACCTTTGTAGCATTCATCCTCTCTATCTCTTTTTCAAGTTTCTTTGAACTTTCGAGATAGAAGACCGCGTCAAATATGGCTACAGCTGTGGGAATATGGAGCTTCTTGTTTTTTCGGATCAAATCGCTCTCACAGATAATTCCAATAAGCATACCGTCATCGTCCACCACAGGCACGCCGTTTATGTGATTTTCATACATCAATCCCGCAAGATCTTTAAGACTTGCATCTCTTTTGACAGTCATAACCTCGGTAGTCATAATGTCACTGGCATTTAACATAATTATTTTCTCCATTTGCGTTTGATGTAAACCCCTAATCCTTTTCAATCACAACCATAGCTATGCCATATTCACCTTCATCTGAAAGGCTCAAATGGATTCCAGTTATGCCCTTTTGACGATAAATTTCTGATGATTTCCCATGGAGTCTTAGCTCTGGTTTACCGCTTGGATGGTTATAAACCTCTATGTCTCGCCACTTAAGTCCCTTTCTCATCCCAGTGCCCAGGGCCTTAGAAAAGGCCTCTTTGGCAGCAAACCGTAGGGCAAAGGCAGAAAAAGAAGATTGCCTATTATAACAGGTTTCGGCCTCATCAGGCGTAAATACTCTATGGACAAATCTACTCCCCCACCTCTGGATAACTTTCTCAACCCTAATGACGGAGACAAGGTCTACACCGATTCCATAAATCATATTAATAATTTTTTACCAGTTCTATCATTTCCCTAACGGCTCGTTCAAAGCCCACCAGAACCGCTCTTGCTACAATACTATGCCCTATGCTGTACTCCTCGATTTGAGATAAAACCTTAAAGCGTTTGACATTCACATAATTAAGACCATGACCTGCGCTTATACCCAGTCCCAAATCAGCAGCCAATTTTACGGCGGATGAAATATACCCAAATATTTCAATCGCTTCAAATTCCGACCGAGCATCGGAGTAATGACCTGTATGGATCTCCACTATGTCTGCGCCACACTGGCGAGCCAGCTTGATCTGTTCCGGATCCGGATCCACAAAAAAACTGACTTGAATCCCTGCTCCTCTCATACGATCAACAACCTTTTTGTAACGATCCGGCTTGGCTTTAACATCAAGGCCGCCTTCTGTAGTTAGCTCCTCTCTTCTCTCTGGAACCAAAGTCACCAAGTCAGGTTTGGTTTTAACAGCTATCTCCACTATTTCATCCACAGCAGCCATTTCCATATTGAGCCTTGTCTTTACAGTCTGCCGCAAGAGCCTGAGATCCCTGTCATTAATATGGCGTCTATCCTCCCTCAAGTGACATATGATGCCCTCTGCACCTGCCAATTCAGCCATACCAGCCGCCAGGACCGGATCCGGCTCGTCAATCCCCCTTGCCTGGCGCACTGTTGCTACATGATCAATATTAACTGCTAGGCGTGCCATGTTATGAACCTCCTCTGTCAAAATCAGCTATTAATGCCATAAGTCTTTCTTCTTCTTTTCTCATCCGCCTGTCTTCAGCGCCCGATTCCTCATGGTCGTAGTCTAAAAGATGCAAAACTCCATGGATCAATAAGCGGTCAATTACATGCTCCCTGGTCTCGCCAAATTGCTCCGCCTCCTGAAAAGCAGTATCAACTGAGATAACAACATCTCCGAGAATCACTGATTCAATTTCCGGCGTTGGTCCTCCTGCCATTGGAAAGGCCAGCACATTAGTAGGGCCCTTTCTTCCAAGATAGCGCCTATTAAGTTGAGCCATCTCCTCATCGTTGGTAAATAAGACGCTCAACTCTTTGTCATGACAGGCCAAGTCTTTTAAGATTCTCTCCAGCTTCCGCTTTATCTTCCGGCCTATTAGCCTGGGAATTTCCTGCTGAAACTTGATCTGTATTACCATTTACTACTCTCTTTGAATGGGCGGTTTTGACCACCGGCTCAGGATATTCAACCCGGTGATGAAAAATACCACTCAAGGTCTTGTTAAATCCTTTTGCAATCTTATGAAGATCCTTTAAAGTAAGTTCACATTCATCGAGCTGGCCATCGGAAAATACCTTATTGATTATTTTCTGCACCATCCCCTGAATTCGTGCGGAAGTCGGATCCACAAGGGTCTTTGAAGCGGCCTCCACAGCGTCCGCCAGCATAACAAGCCCTGCTTCTTTTGTCTGAGGTTTAGGCCCCGGGTAGCGGAAATCTTCTTCCTTGACCTGGATGGATTTGCCGCCTTTCCTCTCTGACTGGTCCCTTGCCTTCTCATAAAAAAATGTAATTAGACTTGTCCCGTGATGCTGACTGATGATATCTATGATTTCCCTGCCCAATTTATTCTTTGCAGCCAACTCCACGCCATCCTTGATATGCGATATAAGAATCAAACTGCTCATGGAGGGAGCCAATTTTTCATGCCTGTTTTCTCGACCGAGCTGATTTTCAACGAAGTAGAGGGGTTTTTTCATTTTTCCTATGTCATGATAATAAGCCGCAACCTTAGCAAGCACTGGGTTGGCATTTACCGCTTTGGCAGTGGCTTCCACCATATTGCTGACAATAACGCTGTGGTGATAGGTCCCAGGGGCCTGGACCATAAGTTCCCGTAACAGGGGTTGATCCAGGTTTGCCAATTCGAGTAGTTTAATATTTGTTGTATAACCAAAGGCCATTTCGATCAACGGTAAGATACCTGTTGTAACAACCCCCACAAGGATGCCTCCTATAATGGCCGATGCACAGGCAAGCACTGCCTCAAGTGTATATAAAAAACCATATAGGGCCTCTATTGAGAGGGCCAAGACAACGCCGATGGCGCTTACTTTCAACCCGGTCCCGATAAACACACCCCTTTCCGGGCAATCTTTTACGCCATTAGCTGCCATAAGGGATGTAATAAAAAAATAAATAAAGAACTCAACTCGTCCCCCAACAACGAGCGAGGCTAATATGGAAATGACAAGAGAAAAACTGATGGCCACGCTCATTCCCTGAAATATGGAAACCAGCATTGCCCCACTGGCCACTGGGATAGCAAACAGGAGAGCCCTGGAACTAAAAAAATTAAACCCTCGAGAGGTCTCCTCTGCCACGAAATTAGAGGCCATTACCACCAAAAAGATGGTCAGGAGAATAAACGAGGTAAAGAGTATATTTTTTACTTCCCTCCGGTATGATCTATCGTTTACTAACCCAACAAAATACATAGCCAAAAGAAGGAATCCAACCAGGACTGCCATAGCAGGCGCCTGACCTATCATCTCGTTTTGCTTAAGGAGTTTAAACTGCTCAGACAATTTGAGGATATTCTCCGGTTTAACCCTTTCACCTTCTCTCACAAGCATTTCACCGTTTTTGACCTTAAAATAAAAGGGTTTAACCGATTTCCATGCAATGTTCTTTCTCCGTTCCGTCTCTCTTTTATTAAATGTGAGATTTGGTTTTATCAGGGTGGCGGCAAGTCTTACAGAAGCATTCGTCAATTCCGGAGATGTCGCTGATATACTTAGGGTCTTGCCCTGTTCTATAATACTGTTCCTGGCCGATTTAAGATCGTAAAACCGGTTTAAATCAGCGGCCTTAATTTCTTCCCCTGTATTGATGTCATGAATAATAATGCCCTTCCCACTTTGACTCATGAGCATCATCTTATTACTAACAACTCCATTATTAAAGATATGGGTGACAAGACTGGTTGCCACCTCCTCTACTTCAGATGGGAAACCACTTTTCGCAAATATATTAACAATATTATCCTCAGATGGTACATCAAGAATTTCAAAAAAATGATTTTTGAATGAATCAATGCTCGTCCCTTGTCCCTCCCCGGTAAATTCAGCCGGAACAGACGCATTTATATTATTCCTCCCCACCTTAAATGCCTCTTTAATCCTTTCGACAACACCCGTGGCAGTAGGATCAAAGTCGTATACGGAAAGAACCGCCTTAACTGCTTCCAACCTGTTTTTCTCGGTCAATTCAACATTTTCAACGAGGAATTCACGGGTGGCTTTGATATCCCGGTCGGCTATATCTCCAGGCCTGTATACCTTGGGGTGAATAAGGATGTTGGGGAATAATAAAATAGATATAATCACGCTCAAACCAATCAAGATATACCACCTTTTCGCCTCCGGACCGAAGAAATAAATATTTTTTATAAAATTTTTACTGCCGACAACAGTATCCCTCTCCGCGTTATTAGACGCCTTACTTTTTTTAATGGATTTTATCCTTGCCTTATCAGATTTATTCATTATCACTCTCTGTGCGGTTTGAGTCCTTTCCGTTTTTCCGCCCTTTCATAGGCATCAATGATATCCTGGACCAATGGATGCCTGACAACATCATCCCTTGTAAAATAGACAAATCGGATGCCCTTTATTTCCCTAAGAATTTCTTTTACCTCAACGAGTCCGGAAATTTTTCCATTTGGTAAATCCGTCTGGGTTATATCCCCTGTAATTACAGTCCTGGAATTAAAACCAAGACGGGTCAAAAACATTTTCATTTGCTCTGATGTCACATTCTGGGCCTCATCCATGATTACGAACGAGCCATTTAGTGTCCTCCCCCTCATGAATGCAAGGGGCGCCACCTCAACCACTCCTTGTTGAAGCAGACGAGATGCACTATCAAAATCCATCATATCATGTAAGGCGTCGTACAAAGGCCTGAGATAGGGATTTACCTTTTCATAAAGATCTCCCGGCAAAAAACCCAGGTGTTCGCCAGCCTCCACAGCCGGTCTTGTGAGGATAACGCGATCGACCTCCTTTTTGGCCAATGAAGACATGGCCATGGCCATAGCAAGGTATGTCTTTCCTGTACCGGCGGGACCGATTCCAAAAACAATATCAAACTTCCTAATACTGTCTATGTATTTCTTCTGATTAATAGTCTTAGGGGTTATTACCTTTTTATTAGACGATATATAGACCTTATCCTTAAATATCTTTTTAACGTCGGCTGATTGGTCGCCGCTCAGGATCCTTAAAGCATAATCTACATCATTTAAGTATACTGGATAATTGGACTTTAAAAGTTCATAAAGCTGGCTCAAAACCCTGTCCGCCAGTTCGACCTCCCAATCTCCGCCTTGAAGCAACAGGACATTGCCCCTCACATGCACGGAAAGACCTATTTTTTTCTCCAGCAACTGGAGATGGGCATTATGCTCCCCGCAAAGGGAACGCATCAATTCATGGTCTGGAAAAGATACTTTTTTACTAAATGATTCCGTATTCGTGGAAATAGATCTTTCCAATAGCTAACCTCGACAAAAAACACAGAAGTATGTATAAGCGCTT
>Ga0209013_10005080_pt1 | contig 11403 bp, 11 predicted proteins | sample Cruoilmetagenom2_FD_187291 | JGI IMG/M metagenome (GOLD analysis project Ga0209013, IMG submission 187291) | Oil polluted marine microbial communities from Coal Oil Point, Santa Barbara, California, USA - Sample 2 (SPAdes) (version 2) | ecosystem: Environmental > Aquatic > Marine > Oil seeps ...
CCAGTCGCTGCCTGTCGTGTTATGGAGACTGGTTGGAACAGGTGGCGTAATCGCAATCGCACTATTCACCATCACCATCAAACAAAACACAAACAAACCAATCGCTATTTTTGTCATAATTTCTCCATAAATTATCTATTTATATAAGCTTCAAAATACAATTCACTGGTATTCCAGGTCTCAAAAGACCAGATTTTTTCACCCGTTTCATTATATATCCAGACCACAGGTTTTATCGAATAATCGATGTCATTTTTCGTGGCATAATAACCGCAGTGATTTCCCGAGCATTTGGTGCTGCGGTTTATCTCTATATGTTTCTGTGTCCCCATCTATAGTAAGCTCAACCAGATGTGGAGATATGGCTAAATAAGAGATCGTCATATTATGGCCCCAGAATTGAAAGGTCTCAATGGAATTTGGATGCAAAAATAGTTGTTTGGGTGCAGGTGGAACTGTAGAATCAGTTTGAAATGGAGTTAAAGATTGGGTGAGATTTTCATCTATACCTTCCCCTTCTTTATCGATGCATCCGCTAATCGCAACCGTTATTAAACATAAAATAACTCCTACAAGCATAATTTGAGATACGATCACCACAATTCCCCGACTCCTTTAACTATTACATCAATTAACTCAAACCACAATTAACACATAAATACTTATCGAAATTCCAAAAATTAGTATTATTCTTTAAATTCAGTGTACCGGCACTTACCGCATGTGAACCTTTCCTTGTGTTCTGCCAGAAACACACATCTCCACATCTTGGACAGGACTGTCGAAGTTTTTCAATTGAATCGCCGATAACTTTCTATTAATAGTCATTTACTGCTATCGTCTCACCTGCTCTTCTGTAACTTCGGCCTCGGCTTCTTCAGCCTCGTGCCCGGCTGGAACTTCATTTCGCTTGACCATGTGTTTGCGCTCGACCTGTGTCATACGTGCTACATCCTCGTAGATCTTTGCGTATCAGTTGATAGATATCGGCGACTTTGAACGTGTGCGTTCATGTTTAAATAAGGGCTATCTATGAGGCGGCATTCATCGAAAAATTTACAACCGTTAAATTTTTACTTTATCAAATTACATTATACACTCACTTTATCCTACACCCATTCAATATTTTATTTAGAGGGAAAAACAATATGCCATTTGAGATAATTGAAAAAAGCCAGATAGTTCCAACAATACACAATATGATCATTTCTGCTCCAAGGATAGCAAGAAAAGCCCGGGCAGGCCAGTTCATCATCCTAAAGATAGATAATGCAAGAGAGTGAATTCCCCTACCATTCTGATTTTGACCGTAAGAATGGCACAATAATCATAATTTTTCAGGAGATGGGAAATACCCCCGTACAGTTATCTAAAATGAACGCCGGAGAAAGCCTGCTCGATTTTGTGGGCCCCCTCGGCAATCCATCTAAGATAGAACCGGTAGGTACAGTAGTATGTGTAGGGGGTGGCGTGGATGTGGCTCCAATTTATCCAATTGTCCGGGCCCACCGGCAAGTCGGCAACAAGGTAATTTCCATTATCGGCTCCCGCAGTGCAGACCTGTTGCTGTGGGAGGAAAAGATGTGGGATGTAAGTGATGAACTGTATATTACAACCGATGACGGCACCATGGTTTTGTAACAGATGTGTTAAAAGAACTACTCGAAGGCAGTGAGCCCATTTCCCTTGTGGTCGCCATAGGCACTTCAATAATGATGCGCACCGTGGCCGGAGTGACCTATCCATTCGGTGTGAAAACCTTAGTAAGCCTTTAATAGTATCATGGTGGACGGCACTGGAATGTGCGGCTCGTGCAGGGTGCTGGTCGGCGGCGAGACTAATTTCGCATGCGTAGACGAGGCGGGATTCGATGCCCACGGGGTCGATTTTACTTTGCTTATGAACCAGTTGCAGATGTGCCGGGATGAGGAGCAGCTTGCTATAGAACACTATGAAAAATGTGAAGGAGGTGGGTGCCAATGCTATAACGACAGGACATGCCACGACATAACCCTGGAAAGAGGCGTTTTAACTTTGATGAAGTGGCCATGGGATATTCCCGTGAACAGACCATAAATAAGGCCAGCAGGTGCAACCAGTGCAAGAGCCTTTCCTGTGTGGCCGGGTGCCCTGTAAAGATCGATATCCCTTCTTTTATTAAGTGCATAGCTGATGACGATATGGAGGTGCCATTTGCGAGCTGAAATCCATGATGCACTTCCTGCAATCTGTGGTCGCGTGTGCCCACAAGAGACCTGGTGTGAAGAGGTCTGCGTACTGGTAAAGAAGAGTGAACCCGTTGTTATTGGCAGGCTGGAACGTTGCGCTGCTGACTGGGAAATGGTGAATAAGCAAGGGGAACCGTAAAAACCCGAACCGACGGGTAAGAAGGTGGGAGTAGTGGGTTCATGTCCGGCAGGACTGACGCTGCTGCTGAACTGGCAAGATGGGGCACACTGTGACCCTGATAGAGGCCATGCACAAGTCAGGAGGCGTACTGGTCTATGGTATACCATAGTTCAGGGGCTGCCCAACTCTATTTCTTGCCGTAATGGTATGCATTCTTGAGCCACCAATCAGCTTATAACCGTCACCTTTCCATCCGCTCACATTATTATCCGTGTCATTATTGGCAAGCAACATATTGCTTATATATTCGTGATATTGAAGACGTGAATAAGTGGTATTCTCGTTTTCAGATGCAGTTATATTAATGCTAATATTGTAGTGTTCTGCCACTTCAAGTGCAGGTGGAGTGATTGATATTGCCCAGTCGTATTTTATACTACCCTCTGCTACGTGCCAGTCCTCACAAATATAGGGATTCTTATATAAGGATTCAATTGTGATCGCCAGTAGAATTGGCACCATGGCATGCCCAGCATCCTTCATTTGGATTTGTACTATTGTCATTGGTACTTATTTTTCTATGAATAGATAGGGAATAATTAGTATAATCAATACTTGTATTTGAAGTGTCGTGGCATTCCGTACAGTTAGATCCATCAGGATCCACAGCTACCCAACACGGCCTGGCCTCTGTAAACGTAATGCTGCCGTAATTGATCTTGACCCTGGCCGAGCCGATACAGTTCGGGCCACACAATAGGTACGGAATATGTGAATAGTTCGCAGAGGTCTTATTGTCTGAAAGACTGCGCTGCCACCTCAAAATCTTGAGTACGGCAGCCTCCACAACACTGGCATCGGTATTGACAGTAAAATTCACAGGCACATATTCATTAATGGTGATCGTATCGGCAGCAGTATGTAAGGTTATATCAATAGACACATCAGATATATCGTATTTCGTAGGGTCGATCTTGCTCTGTGCCTGCCTTACTACATCAAATTTATAAAAGTCCTGTACAATAAAATATGTATCAAACCGAATTTCCCCTTCCTCTACGACTGCGGAGTAGGTGATACTCTGTACCGTCCTTTTACACTGGTCGAACATGCAGCCTCATACACGCCTGGGTTAGGAGTCTCCATTATGCTTGCCTGCTGCGGTTGAGACATATTCGGTGTTTCCGTTAGGTGCGGTCACATTCATCCCGATGCAGGCACCGCTCACAGATGCGTCCGCACTGTCCAAAACGACGATCACGATCTCTGCAGTATCTTCTGGATAATATATGCTATACCTGATATTTACTGACAATATATGTTATCTCATATCAGAGACTCCTTTTCCTGAAATTAAATTAGTATCATTTTCAGGTAGGTGTGTGCTCACTTCTGTACACTACCCGAAATTAAACAATCAAAAAAATATGGACACCATCAGTACAACATTACGCTTGAGATCAGAACGACACAATGGACAAAATACCACCATTTGTTGGAGCTCCTATTATTCAATTGATCAACGACTTATTATACCGTTTGTACTGTGATAATATGAGTTTCTACCAATGTGGGCTGTCACGCCAGGTGTTTGGTCAATTACGAACTACGATAAAAAAAATCACCTATATTCTCCCCAGCTTCCCTATCGCGTTCCCCACCACCCCGATCGTGCAGAGTTATCCACACACCGAGCAGGCATCGCCGCTACTGATGTATTCTCCGTTCCATTCGAATCGTTGCGTTGCTCAGGTTCAGCGCACCGCTGTTTATGTTGATGTCGTAGGTCACGGTACTACGGCATCCAGCAACAAACTTTAGAATAACCTAACCAGAATAACAACTTAATATTAAATAACCTTTTCTGAATTGATCTGTCCCCCATGTCATGCATTCGTACAAGTAGGGTGTTGCGATGTGTTTTATAGTTTGGATATGTTTTTTTAAGTTGGATTTATATTATTTTCACGTCTTCGATGCGTATTGTTGGTGTGACGGTGCTGCCGAGGTTCTTAACATCGCTGTCGGCTCCGCTGATCTTCTGTAATAGTTCAAAGATGTTGCCTGGTATCATCAGTGTTTTTATCGGTTCTGTGATCTCTCCGTCTGCTATGGTAAAACTGTTTCGTGCTTCTACTGAGAAGTCGCCTGTGATCGGGTTTGCTGTGTGGGCGCCGATGAGGTTGTGTATGATCACTCCACTTCTTGTTTCTTCGATAATTCTTGAGTCTGGGTGTTGTATTGTGAAATTTCGGGTGGAGATTACGGGTGTCTGGTTGTACGTGTATCGTAGGGCGTTCGCGGTGCTAATAGTATTGTCCTGGTCTGCAGTGTATTTGTCGTAGAGGTAAGTCTGGAGCACGCCGTTTTCGATCACTGTTGTTCTCTGTGAGGGTGTGCCCTCATCGTCTGTGGCTGCGCTTCTCAGCCCGCCCTCCATGAGTCCGTCGTCTGTTATTGTGAGGTCTTCGCCTGCTATCCTTGTGTTGAGTTTTCCTATGAGATTTGAACGGTTTTTCTGCACGTTCTCTGCACTAAGGGCAGGTACAAAGGTATAGTCTATGAGGTCTGCTATTGCCATCGGTTGGAGAAGAACTGTGGTTGTTTTGGGCAGGATTTTCGTTGGTGCAAGCGATTGTCTTGAAAGCTCTGCTGCATTTTTTCCAATCTTGTAAAAATTTATATTGTCAATTTTTCTTGAGACTTCAAAGTCGTAGGCTGTTGCTGTTTGTCCGTCTCTTGTGCTTATGGTCTCGATGAAGGCGTCTGCTGCAGTGGTGTTCTCTCGCGTGCTAACTCCGTTGGTGTTCAGTATCTCTTGTTGTGTGGTTGTGCAGGTGAGTTTGCCTGTAACTGGATGGTTTTCTATTATTCCTGCCGCTCCGCGTATCATCTCAAGTGCATGGTCGATACAGTCTTCAACACTTATATTTTCGATTCTTTTATCGTACAATCCTTTTACGGTGGATTGTTTGGAATTTGATGGAAATTCTTTCCATTTAGGGTTAGATTTTCTAGTTTTTGCTGTTTTAACAGCGAGAGTGGCTGCATCACATATCTTATCTTCCCGATTAGTACTTGCATACCCCACTGCACCATTCAATATTACGCGTATTCCAAGTCCCTGAACGAGACTTTCTCGTGCAAGTTCTATCGTATCCCGTTCGATCTCAATTCCTATACTGCGGGTTGAGATGGCGTATACTTCTACTTCGTCTGCACCCACCCGCTCTCCAAGAAAGAGGGCTTTTTCTGTGTCCATGTTCATCCGCTGCCTCCAACGAGTGCTTTTTTCACGAGTATGTGGGGTGAGCCGTCACTCACAGGGACGGTCTGACCAGCTTTCCCACATTGCCCCGGGTGCATCTTTAGGTCGGATCCCACAGCAGTTATCTCACTCAGTATTTCGAGTATGTTTCCTGAGAGCGAAACGTCCTTTATGAGTGCTTTTAGTTCATGGTTCTCGATCAAATAGCCGCGTTCAGCATTAAACTGGAATATGCCGTCTCCTGGGTCGACCTGTCCACCGCGCGATCCGATAAGATACACGCCGTCTTTCACTTCTTCAAGCATCTCTTCAAATGTGCTGCTCCCGTTATCGATGTAAGTGTTGCTCATCCGCACGATCGGCCGGGAGTACCCTTGTGCTCTGGCATTACACGAGACGCCATCGAGTCGTCCAGCTTGCTTCGCTATCTGGAAGTCAGCCGGGCGTAGTTCAGCCAATCGTCCGGCAGTCTCTCTGTTGTGCAGATAGTTCTTCAGAACACCGTTTTCTATCACTACGGTCTTCTTCGGCTCTGCTCCTTCATCGTCAAATGGATAGTAACCGTACTCGTGCAGGGTGGGGTCGTCGTGGACTGTTACGAGTGGCGATCCGATCGTGGTGTTAAGTCGTCCTTCAAAGACCGAGTTTCCTTCAAGTACGTGGTCTGCCTCTGCTGCATGTCCCACGGCTTCGTGAATGAATACACCTGCAAGTTCTGGATCAAGAATAACCGGCATAACACCTCCCCACACGCTCTTTGCACGAAGTAGGTCTGTTGCAGTATCTGCCGTTTTTGATGCAATCGCAAGAGGGTCTTTTCTTTTGAACAGTTCAAAGCCTGAGATTGCAAAACAACTCTCTCTTGCTGCTTGATAGTTACCGTTTTCCTGTGCCACTGCTGTGATTGAAAAGCCAATACGTGGCAGGGTGTAACCTGCCTCTACACCATCTGAATTCCTGTATTCTACGCTGACCTCTGATTCAGAGTATACGGTGTGCACGCTCGTGATCCTAGGTTTTTGGGCGGATTTTGATATGTCCCGTACCAGTTGTAATTTCTCTTCGATATCGATATTTTCTGGGTTTTCTTTGATCTCGGGCAGGTCTTTTACGACTGGTTTTTTTATAGGAGCAAGTTCGATTCGATCTCTCGTTGATCTTTCACCTGCTGCCTGTGCAAGTCTTGCAGCTTGTTTGCAGGCTTCTCTGATCTCATCCAGATTCTCTGTTGTGACAAGCCCCCAGGTACCACCCACGAGTGCGCGGATGCTTGCACCTGTTATGAAACTATTGCTCGTCTCTTTGATCTCATCATTGTCCAGAACTATACTGCTTGCTCTTGCGTTAACGATCCTGATGTCGTAGAAATCAGGTTCCACTCTCACACCTTCTGAGGTGATGGCACAGGTGTTATCTCAACACTCATCGTCTTTGCAGCAACTTCTTTCAGGATATCGACCAGTTTTCGTTTTCTCTCCCCTACAAACGTGTTCTCAAGCACCTCAACAATGGTGGATACCGGGATGATCTTGATCCGATCAGAGTACTCCTTCTCGATAAGTACATCGCCCAGATTCAGCCTTGGTATTATAACCTTCTTCATTCCTGCCTGGGCTGCAGCCTCGATCTTATAGGTAACACCTCCAACAGGGAGCACGTCACCACGAACAGAGAGCGAGCCTGTCATCGCCACGCTCTGATCCACTGGAATATTTTCAATCGCTGAAAGGACGGCTGTGGCTATGGATATACTCGCCGAATCACCCTCAACTCCCTCATACGTCCCGATGAACTGGACATGAATATCCATGTTGGCAACATCCTTACCTGTTACTTTCTTTATGAAGGCTGAGACATTCTGCACCGCTTCGCGCGCAATCGACTTGAGCCGACCTGTTGCGATCAGATGTCCCTCATACTTTGAAGTGGTTGGTGTAACCTCTGCCATTATCGGCAGCACGATGCCAGAATCCTCGCCCATCACTGCAAGACCGTTCACCCTGCCAACCAAGGCACCACTGCTCTTGAACATCTGATACTCCTTTCTCTGCTCAAGAGAATCGTTGGCAAGCTGCTGCTCGACCGAACGCGAAATATGCTTGGCGTTCAACACATGCTCTGCCTTTGTAAGCTCGGAACCATCGCCGCGAGCTATATCACCAGCCACCCGCACAAGACCGCCAAGATCTCGAAGCTTCAATGTGAGATGCCCTTTTCTCCCGGATCTCCGCCTTGCCTCACGTACGATCTCTTCCACGGCATCACGCGTGAAATGAGGTATCTTGCCATCTCGTAACACCTCTTGTGCCACAAAATGCACAAGTTTCTTCCTGTTTTCAGGATTGTCAGGCATTTTATCGCCCATATACACTTCGTACCCGTATCCTTTGATCCTTGAACGAAGCGCGGGATGCATGCCGCGGAGAGCATCCAGGTTTCCAGCCAAGACCATGATGAAATCGCATGGCACAGGATCTGTCTTTACCATAGCACCAGAGCTTCTCTCAGACTGGCCTGTGATTGCAAACTCCTTCTCCTGTAGTGCTGTTAACAGATTCTGCTGTGATTCGAGTCGCAGTGTGTTGATCTCATCGATGAAAAGAACACCGCGGTGTGCCTTGTGAATTGCCCCGGCCTCTACACGATCATGGCTCGGGGTCTCAAGTCCACCTGACTGGAATGGATCGTGACGCACATCACCGAGAAGCGCACCAGCATGCGAACCTGTAGCATCAATATAGGGTGCAGTCTCCTTCCCTACATTGGATACGAGAAGCTTTGGTATTATGGCTTCCTCCTTCGGCATGAACTGACGCACCAGCATGGCTATCAACACCGCAGCAATTATACCAAGCAGTATCATGCCCATATAGAAAGAGTAGGCAATGATGCCGAAGACCAAGAGCATCACGAACATGTTGCGAGCCTGTCCACGTTTTCGTGCTTCAAGCTTATGTGCCTCAACTATCTCCTTTCCCTTACCACCTGGCACAACACGAGTCCTTGGATTATTGGAATCATCAGGGTTGTGGTAAACCAGCACATCCTGCAACTCCTCCTTTGGCAACAGCTCTGCCATCGCTTTTCCAAGCATGGACTTACCCGTGCCCGGGGTTCCAAGCATCATCACATGGCGGCGCTGGGTTGCTGCCTTTTTCACAACCTCTACAGCGTGCTCCTGACCGATCACATGGTCTATAAGTTTTTTTGGGACCTCAATCTCTCCCGTCGACCCAAATTCCAGATCGCCAAACAGGTCTTCTTTCATATTATCGTTATCGTTCATAATAATCACAGATAAATATAAAAGATATACAGTAATATCCTACTCCCCTAACTCATCACAGATAGGATTTAAAGATATCGTAACTCTACTTGTCACGCTTCAAAGCTAAAAAGCATAGAGTCGGGATGCGAAATGGTTGAAGTGTCCTATCCCATGTGCTGGAGCAGCTCTATGATCTTTTCGTACTCTGCTGCACCATCGATGTTTATGATCACTTTTTCATCTTCTATTTCGAGCACGAAGTCATCACGTGGGTAGATTGCACTTGTGATGATGGTTGAACCTGATATGCTCCGATAAGTATTCCTTTAATCGGGACAGTGGTGTTGCCATCTATAGCAATCTGTCCTGCGTACACCTTTGATTCTGCTCTTTTACCATCTTTCACTTACTAATAATATCCAAAGTCAAACGTTGCGCCGGCGCACCCAACCGCAGCAGAGCTGCAAGGTATAACGATTAAGATCAATAACTATTCCTTTAGTTTGTACATATACAAGCGATAACTTCATAAAACACGATGATGAGAATCTCAAGGAATTCATTGATGACCATGAAAAAAATGTTAGAGAGCTAAAAAATATTTTGATGAAAAGAATGCCCACACTCTTAAAATACGTCTAAATACCATTTTGTTACTTTTTCCTGTAAGTGTAAAAATGAATTGGTACTGAGAATGCATAAAAAATTATATCGTTTACAGGCGATAGAAAATGAAGCAAGAAGAATAGTTATAAATATTCTTGACCGCCGGGATAAATTAGATAATTCAGTTCGTGAAATATGGACTGATTTAATTGAAGCCACAGTATTTTATACTTATTTAGAAAAAGAAAAAAAACAAATTAGTTTTTAAGAATACGGCAGGAGAAATCAGAAAAGAATTTCATAAATCAGACAATTTATAGGATAAATATCTCCACGAAGAACAAAAAATACATAATGAGATTTTAAACAGCGAAAAAAACTTAATAGTTAGCGTCCCAACAAGTTTTGGAAAGAGTCTTTTAATAAAAGAGATGGTAGCGAGTAAAAAATACAAAAATATTGTAGTAATACAGCCAACCCTTGCTCTTTTGGACTAAACAAGAAAGAAGCTAAAAAAATATAAAAATGATTACAGAATAATAGTGAGAACGTCACAAGAGCCTTCAGACGAAAAAAGAAATTTACTTTTGATTACTGCTGAAAGAGTGATGGAATATCCAAAGTTACCACAAATAGATTTTTTGTTATAGATGGGTTTTATAAACTGAGTGCAAAAAGAGATGATGAAAGATTGGACGTTTTAAATAATGCTTTTAATTTATTGGTAAATAAGCATAAAAATAAATTTTACTTACTTGGTCCAAATATTGATGGCATTTCAGAAGGTTTTGCAAAGAAGTATGATGCAGAATTTATCAAAACAAATTATTCTTTAGTGGATTGTAAAGTAATTGACCTGTTTTCTGATGAGTTTGGGGATAGAGGTCATAAAAAACAAAAAAAAGAAAATGCGTTGTTTGAATTACTTTTAAAATTAAGGAATGAACAAACTATTATTTATTGTTCGTCTCTTGTAAGAGTGCAGTACTTATCAAAGAAATTTTGCGAATACTTAGTAGAACAAAACATAGAACCAGGAAGAGAAGAACTAAGTATTATTGAATGGATAAGAAAGAATGTTAGCGATAAATGGGGTGTATAGTTAAAAACCATAGGTTCTTTACTTACTCTCCATTATTCGAACAGTTTTAATAATATTTTTTTCGCAAAGTATAGCCCTAATAAAGTTTAATGTCGTTTTTTCATTTGTATCGTATGTTTCGTACTTAACTATAAAAAGAGATGCTTTCCAAATTTTAAAACATTGGTTTCATTATAAAGTTCCAAAATGGCTTAATGTAATGAATGAATTACAAAAATATGTTTGTGAAAAGAATAATTTGGAATCAGGTAATTATACACATTACGCTAATCAAATTGAAAATGATTTTGTGAGGGAAAATTTATCAATCCTTGTGGAATATGGGATCCCTAAAGTCTGCAATAAACAAATTAGAAAACAAAATATCCAAAGATTTGAATGAAAACATGGTGTTATATGAAATAAAAAATAAGAGATTAAGGGAAACGCATGGCTTAATTATACCATTCCATAAGTGTAATTTGGAACGATGTTTGTGATTTACACAAACACGCTCCGAAAACATTTCTAAGCTCCATACACTACACACATGCTCCAGAAGTTACAAAAAACTGACGAGGAGTAATATAAGTTAAGGAGTTTTTATGGGTGTGCCTTCGGTGTTGCGTAGTTTCACGAATTCTTTCATGAGGTGGCGGGTGATGGGTCCTGGCTTGCCATCTGTGATGATTCGTCCATCAATTTTTGTTATGGGTGCTATTTCGGCTGCCGTGCCTGTGACAAAGATCTCGTCTGCTGTATATAAGTCGAAGAGTCCTAAGTCTGTTTCGAGTAGCGTGTAGTTGTTCTTTTTTGCTAGTTCGATCGTGG
>Ga0209013_10005081_pt1 | contig 11398 bp, 9 predicted proteins | sample Cruoilmetagenom2_FD_187291 | JGI IMG/M metagenome (GOLD analysis project Ga0209013, IMG submission 187291) | Oil polluted marine microbial communities from Coal Oil Point, Santa Barbara, California, USA - Sample 2 (SPAdes) (version 2) | ecosystem: Environmental > Aquatic > Marine > Oil seeps ...
CCCAGAACTGATAAAAAGGCTGTTGTATCTAAACCTACTTTGTCGTCAGCTCCATCTGCTGCTATAGATAAAAAAACTGTGAAACAGGATAAAGTTACGACTAAGGCAAACAATAGTAGCACTGTCCATGTAGAAGATAAAGCTGCAGCACTTCCGGTACTAGCTAGCACGGCGAGTAATAAGAAAGAACAAATGCAAAAAGTTGAAGAGAAAAAAGCTGCAGCAATTGAAGTAGAGCATCCAAAATACACTACTGAAACTCCTACCCCTGTAACCACTGCTAAAACGGTAGAGAAAAAGGCAGTGGTAAGTGAACCGGTTTTGTCATCTAATTCATCTGATTCCTGTGCAGCTATCGATAAAAAACTTATAAAACTGTATGAATTTATGATTATGGTAAACAATACCAGTGCTTTCCATTTAGAAGAAAAAGCTTCAGCACTGTCGGTACCGGGAATTACGGTGAGTAATAATAAAAAGAAAATGTTAAGAGATGGAGAGAAAAAACGTGCAGAACTTTCAGCAGAGCGTGAAAAATACGGTTGTGATACAGCCGAAGACTAATAAGATAGCAGTATATACTTTTGTATGAAAAGCGAAAGTAAAAGAAATCTCTCTCTTCTTATTATTGCTCTCTCTTTTATAGCTTTTATTTACGGTACTATAAAAGCGATGGGTATCGTAGATAAAACACATGTTGGTACTTCCAATGGTATCTATAGATCTTACGTTACTACTTCCCAAGAGATACAAGATAAAGCGTTTACATTAACAGAGCATTGTTCTGATGAACGGTGTAAAGTGCAAACTTTATTAGATTTTGTAACTCATATCCCTTACCAGACAACTACCTTTCAACAGTATTCAGCACAAAAAACCATTCAACAAAACTTTGGGGATTGTGATGATAAGAGTAATTTACTCATCTCTATGTTACATGCCCTAGGTAAAGAAGCCTATTTTGTTTTGGTACCAAAACATATTTTTATCATCGTCCCAATAAATGATAAACGATTGGATAAGAAAAAAGGGCTTTGGGTGAATGGGAAGAAATATTATATATTAGAAAGTACGGCTAAAGATTCAACGATAGGTTTTCTTTTACATTATAAACTTGATAATATAGATGTAATTGTCGAGCCATTTTCAAATGAAAAAATCTCTATAGAAAAACTGGAGTGGAAACAATAAATCTTATCTATGCATTTTAGGGTAAATAAAAAAATTTAATTTTACTTTTTCGGGTTTGAATTTCTTCCAATGCTTGATAGGGAGTTCCAAAGCGACGATACCTAAAGTAGGTACATTATCAATGTAGTCATCTAGCATTAGGTCTGTTAATTCAGTTGTTTCGGGATTGTGCCCTACGATAAATACATAATCGTATTTGTCTTTTATCTCATTTATAATGGAAATGACATCTAGAGGTTCTGCCATATAGAGGGCATCAATATATTTTATTTCTCCATGGTAATCTATCTCTTTGGCTAAACCTTTGGCTGTGAGTTTAGCTCTTTTTGCAGAACTGCAGAGTATGAGATCTGGCATAACCTTTCTTTCTTTAAGTGCATCTGCCATAGTGAAGATAGCTTTTTGACCTCTTTTGTTGAGACCTCTCTCGAAGTCACTTTTGCTTTCATCTCTCCAGTCTGATTTTGCATGTCTGATAAAATATAAATTTTTCATACAACCATTATATCAAGAATCAAAGCATTTTCAAATAGTTATACTTTAGTCAATATCACTAAACTTTCTTTCAGAAAAACTTGTAATATTTGGAAAAATATATTATAATCCCACAAAATTAATACTATATAGGAGAAACACAATGGCAAAACATCAGTTTCAAACAGAAATCGGGCAACTATTAAAACTTATGACACACTCTCTTTATTCAAATAAAGAGATATTTATTCGTGAACTCGTTTCAAACTCCAGCGATGCGCTAGATAAATTTAACTATCTTTCTCTTACAGATGAAAAATTTAAAACAGATGAATGGTCTGGAAAAGTTTTCATTAAATTAGATAAAGACGACAACTCTCTTACCATCGGTGATAATGGTATAGGGATGAATGAAGCAGACTTGATGGACCATTTAGGGACCATTGCCAAGTCTGGTACAAAAGCGTTCATGGAAAACCTTACAGGTGATGCGAAAAAAGACTCAAATCTCATTGGTCAGTTTGGGGTAGGATTTTACTCAGTATTTATGGTAGCAGATAAAGTAGACGTGATCTCTAAAAAGGCAGGTGAAGAGCAAGCCTATATGTTCAGTACAGATGGTACAGGTGAGTATGAAGTGAAACCTGTGACTAAAGAATCACATGGAACCATTATCTACATCAAGCTTAAAGACGATGAGAAAGAGTTTTTAGATAAGTGGAGAACACAAGAGGTTGTGAAGAAGTACTCTAACCATATTGCATACCCTATTATGTTGAATTACTCTGAAGAAGAGACAGAGGGTGAAGGTGATGAGGCAATAACTAAAATGGTCAATAAATCAGAACAGATCAATGCAGCTACGGCACTATGGACACTCTCAAAGTCTGAATTAAAAAAAGAAGATTACTCAGAGTTCTATAAAACATTGGCACATGGTGATGATGAACCACTTACCTATTTACACAATAAAGTAGAGGGTGCCAATGAGTTTACAACACTTTTCTATATCCCTAAAACAGCACCTATGGATATGTACAGACCAGATTATGAAGCAGGTGTAAAATTGTATGTTAAACGTGTTTTTATCACGGATGACAACAAAGAGTTATTGCCACCATATTTGCGTTTCGTAAAAGGTATCATAGATTCTGAAGATCTACCGTTAAATGTGTCTCGTGAGTTACTTCAAGAGAATAGAATTTTGGCAAATATCAAACAAAATTCAACTAAGAAGATACTTCAAGCCATCAAAAAACTAGATGGTGAGAATGCTGATACTTTTAGTGAACAATACAATAGAGTGATGAAAGAAGGTATTTATATAGACCAAGTCAACAAAGAGTTGTTGCTTGACATCGTTAAATATAAGAGTTCAACAGAAGAAGGACTGGTATCATTTGAAGATTATATGAGTCGTGGTAATTCTGAGAAAAAAGAGATCTATTACATTGTAGGTGATGATGAAAAAGTGCTTAGAAATTCTCCACTTCTTGAAGCCTATAAAAAAGCAAACATCGAAGTACTTATTATGGATGATAAAGAAGTAGACAGTATTGTTACTCCTATGATAGGCGCATATAAAGAGTGGAACCTTAAAGACATTACAACGATCGATGCACCAGATTCTAAGAGTGAAGAAGAGAAAGAAGAAATCTCTAAAGAGTTTAAATCACTTACGGATAAAATTAAAGAAGTGTTGGGTGAGGAAGTGAAAGAAGTGAAAACTTCTACAAGACTTACATCCAGTCCATCATGTGTACTCAAAGACTCTTCGGACCCTATGGCCGGAATGGCAGCGATGTTCGCTCAAATGGGACAAGAGATGCCGGAGATACCTCTAATTTTAGAGATCAATCCTGACCATGAGATGATCAAAAAGCTGGATAACCTTGAAGACAAAGCTCTTTTTGATGACCTCTCATGGATACTTTTAGATTCTGCAAAACTCTCGGAAGGACTTGAGCCTAAAGATAAAGGAGCATTTGCACAAAGGGTAGCTTCTTTAGCTACGAAAGCACTGTAATCTCAATGGATACACCATAAAAAATGGTGTATCTCTAAAAATGAGTATCAAAGAAGTTTCTCAAAATCATTTATAGGCATAGGTTTATGTGCATAGTACCCTTGGTATATATCACATTTGAACTTTTTTAAGGCTTCTAATGTTTCTTTATCTTCTACCCCCTCAGCTAAAACCTTAAAATTAAACTTTTCTGCAATCGCAATAACGGCTTCAACGATTGTGGCATCACCTTTACTTTCATGCATATTCATAATAAAAGACTGGTCTATTTTGACTATATCGACAGGGAGCTCTTTGAGATATGAAAGAGAAGAATACCCAGTTCCAAAATCATCTATGGCAAACGAAAAACCGAAATCTTTTAATTCTTTGATCTTTTTTACAGCATCAGTAATGTTGCGCATAAGGCCACTCTCTGTTATTTCCAATTCAATCCATTCTGGTTTTACACCGTATTTATTAACCTTTAACATGAGTTTTTCAACAAAGTGAGGTTGTAAGAAATGTACAGTAGAGATATTGATCGCGATATGATCTAGCATGAATCCACTCATGCGTTGAGATAAGTCTTTGATCTCACTCAAGGCTTTATCGATTATCCACTCTTCAAGTTTGATAATGGTTCCACTCTCCTCTGCAATAGGTATAAATAGTCCAGGGGAAATAAAACCTTTTTTCGGATGATTCCATCGTATGAGTGCTTCTGCACCGATAATCTTGTTTTGTTGCATATCAAGTTGTGGTTGATAATATACAATGAATTCATCATTTGCCATTGCTTTGTGCATATCGTTTTCCAACATAAGCATTTCATGTGTTTCTTGACTCATACTACTTTGATAGAATTGGCTTGTACCTCTTGCACTCTTCTTTGCTTCATACATCGCTGTCTCAGAACGTTTTAGAAGATCATAGGCTGATGCATCAATGTCATTGAAAAGTACTATACCTATAGTGAAACTAACATGATACTCATCACCGGCAAGATTAAACGGTGTGACAAATACATCATTGATTTTACTTATATACTTTGATGTCATTTCTCTGGAAAGTTCTTGATCTATATCTAAAGAAGGGAGAAGGATGACAAACTTGTTCCCCGTGATACGTGCAAATATCTCATGACTGTCTATATTGTCATCAATACGTTTGACAACCTGTTGAAGCAGATGGTCACCTACATCATGGCCATAGGTATCATTGACTTTTTTGAAGTGATTAATCTCAAGAAAAAGTAAGGCGGCATACTCTCTGTTTTGTCGTTTTTTACCAAGAAAGGCTTTCATTTTGTCTAAGAGGAGTGTGCGATTTGGGATATTGGTAAGCATATCATAGTAGGCATTTCTAATCATCTCTTCTTTGGCTGTAACTTCATTGGTGATATCATCGATAATGGTTATACCCCCAGCGACGTTTCCTCCAGCATCAAGCATTGGTACGGTTGAAAGGTTCACATAAAGATTTTGCGTACTATGGGGGACTTGAAAGGGACCACGGTAATTGCCTGTTTTACCTTTAAAGACTTCTTCATGTGCTTCGATCATTTGATTGTATGGTGAGCCATGAAGATTGCTACTGAGTAACTTTTCTTTGTCTTCTATTTTATTGATATGCATAAAGTGCATGTTGACATCTTCAAGTTCCAAAGCAGAGTTATAATAATAAATACCCACAGGTGCACGTTCAAACAAGGAGAAAAAACGTTCTTTGAGTTTTTCATGTGTATGTTTAATACTTATGAAGTGTTGACGATTGTTCAATGCATTATTGATCACTTTTCCATAATAGCTTGCTGTGAGTATCATAATGAGCATCAAGGCAAGGATAATGTACGCAAAATTGGTGTAAAGTGCATCTTCCATAAAAAAGAGACGTAGAATAATAGGGGAATAGGTGAGCAATGCATACGTTAAGAGTAGATCACGTTTTGAGGCCAAGATACCCATGGCTGAAAAACCAATCGCAAATAAAAAGAAAATCACAATCATTTGATTTAAAAGTCCTGACTCAGGGAAGATTAAAAGTGCACTGCTTCCCCAGACAATACCGCTGAGTAAGGTGTTAGTATAATATTTGTCCACCCAGATATTTGCATCTCTAAGTTTATTGGATTCACTCTCATGCTTAAACAGATAATAGTGATAAAATCGATAGAGGAACATCACAAAACTCACTAGAAGCCATATACCAATGGAATATAAATCTACTGTCCCCAATTGTATGGCACACAAGAGGAGTGCACCTAAAAGATTTCCGACAAGCATAATAGGTGATGAGATATAGTAGAAGCTTATTTTATCATAGGTCAGACGTTCTTCGAATGATATTTCTGTATTGTCAATGGCTTGGTCTAAAGTATCTTCTTCTGCAGTGTCATTTATCTGATTCATTTAAGGGCATCCATCAATTGAAATGTACTTATTAAAAAATAGAAGTATTATTTAATAAGTTATTATATTATATTATCATAAATTTTAGGATAAAAATAAATCTGTATTTTGATGAAGAGGGCCCAGATTAGATACAAGAGCAATCTAATTTTATCTTTACCTCATATGTCTTTGGCAACTCTACCCGTACTATTTAAACCTAACTTATGCTAAAATCATTTTTCATTTAACTATTAGGCTATCAAATATGGATACTCCAAATTTCTACGAAGAAATCATTGTCTTTGGACTGCTTCTCTTTGCTGTATTTGGAGTGTATATTATGCTTAAATTGCATTATCATTTTGCTTTTGGCTTGATGCAAAACACATCTTCGTATGAAAAAAACAAGCTTAAAATAGACAAAGCTAAACAGTATCTGTTTTTTGTGCTCAAAGTATTGTTATGGCTTGGGCTTATCAGTATGTTTACTTTTGGTATCTATTACCTCTTAGAGGGAATGAGTCTTAAGGGACTCCTCTTTGAATTGTGGGCGAAGATACCAGAAGGGTTTTGGCTAGAAGCACTTTTTGTCATACTCCGAATTGCAGTGATCATTATTTTGTCACGTTATGTGTTAAAGTTTGTTTATGCATTTTTAGATAAATATCAGAAAAAAGCGATTGAGAACAGATGTGAAAGTTGCAGTGAAGTAACCATTGTTAAACTCTATACCCGTTTACACAATATGGTTAAATATACAGTCTTACTAGGTATACTATATCGTATCACACTTTTCTTCCCTTTCCTGGAAGTAATAAGTCGTGGACTATGGATACTCCTTATACTTTATTTTGTAGTATCTTTGGGGTTATTGCTAATAAATGGTATGACAATGATAAAAGAAAAAAGAGGATAATTAAGTATGAACGAAGAGATGAAAATGTCACCACAAAAACGAGCAACACTTGTATCTAGTTCAGTTGCAACACTTTTACTCATTGTAAAATTAGTGCTTGGAGTAGCTAGTGGTTCAGTGGCAGTTCTGGCATCTGCAATTGACTCACTCTTGGATATGTTGGTTTCTATCTTTAACTTTTTTGCGATTAAAAAGTCAGAAGAAACTCCAGATAACGAATATCACTATGGTAAAGGTAAGATCCAAGCTATTGCTGCGGTGATAGAAGGCACTATCATTACCATTTCGGGTATTTATATCATTTATGAAGCCATTAAAAAGTTAAGTAGCGGATCTGTGACTACACTGCTTACCCCTTCAATTGTGGCAATGACATTTTCCATCATCATTACCTATGTTTTAGTGAAGTACCTATTAAAAATCGCTAGAGAAACAGACAATCTTGTCATTAAAGCAGATGCTTTACATTATCAAACAGACCTGTGGAGTAATGCCGCTGTTCTAGTAGCGTTGGGACTGGTATATATGACAGGTATTGATGCCATTGATGCAATATTTGGTTTAGGAATCGGGCTTTATATTATTTACTCTGCGTATGAAATTATACAAGAGGGGATAGAGATACTTTTAGACCGCGCATTGAATGGAGAGATGGTAGCCAGTATTGGTGAAATTATCTCAAATCACCCTGAAGTGACGAGTTACCACTGGCTTAAAACACGTACGGATGGAAGTACGAATTTTGTAGAGTTTCATATGGTATTACGTCCTAATATATTGCTACTCGAAGCACATCGCATCGCCGATGAAGTAGAAGATCAAATCTTTTTACTGGATACCAATAAAAAATGGATCATCACGCCACACTTTGACCCTTATGATGATGAACATATGAATGTTGCAATGCTTAATGGTAAGCATTTATCCAGAGTGACTAAAGAGAAATAATGACTCACACAGATGGTATGATTTATCTTTTATCACCTTCGTCCAAAGAAGGAACGATACATCTACCTATGATACGTTTTTCACTTCTTCCCTCAACGATAGATTTTTCAAGATGTGACACACTTATGTTTACATCTAAACAGGCGGTTAAGAGTGCAGAAGCATTAAACCCTGAATGGAAAAAGTACCCTTGTTTAGCCATAGGTTCAGCCACGGCAAAAGAGATAGAATCTTTGGGTGGAAAAGTAGACTACCAACCCAAATCATTTTATGGTGAAACATTAAGTCAAGATATCATCGCTCAATTTCATGATAAAAAGATTTTATATCTACGGCCTAAAGAAGTCTCTTTTGATTCAAAAAACTTTCTAGCCAAGGCAGGTATAGAACTTCAGGAACAGATCATTTATGAGACTTCCTGTATCAGCTATGAAAAAAAAGAGAAACCAAGCAAAAATGCCATTATTATCTTTACTTCCCCCTCAACTATTCATTGTTTTTTGAAAAATTTTGAATGGGATGAAAGTTATACTGCAATAGTCATAGGTGAAGCGACAAAAGTACATTTACCCACACATGCACACTATGAAGTGGCAGATAGACCACTAATAGACGCTTGTATCACAAAAGCAAGTCAGATTTTACTCACTTCTAACTCCAAATAGGTTATAATAAACCTAACCTAGGTGATGCGACTACTGTATTTGGGGTCCAACATTAATCTTAGTGGGACATGTAGTCTCTTGGTGTGTGGAAGTTTTCGTTTGAGTTTGACTTTGTCGGCGAGAAATCATCCCCTAAAGAGGGACTCTCTCCTACACTGTTGGCTATATAGGGCCGACTTTAAGCAGAACGCTCACCCGGGCCATTATTAGCGGCGTTTCTTGCACGCATAGGCTTTTAAAAAAGACCATTGACGAACTTGGAGTTCGCCTGCAAGTCTTTTTTAAAACCCTCTACGCACAATGAACACCACTACTTAATCTTCCCTTTTTAGGGATTAACTTTCGGAGAAAATTTTATGAACGTATTGATGATAGGTGCTGGTGGTAGAGAATATTCTATTGGTTTGGCATTGACTAAAGATGAGAATGTAGAGAAGATTTATTTTGCACCGGGTAATGGAGCAACCGATACCTTAGGAGAGAACTTAGATATCAGTGATTTTTCTGAGTTGGCTGATTTTGTTGAAGCAAATGATGTTGCACTGACTATCGTTGGACCCGAAGCACCATTGGTAGGTGGTATCGTTGATGTATTTGAGGCTAGAGGTCTTACGATCTTTGGACCTACAGCCCAGGCCGCTCAACTTGAAGGTTCTAAAATCTTTATGAAAAACTTTCTTGCCCGTCATAATGTTCCTACAGCAAAGTACATCGAAACCGACTCACTTCAGGATGCGTATGATTTCATCATGACACTTGATGCACCGATAGTGGTTAAAGCAGATGGTCTTTGTGGTGGTAAGGGTGTGATCATCGCTCAAAGTCATGATGAAGCAAAAAAAGCTGCAGGTGAAATGCTTTCAGGTAACTCTTTTGGTAATGCGGGAACAAGCATCGTTGTTGAAGAGTTCTTAGATGGTTATGAGCTTTCTGTGTTTGCTATCTGTGATGGAAAAGATTATGTGGTTTTGCCAGCTGCACAAGATCACAAAAGATTACTCAATAATGATGAGGGTCCAAATACAGGTGGTATGGGTGCATATGCGCCAACACCTCTAGTGAATGATGAGATCTATCGTAAGTTGAATGAGAGAGTTATCGAGCCTACACTTAAAGGTATGGAAGCTGAAGGTATGCCGTTTACGGGTGTGCTTTTTATCGGTGTGATGGTAGTTAAAGGTGAGCCTATCATTCTTGAGTATAATGTACGTTTTGGTGACCCTGAATGTGAAGAGTTGATGCCATTACTCAAGTCTCCAGCTTCTGAACTATTCTATAAGGCAGCAACGGGGGATCTTAAAAATGCCAATATCGAGTTTCATGATAAATATGCAGTCGGTGTAGTGATGGCAAGTAAAGACTATCCGTATAAAAGTACACCTCCTGCAGAGATCATCATTGATGATATTTATCATGAAGATGTTAGTGAAAATGCACATATCTCATATGCGGGTGTGACGCGTGGTGAAGATGGAAAACTTTATGCAAGCGGTGGTAGAGTACTGGTCTGTGTAGGTGTCGGTGACAGTATTAAAGAGGCACAACAACGTGCGTATATGCTGGTAGGACAAGTGCACTTTGCAGGCAAACAATGTCGTACAGACATTGCATATCAGGCACTCTAGGAAGTAGGGATGTCTGAATCTCTGTCTTTACCTATTGCAAGCAGTCAAAAAAGAATTACTGCTTTTGTCATAGATGATATCGTCATTACGCTGTTTTTCATTATTATTTTTTATGATCAGTTTTCTGCAGTTTTTTCAAATATTACAGTGGTAGATGAAGCAGCACTTGAGAGTATCAATGCTTTTATTGCGCAAAATCTTTTAGTCGTACTCTCTATAAAGCTCATCTATCATACGGTTTTTGTGTGGCAAAATGGTATGACACTAGGCAAGTATCTCATGAAAATAAAAGTGATAGACTTAGAGACAGGAAATACCCCAAATTTTCAAAAGGCATTTTTACGTGCTTCAGTAAGAATCCCAAGTGAAATACTGTTTTACGTAGGTTTCATGATGGCATTCTTTGTACCACTTAAACAAACACTTCATGATAAAATTGCTAACTGCGTAGTTGTTAATGACTAAAAATATTTTCTTTTTTCTTGTATCTGTTGCCATAGGTGTGCAAATATTGTCTGCTGCTTCAGATAAAAGTAAAATTGAAATAACAGCAAAACATGTTGACGCTACAAAAAACATAGTTAGAGCAACAGACAATGTCGTTGTTTATTATGAAGACTCTGTGATCAAAGCATCTTCTGCACACTTTGATAAAACCACTAAAGTACTTGTACTTGATGGTAAAATTCAAATGCTTGGATACGAAGGAAGTAAAGTTCATACCAATCATATTGAAATCCACACAGATACAAAAGAGGTCACTTTTGACGAACTCTTTCTTATAGGTGAAAATGATGTTTGGATTTTTTCAGACAATGCATATAAAAAAGATGCGAATTATACTTTAGGCACATCTGTACTTTCAAGCTGTGAGGTAACAGATCCTTTATGGAAAATGGTTTTTTCCCGCTCTTTATATGATAGTGACACAAACTATATAAAGATATATGGTGCAAAAGTGTATTTGTGGGATATTCCTATGTTTTATACACCTTATTTGGCGTTCTCAACCGATAGAGAGAGAACTTCAGGACTTCTGTTCCCCGCTTTTGGATATTCGTCAAATGAAGGATTCCTGTATGAGCAACCTATCTACTGGGCTATCTCACCAAGTATGGACATGGAATTTAACCCTCAGATTCGGACATCAAGAAGCGTAGGGATGTACGGTACATTACGCT
>Ga0209013_10005082_pt1 | contig 11398 bp, 8 predicted proteins | sample Cruoilmetagenom2_FD_187291 | JGI IMG/M metagenome (GOLD analysis project Ga0209013, IMG submission 187291) | Oil polluted marine microbial communities from Coal Oil Point, Santa Barbara, California, USA - Sample 2 (SPAdes) (version 2) | ecosystem: Environmental > Aquatic > Marine > Oil seeps ...
CGCAGCTCGTGCTCGATGGCCTCATCGACCGCACCTTGTTAGCGCGTGAGGCGCGAAAGGTGGGCTTCGACGTCAGTCAAGACGAAGTCATGTCACGATTCGTGAACGACGGCATCATCCTTCTTTCGCTCGGGGTTGGAGCGCCGCCGATGCTTCCTCAGGGAGAGATTCCGGTGTCGTTCACCGACAAAGAAGGCGCCTTCAACAAGGACCTCGCCGAGCGCTACATCCAGAACGGGCTTCGCCGAAGCGTCGGCGAGTTCGCCGATGCACAGGTAGACGAATACCTGGCGGCGCAGATGCGCGAGCTCATTGGATCGTCGGTGAACGTCAGCGAGGCCGAAATCTGGGACGACTACGTTCGCGAGAACGACAACGCCACGATCAAGTACGTCCGGTTCACGCCCGCCTACTACACCGCGCAGAAGCCGGCGACGTCCGAGGCGGCACTTACTGCGTGGATCACCGGCAACCAAGACCGCCTCACCGCCGAGTACGAAGCGAACAAGCACCGGTACACCAACCTGGAAAAACAAGTCCGTGCTAGCCACATCCTCGTCAAGGCCAACAGTCGCGCAACCGCCGAGCAGAAGGCAGAGGCGAAGCAACAGGCCGAGGCCTTGCAGAAGCGCGCCGCCAAGGGCGAGGATTTCGCCGGACTTGCCGTCAAGCACAGCGGCGACCCGATCAGCGCGAAAGGCGGCGGAGATCTCGGCTTTCTCAGAAAGGGCACCATGCCCGAAGCATTCGACGAGGCGCTGTTCTCGTTGGAGGTGGACGGAATCTCCGAGGTCATCGAGACGCCCTATGGTTTCCACGTGATCAAGGCCGTGGCGATTCGTGAGGGAGACGTGCCGGTCGACGAGGCCAAGCGCGAGCTCGCCGAGGGCCTCTACCGAGACGATTGGCTCGAAGCCCGCGCGCAAAAAGCGGCCGCAAGCACGCTGAGCTCTTGGCAGCAGAGCCAGGACGACGACGCGGTGGCACGAGAGCTCGAAGCCGCGGCCCAGAAGCGTGGGGACTCCGCACTGACTCCAACTCTAGAAGAGACAGCCGAGTTCGGGCACTCGGACACGCCGGTGCCGGGCCTGTCGACCGCTGCGCTGCTCGACGCGGTGTTCGCGTTGCCCGAGGGCGAAGCGTTCCCGACCGCCCCCGTGAAGATCGGCCGCGAGTTGGTAATCTTCCGCCTCATCGACCGGGAGCGACCGGAGGAGGCAGCCTTCACGGATGCGGTTCGCGAGTCCACCCGCGAGGTTCTCCGAACGCTCAAGAAGAAAGAGACGGTTGACCTCTACATTCAGCAACTTCGCGCAAAGGCAACGGCCGACAAGGCCCTGCGTGTCCATGCGCTCCCAAACCCGGATGGCCGCAGTTAACGGAGTGAGTCTTCCCGAGCTGCCTACCGAGTCGTTGACGCTCGGCAACAGTCTCCGGGTGCGACTCATTCCGTTGCCCCACCTGCAATCTGCGACAGTCTCGTTCTTCGTTCGCGTTGGCTCTCGCTACGAGACCGCTCAGACCAACGGTTTGAGCCACTTTCTCGAGCACATGCTGTACCGCGGCACCGAGGCGCACCCCGCTGCGCACGAGCTCAGCCTCGCGATCGAACGGCTTGGTGGAACCCTCGACGCAGCGACGCACGTCGACTTCACGAGCTACGATCTGACGCTGCCAAGCGAAACGATCGTGAAAGGCACCGCGTTGCTCGCAGAGGTGCTGCGCCAACCGCTACTGACCGAGCTCAGCACCGAAAAGCAGATCATTCGCGAGGAGATCCTCGAAGACCTCAATGAGGAAGGGAGCCAGATCGACATCGACAACGTGTCGCGGCAGCTGCTCTACCCCGACCACCCTCTCGGGTTCTCGATCGCCGGACCCCTTGGGAACCTGGACCGCTTCGAAAGCGCCGACTTGCGGCGACATCACGAGGAGCACTACACGGCCCGAAACTCGGTGATCTGCGTGGCAGGCGCGTTCGATCCACACGAGCTCGGCGACGCGATTCGCTCGCACTTCGACGGCATGCCAGCCGGTGGCTCCATCCAGCCCAACGCCGCGCCTCGGGACCTCACCCCGAAGCGATTCTCGTACGTACATGAACACGGAAGCCAGACCGATGTGCGGCTCTCGTTTCACAGACCCGGCGTCGCGAGCCCCGAGGCGCCGACCCTCCTCTTGTTGGCCCGAGTGCTCGACGACGGCTTGAGCACGCGCGTACACCACACCATCTGCGAGGAGCGGGGGTTGGCGTATGAGGCCTTCGCCGGGAACGATACCTTCGAAGACTGCGGCGTCTTCGACTTCGGGGCTTCGGTCGAGCACGGGAAGGCCCCATTGCTCGTCGAAACAGTGTTGGAGCTGATCGACGAGCTACGACGGAACCCACCCAGCGAGGAGGAAGTCGCCAAAGCGAAGCGCCGTTATTTGTGGGACCTCCGCATGGTTCGAGATGATCCTGAGGATACCGCTCACTTCGTCGGAAGTAGCGCGCTGTTTGGCGTCCCCGAGCGCATCGGGACGATGGCGGAGCAAGTTGCGGGGGTGACGCCTGGCGACATCCAGCGTGCAGTGCAGCGCTACCTCGACCCCAAGGACGCGTACCTGACATGCGTAGGTGTGTTGGACGACGCGCTGCTCTCGGACGTGCGCGGCCTCGCCGGGGCCTAGTCGTCCAGGTTCACCCAGTGGGCGCCGCCATCCGGACCCCACTCCTTCTTCCAGAGCGGCACCGTTTCTTTGATTCGATCGATCGCTTTGCGACACGCGGTGAAGGCGTCGTCTCGGTGTGCTGCGCTCGCCGCAACGCAGACTGCGACATCGCCAACGTCGAGCTTGCCGACTCGGTGCACCGCGGCGATCCGGACGCCCGAGTGCTCGGCGGCGACGCCTTCGAGCACACGCCTCATCTCTTTGTGCGCGAGGCTCTCGTGAGCTTCGTAGTCGAGCCGGGCGACCTGCTTTCCATCGGCGTGATCGCGGACGACCCCATGGAAAATGCAAATGCCGCCTGCTCCGGGATGCTCGACAGCTATTCGAACCTGGTCGAGCGAGATCTCCTGCTCGCTGATCTCGCAAAGAACGATGGGGGAACCGCCAGCGACCGGCGGCAACACGTCGATACGATCACCGTCGTGGATCGGTTGCGATGCATCGACGAAATCACCGTTCACTGCCAGGCGCATGCGCTCGAGAAACGCCGCCAGCGAAGGAAATCGATCGGTGACGGCGCTGCGCAGGTCGGCCTGCGGGACGACGTCGGGAACGAACTCGAACGTCGAGCTCTCACATCCTGAGAGATCCCTTGCGGCGGCGTAATAGTGGACACTGACCTTCATGGGGTCGAGGAAGCCTAGCAGGCATCGAAATGGGGGCAGCCGGTCCGCGCGTGTTAGAGTTCCCGACGCGTGACCGAGTCCGGACTCAAGCTGATCGTGTGGTTGTCCACCGCGAGCCTAATCGGCGCAATGCTGGCAATTCCGCAGCCTGTCGACCCGTGGGAGATGCCCAGCCTGGTTCTCGACCGCGCGGCCGTATCGGACGCGATCAAACTCGATGAAACACTCGCCCATGAGGCGCTCGACACCGACGAAGCACGTGCTCTGCGGTCGCTCTTCCTCGATCATGGCCGATCCGAGGCGAACCCACCGTACGGGCGAGCCGAGTTCGATGAGCGTCAGGCCGCGATCCACCGCGCCACCGAGGCGCTCATTCGGGCGCACGGAGCTCCTGCGTTCGTGGCGTTGAGGGCGAGCGCCATCGAGGACTTCGTTCGCGTGTTCGGCAATGGATCCCGCGAGCCGCAGGACGATTACGAGGTCGGTGTGCTCGGGGGCGTTCGCCAGGTTCTCCAACGGTATGGCGCAATGCATCTCGGTGTCCTCGTCGCGCCGCCGCTGACGGCGCGGGTGTTCTACAAAGCACGCTGGAACTCGATCCACCGGCGGCCGTTCGTCGAAGGCTTCACGCAAGTCGAGCTCCAGGCGTATTGGGGCTGGCTGGCGCTGCATGGTTGGGGCAAGCCCCTCGACGAACGTGAAAACGCTTTGGTTGCGTTTCGTGACGCGGGCGGCTTTGGTACGCAGGAGGCGGCTGCACTTTTCGATGTCCTCGCCGGTAACCCCGAGCGCGCATCGCAGTCATTGGAGAAGCTCTATGGAGTCAGCGGCGAGCTTCGTCTACGCAATCTCGCGCTCGGCACACGCCACGCCACCCTTTTACCCACGGGCTCCCCATGATACGACGCTCGGAGTGGACACAAATTTCCGCTTCTCGTAGCCTAGAGGCTCGGATTGAGCGGAAAGAGTCGAGCCTGGCGTGAAAGTCGACCTCAAGAAGAGCCTCTTCATACTTCCCAACCTCTTCACACTGTCGAGTGTGTTGTGTGGCTACTACGCGATTTTGATCCTCTCGGACCAGCCTACGAGCGATGATTTCTATCGCTCCGCCCTCCTCATCGTCTTCGCGCTGTTCTTCGACGGAATCGACGGCAGAGTTGCACGCCTGACCAAGACACAGACTGCCATCGGGGTGCAGCTCGACTCTCTCGCCGACGTGATCTCCTTTGGCGTTGCGCCGGCGATCCTCGTTTACCACTGGTCGCTCGCCGAGCTCGGCACGGGCGGAATGCTGGTCGGCTTCGTGTTCGTCGCGTCAGGCGCGGTTCGGCTCGCGCGCTTCAACGTCAACGCAACGGGGGACGACGGCCGCCCGCATGCGCCCGGCAAGTACACCCAAGGGCTGCCGATTCCAGCCGCGGCCGGCATCTTGATCTCGATCGTGGTTGCAAACACGTTGACCGGAAAGCTCCCGTTTTCGCCCTTTCTGATTTCGGTGCTCGTGGTCACGCTCTCGGTCTTCATGGTGAGCGCAATGCCGTTCCGCTCCTTCAAAGACCTGCAGCTGAACTGGCGAACGGTGCTGTTCATCTCGGTGGCGATTGGCGTGACGGTGTGGATCGCTTTGAAGATACACCCTTCGATGGCACTGGTTTGGTTGCTCGCCGCCTACGTGATCATCGGTATCGTCGAGAGCCTAATCGCGCTGATGAACAAGGCACGCGCGGGCATCGACAAGGCCGGCGGGCGCTCCACCTAATCGGGGTTCTCGTATACCGAAATGATCGGCACCCCGTCGTAACGAAGCACGAAGACGGGCTGCACGCTTCCGTAGGCGACCCATGCCTGATAGTCGACTTCGTTGAAGTGCGCTTCGTGGTGCACCAGGACGAGATCCGCATCGCTCATCGACGGGGTCGCGCGGACGTTTGAAGGGATCAAGCCGTCTCTCTGCATCATGGCCCACGCGCCGTTCGTGGTGTCGCAGATCCACACCGACCCCCCATCTGGTAGCCTCGAGCTGATCCACTCCGCCAGGCTGCCTGTGGTAAAGCCCCAGAACTGCCGATTCATGCCGAGGTCCGCCGCGCCGGGGACCCCGCCGGCAACTGGCGTGTAATGCGACAGCCCGAAGGGATGACTGTGCGCGGTTTCTGCCGCGCCCGGCAACAGGCACAACACTGCGAACGCCCACGACGGCCAGCGAAGGCCAGTCCATGCGTCGAGCTCAGCTCGCTCGACGGCAGCGACGAGGCCCCAGCCCGCGAACAGAGCCAAGAACGGATAAGCGGTGATCCAATGCTTGGTGCCTCCGAAGATCGGCGATGTGGGGAGCGCAATCGCAAGCATGGGAGCGAGCATGCAGCCGAGCCACAGTACCTCAGTCCTGAGACCGGTCGCGTCGCCTAGCTTGGTTCGCCAGGGCAGCCGCAGCCCTTCGCGTCGGTGGTACAGACCGAACAGTGCAAGCGCGAGCACCGTGAGCGATACGGTGAACGAGGTCATCACGAAGGGAACCGAGACGGGCAGTGGCGGCTCGAAGTAGCTCACTCCCAGGTACTCATAGGTGTAGTGGACGTGACTGAGGTGGAACCGTCCGTAGGCGAGCAAGCGAGCCCAGGTGTCATGCCACAGCCACGGCCAAGTTCCGACCAAGATGAGCGGCCCAACCACCAGCATCGAGGGAAGCCACATGACCGAAGAGCGCTCGATGCGACCCGCGCGCGCCTCGTCTCTACGAATCCAAAGGAAGTGGATGAGGAAGATCCCGGGCAAAATCCAGCTGTTGTGCTTTGTCGCTAGCGCAAGACCAAATGCCAGGCCGACGAGCGGCACCCACCGGCGGTCGGCCAACGCGCGCCAGTATGTGTACGCGGTCAGGGTGACGAAGAACGCGATTGGAATATCGAAGCACGCAAGATGACTAAGATAGAAAACGCGCGGCATCAGGGCGAAGGCCAGCGCTGCAAAGAGCGCGCCCTGGCGGCGCATGACCGACGCGCCCCAGGCGTAGATCAACCAAAGCAGGAGGCCGGCGGTGAGCATTCCCGGAAAGCGGAATGCAAGTGATTCGTTGGGAAACAGGCCCAAGTGCTTCTGCGCTAGCCAGCTCCACGCAAAGCTGAGCTTCATCCAAGCCGGGTGTTCCCAGTTGTAAGCCCAGGCCCGATCGATGCTCTCGCGCCCGAACGCCAGAGCGGGATCACTGAACAGCTGCGAGACCCAGCCGGCGTAGCTCTTGGCAGCGTGAACGTAGAAGCTCTCGTCGCGGGACATTCCCAAGTCCGTCGCGGTTCCAACGAGGAGCAGCACATACGCGACACACAGACCCGCTCCGATGAGATGGTCGCGACCCTTCAAGGCCCTGGCGTTAGTCACTACGCCCCCTTTGGGAGGATGCAGACCAGCAGAAGAGCCGGGCGGTCGGGTCCGTTGCCGAGGTCTCGAAGCGCACTTCGGCGCGGTCGAAGCCGAGCTCCGAAGTGTCGAGGTCGATGCCCGACCAGCCGTCACCGTCGTGATGAACGAGCTCGGCCGCCAAGCGGCCGTCGATCCAGACGCGCAGGGTGACCGGGCCATGTACGCGTCGGCGTTCGCTGTTGTAGTCGATGCCCCCGCGGACCACGAGACGCTCTCCGAGAGGCGCGTCGGGGAATGTCACGCGGACTGGATCGGTACCGGCTGGATGCTGCCAGATGCAACGCCTCGGCTGAAGCTCGAGGTCCTGCAAGACGGTGGCGCCGACCCAGAGCCAGGGGCGCCGCGGGTCGCAAACAAAGCGTTCGGTCGGTGTCATTGGACCGTGACCGAGACCTCCACCCGAGGGGCGCGCGCTCGTCCAGGGACAGGCGTTCGATCCGTCGGTGCCTACCAGCTCGACTTCCGCGTTCTCGACGTTCTCGACGAAATCGTAGAGCACTTCATCGGTCGACACCGGCCACATGCGAACGCGGACGCCGTCGAAGTCTTCTTCGAGGGCTGGCGGCTCGTCGCGAGTGGTCGCACCGCGAATGCTGATCTCCCACACGCGGTCGATTCCCGCGAGATCACTCGGAGCAGCCGCACGAAGCGACAGAAGGTCTCCGAGATGACTGCGAACGATCGGATCTGCCCAGGATGGAGCCGCGACGAGGCGGTCGGTGGGTTGGTAGCGCGCGCGGACGAAGGCCGATGCCGCCTCCCATGACTCGTCGCTCGGGATCGCAGCGTGGATCAGCGGGCGCGCCACGAGCTCGAACACCGCCAAGCCAGCGATCAACACCCAAACCCAAGCAGCCAAGCTCAGCTTTCGCCCTGCTTCCGGCACGCCGGTCGGATGCTAGCAGGCGTCAGATCATTCCGCAGCTTCGCAGACGAACTCGAAGCTCCAGCCTTCCAGTGTGGGAGACACAGGCGGGCTGTTCGTCGGGTTGAGCATGGCGGTGATCTGGATGTACGGCAGACCGTACGGCTGGCCCACCGCGATCAGCTCCTGGGTGAGGTTGAGCGTGCGGCTCGTCGTATCGGTCGGGATGACTACTACCGCCGGGACCGCGGTGAGGAGGTCGGTGACAGAATTGGCGGTACGGATCTGAAACTCGATGGTAGACGCCCCCGGAGTCGTTCCAGCCCATGTCAGGTCGCCCCATTTGGGGTGCTCGGGCGGAGTGATGCAGCGCGCGGTGCTGTCATACACGTTGAGATAGTAGCTCGACCCAGGGAGGTCATCGAACTCGTGCGCGGCCGCGTCGGGCACCATGACCCGGACGGGAATCCGCTCGACCTCCACCGCGTCGTCAGCCCAGGCGACCAGCTCGAAGTCGAACACTTGGGAGGCCCCGGTAGGCGAAACCGAAGTGTTCACGAAGATCACCTCGTACTCCAAGAAGGCGCCGACGTCGCAGCGAGTGCAGATGTTGCCGGACCCGCTACTGCATCGGAGGGGCTCGCCCTCTGCGCAATCGTGGTAGCGAATCCCTGCAACGAAGTCACGTTCGTCCCCGGGCGTCGCGTCGTTGTCCACATCCACCAACGAAATGTCGTAGGCAGAGGAGGTGCTCGCGAGGGCAATGGTATTGCTGATCGCGGCGTCGAGACCCTCTCCGCTCGCAGAGGCAAGCTCGGTGACCCACTCACCACCAGCCCGGGTGATCGCATCGGTGGCAGCAGCGATGAGTTGCGCGTCCAGGTTCCCAGCGCTCGTCATGTCCATCGCGTCCCGCAAGGTGACGACACTGGCGACGCGAACCTCGCTCGCGAGCAACGCGGTTTCGACGTCGGTCCACCGCACCGGCGCGTCCGAGGTGAGCCACGTGGAATTGGCGGGATCTCCGTCGTGCACGATCGAGATGCTGAAGGCTCCTTCGGGCATGTGCCCAGGATCGGCCGCAGGGATGATGCCGTCGGCAACCAGGTAGTACTGTTGCGACGTCGTGGGCGTCCAGCTGATCGCTCCCCAGTTACCGACGCCGATCGTGCCGCCATCGCATGCGATCGCCAGCGCAGGATCGAGCAGCGCATCCTCGAAGAGGGCAACGTACGTTCCGGGCCAATGGCTGTTGTTTGCAAACGCGCTCGCGCCCATGAGCGCCGAATCGAAGCGCAGTGCGAGGACCACGTCCTTTCCGTCCATGTCGACACCAGGCGGATCGGGCGGCATGGGCGGCGGTGAGGCACAACCCGGAGCGATAGCCGTATTGACCTGATCGGTGAGGAGCGTGCTCATACCCATGAGCGTCAGCGACTGGCCGGAGAGATCACCGAGATCCAGGGGCATCGCGGCACTATCGGCTGCGAACAACGCGGGGAACATCTCGACGGGCGGCAAGCCCATGCCGCCGGCGCCGACCCCCGGCGCAAAGGGCGGGTCGCCGTACTGGTCGCCGGTGAACCGCGGCCCGTTGTGAACCGCGGCGTCGGTGATGTTCATGACCACGTGCAATGCGTCGGGGCGGAAGCACGGATAGCCCAGGTCAGCATCCGGGGCGTTGGGGCAGGAGCCGCGGTTGGGGACCATGTCGCCGAGACCGAGACCGCTCGCGATCGAGTAGAGCGCCTGAGTCGAGGCGGAAGCGGCGGTCGCGTTCGCCACCGTGTTGAGCGTGCTCACCGCAACCTGCACGAGGGCCTCGTCGTCCGTGAGATCGAGAATGTGATGATATGGTGACTGGCTGTAGGCAGCTGCGAGCGGAGGCAGCGGGTATTCTCGATACAATCCGAGTCCGAACTGCGCGTCCGGGAAGTTCAACCGGATGTCATCGATGATGGTGAGGATCTCCGCCTGGAGCACCACGATCTCTTCGGCGAGGGTCGGAGTCGCGTCGACGAGGAAGTAGACGTCGAGCTGCGGGATGTCCGCGGTGGTGGTCGCGATCGACGTGCGCACGGCTTCGGTGCCGCCGAGCGGATCGTAAAACACGGTTTGATAGAGCCCGTCGTTACTCGGATCGTTGTCGCAGCTGATCCAGTCGGGCGTGCCCGGGCAGTCGTCTGCGTCGTCAGGAATGCCGTCGTCGTCGATGTCGGGCAGCATGCTCTCGCGATCGACGACGAGTGCATTCGTCGCGGCCGAGTAGCGAACGCCGGCCGAGTTCAGTGCGGTCAGGTCGCTCCCGTCAGGAAAGTCTTGGCTGACCGAGCAGTCGGGCCGGCCCGAGGAACACTGCGCCGGCGGATCGATGATCGCATTCTCGCTGTCGAGCGCAGCAGGGCCCTCGCCGCAGGCAGCTACGGAGAGCAGCGTCGCGCAAAGCATCGAAAGTCGGACGGACGTGGGCGGAGGTATCATTGTGAAATTGCTCACATTAGGGGGAAACCACAGTACAGCATATTGCCGAATTGTGTAAGGCCTACATCTCCGCTCCACCGACACAGTGAGGCTGCTCACCCGTGCGGGGGGAGGCGCATACCGTGCGAGGGCTGCACACGCTCGAATCTACACAGGATCCACCCGGCAGGGCGCACTCGGCCCGGCCATCGCCCCAAAGGTCCTGGCACTGAAAGCCCGTAACGCAATCGTCCACAGTGGCACACAGGCCGAACCGCCCACAGACCGCGACGGTCCCCTCGACGGCTGATTCGCACACGGGCGCTGCTTCGTCGGTGCACAGCGTCTTGTCGCAGGAAACCGGATCAGGCGCGGTGGGCATGAGCGAGGGCATGCATTCCTTGGAGCCATCTCCATCCGCGTCACCGCAGGGAACGCCGAGCACCAAACAGTCGAGGTCGTCGGTGCACGGGCGGGTGATACGCCGGCAGAACCGTTGATCGGGGCTGGCGAAGAAACAGGTGAACCCATGCGGACAGTCCGAGCCCGTCTCGCAGGGGACACGGCGATCGACGCAGGCTTTGCTCTCGCAGGCAAATCCGGCGACGCAATCGTTGGAGTCGTCACAGCCCGGATCGGTACGCAAACAGCGTCCGATGCTCAGGTTGCACTCGTAGGCCGGATCGCCGCAGTCAGCTTGGTCCTCGCAAGCGCCACCGCCGGTGACAAAACAACGCGAGAAGTCGTCGCAGCCCGTCGGAAGACAGACCTCACCCACTGCGCACGGATTGGCTGCGTCGCACAGTGCGTCCGGGTCTGGACACGCCGGGCAGAGCGCGCTCGTGGTGCACCACGAGCCATTGACTCCGCCGCCGCCACCCGAGCCGCCGTCTCCTCCCATGCCCCCGACGCCACCGGCTCCGCCCTCGCCCCCATCGACGCCGCCGTCCAGATCGACGCAGGCGCCGCGTTCCGCACAGGGCGGAAGCGTGGGGGCAGCCGATTCACCACAACCGGCCACAGCTGCAGCAGCCAGCAGAACGTAAGCAAAGAAACGCATTGTCGAAGTGACAGCCCGCGCGAGGCAGGGCTCTGGGCCGTCCTGTGGCCCGTTCTATGGTCGGAGGGTAGCGCCTTGGGCTCCCGGTCGCATCCCGGCCCCGCGGGAGCTTGACCACCCGTGGCTGCCGCCCCAAGGCTCAAGGCATGTCATCGCTCGATAGCGCGTTGATCGCCATTGAACGCGCGTGCGGAAGTGGCTCGGTGATTCGGGACCCGAGCTTGCTCGAAGGGTACGCGCAGGACGAAAGTGAAG
>Ga0209013_10005083_pt1 | contig 11397 bp, 8 predicted proteins | sample Cruoilmetagenom2_FD_187291 | JGI IMG/M metagenome (GOLD analysis project Ga0209013, IMG submission 187291) | Oil polluted marine microbial communities from Coal Oil Point, Santa Barbara, California, USA - Sample 2 (SPAdes) (version 2) | ecosystem: Environmental > Aquatic > Marine > Oil seeps ...
AAACCCCCTCAGCTGCCCTTCACTGAAGGTCGCCCAGATTACTTGCTGAAGAAAACCTCAACACAAAATGTTGAGGTGAGTAGAACAGTACGGGTGAGCCCGTTACAGCGCAACCTGGATGATTGTCCAGGGTGAGAGCACTGGTCGGTAACTTCCAGTGAATCGAGGTGGTACCACGGAAGGCAAACCTTTCGTCCTCTTTGGACGAAAGGTATTTTTATTAGAAATCAAGATATCGCTTCTTTCGAGTGCGTAAATATGGCCGTATACCCGTTCTTTCAAGTAGACGCATTTACCGACCAAGCTCTTGGTGGAAACCCTTGTGCAATCCTTATGAATTGTGGTGAATTGGATGAGTTAACAATGCAAGCGCTAGCTTTAGAGATGAACCTCTCTGAGACCGCTTTCATCCTCTCCGCATCTAAAACGGATATCGTGGTGCGCTATTTCACACCAGCTGAAGAGATTCCATTTGCGGGGCACCCAACAATTGCGACTTGCCGCGCACTGATAGATTTCGGGAAGCTTGCTCTGGAGGATGCAAAAACCGAGGTCCAATTGCATATCGGGTCTCTAGAGATACCGGTAAGCATTCAACGGCTAGCAAATGGCCAAACATGGATCACAATGACTCAGCCACAACCTCAGTTTCTTTCTATCCATCATACAAAACAAACAGCGAAAGTGTTCGGTTTATTGTTGGATGACATTTTGCCTGGGTATCCTATTCAAACAGTGAGCACTGGAACACCTCAGCTAATGATCCCAGTTCGTGATCATGCAGCGCTCAAAAAAGCAAATATGGACTTCAGCGCGTATGCGGATCTAAAAGCACACTCGGATTTTTTCAGCCCACATCTGTTCTGCCTAGGTGGTGTGACACCTGATGGTAAAACCTTCGCTAGGCATTTCGGACTGCCGCCAGATACGATTGAGGATCCTTTTACTGGCTCTGCGACCGGGGCTATGGCTGCTTATCTATGGCAGCATGGTTTACTTGATGAGCGCAAATTTATTGCTGAACAAGGTCATTGGATGAATCGTCCGGGTCGGGCTTTAGTAGAGATAATTGGGCGACTGGACTCAATCCAAGCAGTGAAAGTATCCGGACAAGCGGTTACGATTGCCCGGGGTGAGATCAATATTTAGCAGCTATTTCCGTCGATGTAGATGGAAGAATCACAGCCTATGGAGAATTAGATGTCAGATTATACACTCCCCAAAACTTATGATTTTCGACATACTGAGCCCGCCATTTATGATTGGTGGGAGAAGTCAGGGTTCTTTAAACCGAGTAATGACCCACAAAAACCCGGTTTCGACCCATCGATTAAACCCTTCGTTATCGCAATTCCACCTCCGAACGTAACCGGAGAACTTCATCTTGGCCATGCGATGTTCGTTTCTATGGAGGATCTGATGATCCGCTATCATCGCATGAAAGGTGTTCCTACCCTTTGGATTCCCGGTTCCGATCATGCTGGAATTGCTACGCAGCTTCAAGTAGAAAAATCTCTAACCAATGAAGGTCTAACCCGTGAGGAAATTGGCCGTGAAGAATTCATACGCCGGACATGGGAGTGGAAAGAAAAATATGGCGGCATAATCACCAAGCAAATCCGCCGCCTCGGCGCTTCATGCGATTGGGAACGGGAAAGATTCACTCTCGATGAAGGGCTATCCACCGCCGTGCGAGAGGCGTTTGTCCATTTATATGAGAAAGGGTTGATCTACCGTGGATTACGACTGATAAACTGGTCTCCAGGACTCAAAACCGCAGTGTCAGATCTAGAAGTTGAATACTCTGAAGAACCTGGAATAATGTACTACTTCAAGTATATGCTCGCTGATTCGGATAACGAATTCATACCAGTAGCTACTACTCGTCCGGAGACTATTCTAGGAGATACCGCCCTTGCCGTTCATCCTGAGGATCCTAGGTATACCAAGTATCTCGGTCGTAAAGTAATCGTACCGATTTTGAGGCGAGAAATCCCAGTGATCGCGGATGAATATGTAGATATGGATTTTGGCACCGGGGCTCTGAAAATTACACCTGGGCATGATCCAAACGACTATGAAATTGGTCAGCGTTATGGCCTTGAAATCATCTCGGTGATTGATGAATCTGCCCGCGTAAATTCCCATGGGGGACCGTATGCTGGGCAGGACCGGTTTGAAGCTCGGGTCAATATTTGGGAAGACATGCGGGAAAAGGGCTTGGTAATCAAGGAACAGCCGTATACGATTAATGTCCCACGGTCTCAACGTGGGGGGGAAATTATTGAGCCCATGATTTCAACACAATGGTTTGTTGAGATAAAACCACTAGCAGAAGCCGCCCTAACAGCTGTGCAATCAGGTCAAATAGAGATTATTCCTGAACGATTTAAGAAAGTATATTTCAACTGGTTAGAGAATATTCAGGATTGGTGCATCAGCCGGCAGCTATGGTGGGGACATCGGATTCCGGTTTGGTATTGCGCTGAGTGTGATGAGATAACGGTACCCCGCGAGGATCCAGATCAGTGCTCTCATTGTGGTAGTTCTGACATCAAGCAAGATCCAGATGTGCTTGACACGTGGTTCTCATCCGGACTCTGGCCTTTCTCTACATTGGGTTGGCCAGAAGAGACCAGCGATTACAAGTACTTCTATCCAACTGCGATGATGGAGACAGGATACGATATCCTTTTCTTCTGGGTTGCACGAATGATAATGGATGGCATTGAATTCACTGGTCAAATACCTTTCGATACGGTATATCTGCATGGGTTAATTCGTGACGAACACGGGCGTAAAATGAGCAAAACATTTGGGAATGTGATCGACCCATTGACCGTCATGGATGAGTTAGGAACTGATGCCTTGAGGTTTACATTATTAGTTGGCTCGACTCCAGGTAACGATATGTCCTTAAGCACGAGCAAAGTTGAAGCCAACCGGAACTTTGCCAACAAAGTATGGAATGCCGGCCGGTTTGTCATCGGCACTTTCTCCCAAGCTCCAGATCAACCTGAAGAGGACCCGGAATGGACCTTGGCAGATTCCTGGATATGGGCTAGTTTGCAAAGATTAGTCCGCGACGTAGAAAGATTATTCCAGCGACACCAGTACGGTGAAGCGGGGCGGCAAATTTACGACTTCTTTTGGGGTGACTTCGCTGATTGGTATTTGGAAATCGCCAAGCTTCAGCTGGCGGCTGGTGGTGATCGGGCATTTTATACAGTGTACACATTGGTAAAAACACTGGATATCTGTTTACGATTACTGCATCCTTTTACGCCATACGTCACTGAGGAACTTTGGGGACACTTGAAACGCGCCGCGGAATCATTCTCGGACCAACTTACTCCAAAAGGAGGCTGGTCACCTGGACTTATCGTAGCAAATTGGCCAACTCCACGTCCAAGTGAAGATTGGGAAGAAAAGAAATGCAAAGAGTTTATGTTGATTCAGGATATCGTCCGGTCAATCCGAAATTTGCGCTCAGAAATGAACATAAAACCCAGCCAAAAACTCCCCGCAACGATCGCGGCTGGCGACAAAAAAGATCTTCTCATGAACCAAGCAGCCTCGCTGGCATCATTGGCTCGGCTGGATAATAACCAAATCCAAATCGTTCAAGAACTGCCCACTAAACCTGCTGGCAGCATAGCTATAGTGGTTGGATCGATAGAAATCTATCTCCCCTTAACCGATGTTGTTGACATGCAGGCGGAGCTGGATCGACTGAGAAAAGACTTAGCTAAGGCGGAATCTCAGATCACCCGACTGCAGGCAATGTTGAATGGACCTTTTTCAGAAAAAGCCCCTGCAGAAGTGGTCCAAAAAGAGCGTGATAAGCTCGCAGGATATCAGGAAACTGCTGAGAAAATCCGGTCACAAATCACCTCTCTCCAATAATAATTATCTTGAGAATTGGTGATAGGGCGTCGCAGGAGGTGGACAGCACCGCCATCTTTATCACAGAGGTAGCTAATGAGCCACGATACAACACAGCTGCACGAAGATGATCCAACCCGACTTGTAGCGAAAATCAACCAGTTGAAGAAAGAGATAAGGCGCGTCGGGCCTCATCGCCTGGCCGCCAATACGGGGTCCACTTTTCAAGAAGAATCAGACAATCAAGGGTTCTTCAGTTTGTCAATATGGGATGACCCATTCAAACTTTCTTATCCAACCTTAGAAGTATTCGATCTCAAATCCAATACTCCTCTCATCCTGCCCAATCAGGCACTGTTATTCTATTATTTCTTCACAGCTGATGGCTTCCCACCATCCAATCGATGGATATCATTTACGGAGCTGCCAGATGGCATGTTCTACACCCAGGCGTTTCAAAATTACACGGGGAAAGAACTGGCACGCAATTTTCAGGATGACCGATTGTCTTTCGAAGAAGCAGCGAAAGCTAGTGGAGGAACTCAGGTTGAGTTTGGCGGTATCTCATATGAATATACACTCCTACCAAATATATCCCTCCTGGTAGTATTCTGGGAGGGAGACGATGACTTTCCGTCTACTTTCCAGATGTTATTCGATGCTTCAACCAACCACTACCTGCCCACTGATGCATGTGCAATTGCCGGAAGCATGCTGGCTCGCCGGATAATCAAGGCGCAAAAGATATAGCTTATGGATGCCTAGCTCATGCCGAAGGTGATTTCAGCCAGATTGCTCACCCATTATCTATGGATTTCGCTTTTACTGATTTGTTCAAGCTGTTCTGAATTTAGTGATGGGGATCTTGTTTCAACTCAAACCGCCCAAAGCGACCGCGCAAGACAATTAGCTACTAAGGCAGCCTCATCGTTATTACCAACTCTGACTGCGCGTGTTCAGGCAGCGGAAGCAACCGCAGAAGCCCTAGAACAGATGCGACAGCTTGCTCAAAGTTGGCCAATAATTTTGGGCGATAATTTTAACAATCCAGCTAATGACTGGCCTGAAAATGAGCAAGATGACCCGCTAGCAAAAATGAAGTGGAGTTTTATCGATGGAAAATATCGCTGGGCTGCACAAGCAAAGGAGGGATTCGTCTGGTGGGCAACTCCTGAAATTGACGAACTAGCGGATTTTTCAGCTTCCATCACGGTTACACAGCTAGACGGACCACCAGACGCAGAATACGGCGTGATATTCAGGCGCACATCCGATGGTGAATATTATCTGTTTGAGCTTAGAGAGTCGGGAGAGTATGCGTTGTATATATTCTGGCAAGATGAGTGGCAGACACTAATAGAATGGACTCCGACTGATGCATTCCTGCCTGGTGTCGAAAACAAGATCGATATACTCGCACTAAATAATATATTTTATCTGTATGTCAACAATGAACTTGTAGCCCAGCACCAGGATCAACGCTTACCAGCAGGTCAGGTTGGTCTCTTGGTAGGGTTATCAAACAGTGGTGATGAAGGAAAATGGGATTTTGATAATTTCGTTGTCCGAACACCACCTTGATGGAGTACAAGCTAACCGCCGATTGTCATAACCATCTTCATAATGTAATATTTATACATACAGCGTTGAAATTGATGTATTGATAGCCGTCATTGTGAGATCTCGATAGTGTTATCCGTCGAAACATAACTTGACATGGCCTTAAATCATGCTATTATAAATATTGTAACTATATCTATCAAACTTATCCAGTATATCCGGGAGAGCATCGATGACCAAGCACCCAATCATTCACATAGAATTTTCTTCACAAAATCGCGAAGCAGACGCAAGATTTTTCAGCGAGCTATTTGGTTGGTCTTTCAACCAGATGCCAGAGATGAACTACGCGACTTTCGAAGCTGAAGGTGGTCCAGGGGGCGGTTTGAATCCGCTCCAGGATGATTACCCAGCAGGGACAATAATGGTATATGTCCAAACCGATAATATCGATGAAACGCTTGCGAAAGCGGTTGAACTGGGCGGCAAAGTAGTACGTCCAAAGAGTGAAATCCCCGGTGTTGGTTGGTTTGGATTCTTCACAGACCCGACAGGCAATACTATCGCCCTCTTACAACCCTTAGAGGAATAATCCTTATAGTGATTGCCATGTATCACAAAAGGTCGCACTCCAGGTGCGACTTTTTGCCTTTGTCAGCATGAACTTTTACTCCTCATCAGCTGGTTCAGAGAAGCGCCGCTGCCATTCGTATAGAATATTCAATGCTTCAATCGGAGATAATGCATTGATATCTATGGCTTTCAATTCCTCTAGCAGGGGATTTGTCGTCGGGAATAGGGCCAGCTGTTGTGGTGTGTGCTGCTCTAACTTAACCGCATTTCCAGAGGATGCTTCAAGCTGGGATAGAATTTCGCTTGCGCGCTGTGTGACAGGTTTTGGTAATCCAGCTAATTGTCCTACGTGGATCCCATACGATCGGTCTGCTCCACCTGGCACGATTCGGTGCAAGAAAACTACCGTACCGTCGGATTCACTTACCGCGACATTGTAATTTCGGATACCGGGAAGGAACTCCGATAATTGGGTCAGTTCATGATAGTGCGTCGCGAAAAGTGTCTTAGCTTTAAGCTTTGGATGATTGTGAATATATTCAATCACCGCCCATGCAATCGATACGCCATCGTAGGTACTAGTGCCACGGCCAATTTCATCTAAGATCAACAAACTGCGCGTTGTCGAATGATGGAGGATATTTGCTGTCTCTATCATCTCTACCATAAATGTAGATTGACCAGCGTGAATTTCGTCTTGGGCACCTATCCGCGTAAATATCCGATCGACCAAACCAATGCGTGCTGAAACTGCCGGCACATAACTGCCCATTTGGGCCATCAACGCAATAAGCGCCACCTGGCGCAAATAAGTGGATTTGCCGCTCATATTTGGCCCGGTAATGATCCTTATCCGCTCACCTGACTCGAATATTGCATCGTTCGGAACATACCGTTCACCATCCAACGAGTTCTCAACCACCGGATGGCGCCCGTCTTTAATTTCTAGCGTATCTTCTTCAACAACTTCAGGTTTACAATACCCACCATTGATCGCACTTTCTGCCAATCCACAGAGAACATCAATCTCTGCGACAGCTCGCGCTGTAGAAAGCAGTTGGTGCGCAGATTTCGCCAACCGCTGGCATATCTCTTTGAAAATTCGCCCTTCGATCTCATGAATCCGCTCATCTGCATTCAACACCAATGTTTCATACTCTTTTAGGTCAGGTGTGATATATCGCTCGGCATTCACCAAAGTTTGTTTACGGATATATTCCTCTGGAACCATACTGGAATTGGCACGCGTAACCTCAAGATAGTAACCAAAGACTTTGTTGTAGCCTACTTTGAGTGTTTTTATCCCCGTACGCGTCTTCTCAACATTTTCTAGATTAGCAATCCATTCACGAGCGTGCCGGGAGCGCTCGATGACACCATCCAGCTCGTCAGAGAACCCTTCACGAATTATGCCAGTTTTTTGAAGGGTGGCAGGTGGCTCGTCACTCAAAGCAGCATTAAGCAAATCTAACTCAGCGCCGCATTGGTGGAAATCACTTGTCAGAACACCAAACAGGTTATTATGCTCTTCGAGCAGGCGTTCTATCTCCGGTAAATAACCTAATGTATCCTGCAGGGCGACCAAGTCACGGGGTTGTGCGGATCCAGAAATGATACGGTTGGTCAATCTTTCTAAATCACTGAATTTCTTCAGTTGGCTACGCAATTCTCCCCTGAGTAAACCATTTTGGTGGAACAATTCCACCCCAGACTGTCTATTCTTAATAGTTCTGACATCTAACAGCGGTTTACTCACCCACTGGCGGATCAATCTTTTACCCATTGGGCTAACCGTTTGATCCACGACTCCCAACAATGACCCTTCAATCGCACCTCGCCGGATGGTTTCGGTTAGTTCCAAATTCCGGCGTGTCGCCGTGTCCAAAGTCATGAAATCATGTAAGGAATAACTCGACAATCCCGACAATAAAGTTAAAGCTGCTGGCTGTGTCTCAGTTAAGTATTGAACAATTGCACCTGCTGCTTGAACACCAGTAGTGTCCGCCCGCAAACCAAAACCTTCCAATGTTGTTACTTCGAAATGACTCAGCAGTGCTTCCTTGCAGCGACCAGCTTCGAACCGCCAATCAGGCCATTCTTTATGATGACCAGGTAAACCTTCTCCAATATAAACTTGCTCTGGAAGCAGGATTTCAGCAGGATTTAACCGGCTGATTTCCGACCTTACGCCCCCCAAAATATTTATGTCCTCAAGTTCGGTTACCGCAAATTCACCCGTTGTGATATCGACATATGCAAGACCGGCTTGTTGAGATTGCACATGCTTATTGCTGCCCTGGGTTGTATCGACACTCATAACTACGCAAACCAAGTAATTGTTCCCATCACCGGGCAATAATCCGGGTTCAATTACTGTGCCAGGGGTGACGACACGCACAACTTTTCTGGGAAAGATCCCTTTAACCGGTTGTTCTCCAATCTGCTCGCAGATGGCTACGTGATAACCTCGTTCGATCAAGCGCCCTAAGTAATTCTCAGCTGCATGGTGTGGGATACCTGCCATCGGTATCCGCACCCCTTTAGCAACGTTCCGTGATGTAAGGACGATATCCAATTCGCGGGCGGTGGTTTCCGCATCTTCATCGAAGGTCTCATAGAAATCCCCCAACCGGAAGAATACGATCGCGTCTGGATAATCTCGCTTTATATCCAAATATTGTTTTCGGATGGGTGTGATCTCACTCTTTGTCGGCATAAGATGATTCTAAGGGCTGTAAGTAAATTAGACAAGTACTTGGAGGGATTCTGTGTAAACATTCTATATATTAATCTATAAAGATCAATTTCCCACAATATATAATTGCCTTTTTATTTAATGAGATATATAATATGAGCACTATACTCATAAAGAAAGGAGAAAATCTTATGGCAAGCGTCACGTACGATCACGTCTATAAAAGGTTTGGCGATGTGGTGGCAGTCAATGATCTGGATATCCAAGTGGAGGACAAAGAATTTCTCGTCCTTGTTGGACCTTCCGGCTGCGGCAAAACCACCGCTTTGCGGTGTCTAGCCGGGCTCGAAGAGATCAGTGAAGGTCAAATCTTGATCGCGGACCAGGTTGTCAACGACGTAGCTCCAAAAGACCGCGATATCGCTATGGTCTTCCAATCATATGCTTTATACCCCCATATGAGTGTGTACGACAACATGGCCTTTGGTCTAAAACTCCGCAAAACTCCAAAAGCGGAAATTAAACGAAGGGTGCAGGAAGCAGCTGAAATCCTCGGCATTGAATATCTGTTAGACCGGAAACCGAGGCAGTTATCAGGTGGTCAGCGCCAAAGAGTCGCAGTTGGGCGAGCAATAGTGCGCGAGCCAAAGGTTTTCTTATTTGACGAGCCACTCTCCAACCTGGATGCAAAGTTAAGAGTGGAAACCCGGGCGAACATCAGCAAACTCCACCAGCAACTGCAAACAACCTTCATTTACGTCACCCACGACCAGGTTGAGGCAATGACTATGGCCTCACGCATCGTGGTCATCAATCGCGGCATTCTGATGCAAATCGACACACCCCAAATATTGTATGACTATCCGGACAACTTGTTTGTTGCAGGTTTCATTGGCTCGCCGGCGATGAACTTTTTCTCGGCGACCCTCCGAAAGGATGACGGTAAATTGTTTGTCGATGGAGAGACATTCAACGTTCAGATTCCTGATGAACGACTTGATGTTTATATGCCGTTTGCTGACAAGGAAGTCATATTCGGTATCCGCCCTGAAGATATCCACAATCCTGAATTCGCTCCGCCTGGCATAATTGCCAGACCAGTGGAAACCAAAGTTGATGTGACGGAATTAATGGGCAATGAAATCTTTGTGTACATGAAAAGCGAAGAAACCATATTTGTTGCGCGCGTTGACCCACGCTCCCGCTACAGCATTGGAGATGAAATCCAAGTAGTCTTCAACATGGACAATATGCATATCTTCGATAAAGAAACCGAGCTGGCGATCCGCTAGCAACCAGTCCTCGTATGACAATCATGTCTCCCCACCGGGCTTGGTCTTGGTGGGGAGACGATTTATGTAAAGTGGAAGGGATTAAAGATGCCATTTGATTATCTTAAGCCATTATTGAACACTGAGAAAACCAAGATTGTTCTGCTCGTTATGGATGGATTGGGTGGTTTGCCAATTGAACCGGGCGGGCAGACTGAGCTAGAAACGGCAGTCACGCCAGTGATGGATGAGTTAGCGAAAAATGGGACCTTGGGGCAAATCATATCTATACGCAACGGGATAACACCCGGTTCCGGACCCGCCCACCTGGCGTTGTTCGGATACGATCCATTGATCTATGATATCGGTCGCGGGGCACTTGAAGCCTCTGGCGTTGGGATGGCACTTAAGAAAGGTGATGTTGCCGCTCGGGGTAATTTTTGTTTGCTTGATAATGCTGGAAAGATCACTGACCGGCGTGCAGGTCGAATCTCAACACCCGAAGCTTTACCCATCGTAGAAATGCTGCAAGAAGTTCGGCTCCCTGGCGTTGAAATAGAAGTTCGCCACGTCAAGGAATATCGCTTTGCAGTGGTAATGCGTGGCGAAAACCTTGAACCAGATATCAAAGATACTGATCCCCAACGCACTGGTGTAGCCCCTCTACCTGCTCAAGCAGTCACCAAATCTTCTCAAAAGGCAGCCGACTTATTCAACCAATGGATCCAGCGCGCAACGGAAGTCATCCAAGACCAACCTAAGGCAAATGGATTGACCTTGCGTGGTTTTGCCACGCACCCCGGATTGCCCACCTTTGAAGATGTGTATGCTTTGAGAGCCGCATGCATCGCCGTTTACCCCATGTACCGGGGAGTCTCACACTTAGTAGGGATGCAAATAATTGACTTCGAAGGGGATGCTCCTGAAGATGAGTTCAGCGCCCTTCAGCGGGCATGGGATGATTACGACTTCTTTTTCGTACATATAAAAAAAACTGACAGCAAAGGCGAAGATGGGGATTTTTATGGTAAAGCAAAAATAATTGAAGGTGTCGACAAAGCTCTCCCCCAACTTTTGGATCTCAATCCCGATGTATTGATCATCACGGGGGATCACTCAACTCCCGCCAAGCTAAAAAGTCACTCGTGGCACCCAATCCCATTCCTGCTACATGCACCTACAACAGTCCGCCCAGATAGTCAAAATAGCTTTGGGGAACGAGCCTGTGACCAAGGTGGTTTGAACACATTTTCCGCGCTTGAAACAATATCACTCGCGTTAGCTCATGCCAGGAAATTAGAGAAATATGGTGCTTAAGCACTACAGATTACTAAATTTCTAACTAACCGAAACGGCAGCGAGGTTGGAAAAATCGCTGCCAATTTATTTCTCAGCACGCTTCTTAGTCAGCAA
>Ga0209013_10005084_pt1 | contig 11397 bp, 14 predicted proteins | sample Cruoilmetagenom2_FD_187291 | JGI IMG/M metagenome (GOLD analysis project Ga0209013, IMG submission 187291) | Oil polluted marine microbial communities from Coal Oil Point, Santa Barbara, California, USA - Sample 2 (SPAdes) (version 2) | ecosystem: Environmental > Aquatic > Marine > Oil seeps ...
ATAACTCTAGCAGTTACACCAGCCAAAGGACCGTCAGCTAAAAGAACACCATAAGCATTTGCGAAATCTTTGTTTCTGAAGTCTGAACATACTTTGATGTTTTCAATTCCAGCTGCTCCACACCATCTTGCTGCTGCAAATGGAAGGTCCATAGATACTGTGATTACTTCTACACCGTCTAATGACGCTGCTTCTGTGTTAAATCTTCTAGTTTCTGCATCACATACACCTGTGTCAAGTGAAGGAACTGCGATTACTAATTGAACTTTACCTTCTCCACCAACTTGCTCGTTTTGAAGCATTGGGTTACAATTTACTACTGTTGTTACTGGTGCTGTGTCACCTACGTTAATTTCTGTACCACCAAGGTTACATACGATGTCGTTTTTAAATGTTACTGTTGCCATTTAATATCCTTTTAAATAATTTTGTACGAGCATTATGACTGAAATAAAATAAATTTAATCTTAAATAAGATAATTTTTGTCTTATTTAATAAAATTTCTTTTTTTCTGTTCTAAATATTACAATTTTTTCTAACTATTTACAATACCCTTAACCCAACTTTCCATCGCAGCATTTGCATCAGGATTGGGCGCTTCTAAAAAACTAACCACAAAGCTATCAGCCATCTCTGCTACCCCTATAGATCTAGGTCTAACAGCCAATACTTCAGGCTTTGGCAGTACTTTTCCGAAACAACAAATAATATTTTTGGCATCTTTGATAGCTTCAGATATTTCACCTACTTCCAAACTTGAAGTATGTGAATAATGGTCAAATTCACCTATATAAGTTGCTATAGGGTGCATTTTTATTTTATTTTTAAGATAAACCAATATATCATCAACACTCTTATAGATCGTCTCACCTTTAGATATCTCAATAGTATAAACCGGATATTTTTCCATGACTGTAATTTGTTTCATTTTTATTTATTGTCCTTTTTACTCTTACATACCAGGGATGCGTGGTATTTTGCCTAACTTAGAGTTACGGCAATACCATCCCCAACCTTTTTTCATCCAATGCCCTATGACAGGAAGCGGAATCATCTTCCCGCCCTTGTCACTACGGTACACAAAAGCAGCACCGTTCCCTGTATCCATCACACATAAAATATTCAAATGTTCCATGTAACTTCGTTTAGAGTCTATATTTTGTGCATGATTCAAAATGTTATAGGCTACATTTTTAGCCATAACCTCAGCTACATGTCCCTGTTTTGCTCTCCATTCCGGTCCCATAAGAGATGCAGAGTCACCAATGGCATACACTCCTTCGAAGCCTTCTATCTCATTGTATTCATTCGTTACAACAAAACCTGCCTCACTTAAAGGTAGTCCCGAAGCCATGAGGATACTATGTCCTGTACCTGCTGATATAAACATGGTTAAGTCAGATTCAACTTTTATACCATCTTCAAAAACAATACCATCTTCTTCAAAGGCAATAATTTTAGAGCCTACTTGCTTATGGATATGGGTCATCACAAACATTTTATCCATCATCACCAATGCTTTTTCACCCATTTTCATGCCAGGCTTATGCATAGGAGCAAAAAACGTTAAATCAAAGTTTTTTCTCATACCTTTTTTCTTCAAATAAGTATCGACATTAAAAAGTACTTCAAAAGCAGGACCCCCACGTACAGCAGAGGTATCTTTAGGATTACCCCCAAAGCCCATGGCAATTTTTCCTTCACCTTTTAAAATAAGTGCATCTAACTTCTCATAAAGTGCAGTAGCTTCTTCTGGTTTCCCACAGATGGAAAGTGTATTTTCCATGCCTTTATGCTGCATTTTATCTTGACCAAGCGCGACAACGATATAGGGATAGTCACCTAAAATACGTCCGCTTTTCAGGGTGACTTTTTTTTCTTTGGCTTCCAGCTTTGTCACAGGATCAACAATAAGTTCAAATCCGTGCTTCATCGCCAGTTTATCCAAAGGAACAGAGACATCTTTCCGTGTCACCTCCCCTGTAGGTATCCAGATAGAAGTAGGATAGATATAAAAATAGTCTCTGTCACTTACAAGTGTGACATCCAAATCCTGTTTTTTAAGATAGATCGCTGCTTCAACGCCTGCAAATCCACCGCCCAATACCAATACTTTACTCATCACTTCTCCTAGTACTTAAATATGCCTGTTTGCTCTTTCGTCACCAATTCATCTGATACAGATGTATTTGCGCTGATAATTCCATAGATCGCACCTATTAACAGTCCTGACAGGATCACCACCCAAACCGTTAATCTTTTTTCAGTGCTTCCCTTACCCTGATAATCTTCAATATTCTGAAGTGTTGGTTCACTGTTCTGCATTGTTTCTCCTTATTTTTTCACTAAGTCTGCACGTGGATAGAAAAATACAACTTCTCTGTCAACCACGATCTTCTCTTTATTATCTGTTGCATAGGCTCTGATCGTAATAGGAACCGGAACATCTTTTCTTGTATTGTTTGCAAGTTGTTCTTTGGTCTCCAGGATCACTACTTTTTTCTTCTTCTTACCTGCACCCAATTTAAATGCTTCAGAAGGTCTTTTGATCGTTATTTTGTCATTTCCTATCACGTCAAAGTAATAGGTATGTGCTTCTCTGTCCGTATTGGCAAACATGAAAATATAATCATTTTGAACCACACCGTTATCCAACACTTTATAAAGTCTCTGCCCTTTGTTAATGTTGAGAAGCATATGTTCTTTTTTGCTCCCCATAGCAAACAGTGCTACAAGTACTAACATAAGTACAGTAAAGTAAGCGATAACCTTTCCTCTAAAGTAATTGGTTTTCCCTTCATGACGTACGGCTTCTTTCTCAGATGACCAGCGTACCAGACTCTCTTTCCCCAGTGCACCCATCACCGTCGTACAGGCATCTACACATTCAAGACAGTTGATACACTCAAGCTGAAGCCCTTTTCTAATGTCTATGTGCGTAGGACATACGGTCACACAAGATTCACAAGTCGTACACTCCGCAGAGGTATCGACCTTTAAAAGCTCTTTTTGTTTTGTAAACTGCTTTTCTCTCTCATATCCGTGTCCTTCATAAATGTCACCACCACGTTTAGGATCATACACCGCCATGATCGTATCATCATCATACAGTACTGACTGAACACGACTGTAAGGACATATATAAATACAAAAATCTTCTTTAATGAACACCACATCAAGAATAATAAACAAAGCAGTACCCACCAAGATACCAGCCAGTACCTTATGCTCCATAGGATCTGCCAAATACATAAAGAAATCTTCAGGCGGTACAAAGAACCACAAGAAATCTGCCGCAGCTACAAAAGCGATCACAGACCAGAGTAAAATAGCAATAAAGCTTTTCACTCTGTTTTCCATCTTGGACATATCTGGATCTTTTTGTTTATTTTTAATACGTTTACGCAGACCCAAAAGTTTTGTCTCTATCCCGTCTCTATAGATCACCCTGAAAATAGTCTGAGGACAAGCCCATCCACACCATGCTCTACCACCTACAGCGGTCACGGCAAATATTCCCAAGAAAAGGAGCATCAGAAGAAACGGCATGAGGTAGAGTTCCTGCATATCAAAAGCGATCCCTGCCAAATGCAGTTTTTTCTGATCAAAAGAGAGTAAGAAAAGGTGATTTCCTCCTATCGTGATCCACGGCATGACCAACGCAATGATCGTTGCAGCCACATAGGCCCAGTACCTTTTTATCCTGTAAGGTATCCAGTCTTTCAAATACTCTTTTGCCTGATTCTTCTTTGGTTTTTCTGTTGTAATTGTTGCTTCCATTTATGATACCTTTTGTTCTTTTATTTTTTTAGCTTCTTCAAATGGACAAATAAGCAGTATATTGTCCATCCCCCTCACACTTTGGGTTTCTTGCATCTGTTTCCATGCACCTTCAACCAACTCTTTGATCCCTCGTGACTCTATATAATCTTTTAATGAACTACGACTTACTTTAAGTTCTCTGGCTATAGCACTTACACTCTCCCCTTCACTTAAAAGGGAAATGATCTCTCCCCGATAAATATCGAACTTAGAGCTTGACTTGCTTCCCTTAGGTCGCCCTATCTGGTTCGTTTTCTCTTTTTCCTCTTGCCTCAACTTGTTTAATAAAGGAAAGATGTCAACCATTTTTGTCTCTTTGTTCATTTTCATATTTGAATCAACGATCCAAAGCGTGACATTATGACTCAACATACAGTTGATCACTTTGATCAACTCTTCTGCCCTGTCACTCAATATGAACAGAGAAGAGACGATCACAGTAGTACCATCCTGCATAGATTGCAAAAACTCCTCAAACTCTTCTCTTTCATCTACAAGAAGATTTTTAGTGGCATATTCAACTACTTCTTTGTCTATTTTAAGATCTTCTTTTAATGAAAAAGAAAGAATATCACGTTGCTGATCCGCCAAATGAGGAAATCCCGGTACTTGTCTTATATATGCATAAATCATTGAACTCCTTAAGAATTTGTATTATATTATCTTATTTGATGATTAAAGTCAAGTTTTTTAAGACTTTTTTCGTCAATTGTGCTTTTTTTGTGTACTTTTTATGTTAAAATGTCTATATGAATAAAAAACATGAGGATAAACAGTGAACCTTACACACTTAGATGAACAAAATAAACCTAAAATGGTAGATGTTGGAGATAAAACTGCAACAACACGTATAGCCACTGCTTCAGGCATTATAGAAGTAGGACAACCTGCCTTTAATGCAGTTGTAGCCAATACAGCTAAAAAAGGCCCTGTGCTTCAAACTGCGGTCATCGCTGCCATACAAGGGACTAAACAAACCTCCACACTCATCCCTATGTGTCATCCGCTGATGCTGACCTCAGTCAAAACAGACATAGAAGAGCTTCCAGAACTCCCAGGGTTCAAACTCACCGTGACAGCAAAACTCAACGGACAGACAGGCGTAGAGATGGAGGCGCTTACGGGTGTCAGTGTAGGACTGCTCACCATTTACGATATGCTTAAAGCCATCGACAAAGGTATGGTCATTAGAAATGTACAGCTAGAACAGAAAAGTGGTGGAAACTCTGGCGACTTTAACAGATAAAGAGGAGAAACAATGAAAATAATCAACAGTGAAACCCAAGAAAAACCAGAAATTAACTACCCAACCAATTGGGGCTTTAAACTGATAGGAAGAGACAAAGAAGCACTTTTATCTTGCATCAAAGAGATTATGAAAGAAGTGGGAGACAAAGAACACCTCTGTTCTCTAGGCAATACTTCCAGAACAGGGAAATTTACAACCTACAATGCTTCTTGTTCTGTAGAAAGTGAAGAGGAAAGAAACAAAATATTTAAATATTTTGAAACACATGATGATGTGGATATGGTAATTTAATCAACCATTACCCAAATAAAAGTAATATGCCGAAGAGTTCGACATAGTTACTTAAATTATTTTAAACCGCTAAGATAGGTAGCAATAGCAGAAATTTGTTCATTAGAAATTGAGTAAGTTGCCTCTCTCATCACTTGACTAGTTTCATATATAGCATAAGCTCCATGTCTTTCTTCCTGATCTCTATATGCTCTTACTGTTCGTGCTATGCTAGTTGCATCCATACCAGCGAGTGGTTTCATTCCCTTCAAAGTAACGTTCTTACCTTTTTCTCCATGACACACTGAACAACGTTTTTTATAGAATGCTTCACCATCTACCCCTGCCTGCACACTCTCTGCTGCCACTAAACTACCACTTGCAAGTAATGCAGCTATAATAATATTTCTCATTTTTAAATCTCCTAAATAATTAAAATCTTTTACATTTTAATTATACACCTCCTAAACTTAATCCACAAGCAGCATATGAGGGAGGGGTATATCTTTCAATTTTTCAAACGATGTAACATCTTATCTGCACTCAAGCTCACTAACATAGAAACTATCACATACGCTAAAAAGAAGTAAAGACCAACCTCAACTTTTGCACGGCTTACATCTCCTTTATTGGCAGTCAAATAAACTAAGAACACCGCTACGACAAAGACATCTACCATCGACCACTTTCCTATCATCTTAAAAAACTTGACAAGACCATGTGCAAAATTACTATCAACAAAGAGAGAAACAAACAAAAGAGAAAATACCTTTAACACAGGGGTGATCACAGAGAAAAGCAGGATAACAAGAGCGACAATCATATCTCCTCCCTCAAAAAGTTTTGCTATGGAACCGATCACACCTTTGGATTCAAAAGAGAGTACGATGTCGCCTAAGTATTCCACTTCTTTATGAATCGTCACCATCAAAATAGGGGTGATCAGCCCAAAGACAAGTGCTATCATCGCAGCCAAAGAACCAAAAACGGTGAAGGCTCTTAAAGAGACAAAGAAAAAAGAAAGGACGATCGCCCCCAACAGGAACATAAAATACAGTGTATACTCTTGGGCACTGAGCATCGCTCTTTCCTGTTTCTCTCTAGTTTCATCTACTGCTAACCTTGTTTCATCATTATAAAAACCACCCAACAGGCTTTTTGCCAATTTCTCAAGTTGAAGTACAGCCTGCACTTCTGCCCCTTGATAAGATACAAGTTCTGTGGTCGTTTCTTCATAAAGAATGGCTTGATTGTATGCCTTTACTCCAAAGAAGACCATCCATCCCAATATCACTGTCAATGCGCTGTAAAATATTATGTTTTTCATAAGAGAATTATAGCTTAATTATGTAAGGAACAAAGAAAAAGGTGTCCGCCCTCAATGTTTCACTTCAAAATAGATCAACAAGGTTTGTTGGAAAAAATTGTCATTGTCATCACTTACCATCACATAACGGTGTTTACCCACCCTGGCCAAGCCTTCAAAATTATCGATCAGCCATCCTTTATGGCTGTTCATCTTTGCCAAAAGTTCACTTTTACATATTTTCTGTTTGTTCCTGCACTGATCAAGATAGACTTTTTTGAGTGTGATGACAAAAGGATTAAGCAAGTCAATAAATGAGCGTTCCATCACGAGAAGATTACCGTCATCCATCACTTCCATGGCAACCACCGCACTTTTTTGTTCTGCTTCAGCCTGAAAATGCCATCTTTTTCCATTTAGGGCATAAATGGTCTGTTCTTTTTTCTTCTTATGCTTCAATGGCCATTCGGCTGCAGTAAGCAGTCCATACTTCGGATGCCATGCCAGTGCTTCTAAAGATTTATTACGACTTCTGTAATTTTTAGGGTTTCTGAGCTTTTTAGGCAGCGTATATTGTTTAACCATTCTCCCTTCTTGGTTAAACCTTCCTATTTTCGCTCTCCCTTCAAAAGAAGCATAGAGTCGCCCTTTATGATCTAAGGTCAATCCTTCACTGTCATGCCGCCATTTTTTAAATGATCTACCATTTTTCTTCACAAGAGTAAGTGCACGCACAGGCTTGAGTATTTTTATTTTATCCGTAAAGATTGCATCAAAAACAAAAAGTTTACCCTCATCACTGACAAGATAAAGTTTTTTTGATTTTTGCTCATAGGTGATATCAGAGATCTCAGAGAACTTTAGCCCGTCGATCTTTTTAAATACAAGATTTTTTTGATCTAAAAGTCTTATTTCATTAAATTGATCACCCTTTAGGAACGGAGCTATCTGCGTATTTGAAACTTGTGCATGAAGTAAACCCAGAAAAAGGGCAGGAAAAAGCACAAAGGGGAAAAGAAGTTTCATTTCTCTTGGGCATCTTCTTTAAAAAAATAAGCCATGATGAGTATCCATGCAACCGCCACGTCGATGGCAATGTCTGCAAAGTTAAACACAGCAAAATTAAAGCCGCAATGCCAGGCGACGTAATCAACCACACCCCCGTGTATAAAACGGTCATATACATTACCCAGTGCGCCACCTATAAGCAGTCCTGCAGGAAAAGCATAACGTTTTAAGTACCCTTCTTTGAACACAAAGAAAAGAATCCCCAGAACAAGCAGCGCCTGTATCCATTTAAGATAGGGGCCGAGAAATGCCAGCATGGAAAAAGCAACACCTTTATTGTAATGCAGTTCAAGATCTATACACTCACCTGCACGGTAATACCCCTCAACAAAAAGTGACTTGATATTCTGGTCTATGATGAAAGTACCCAAAAGTACCAGAAAAAAAATAGCAAAGATTCTCATTAAACCAATGCGCCTTTAAAAAATGTTTTACACTCTTCCATCATCTCTTCAAGTTTTTTTTCATCTTTCCCTTCAAGCAAAAGACGAATTTTGTTTTCTGTACCGGAGTAACGAAACAGCTGTCTCATTCCCAGATCCTCTACCTTCTTCGTTAGCGCATCCAAACCATTGATCTCATCAAGTGGTCTTTTCTCTTCCACTAAAAGATTGACTAGGAGTTGCGGGTAAGATTCATAAGGGTCAAATGCTTCACTTGCTTTTTGTTCAGTATCTACCAAATAAGCCAACGCTTGCAATGCACTTGATATACCGTCTCCAGTCTTTGCATAATCAGAGAAAATAATATGCCCACTCTGTTCTCCACCAAAATTGATCCCGTGTTCCTGCATCATCTCTACGACATTTTTGTCACCTACTGCAGAACGGTGTAGTGTCAATCCCTCTTGATTAAGATACTCACCTAAGCCCTGATTACTCATGACCGTAGCGACCATACCTTCACCTTTGAGTTTACCTTGCTTTTTTAAATATACGGCAAGTACCCCCATAAGTTTGTCTCCATCTATAATCTCTCCTTTTTCATCTACCATAACAAGCCTGTCTGCATCACCATCAAGCGCCAAACCTAGGTCCGCACGCTTATCAAGTACTACTGCTCCAAGATTTTCAGGATGCATCGCACCACATCCTTCATTGATATTAAAACCGTTTGGTTTATTACCTATCACTATCACTTCAGCCCCAAGTTCTTCAAGTATGGTCGGTGCCACGATATAGCCTGCCCCATTTGCACAATCTACCACTATACGTTTACCCCACAGTGTTGATTTTTTAGGGAAAGAGTTCTTTAAATGCACAATATATCGTCCAACAACATCATCAATTCTCTTAGATTTACCTATCTGCTTATCTGTCACTTGTGCCGCTTCTATACGTGCATCATCATTATAGATAGCCTCAATTTCTATCTCTTTTTCTCGATTCAATTTATTACCAAACCAATCAAAAAACTTAATCCCGTTATCATAATAAGGATTATGGCTGGCACTGATCATTATCCCCGCATCACAACGCATATTTTCTGTTAAAAATGCTATCGCCGGTGTAGGCATAGGACCTATTTGAATCACATCAAATCCCACTGCTGTAAGTCCGGAGACAATGGCATTTTCTATCATATACCCACTTCGTCTTGTATCTTTACCCACAAGTATCTTGTTCGTTCTTGCAAATTGTTTAAAGTATATTCCTGTTGCCATTGCCAAACGCATAGCATTGACTGCAGATACTTTCTTACCTGCTTTCCCCCGTACGCCATCTGTTCCAAAAAGTGTCACGATCATTCCCCTGATATTTTTGCCTAATTTTAACGCAAATTAGTTAATATACTTATTATGATAAAGCATTTACTTTTTTTACTCTCTTTTCTTCTTCTCTCTTCTGCTGAAGATCTCTCTACTAAAAGTCCTATGCTTTGGGAGATAAGCGGAAGCTCTTTAGAAAAGCCCTCTTATCTTTTTGGTACCTTTCACAGTAAAGACCCAGAAATAGCCACACTCCATCCTTCTGTTATCCTTGCCTTGGATCATACTGATACACTCTATACTGAAATCACCATGACCCATAAAAGCAGTCAAGAAGTCTTTTCCTTTACAAGACTAGCAAAACCTTTCCCTCTGAAAGAACGATTACGGGCAAAAACACTCAAATCACTTTCAACCTATCTTCAGTCAAGTAGATCCGGACTCAGCCTAAAAAAACTTTCACACTTTAAAACATGGGGCATCGCACTGATGATAGGGAATGAAGAAGAAATGAACCACCCGAATGTCTTGTTTATGGACGAAAAACTGAGCAAATATGCCAAGGAGCAGCAGATACAACAGTCAGGACTTGAAACTGTCATCGAACAACTCTCCTATTTTGAGAACTTGGATCATAGTGAACAAGAACAACTTTTACTTGATACTTTAAATCAGAAAGAAACAACAGACTACAAAGAAGCATTGAAGGCTTGGTATCAAAAGGGTAGCGCTGAAGGCTTTTTTGCACTCCAAGAACGTTTTGCTTCTGATGACCTTCAACAGCAACAACTCGATAAAAAACTGATAGCGGGTCTTTTGCTTGATCGTAACAGACATTTTATAAAACGTATTGACCTCCTTTTTCAGAAAAACTTCACACACAGATACTTTTTTGCAGTAGGGGCAGGACACTTATCGGGAGAAGAAGGACTATTAAAACGTTTTGAACACCTTGGATACAGAGTAAAGAAGATAAATTAATATATCTTTAATCTTTTTTTAGCTATTATTCGCGAACTATTTTCACTCTATATTGAGTAGGAACAACATACCTAACAAAGGAAACAACCATGGCAAACAACAAATCAGCTAAAAAACGTGTTTTACAAACTGCTGTAAGAACTGAAAGAAACAGATACTACAGAACAAGAATCAAAAATATCGTTAAAGCAGTACACGAGGCAGTAGAAGCAGCAGATAAAACGGCAGCAACAACAGCATTCGTAACAGCAAACAAACAGATCCATTCACTAGTAAGCAAAGGTTTCATCAAAAAATCAACTGCAGCTAGAAAAGTAAGCCGTCTTCATAAAATGGTAAATCAAATAGAAGCTGCGTAAGTAGTTTTCTCTATAGCGGTTGGTCTTTACGACCAACCCTAGATAATCTCTTCCAATCCAACACAAAGAACGCCTATGTTCAAAGAAAAACTCCAACCTTTCATCGATAGACACAACGAACTTACAGTACTTTTAAGCTCTCCTGACATTGCCTCTGATATTTCTCGCATGACAGAACTTTCTAAAGAGCAATCCGGACTGAACGAACTTGTAGAAAAAGCAGAAACATACATAGAAACAGCTGATGCCATAGAAGAAAATAAAGAACTGCTTGGGGATGCTGAGCTCGGTGATCTTGCAAAAGAAGAACTCTTAGAACTGGAGCCTATGCTTCCTGAACTGGAGAGCGAGATCAAAATACTTATGCTTCCAACAGACAAGAATGATGACAAGAATATTTTACTTGAACTCAGAGCAGGTGCAGGCGGAGATGAAGCCGCACTGTTTGTCGCAGATGTCTTCCGTATGTATTCCCGTTATGCAGAGCAGGCAGGATGGAAAATAGAGATCATAAGCAGCAATGACGGTACAGCGGGGGGATACAAAGAACTCATCGCACAAATATCTGGAGAAAATGTCTATGCTGAACTCAAATACGAAGGTGGCATACACCGTGTACAACGTGTGCCAGAC
>Ga0209013_10005085_pt1 | contig 11393 bp, 6 predicted proteins | sample Cruoilmetagenom2_FD_187291 | JGI IMG/M metagenome (GOLD analysis project Ga0209013, IMG submission 187291) | Oil polluted marine microbial communities from Coal Oil Point, Santa Barbara, California, USA - Sample 2 (SPAdes) (version 2) | ecosystem: Environmental > Aquatic > Marine > Oil seeps ...
CGCCTGGATGTCAGCCTCTCTACGACCCTCCGCGATATAGCGGTCGGCTAGATCAATGACCCACAACCCGGCGTTGGGCGCCTCCAGTACTGCGAGATGCACCTGGGCCTTCTCCAGGTCACCATCTACGGCATAGGCTGCACCTACCAGGACAATGTACTCCTCCTTGTCCTCGACTGGCAAGCCGGCGATGGCGCACTCGGGTTTCAGGAGCACCCCGATCAACAGACCCAGCACCAACCCAACGACCAACCCCAGGATGGACAATGCCGCCACCTTCCAAGCCAGCGGGCTCTGCTTTGCTTGCTGCAACAGTGTATTGCTCCTTGACGCAAACTCAGCCGCTCTGAGCGATGCGGCTGGTAGAAAACATGGGGAGTTGCCTGGCGCGCCAGATCTCCCCGTTGGCACGTGCGGTTGAAACCTGGTATAATAGGGCGGCAATGGCAGACCGAGCACACATACGGTCCATTGCAGTACAGGTGCCGGAGGTGGGAATCGAACCCACAAGAGGTTGCCCTCACGCGAGTTTGAGTCGCGCGCGTCTGCCTGTTCCGCCACTCCGGCTGGTGCATAGTAGTATAGAAGAGAATTCCGGTTTAGTCAAGTTTTTGACCTGGATGACCCTTGCGAAGGTTTTTCTGAATCTGTGTGATCCAACGAGCTTAGCACGCTGCGAGCAAGTACCCCTGCTGTTGGGTGGGATCGTCTTTGTGAGGGTTTCATATCTTGGAGCTAGTCGATGGATGAGCAAGCGTTGATCGCGTCTGCGCGCAAGGGCGACGTCCGCGCTTTCAACCAACTGGTCATTCTCTATCAGAGCATGGTCTATAACCTCGCTTATCGCATCCTGAGCGACCCCGACGCTGCAGCCGATGCGACGCAGGATGCATTTCTCTCTGCCTTCAAAGCGATGCCGAAGTTCCGGGGTGGGTCGTTCAAGTCCTGGTTACTGCGCATCGTCACCAATGCCTGCTACGATCAACTGCGCAGAAAGCAACGCCGTCCCACCAGCTCCCTGGATGATTTGCCCGTCGAAGCGGACCACACGACGGTTCTACGCGACCCAGCCAAACTCCCGGATGAAGTGGTCGAGCGCCACGAGCTGAACAAAGTGATCCAGACCGGCATATCAACCCTGCCCGCCGACCAGCGCGTCATCCTGGTGCTTTCCGATATTCAGGGACTGAGCTACAAGGAGATAACTCAAGCGACGGGCATATCATTGGGTACCGTAAAATCCCGCCTCAGCCGGGGCCGGGCAAAACTCCGGGATTATTTGCAGGAACATGGGGAACTTTTGCCCAGCCGCTACCGTCTAAGAGGTGCCACGGAGATGCGAAGGGCGCATTCCGTGGGGGATCATATGCCATGAGTTGGTTACGAAAGAGGAGAAATACAACCGATCACCGGTATGTCGAAGAACGGCTATCGGCCTACCTGGACGACGAGCTGTCGCCACAGGAGCAGGGGGCCGTAAGCCAGCATCTGGCTGCCTGCCAGGCCTGCCAGTGGCAGTTTGACACCCTCCAGCAGACGGCACAGTGGACCAGGGAACTGCCCACGATTCCTGTACCCCGTGTTTTTACGATTTCGGCTCCCGCCCGGCCTGCGCCTGCTCCCAGGCAGCGCAGGGGTTGGGCGCCCCTGCTCCAGGGCGCTACAGCCTTGATTGCACTGCTTTTCGTCGTTGTCGTGGCCGGCGACATCATGCTGAGCGGTGTTCTGCCTACCGGCTCTGCACCAGCCTTGGCCCCGCAGTCCGAAGCGGTGATGGAGATGGCCGTGGCCGATGTTGCACCGACTCAAGAGGTTGGCAAGGTGGAGAAGGAAATCGTACTCGAGTCGGAAGCAGCGGTCAAGGAGGGCGCAGCTGAACCTGAGCGGGCCACCGCATCTCAAGTGGCCGCGCCAACCCAAGAAGCTGCTGGTGAGCCTGCGGAGGCCCCGCTTGCGATGGAGGCGGGCGTTGCTCCAGCCCTGCCGCCAGAGGCTGGTCGCATGAGCGCGATGGGCGGTGGCTCGCCAGATGTGCAAGAAAAGAGTGTCGAGCAGACTGCAGCACCCCTGGCATTGATGGATGAGGAGGCTGTGGAAGAGGCAGAACCAGCAGAAAAAATGGCTGAACCTACTCCAAGCCTGGTGCCAACCATACTTCCACCTGAGCAACCCTCGGCTGCAGCGTTCACGACCGCCGTACCCACTGTCGTTGCGGATGCCCGAGAGCGCCGCTCCGTGGTCGTAGATGATCGGGAAATCCGAACAATGGGTTTGTTGCGACAGCCCGTCGTCATCTGGCTGCGCCTGGCAGAGTGTGCCTTGGGCACGGTGTTCATCATTCTGGGGACGATCACGGTCGTCGTCGCGCTTCAACGGCGGCGGGGTAGGTAGTTTCATAGACCTCGGAGGTTTTCCGAAACCTCCGAGGTCTGTGTGTGCCAACCAACTGCTCAATCGATGGTCTTCCCACCCGGAAGGCGCGCCCGCAGGCGATCCAGCGGAAGCAAGCGCCCGAGAAGATCCATATCGGGCTGGCGGAACCCGCCGACGAGGAACAAGACGACCAGGTACACTGCCCCGCCCACCGGGATCAACAACAGCCAGGGTATCCCCCCGAGCAACCACATCACCGCGGCCATGACCGCAGAGGCCACTGTCGGTCTCCAGAACAGAGAAAACCAGGGCAGGCGGCCCAAATGCTTGCGGATGGCGTAATAGAAGGGGACGAGCAAGGCAAATTCGGACAGGATGGTCACCACAGCCGCCCCCTTGTAGCTGTAAACTGGGATGACAAGCAGATTGGCGACAATGTTAAAGCTCACGCCAATCAGGAAGGCCCTCGTCAGGAAGCGCTGCTGGTCTATGGCGATGAGCACGTATTGTGTCACGCTGTTGACAAAACTGAAGGGCAGGAACCAGATGAGAATCTGTAGCGCGATCATCGAATCGGGCATGTACTCAGCGCCGCCCAGCACCATGATGAGCCCACCCGCGATGAAGGGAGTGCCAAAGGCGATGGGCAGAGCGATCATGAGCAGCAATCGCAATGAGAGTGTATAGGCCCGCATCAACGAATCCCGGGCCGAGTCGGCGTAGCGACTCATAAGGGGAAAGATAGCTGCGGTAAAGTAGGCAGGGATGATATTCAGCCCATCGATATACTTGTACGCAGCGCTATAGTAGCCCACCACTGCGTCGCCCTGCATCGGCTTGAGTAGTAGCACGTCGATGCGGAAAAAGACGGTTGCCAGCAGCAGGTTGATCATCAGCGGGAACGAGGTGTGCATCATCCACTTGCCCTGCTGGGGATCCCATTCTGGATGGGGTCTGAAACAATGGCGGACCAGCAAAATGCCCAGGATGAGGGCGCTCACCAGGTTGGCCACCACCGACACCGCCGCCAGTCCCACAAAGCCCAGGCCCATCAGGAGAACCAATGCCCCCAAGCTGACTCGGGTGAGGGTCGTTAGCGTCGAGATGGCAGCCGGATACTCCATCTTCTCATAGGCATAGAACACAGCGCTGAACGCGTCTGCAAGGTTGCTAAAGACCATGCCCACCGCGAAAAAGGCGATGGCGGCCACGATATCGGGCGTCATCTGCCCGGCCAGGGCGTACACCAGTATGACGATGGCCATCAGGGGCGCAGAGGTCAGCCACAGCAACCCTCGCAAGATCGTGACAGAACTCAAGTACTTGTTTCCCTGCCCCTGATCCTTGGACACCTCACGGGTGAGCAGGGTGCCCAGCCCAAAGCGTACCATGATATCAAAATAGCCGATAAAGGCCACTGCGAAGTAGTAGCGTCCGGCCATCTCTGGGGCCAGGATGCGCAGCATGAGCATGGCAAAGGCAAAATCGATGATCTTGTTGAGTAGCTGCAAGCTCATGGGCAGCAGGCTATTCTTGGCCACCCGCTTGACCGTGGGATCGTCATCGCTTTCACGATAGAAGCGTCCCCACAACCAGTATAAGGCAGCCAGAAACATCACCACGAGAGCCAAGAAGCTGCCGTACAGCCCAAGCTTGAAGCTCATGGGAGTGTACTTGAACCGGACCCGGTGTGCCCCTTCCTCCAAAAAGACCGCCCGGAAGTTGCCGTTTGCCCGAACAATGGTCAGTTCACGCTCGCCTGTAGGCTCGGATTTGGGATCGAGGACCTGGCCATCGGGATCCGATCGATACGCTTTCCAGCCCGGGGAATAGCTATCGGCCAGGACCAACCATCCCGGACCAGGCATCTCTACGTCCACAAAGACGACATTGGGCGCATAGGCTGCAATATATGCAGGCTGCAGAGGCCATGGGGGATCGGAACCTGGAACCTGGGTGTTGGCACTTGTACCCTCGTCAAGAAGTACAACCTCTCGTGGATCAAAGCTGGACAAACGCGCGGGTAAATCAGCCTGGCTGACTACCTCGGCGTGGGACAGCGCAAAGGCGCGGGGAAGGGCATCGGTGTTCTCATAGATGCGCACCTCGTCGTCGTAGACCAACTCGTAGTCAGGGTTGGGAATCTTGCCCTCGGTTACAACGTAGCGCACATTCAGCAGGTCCAGCAAAGACGAGCTGAGGTTCTCCACGCCGTAGATGGGTGCGATCCGGTTGAAGAGCAACTCCCCCTGGTTCTCAATGGCACGCATATACTCCACGTATTGGCGGGGAATGATCGAATCGTAGCCCCGGACATCCTGGAGGCCATGAAGCCAGGGAATATTAGCGTTCAGCGTTTTGGTGCCGCCCTCAACCTGGTAGGTGGTCAGCCGCCAGGGGTCAACTCCTTCAGCGCGTTCTTTCAGGAATTCGACGGAGCGTGGCGTAAAGCTAAGCCAAGCCGGGTCAGCAGCCGGATTGAAACCCGCCCCAAAGAGGAGCAGATCCACAGCCAGGACCAACACGGCCAGCAATTGCCACACCGGAATCTGCAGCTCTACGGGTTTGCGAAATCGCAGACGGGCGGGATGGCGGCTTATCAGCAAGACCAGCCCGCTAGCGGTGAGCATCAGGCCCAGGATCAGAAAGTTGCGCCACTGATAGGAGAGCAACATCTGGCCACTGCTGAAGGCCTCTCGCGCCTTCTCTACGACGGCCAGGAACCGGTCCGCCAGGGGGATGAACGGCTCCGGCGCAAAGAACATGATGGCCAGTACAGCCAGAATGGCCACTCCCACGAGCAGGACTCCCCAAGCCAACACATTTTGGATTCTGGCGGCCCCTGGTTTCCTGCTCCTCCATTCGCCAACGGTCGATCCCAGAACCTTGGCGCCGAAGCCTGCCAGCACCGCCACACTCAGGGTATAGGGGAAGACCCAGCGAAAAGGCGAGTGGAGTTGTTTGATCCCTGGCAAACCATAGTACAGGATGGCATACAGAGGAGTACCGAATACGAACAGCAACGACACGCCCGCCAGTGCAGCAAAGATCCAGATATGACGCCGGTTCTCTGAAGAGCGAAGGGACCCAAACACAGCCACCGCGGCCAGCAGAAGCGGTAGGATACCGGTGTAGCTGCCGGCCTCGACATAGTTCTTGATCCCCCAAAAGATGCGGTCCGCCGCCACCCACTGCCTGCTGACCAGATCCCAATAACCATGCTGGGCTGGGTTGCCAAAAAAGTCCGGCACCAGAAAGGTGATAATCTGCCGGCTGGGGTAGGCCCAACCGAGGACATCCGCGTAGGTCACCGAGCCCTCGCGGAAGCTGCTGGTAACCAGGTCAATTAGCGGGATCAGTTGCACCGAACCGAGACCAATCCCCAGGCCAACCATCAGCGCCAGCCACCCTCCCAGGCGCAGGGCCGGTTTCCAATCCCCCACGCGCCGCCAGAGCAGAACGAGCCTGCCCAGCGCATAGTAAGCCATGACCATCAGCGTGTAGACCAGGATCTCGGGGTGGCCGGCCAAGACGTGTGTGCCCAACGCTGCGCTACCGAGCAGCACATAGATGATAGGCACAAAGGGGCCTGTCCCTTTCTCCTCTTGCTTGCGGACCATGATCTCGATGATCGCCAGCAACAGAGGTAGCCAGGCGGCAGCGGCGATGACCATGGTGAACACTATGCTGACCAGGAAGAAGGCACTCAGTTGGTAGGTGATGCCAGCAATGAGGGCCGGGAAACGCCCCATGCGCAGCGTCCGGCCAAAAAGGTACATGAAAGCCCCGGCCAGCCATAGCTGAAGCACGGTGAACAGGCCATAAGCTCGAACCAGGGGCACTGTGTAAAACAGCGCACTAAAGGGGTAGAGAGCTGAATGCTGGCCGGCGGCCAGAAAGGGCACACCGCCAAACAGGTGGGGGTTCCACAACGGTACCTCGCGGTCCTGGATCGACTGTACGATGAACCGCTTCCAGACCAGGTTCTCAAGTACCAGGTCACTGAGGAGTTCGTTATGCGGCGGGAGGCCTACCCCTTGCTGGCCAGCAAAGGTCCGGTACGGCTCCCACTGATAGAGGTTGCCGGCCGGGATGAGGGTCTTCTGGCCTACTGCCACCGGCCAGAAGAGGATCAGTGGCAGGATCAGCAGGACGAGCAGGGCTCCCAAATCCAGAAGCCATTTCCTGGATCGTTGCATAATGACCAAGCACCAACTAACAATGACCCATGCGCGATGACCAAGCAAGGCGGCTACTGGTCATTGGTCACTGGTCATTCGCTAGGCCCGCTCCGTACCACGGTGCCGTCTGCGGATCACGAGCGGCTGTAAAGCCGCCTCGATCTTGACCGGCATGGTCATCTTGGACTGGCCAATGCGCCGATCTTCGAAGTGAATGGGGATCTCCAGGAAGCAGTAGCCCAATTTTTCTGTAAGGTAGGCCATTTCTACCTGAAAGACGTAGCCGTTAGAGCGCACGCGATCCAGGCCAATGCCCTCCAACGTCGCTCGACGCCAACATTTGAAGCCAGCCGTGGCATCCTTGACTTTCACTCCCAGGATTAGGTGGGTATAAATGCTGTTGGCCCACCAACTTAGGAGATACCGTCCCACGCCCCACTGTTCGTCCAGGCTGCCGCCGGACACATAGCGCGACCCGATCACCACGTCGTAATCCTCGATCGCCTCCAGGAACTGGGGAATGTAGGACGGTGAGTGAGAAAAGTCGGCATCCATCTGGATGACATAATCAGCGCTGTGGTCCAGGGCATAGCCAAAACCGGCAATGTAGGCCGTACCCAGGCCCCTCTCACCTGTTCGGTGTAGGACGTGCACCCGATCCGGGTGTTGCTGGACCAGATCATCGGCGATCTGCCCAGTACCGTCTGGCGAATCATCGTCCACAACCAAAATCTCCAGGCCTGGCACGCCCAATGCCAGCAGCTCTCCAACCATAGTCGAGAGATTCTCAGCCTCGTTATAGGTGGGGACAACCACCATCACTTTTGATTGGCTCATGTTGACCTATCCGCTGAACTTGTACCCCGAACCTGCAGTCCTGGCTTGCACTCGGGGCGATGCCGCCAGATGGACGCGTTACACTGGACGAGGCAGATTATACTATGAGCGGGTGGAAAGGTCAACCACATGCTCACAGCCTGCCGAGGTTCATCGTCCTGAACTCGTCCCAAGCGTAGCGCAAGGGGGTCCACCAGTGCTCGCGGCCAATACAGCGGAAATAGGGGGGCTGCAGGGCGAGGATGTGGTCGCCGATCTGGTAACGGGGTAGGACCGGAGTGGATACAATCAGACTCCCCCATTCGCCAGGGCGCATTTCATGCAGCATCTTGATGCCGGACCGGGTCTTGACCTCAAAGAAGAATAGATCGTAATTGGGGACCCAGGCCCGGTTCTCGTCGCGCTGCTGCCCGAACATGCCCTCGGTGGCGCCATAGATCTCGCGGATGACTACCTTGCCATAGAGGGCCGTGAGCGTTTCCCGGTAAGTGGTATTGATCCCGGGCACGCTGCCCAGGGTCACGATCTGCGTCTGCCACAGGTCCTTGGGATATAGCCCGTGGGCGCGGCGCAGGTAGCGACCAAAGAGCACGGCCGTGGTGGCGACGCCCCCCACCAGTGTTACGTTCTCATCCTTGGCCTTCCGGTAAGCCAGCTCAAAGCGGGCATCCCAGTCGCGCTGGGCCTTGCCCCCACCCAGCGCATCGATCTCGTCCTGGCTCGGCACCGAGCGGATGGGCGTCCGGGCCGAGACGAACCGGGTATAGATGCCCGAGCTGTAGCCGTACTCCAGATCACGGTCTCCCACGCGCACCGTACCTACAACGGAGGGGAAATTCAGGTTGAGGTTCACTCCCTGGAACAGATCGTAGCGGCCGGTGGCAGCAACATAGTTCATCATCGCCCGCCCGGCGCTGACCCGCATGCGCAGATCGGTGGGCGTCATGGGGATGAACTTGGACTCGCCCCCGGTGGTCCCCCGGGTAATGGCCCAACCCACCGGCTCCTCGGCCAGCAGCAGGTGCACCTCGCCGGCCATAACGCGCTGGATAAGCGGCTTATAGTCCTCGTAGGTCGCAACGGGGAAGGCGTGGCGATAGTCGTTGATGGTCTGGATCTGGGTGGCGCCGTGCTGTGAGCCATAGCCGGTCTGAGCGTAGCTTTGCAGCAGGTGATGGAGCACCCCCTGCTGTGCCTGTTCTGGTTCCTCCACAGCATCGTGCCAGGGCTGCAACTGGGCCTGAAGCATCTCCGCTGGTGACTGAGGATTCTTGTCAGTCATTGACTTACTTCCTCCCTACAAAGCTCGATGGGCGGTATCGACTATGGCTTGGCCGAAAAAAGAGCCGGCTTACAGGCTCGCGATGGCCAGGGTCCGCACACGCCCCACTTCGGGCAGGATTCGCCGCCAGGCAAGCGTCGCCAGCGGGGCAGCCAACAACTCGCCGTTGGATAGCACCGCCCACAGATCTTGGTTCTCTTGCTGAAAACGTTCAACCATGTGGCGCGGCCAGGGCACCTCTAGCCCCTCCGAGTCTGGTCCCCAGGTCTTGCCGCCATCGTAGCTCTTCTCAACCCGGCCGTCGCGGTCCACAGAGTCGGCAGGGCCAAGGATCAGGTTCCCGGCGTCCTGCGGATTGGCCCAAACGGCCCGGCAGTAGCAGCGATACGATTGCTCCCACGTCTCGCCGCCATCCTCTGACGAGTAGAAACCTCCACCGGTCGGGGCGAAGATCAGATCTGGCGACGAGGGGTGCACGGCCACAGAATGCACGTCGGGATGGATATGACCCTCGGGCAGGGCGCGGGGATCACCGCTGCTGCCCCCGGCCAGGCGCCAGGTCTCGCCGCCGTCATCGGACCGCAGCAGTCCCCCCACTTCTACGGCAGCGTAGACACGGTCGCCGCCGGCGGCAAAGGCAAAGCCTCGCACACAGCCAGCCTCGGGCGAGTAGGGCAGGTACCAGCCATGCTCATCGCGGAGTTGAGCCACCTCGGGGCGCTCAGCCCATGTCTGTCCGCCATCGCGCGAAAGATAGAGGGCTGCCGGCTCGGTGCCGGCCAGGACTCTACCCGACTCGTCGGGATGGTGAGCCAGCCAGCGGACATGGTGCTCGGTCAGGCCCTCGCTGGCCGGCTGCCAAGTCTGACCCAGGTCGATGGAGCGATAGATGCCTTGCCGTGTACCAGCCAGGACCGTACCTTTCTGGACGCTCAGGCTATTGACCCGGTGGGTTTCCAGGCTCCGGCTCTGTACCTGCCAAACACCGCTCTCACGCCTAGCGACGACAACGCCTTGGTTCGTGCCAGCAACGAGCAATTCACTCACGGTTCACGCTCCCTTCTGCTTTCAGCAGACATGGGCTCACAACCTGGTGTTCAACCATCAAAGCCCCTGGTCATTATATCTTCTTTTACCCGGGAAGACAAACAGCCATTCTGTAGCCGAGCCCGATGCAGACCGGAAACTATAGGAGATTTCGTTCCCATGGAGAACTGTGGTATCATATGGCGCGTCTGCTGCACGCTTGGATCTAGGAGGAACAAACACGATGAAGTGGAAGCCGCTTGTGGTGATGGCGCTCGGTCTGTTGCTCGCCCTTGTGCTGGCCGGTTGTGGAGCAACCTCAGAGCCCTGTCCCGAGTGTTCGGATTGCCCAGAGTGTCCACAGGCCGAGTGCCCGGACTGTCCGGCCGCAGAGCCCTGTCCAGCCTGCCCCGAGTGTCCGCAGGCAGAGTGCCCTGCGGACTTGGAGTCGGACACCCAGACAGACTATGAAGAGGAGTGGGCAGGGTCCGCACACGCCGATGCGGAGGCTGAAGCCTTCCGCCACTGGGACGAGGATGATCCGCCTGTCATCCCGGCCAACTGCGCCAAGTGCCATAGCGAGACCGGCTATCTGGAATTCCTCGGCATGGATGGCAGCGAGGTACGCGCTGTAAGCAACGACCATCCCGTAGGGACCGTGGTCAACTGTAACACCTGCCACAACAAGTCCACAGAAACCTGGGACACCGTGGTCTTTCCCTCGGGGGAGGAGATCACCGGACTGGGGCCAGAGGCCCGCTGCATGGAGTGCCACCAGGGGCGGACGTCCAAGCTTTCGGTGGACAATGCCATCGCCGAGGCTGGCCTGGAGGACATGGATACGGTGAGTGAGGATCTGGGCTTCACCAACATCCACTACAAAGCCGCAGCCGCGTCCCTGTACGGCAAACTGGCGCAGGGCGGTTACGAGTACGAGGGCAATGCCTACGATGCCAAGCATGACCACGTGGCAGGCCTGGATACCTGTATCGGTTGCCATGACACCCACACCTTGAAGCTGAAGACCGATACCTGCAGCCAGTGCCATGCTGGCAGTGACCCCAAGGACTTTCGTATGGCTGGGTCTTTGATGGACTATGACGGTGATGGCGACATCGAGGAGGGCATCTACTACGAGGTCGAGGGTCTGCAGGAGATGCTCTACGAGGCCATCCAGGCCTATGCCAACGAGATATCCTACACGCCCATCGTCTATGAGCCCCACGTCTACCCCTACTTTTTTGTCGACAGCAATGCCAACGGCAAGGTGGACGAAGGGGAGGCCGCCTTCCCCAACGCCTACAATGCCTGGACGGGCCGCCTGGCCAAGGCTGCCTACAACTACCAGACCTCGCTCAAGGATCCCGGCGGATACGCCCACGGCGGCAAGTACATCATCCAGCTCCTCTATGATTCGGTAGAGGATCTTAACGAGGCCCTCCCGAATCCAGTCGATTTGTCGGCTGCGCAGCGCATCGACCATGGCCACTTTGCCGGTTCGGAGGAAGCCTTCCGCCACTGGGATGAGGAGGGCATCGTGCCCGGCCACTGCGCTCGGTGTCACACTAAGGATGGCTTGCCCCTGTACCTGACCGAGGGGGTAAGCATCTCCGAGCAGCCCTCAAACGGGCTGAACTGCGCCACCTGCCACGATGATCTGACCACCTTCTCCGTCTATCCCGTAGAGTGGGTCA
>Ga0209013_10005086_pt1 | contig 11391 bp, 10 predicted proteins | sample Cruoilmetagenom2_FD_187291 | JGI IMG/M metagenome (GOLD analysis project Ga0209013, IMG submission 187291) | Oil polluted marine microbial communities from Coal Oil Point, Santa Barbara, California, USA - Sample 2 (SPAdes) (version 2) | ecosystem: Environmental > Aquatic > Marine > Oil seeps ...
AAAAAAAATAAAAAAAATAGCCCAACTCCGAAGTTTCGTGGTTGGGCTATTTTTTATTTTATTTTACCCAAAACTTCTTCTTATTTTTCAAATCCTCTTCCTCTTTTTTATCCCTAATAATTTTCTCGCTTTGTTTAATTTCTTTTTCTGATAATTTGTTTAATTCTTGAATTCTTTTCTCTAAATATTTTTTCGTGTTATTTTTGAGATCTTCAATAACTTCCGATAAAAGAACTTTCAAAATTGCGCCGATTTTTAAACTTTGTTTGATATTTAAAATTTTCATTATTTCCCGTCCGTTTATTTTTAACATTTTAGGAGAAATCGGATCTTTACTTACTTTCTCAACTAAATATTCAAAATGACGAAGTTTATACGGCTTTGCTTTTGGCACTCCGCTTCCGAGACGATCGGCAATTCTCAAATCCATCAAATCTTTTAAATTCTCTTTGCCAACTCTCTTTATAATCCGTCTTATCCCTGCTTCTGAAACTTCATCAACGCCGTAATAAAACATATGGTTTTTTACTAAAAGCGAAACTTTATCAACAATTTTTCCTGGAAATCTCAATCGCCTTAAAATTCTTTTTGTAAATCTTGCTCCAATAAAATCGTGATTATAAAAAGTGCTATTAAAGCCAGTTCCCTCTTTTGTTTGCGGTTTAGCGATGTCGTGCATCAACGACGCCAATCTCGTTTCAAGTTTTTTACTAGGACAATATTTTAAAGCCAAAATGCAGTGTTCGTAAATTGTATAAATATGATGACGATTTTGACTTACTCCAACTCCCAATTCAAGCTCGGGAATTATATATTTCAATAATCCTGATTTTCTGAGAAGCTCAATCCCTTCGGATGGCTTATTTGAGAGAATAATTTTTTCAAGCTCGTCTCTAATTCTTTCTTGTGAAACAAATTTTAATAAATTACTATTTTTTGTAATCGCTTCAAAGGTATTTTCCTCTATTTCAAAATCCAACTGTACTGTAAATCGCACTGCGTGCAACATCCGCAAAGCATCCTCATTAAATCTTTTATTAGCATCTCCTACCGCTCTAATGATTTTATTATTTAGATCCTTTTGTCCGCCAAATAAATCAATTACTTTACAACTTTCAACTTTCAACTTTCTATTTTCTACTTCAATTGCCATTGCGTTTACTGTAAAATCTCTTCTCTTCAAATCTTCTTCTAAATTTGGCGTAAATTTTATTTCATCAGGATGCCGTTTATCGCTATAATCAGCGTCAATTCTATAGGTCGTAATTTCTATATTTTTTAGATTATCATCTTTCGTATTCTTATTAATAACAGTCACTGTGCCGAATTTGTTATTATAAAAGCTATGTGGAAATATTTTTTGAACTTCTTCCGCTGTAGCATTTGTTGTAATATCCCAATCTTTTGGTTTTTCTCTCAACAAAAAATCACGCACACATCCACCAACAATATACGCTTCAAAATTGCGTTCTTTTAATTTCTCAATAACAAATCTTATTTCTTTTGGGATATTCACAAATGATTTTAAAAAATTAATTATTCTCCCTAGTTCTTTGTCTCCAATACACAAAAACCAATTCATTATTTTCTACCGTTGTAGGGGCAGACCTATGTGTCTGCCCAAATTATAGATTAAATTTTGTTTTATTGTATCTTTAGGATAGACACACAGGTCTATCCCTACTACACTACACAATTTATCACATAATTATAATAAAATCAACTTGACAGCGGAGATAATTTATTGTATAATATTTATATGTTATTTACTATAATCTATTTCTACTACTGCGACTATTAACCAACATTAATCCCAAAACAAACCAAAATATCAATTTTCCTTGTTGAAGCGTCCAAAAATAGTGATCGAATAATCCAATAAACAAAAGAGCTACAAAAATCGCTATTAGATAATAATTCAATTCTTTAGATGATTTTTTATTTAATTCATTTAAAATTGTTTCACGTGAAACAATTGAGGAACTATTAGAATCGTTATTTAAAAAAGAATGTTTATTTGATGTTTTTTTTATAATTTTAAAACTAAGAACCATTATTTTAGCTATAAACAAAACAAATATTGCAAATCCAACAATCCCGATTTCAGAAATAATCAACAAATAAATATTATGTGTTGGTTGATATTGCCATGGTTTAAGTTTTTGATGGATGTTATTTTTAATTAAATAACTATCAATTTGAAATATAGAAGTCCCAAGACCAGATCCGAAGATAAAATTCTCAGAAATTGTTTCACGTGAAACAATATTGTAAAATATTCTGTCATCAAGAGCATAATTAGAAGGTAGATAATCCGAAGATAAATTATTATTTACTAAAATTTCCTTGTTTATTCTGTTATTTATATAAGGAAAGTAATTAATTATTAAAATTATTGTTAGCAGAAATACAATAAATAACTCTTTCTGTTTAGTTATATTGTTTTTAATGCTATTTAAAACAAGTAAAAGGCTTATCCTTAAAGTAGTATGTCTGTTTATTATTTTTGACTGATCTGAATAAATTGTTTCACGTGAAACAATTTTGTTTTTATTTAATTTGTTACTTAATTTATGTTTTAATTTATTTAAAATTCCATCATCTCTCGTCATCCCTGCGGAGACAGGAATCAAATAAGTCTTAATAAATAGTGTTTTTTGAATAGTTTTAATAAAGTTATAATAAACTGTTTTAATTGTTTCACGTGAAACAATTTTAAAGTGATAAATATAAAATATTCCTATCAAAAATAAAGAAATTAAAAATCCTACCCATGCGGTTCTGGAAAATGTGAATAAAAGAGCTGTAATTTGCGTAAATATAAATAATATCCAAAATAGAGATAATAATAAAGAAACAGCTTGACTTTTATTGTAATTTATGTTATTATATTTAAGATTTAGTCTTGACAATATATAGCTTTTATGTTTTAATATCAAATAAACGCTAACTAAAATTGAGACAATCAAAAAACCTCCTAGAACATTAGGATGAGGAAATGTTCCGTATGACCTGATTAATTTCTCGTTATCCACAGTTATTTTCGCTATGCCTATAAACTGTGGATAAACTGTGGATTCTCCTGTTAGCCTGTGTAAAAGTGGATTTTTAAACAAAGGACACTGATATATAAATTGATAAATCGCGATTAATCCTTGAAAAAAACCAGCAAGAGAAATTACAAAAAGAGCTGTAACTAGCCTTTTTTTGTTTCTTAAATTAAAATAGAGATAAATAAATAATAATTCAAGCTCAATAAATTTCAGAATATAAAAAACGCTTATTTCTGTGTATGCATTGTTAATGACTGTATTTAGAATTAGCCAAAATATAAATATGAATAATAATAGCGAGGTAGAATTTAATTTAAATGTATCTTTTAAGTTTCTAATCTTAAAATATTTATCTAGACCTCTATTAAAAACGAGCCAAAAAACTAGAGTTAGAATTAGCAAAATATCAGAAATATAAATAAAGAAAGTTGTGTATTCTGTAAAATTTCCACTATAAAATGAATATTGTGTTAGAAAAACTTTTCTTGCTTGAAGGGGAATTGAAAGCAAAAACAAATAAAAGAAGTAAATATGCGCATTATTCCAATTAAATTTTTTCATTAGATTTATTTTAATAGAAGACGCAGGAATAGAACTAAGCTACTTTCTTTAATTCTATCAAATGAGACAATTAAACGCAATAAAAAATTTCTATTGTTTTGTCTTTTGAAATATGCTATTATCTTAATTGTTAGTTTTTCGGACTTTATAACTTTCAACTTTATTAACTTTTAACTACACGCCTATGCCATGTACATTCAAAAAATTAGAAATTCCAGAAGTTGTTTTAATTGAACCAAAAGTTTTTGGGGATGAAAGAGGGTTTTTTATGGAAAATTATAAATACTCAGAATTTGCTGGTTTCGGAATCAAAGACAAATTCGTTCAGGACAATCATTCTAAGTCCGCAAAAAATGTTTTACGCGGATTACATTTTCAAACGCTTCCCAAAACGCAAGCAAAATTAGTTAGATGTATTAAAGGAGAAATTTTTGATGTTGCGGTTGATATCAGAAAAGGCTCTCCTACTTATGGAAAATGGGTTGGAGAAATTCTGTCTGAGGAAAATAAAAAAGAGCTGTTTATTCCCGCTGGTTTCGCTCATGGATTTTGCGCGTTGACTGAAGGAGCGGAAATAATTTACAAAAGCTCTGATGAATATTCTCCCGAAAATGAAAGAGCGATTGCTTGGGATGATCCGACAATAAATATTTCTTGGTCAATTGATAATCCGATTGTGTCTGAAAAAGATGGGGAGAATAAATTGTTAGAGGAAGTTGAGAATAATTTTGTTTATGGAGAAATATAAAAAAAGAGGATATGCGGAAATAATTTCAGCAGTTTCTATTTGGGGAATAAATTCTGGAATTATCGTAAAGAAAATAACTACGCCAGCTTTTTATTTATATCCAGTCGCATCGCTCTTTGGATTAATAATGGTTACTTTGGCGCTTTTTAAAAACAGGACTTTATCTCAAATTAAAAGCGTTGATAGAAAACTGACTCTTGTTATTGTTGAAGTTTTGATATTTTTAAATAATGGTTCATTCTGACAGTTCCCTTTATTCTTAAGGAAAAAAAAGTGGAATATTAAAAAAATAGCGGTTTCGTTTCTAGGACTTGCTGGAATGGTTTTAATTCTATCTCCACAAATTAGCGCGATAAATATTGGAATAATCGCTGGATTAGCATCAGCGATTTTTTACGCAACACATACAATTATTGAGAAAAGGCTCACGCTTAGTGTTGATCCATTAGTTGAAGTTTTTTATAAAAATTCATTCGCAGCTGCGCTTAGTCTGATTGCTATCTATCTGATGTATTCTCAAAATTTTTTAATATTTTCCGAAATATCAAAAATCGCTTTCTTGGGAATTACCGCTTTGGGATTTGGATTTATTTTCTTTTTCAAAGGACTTGGAAAAGTATCTTCCCAGAACGCAATGACACTGACATATTTAGAAGCTTTGATTGCAATTGTTTTAGGATCAATTGTTTTTGGAGAAGCAATTGAAACAAACACAATCCTCGGCGGGCTACTAATAATTGGAGCTGGAATTGCGGTTATAAAAATAAATGATTGAAAAATTTATTTAATAGATGCATTTTTTGACAAAATTTAAAAGAGATGCTATTTTTTATTTATAAATAAGGAGGCAAACAAATGAAACAAAAATATAAATTCGGTATCTTTGATGTTGACGGAACTTTGATTGATTCGATGTCAGCTTATAAAAAAGCATTTTCTGGAATTCTAAATAGAAAATTTGGAATTTCTAAAGAAGAAGCAGATAAATATTATTTGAATTCTGCTGGCACTCCACTTGATGTTCAGTTTATATATATGTTGCAGAAGAACAATAAATACTTTGAAACTAAAGAAGTTCAGAGTATGATGAAAGAATTCTTTGACATTGTAGATCAAGTGGATTATCAATTTTATGACGGAGCTATAAATCTTGTCAAAGAATTGGTTCGGAAGAAATTTACGCTTTTTGTTACAACAGGAAGCCAAACTTCTGCTACTAAGAATAAATTGGGAAAAGCAGATATTATTAATTGCTTTGAATTAATTTTAGGTTCCAGTGAAATTCCGAAAGGTCCAGAACATATTGAAGAGTTCGCAAAATCTGTAAATTTGTCGGCAGAAGAATTTTCCAGTCAAGCATTCTATTGCGGAGACGGCGCAAGAGATATGGAAATCGCCAAGATGTTCGGAATCTACGCCATCGGCGTTGCGCAGACATTAAGCAAAGAAAAACTTTCTGAAGCTGGCGCAGATGTTGTAGTTGATAAAATTGGAAATGTTTTGGAGTTGGATGTTTTGGAATAAATTGGTGACGGGCACCCTGAATTCATTAGCCAAGTTGCGCAATATCACAACTAAATAAAAAATTAGATACTTTGATTCTGTTCTTTCAAATCTTATCTTGCCATTCTTAAACGATAGTTCCAAAGCCCGCAAGATATTAACATTGCCTTATCATCTATTCCAGCGAGGTGATTTCTAAAAACATCAGAGATTATTCTGAATCTTTTTGGTCCATTGATGACGTGTTCAGATAAAACTCTAATTCCAGAAATAGTTTTGTTTTCCGCGGAATTCTTCTGGATTGTTAATTTGTCTTTCTGACAAAACTATTTCATAGCCAAGAACTTTCTCTATTATTGGTAAAAGAGCGTTAAGCCACCTAAACGATTGGGAACGATTGATGCTGAAATAGAATCCCGCTAAATCAAAGGTTGGATAGCATTTGATGTAAAAGAGAATGAAGAATAACTTCTTTTCTGGATTGTCCAAAGTAGGTTTTGGTCCCGCTCTTTCTTTTCTCTTTCTTTATTGCTATTTTAACGGATTGTCCTGATTTGATTATAGTATAATGGTGTATTGCGCAACAAGTCTAATAACCCGTTGTTCTTTAAAAATACATTTCCATTAAGGCCATTTGCGTGAATCTTTTTGATTTGCGCGGGTGGCCTTAATGGAGGCAAAAAGCGCTTAGGCGCTTTTTAGAAAAGAATAAAGGAGTTTTTAAGAATGAGTAGTAAAATAAGCGAGACAGATCAGGGAAAAGCAGATATGCAAAAAATTTTGGAAAAAGTTGCAAGGATTAAAGAAGAAGCCGCAAGAATTGCAGCAAAAGAAGCCGCAAGAATTGCAGCGGAAGAAAAAGAAAAAGCAAAGACAACGATCCCACAAAAAAAACACGAAGTGGTGAAAAGAAGAATACTGTCGAAGGAAGACGATGAATACTGGAGCGGCGATAGCGGCGATAGCGGCGATGTATATCCGCTTTGGAAAATTGTCGAGGGACCACCAACGAGAACAACCACGAACGAAAACCCTCATAACAAAAACTATACTGTGATAACAAGATATCTCTTCAATTACAGAGGAACAAGGGAATTTAAAACTATGTTTTTGATTCCCAAAGATGCTGAAGTTGTTTTGATGCCAGAGAACAAGGATGTTTCAGCATATTACAGTGTACGAGTTGGAGACGCATTTGTTTACATCTCCACAAAATTCGGCGAAGTGAAGCCGGGGATGCTCATAGAGGGATGGGCGGAACTAAGCGTGAAAAAAGTGAAAAAACCAAATATCGGTCCGCGTAGTGGACTTTATCCCTATGTGAATATTCGGAGACTGTTAGAGGATAGTCAAAGACCAGAATTTATTCTGGAATTTGATTCCGAAAAACGGTTCGTAGAAAATGGGAGTTTCGCTTTTACGCCGGCATCGGGGAGAAGCAGAACGGTCCTGCATATGAGCAGGACCAACGAAAAATAAAAGCAACAAAAAAGTAACATCATATGCCAGTTGTCAGTGGTTTGAAAAGAATTAGAAAAATCTATTCAAACTGCTGGCATTATTTTTTATTAAGCTTTATAATAATTTTAGATACTTTTATATTTTTAGATATGCAAATTGAAGACGCAAAACAAATCAATAATATCATATTGCCAAACAAACCGCATCTTGATCCTATTGCGGCATATTATTTGCTCGTTAGATTTGGCTCAGAAAAATTTCCGGGAATTAAAAACGCGGAAATTTCTTTTTGGAAATTAAGCCGTGATCCGACGGAAGAAGAAATCAACAAATGGGAAAAAGAAGGTTCTGTTTTAATTGATCTTGGCAGGGGAATATTTGATCATCACAAAAAAGGGTATTTTTCCTCATTCCTTGTCGCGGAATATTTAGGAATTGAAAATAAACCGGAACTGAAGGCTATTTTAAAATATCTTGAAGAAGACGATAACCTTGGACTTCATAATAAATTTGGAGATTTGGCGCATATTGTCAAAATGATATATAAGCAAAATGTTAATGCGCAAAAAATATTTGACTTTGTTTTTTCCGCTTTAGACGCAATGATTTATTTTGATGATGAATCAAAAAAAGAATTTGAAGCAAAGAGTAAAATATATAAAGTCAAAAGAGGAAAAAATAAAATCAAAATCGCGGTTATAGAATCGGATAATCAAAATATCTCAAGATACGCTTTGCAAAATGAAAAAATGGGAGTTGTTGTCCAAAAAAGATCTTCCGGGCATATTATGATTTTTACAAATAATATTTACAACATAGATCTCCGGGATATAATCGGAGCCATTAGAAAAAGAGAGCTTGAATTTATTGGAAAAACAGATTTTGAAATAAAGAATTTAAAAAAAGAGGGCAAGCACCAGGAAGTTCAGCATTGGTATTATCACAAAGCGTTAAACGCGATTTTAAACGGCTCTGACGCTTTGGCAAGCACCCCGGCGACCAATATCTCTTTAGATGAGATAATGAAAATTGTTTTGTTTAGCGTTAGTTTTGAATTTCCAGATTTTTGCAAAGAATGCATTTTTAACAAATGCCCTCATTTTAGATACAGCTTCTATAAGTGTTACGCCAAAAGAAATAGTAAAGTTAGCCTTGTGAATAAAGAGTAGGATTAACTTATAAGCGTTCGGCTTCAGAGTAGAATCTAAGAAATCTATACAGAGGCTTAAAATCCTCTATTTTTTATTTTAAAAACCCTACCGCGAATAATCATTTTCTGTTAGAATGAAGATAATGGATAACAAAAATCAAGCTTTAAAATTCGCAATCAAACTTTTAGGCGTCAGAAAAAGATCTGTTTTTGAAATGAAAAATAGGTTGAAACGAAAAGAATTTGAGAATAGTGTAGTAGATGAAGTTATTAAAGAGTTGTTTGAATATAAATATTTGAACGATGCGGAATTTGCGGAAGCGTATATTAATGATCGGATAAATTTTAACCCGCGAGGAAGTTTTTTGGTGAAAAAAGAATTAAAGGAAAAAGGAGTTGCGGAAAATATTATTAATCAAAAAACCAAAGAGCTATTTCCCGAAGAAAAGGAAATGGAATTAGCGAAAAAAGCAGCGGAGAAAAAAATTAAAACTCTAAATAAAGATTTAGAGAAAAATAAAATCTATCAAAAAGTCGGATCGTATTTGCAAGCAAAAGGATATGCGAGCTGGATTATTCGGGAGGTTTTAAATTAAAAAATGCTAAAAATAAATAAGCCTACAAAAATAATTATTTTAATTACGACAATAATTGTAGTGGCTATTTTTGCTGTTATAATTTATTTCAATTCTATTTACACGGACAAAATATTTCCAAATGTTTCTATAAACAATGAAGATTATTCAGGATTGACAAAAGAGCAAGCGTTTCTTAAATTAGAGAATAAAATAAAAAATGTTTATCAAAATGATTCTACTTTTACTTATCAAGATGAAACTTTTAAAGCGATAGTTTTAGAAACAGGAATAATAATAGATATAAATGAGACGATTAATAACGCTTTCTCTTATGGACATAATGAAAATATTTTGCAAAGTATTCAAGAGCAAATTATTTTAATAAATAAAAAGAAAAATTTTCAGGTTAAAATTATTATAGACGAGAAAAAGTTTGAAAATTATTTACAAGGAGACTTGTCCGAAATAGAAACTCCGCCGAAAAATTTTGGCTATCAATATTTGGAAGAAAAATTTGTTCCGACAATTCCAGAATCAGGGATTGTAATAAATAGAAATAAATTAAAAAAAGACATTATTGAAAATTTGTTTGAACTAAAAAATGATGATTTAGAAATAGAATTAGTGACAGAAGAAGCGGAAGTAAAGGAAGATTTAAATAATACAGCATTTAAACAGGCCAACAATTTGCTTAATAAAAAAATAACTTTTAAATATAATTCAGACACATTTGAAGTTCAGAAAGAAGATTTTGCTGACTGGATTAAATTTGATGCTGTAAATAATATAGATAATGATAAAAGAGTTCTTGGCATAATGCCCGCTGATGAAAAAATAAAAGATTATCTTTTGACTTTCATTGTTCCAAAAGTAAACTGTGAACCCGTTAACGCTCAGCTTGAATACGCAAATAAAAAGGTAGAAGTTTTTTCATTAAGCTATGAAGGAGTTTCTTTAGAAATTGAAAAAAGTAAAAACGCAGTTTGTGTAGATGTTTTTAAGGAAGAAAATTATGGAACTATAAAAACGGATATAGAAACGAAGTTTAACTCCATTTCTATATCTTTAATCATTGAAAAAATCCAGCCAGAAATCACGATTGGAAGTATTGACAATATGGGAATAACAGCGTTACTCGCAACAGGAGAATCAAATTTTTACGGATCGTCAAAAAGCAGAATTCATAACATTACAGTTGGTTCCAGTAAATTTTATGGGGTTTTGATTGGACCAGGAGATGAATTTTCATTTAATAAAGTTTTAGGAAAAGTCGGCGCGAAACAGGGATACCTTCCTGAATTAGTTATCAAAAAAGGCGTGACTACTCTAGAATATGGTGGTGGGTTATGCCAAGTTTCCACAACTACATTTAGAGCGGCGATGAAAGCTGGTTTAAAAATCACCGAAAGAAAAAATCACGCTTACCCTGTGAAATATTATAACCCCCAAGGCACGGACGCTACGATCTATCCCCCGCATCCAGATTTAAGATTTAAAAATAACACTCCCGCTTACATTTTGATTCAAACTAAAATTGTGGGAACTAAATTATATTTTGATTTCTACGGCTCTGACGATCAACGCAAAGTTGTTTTAACAGGACCTTACATCTACGACAAAAAAACAAGTGGCGCGTTAAAAGCAACCTGGACGCAAGAAGTTTACGATAAAAATGGCGAATTAAAATTTAAAGAAATTTTTTACAGCAATTATAAGTCCCCGGGATTATATCCAAGAGGAACGCCGTTGTAAAATAGTATTAAGTATTTAGTAGCGAGTATTAAGCACGACGGCGTTGCTTGATACTTGATACTTAATACTAAAACAAACTCTTGATATTTTTCCACTTCTAAGATATACTTCCCCAAGTCGTAAGTTATTAGTTATAATACGCACCCGTAGCTCAACTGGATAGAGCGTCTGGCTTCGGACCAGAAGGTTGTGGGTTCGATTCCTGCCGGGTGCACAAAGTCATTTAAACATTTAAACATAAAAACAAGATTTGAAATCTCAACATGTTTATATGTTTAAATGTTTACACGACCCCGGGTCGTTAGCTCAATTGGTAGAGCAGTTGCCTCTTAAGCAATTGGTTAGAGGTTCAAGTCCTCTACGACCCACATGGATCATATAAACATAGAAGCATTTAAACATATAAACAAACGAATGTTTAAGTAATGTTTTTATTTCAGCTTGTTTATTTAAATGTTTATATGCTTAAATGTTTATATGAATTTGGTGGCTATGGTGTAGCGGTAACACTAGAGGTTGTGGTCCTCTCGTCTCGGGTTCAACTCCCGATAGCCACCCACACAAAGATTTCTGCTTAAAAAGGGC
>Ga0209013_10005087_pt1 | contig 11390 bp, 9 predicted proteins | sample Cruoilmetagenom2_FD_187291 | JGI IMG/M metagenome (GOLD analysis project Ga0209013, IMG submission 187291) | Oil polluted marine microbial communities from Coal Oil Point, Santa Barbara, California, USA - Sample 2 (SPAdes) (version 2) | ecosystem: Environmental > Aquatic > Marine > Oil seeps ...
TTTTTATAAAATGCTTTTAAATTTTCAATTGGAACACGTTCAATATCAGAGCGATTTCCTATAGTTGATTGCCCATAATTATGCCATAAATAAGCATTACTAATCACATTATCTGCTAAAACTCCTGATGGTGAATTCTCTCCCATTTCAAACTCATTTCTAACAACTGTAAACTCAGACTCTAAATCCTCTTTTGCAACATAAGAATTAATCATTCTATCAGCTTCTAAATCTAAAGCCCAATCAAGATTTTCATCCGTAGCATTAAATGTTTCATAATAATTAGTACGATCATACCAAGTCGTTCCGTTTGGTCGTGCTCCATGAGATGTTAATTCTTCAGGAATATTGGGATGATTTGGAGTCCCTTTAAAAAGCATGTGCTCTAATAAATGAGCCATCCCTTTTTCACCATAGCCTTCATGTCTAGAACCAACTTTATAGGTAATATTAACGGTTATAGTTTGTGAAGAATTATCTTGAAACAGTAGTACTTTTAAGCCATTATTAAGAATATACTCGTTAATTCCTTCAACACTTGCAGTTTGCTTCACTTGTGCTTCTATAGAAATAGAAACAGCAATAAATAAAACAAATGACATTATAATTTTAAAAAGATGATTGATTTTTTTCATAATAAGAGTTATTGTTGTTTACAAATATATTGTTTAGAAACTTAAATTAATGTTAAATAATTCAATATAATCAGTGGTTTTTGCTTAAAAACATTAAGATTATTCATATAAAAAAACAAATGATTAATCCAGTTATATTTTTTCAAATCTGGCTTGAAAAAATCTTAAATATTTAGGCTCAAAAATCATTTTTAGCCCTTTAATTTTTTCTCTATTTTGATAAACATATTCTACAGATTCAGCAATAACATCCATATGAGCTTGGGTATATACTCGTCTTGGAATGGTTAATCTCACCAATTCTAAATTAGGATAATTATGCTCATCTGTTTTCTTATTTCTTCCTGCAGAAACAATACCTCTTTCCATAGTTCTAACACCAGAATCTATATAAATTTCTGCAGATAACGTTTGAGCTGGAAACATATCTTGTGTTAAATGTGGTAAGAATTTTTTAGCATCTAAAAAAACACCATGAGTGCCAATTGGATTTACAATTGGAACACCTGCTTTTTGAAGTTTCTCGCCAAGATATTGTACTTGACCAACTCTTGCTCTGATATGATTGTCTTGAATAGATTCTGTTATTCCTATGGCTAATGCTTCCATATCTCTTCCTGCCATACCTCCATAAGTATGAAGACCTTCGTATACAACAACTAAATTTCTTGCCTCCTCAAATACTTCAGGATCATTAACTGCTAAAAAGCCTCCAATACTCACTAAAGCATCTTTTTTTGAACTCATTGTTGCAGCATCGGTAAGACCACAAATCTCTTTAACTATTTCAGCTACAGATATATCCTCATAACCCATTTCATATTGCTGAATCATGTAGGCGTTTTCAGCTACACGAGTCATGTCATGAACAATTCTAATATTGTACTTATTAGTTAATGCTCTAACTTCTTTTAAATTGCTTAAAGAAATTGGTTGTCCACCTGCCATATTCACAGTCGTGGCCATACAAACATAAGGTATATTTTCGGCACCTTTTTCTAGTATGAGTTGCTCTAATTTATCTAGACATATATTCCCTTTAAACCTGAAATTACTTTCAGAATCATGAGCTTCATCAATAATGACATCTACAAATGTTCCTCCAGCCAATTCTTGATGAAGACGTGTTGTTGTAAAGTACATGTTACCTGGAACAAAATCTCCTTTTTTAATCAAAATTTTAGAGATTAAATGTTCAGCCCCACGACCTTGATGCGTGGGAATCACATATTTATAACCATAATGCTTTTGAATAGCTTCCTCCATATGATAAAAGTTTTCACTTCCTGCATAGGCTTCATCTCCCATCATAATACCTGCCCATTGCCTATCACTCATAGCAGAAGTTCCACTATCGGTTAATAAATCGATATAAACATCTCTAGATTTTAAAAGAAACGTATTATAACCTGCATCTTGAATAAACTGTTCACGCTCTTTTTGAGTATTCATAAAGACTGGCTCTACCATTTTAATTTTATAAGGTTCTGCCCATGATCTTTTTCTTCCCATGATATATTTAATTATTTACTGAGTAATAAAATATCTTATTACTTTCATGATTTTAATACCTTTATTAATGTTTTTAATAATGGAAATGATATCATCACAATTGAGATTGCTAATCCAAATCCAAACACAAAAATTGATATATATACAGCATATAAAGAATCCTGCATTTCTGAAAAAAGGATGTTTTCAGAAAAATACATCCAATGACTTTTTTTTATTCCAGCAATTAGAAGTGAACACCAAAACAAAAAGAGTGAAACCCTAAATAAAAGATGTCCTTTTTTAATTGCAAATTGATTAATATTAAAAGATGGTTTTATTTTTGAAACAATGAAAAATACAGATGCTAATAATATTGTTGTATTAATTCCAATAGTTGTTCCCATAGAATGAGCTACAGTAATATGTGTTCCGTGAGTAAAAAAATTAATTGCTGGAATTGAGAACAACAAGGCTAATATTAAGTTTAAAAATATCCAGAAATCTGATGTCATTAAAAACCGATACGCCATACAATAATTCTCTCTATTTTCTTTGGTTAAAGATTTCTTCCAACCATAAATAATGTTCAATAAAATAATCCATTCAGTCATACTAATAGCATAAGCGACATAGCGAATCCATGGTTGCATAGGAATTAAATACGTATGGTGAGCCCAGCCAAACATAAGATTCGCCAAACCTAAAAAATAAAAAAAGAATACAGTTTTTCCTCTTGCTACAGAATTGTCATTCTTAATTTTTGACATCAAATAAATTGCAATCCCGTATACCAACATATTCCAAGAACCCACAAACGATCCATAAGACTTCCATTGCACAGTAACATCTCTCACTATATGATTCTTAAAATATGGAAACAACCAAAGATTTGCTTCGCTTAAATGATAAATCATAAACGTGATTCCGGTTCCCCACATCCAATAATATACTGGCCAATTTGAGACTTGATTCTTTAATGTTTTAAAATAATTTACCCCAAATAGTAGCCAACCTATTAATATAGGAATTGTAAGTATTGGCGTATAAGCCAAATACTCTCTACCTTCCATTTTTCCTAATAATAATGAAGCATAAATTGCAATTCCGGTACATAAAAAAATAAAAAAATGAGTCTTAATTAACTTCTTTGAAAAAAAATTTAATTTTTCAATGTGGATTAAATAAAAATATATGCTTCCAGTTGCAGATAATACAATCCATGAAACAACTGAAGTGACATGAAAAGGTCTTAGTTTACTAAAAGGCAGTGTCTCTTTTAAAAACTCTGGAATAATGTATTGTACAGATGAAAGTAATCCAAAAACAATTCCTAAAAGAAGACTAATCAGCGCAAAAATCACAAATAATAAAGGAGATTTATTCTTCATTTTTTGGTTTTTAAATTCACCCAACCAGTAAAGCTGAAATCTGCATCATAATTAGGATAATATCCTGTACTATCAATATGTTTTAAATAAGCAACAATAGCATTTTTTTCTTCTTCTGAAAAATTAAATTTTGGCATAGATTTAATCCCACTATTCAAAAAAGCCTTAATATAATTCGCCCCTTTATTTGGAGAAGAATGCACATTTGTTAAATCTGGCCCTAAATAACCACCAAGACCATAAATTTGATGACAAGACCAACAATTATTGTTTTGCCACAATTTCTGCCCATGTAAAGCTTCAAGTGATAATTTGACAGGTTTCTCGCAATTATTTGATGTATAAACTAAAATATTATAAACACAAAGTAGCGTTATTAAAACAGAAATTATTAAAACTTTTTTTTGTCTTTTACTTGACATATATTTAAGATTCAATCTTATAATAAAATAATGAATTTCATTGATTTAATGCACTAAAATATCTACAAAAAATATTAAATTATTCATGTATTATAAATCTTCATAAATTTAATAAAAAACTATCTTTTATTATTCATTTATAGGCTATTTTTATAATAAATTTTATGTAACTTATGTTATGATAAATGAACAACTCATAAACCCCAGAAGCATTGCAGTTATTGGTGGTTCCAACGATATAAAAAAACCAGGAGGCAAAATTCTTAAGAACCTCATTGATGGTGATTATCAAGGTCGGCTATATGCTGTTAATCCTAAAGAAAGAGAGGTGCAAAAAACACCATGTTTTTCGAGTGTAAATGAACTTACAAATACTGATTTGGCCATCCTAGCAATTCCTTCTAAGTACTGTTTAGAAACAATTACCATTTTAGCTAAAAACAAAGACACAAAAGCTTTTATTATTCTCTCGGCTGGATTTTCAGAAGCTGGTGAAATCGGGATGAAAATGGAACAAGATATTGTTTCAATTGTGAATAGTGTAAATGGCTGTTTAATTGGTCCTAACTGCATAGGAATCATAAATAAAAACTACAAAGGTGTTTTTACATCGCCTATACCAAAATATAATGCAAATGGTTGTGATGTAATTTCAGGTTCTGGTGCAACTGCTGTTTTTATTATGGAAGCAGGAATCCCCTTAGGTGTAAAATTTGCTAATGTGTATTCGGTTGGAAATGCTGCCCAAACTTATGTTGAAGATGTTTTAGAATATATGGATTGTCATTTCGACATTTCTAAAGATCCAGCTATAAAATTATTGTACTTAGAAACCATAAATAATCCTCAAAAATTACTCAAGCATGCATCATCATTAATTATGAAAGGTGCAAAAATTGCAGCTATAAGGGCAGGAAGTACAGTTGCAGGAAGTAGAGCTGCAACGTCACATACTGGAGCAATTGCAAATTCAGATGTTACGATTAGAGCACTTTTTAAAAAAGCTGGAATTGTTTATTGCAGTAGTAGAGAAGATTTACTGAGTGTTGCTTCTATATTTAATTATAAAAAATTAAATGGCAAAAACATCGCTATTATTACACATGCTGGAGGTTCTGCAGTTATGCTTGCAGATGAGCTTTCTAAAGGTGGTTTATGTATTCCAAAAATTGAAGGTGAAGATGCAAACAAACTAAAAACTTTTTTGCACTTAGGGTCATCTGTTAATAATCCTATAGATTTTCTTGCTACAGGTACAGCCGAACAATTAGCCATAATTATAGATTATTGCGAACATAAATTTGATTTTATTGATGCCATGGTTGTTGTTTTTGGTAGTCCAGGACTTTTTGATGTTGAAAATGTATATAATGTATTAAGTGTAAAACTTGATGTTTGTAAAAAGCCAATTTATCCAGTTTTGCCATCAGTTATAAATGCAAGAGAAGAAATATCAAAGTTTTTAGAAAACAATCATATAAATTTTCCTGATGAAGTTGTTTTAGGAAAAGCTTTAGCTCAAGTATATAAAACACCCTTGCCCATTTCTGAAGAAATTATTTTACCTGAAATAAACCTTGATGAAATTAGATCAATCATTAATAATGCTCCCAACGGATATTTAGATTCAAAAACAACTGCTTATTTATTAGATGCTGCGAATATTCCTAGAGTTAAAGAAGTTGTTGAAAGTGATAAAGAAAAATTACTTTCAAAATTTGAAAAAAAGAATTTTCCAATAGTTATGAAAGTCATTGGACCTTTACATAAATCTGATGTAAAAGGAGTTGTTTTAAATATAACTTCAATGAAGAAAGCAGCAAAATGTTTTGATAAACTCATGAAAATTGAAAATGCTATAGGAGTTTTAGCACAACCAATGCTAACAGGATTAGAATTATATATAGGTGTGAAAAAAGAAGAAAACTTTAATCATACTATTGTTTGTGGATTAGGTGGTGTTTTTGTTGAGATACTCAAAGATATTTCTGCAGGTTTAAGCCCATTATCTAAATTAGAAATTAAAAAAATGGTTCGGTCATTAAGAGGCTACAAGCTCATTCAAGGCGCAAGAGGAAAAGAAGGTGTTAATGAAGAAAAATTTATTGATATCATTCAACATATTTCTGCATTAGTTGAAGCTGCTCCTGAGATTATTGAAATGGATATAAATCCATTAATTGGAACTCAAAAAGATATTATAGCAGTGGATGTTCGTATTAATATTCAGAAATGATATTAAAATTTTATAATTAATATCACAGATACAAAAACACATAAATAGCCTAACAATAAAATCTTCCATGCTCTATTGGCCTTTTTCATTTCCATAAAATTAAAAGCGACTCCAATAAATTTTAAAACTGCAAATATTAAAATTAGTGGAACAATATAACTTATAGCTGTTTTTGAAATTACTCCAGCAATAACCGTTAAGATTAATAAGATTATCCACGTAATAATGTTGCTTTTATTCATAACTAAAAGATTAAATAAATTATTGGAAAGAGCAAAAGCCAAATTAAATCACACATATGCCAAAAAGCAGCACTAGCTTCTACATCTTCTATTTTTGTATTAGATTTTTCTTTTTTAATTCCAAAATATACAGATGCTAAGATTACTAATCCAACTATAACATGAATTACATGAAACAAAGTCAACAACCAATAAAACGTAAAAAATGTATTATAAGAAATATCAAAACCAGCATCTAATTTAGCACTATACTCAATGGCTTTTAGTATCAAGAAGAACACTCCAAAAAGCATAGCTGCTAACAAATATTTTTGAGATTTTTGTTTCTGGTTGTTTTTTAATTCATGAACAGAAACAGCCATAAAAAACCCACTAGTTAAAAGTAAAACTGTATTTACAGTTCCATAAGTTACATTTAACAACAAACGTGATTCATGAAAGGTTTTGGGTTCTTCATTTCCATAATAAACCATTGCTATTAAAGCAACACCAAATGTTATTAGCTCTAAAAAAATAATAATCCACAATAGAATTCCACCAGGAGGGTAGTAAATATTCTGATAATCAATTATAGATTTATTCATTAATAACAATTTTCTTAAAGCTTCTATTCTTAATTATATAGACATCTGTTTGATTTACATTCCAAGATTTCTCCTGAATGGTATTCAATCCTTTTACTGAAAACTCTATTGAAAGTGTATCTGCATTTCTAATTAAGACAATCCTTTCAAAAGTATTTTGAATGGCAGATTTCAAAGTCAGGTTCGGACATTTATTTAATTTATAAACGGCTAGCATATCATTAGAAAACCATTGTAAAAGGTTATTTAAATGATTGTCATTACATTCATCTTCAATATTCAATTCCTTTAATATCTGACATTTTACTTTTGATGAGTTTTTATCACATTCATTTCCATAAGCATACAAATACCAAGTTAACATTGCTTTTTCTGGTCCATGCATGTTTTTAATATACGCTGAATTTATTTTATTCTTTTCATACACCACATTTGTAATTGCAGCTTCTTGTTTTGAACAAGAACACAAAAACAGTAAAATTAAGGCTACATATTTCATGACTGATGCTTAATTTTCTCATATAACTTCACTAAAGATTGCAATAATTCGACAGGTGTTGTAAGAATCTGATAATGGTTCTGCCCAAACATCTGTGGCAAGTAATATTTAGCTTGGGCTTCTATTGCTAGAGCATATGAGTTTATTTGACGTTCATTTAGCTCTCGTAAAGCTTGCTTCACATCGTTAATTCCATATTTGCCCTCATATTTATCATAATCATTTGGCTTACCATCAGAAATTAGTATAACCCATTTGTTTTTGGTATCTCTCTTATCTAATAATGCACCTGAATGACGTAATGCTGTTCCGATACGTGTATAACCATTAGGCTCAATAGCTCCAACTTTAAATTTGGCTTTATTCCAATCTTCGTCGAATCCTTTAAGCGTTAAATATGTTGAATGATTTCGTGTTTTAGAATAGAAACAATTGATAGAAAAATCAATATTAAACTCATCTAAAATTTCTCCAAACAAAATGGAAACCTGTTTTTCAACATCAATAACTCTATTACCTGCAGCATAACCATCACTTGAAAGACTAATATCCAAGAGCAATAAAATTGATAAATCCTTCTCTTTTTTTCGTTTTGAAAGGTATATTTTTTCTGAAGGAGTATGTCCAGAATTCACATCAACAAACAAATCTATAATAGCATCCAGATCAAATTCCTGGCCTTGAGTTTGTCTGCGTTGTTGATGATATTTATTATTAACTGTTGAAAGCATTTTTCTCAATCCAACCAAAGTAGATTGGTTTTGTGTTAATGTTTTTTTATAATATGAAACATCAGCCTTTATTTGTTTCTTCGGGTAAACTTTACAGAAATCATCTTTGTAAGTTCGTTTCTTATAATCCCATTCATCATACTTCACATAATACCCTTTACTACCACTTTCTGCGCTTTCAGAAATTGTAGTATTCTCAATAAAATCAGCTTGATAAATAGAATGAGCCGTATCATCTACACGAACGGTGTACTTCATATTAACCTCATCTAACGCATTAGAGTGATCGTCTAAATCGTCATCTCCATCCATATCTCTAAAATTTCCACCAAACTCTTCTGCAGTTTCTACTTTTTCAAATTGATGTTGTAAAACAGCATCTTCCAACTGTTTCTTATCTATTTGTACAGAAATGATTTCTTCTACAGCATTTGCTTTAATAATAGTTTTCTGTTCTTCTTCAATAGCAGTTTTAACTTTTTCTGTGAAATTTTTTAATTTCTTTTTTGAATCTTCTTCTGGTGTGTTTTGCATCCATTTACCATAGATAAAAGAATAATCGACTGAAGCCTCATTCTTAGACTTATTCTTGTAAAACTGAACGAATTTTTGATGATACTTTTCAGTAATTGGAAATTGTAGAAACAAATTTTTCAAGACTTCTACTGAAGTTTCTTTTGCTTTCTTTTGAGATTCATTTACATCATATTCAGCATTTTCTTTCCAATTTAAATCTAAATTCTTTTGAACAGATAAATATAAAACTCTAAATAAATAAAATGAAGTGTTCTCTTCTATGGTTGGAAATTCTGAAAATTTCTCTGGCAAAAAAAAGTTATTGTTTTTATAACCGCCTTCTCTTTCAGCTTCATATAATTCAATAGGATTACCAGTTATTGCACGAGCAAAAATAGTGAGACGAGATTTAATATCACTTAAATTTACTACATCCAATAAACCAGCATCTTTCGTTTTTTTACGTCGCTTAAAATAGTAAGCAAGCTTTGTGAAAATATATTCATCTGGTTCAAACTCGAACATAGTAACAATATTTATATCATTAGATCTGTAAGATCTTTAAGTGCAGTAACCGTTTCTAAGTCGTCTGTAAGCGGCTCAACAATAGCAACATGAACTGAAAGTCGTTTTGGCAATCCAGAATGGATCAATTTAGCAGCATCAACTAATAACCTAGTGGATACCGTTTCTGTTAAGCCTAACTCTGTTAAATTTCTAACCTTAGTTGCAATATTTACAAGCTTTTTAGCAATAGGAAGCTCAATTTCTGTTTCTTTAACTAAAATTTCTGCTTCAAATTTTGGTTCAGGATAGTCGAAAGAAATAGCTACAAAACGCTGTCTTGTTGAGGGCTTTAGTTCTTTAAACCCACGTTGATATCCTGGGTTAAAGGAAGCAACTAACATAAAGTCATCATGAGCTTTAACCGTTTCTCCTAATTTATCGATAAATAATTCTCTTCTATGATCTGTAAGAGAATGAATAGCTACAATAACGTCTGGTCTTGCTTCAGCAATTTCATCTAAATATAAAATAGAACCTTCCTTTACAGCATGAGTTAAAGGACCATCTAACCAAACTGTTTCAGCACCTTTAATAATATATCTTCCAATTAGGTCAGTAGAAGATGTTTCTTCATGACAACTGACTGTTATTAATTTTTTTTCTAATTCATGAGCCATAAACTCAATAAATCTAGATTTCCCAGTTCCTGTTGGACCTTTTAATAAAAAAGGAATCTTGTTTTTATAAGAATGCTCAAAAACTTCTTTCTCCTTACCTATTTGATGATAATATGGTTTATTGCTCATTTTTAAATCTTCAAGTATATATCTTGTTTCGTGTAAATTTACAAAAAGTCAGAGTTAATATTGTTTAAATATCAACTCTAACATAATATAGCTAATAATCTATAAAGTTTTGTCTGCTACTGTATGTGTAAACAATTTTGGTTTGAACGTAAACATAATCCAAGTCCAACTATTACTCGCATCTTTATCTCCGCCGCCTTTTAAAACTTCCATAGATTCTGTTGCAAACATCATTGAATGTCCAGCACTTAAATTAATATCTTTTGCTAGTTTATAACTAACAGCTAAATCAATTTCTGTTCCTAAACTGTTATCCATTTTAACTCCTGCTCCATCATAAATATCTGCAGCTGCTGAAAATATATGCGGAATTACTTTTGCAGAAAACTTATTTTTATTATATGCTATTGTTGCATAGATATCTGTTAAACCTACATTGTTTGCGTGATTTCCAACATAGAAATAATCCATCCAACCATTAAATTTATGGTTAGTACCAAATAATGGAGCAAATGATTTAATATCTGTATCAATATCATTCATGTCTTTTCCAGAAAGATATTCCATTCCTAAACCAGCTTTAAAATTATCATTTATTTTATATCCAACATTACCTGCAAAATAAGATGCACCAACATCAGCATTTAAAGATTTCCCTGATTGAAAATAGACAGAAGCATTAGCATCAAGCTTCCCAGATTTATAAGTTGCTCTTGGTCCAATTGTTTGCATATAATCAATTGTTTGATCTTCATTAGGCAATCCAGCATTTTCTAAATATTCTATTCCTGTATTTAATAACAAAAAGCTTATTCCGAACTTATTAAAGTTCCCATGATACCATGCATATTGAAATGCTTTATATCCTGCAGCATTACTATATAAGTTATCTACTCCAGATTGAGAATCTGAACTTAAAGCAAAACCAACATCCAATTTATTATTAGCATTAGGGACATATTTAAATAAAAATGCATCATGACTACGTGCTTGTTGCGCCCAACCTACACTACCAAAAATCCTATGGTCATCATAAACTATTTCTTGACGACCTAGCTTTAATGATACCTTTTCATTTAATATTGCAACTGCCCAAGCTTCATGTAAAGCTGTAGCATTATCGTCACTTGATAACGTACTAACATCTCCCCAAACTCTTACATTTTGCATTGAAACATAGAGTTTTAATTTTTCATTTTTAAATCCGAAATTTAAACGTGTCCGCTGTGATACGAAATTTGTACCATCAGTATTATCTTCTATTAGAGTTTTGAAACCATGTTTATTTTCATAACGTGGTCTTACTTCTGCTGACACATCAAATTGTTGG
>Ga0209013_10005088_pt1 | contig 11390 bp, 9 predicted proteins | sample Cruoilmetagenom2_FD_187291 | JGI IMG/M metagenome (GOLD analysis project Ga0209013, IMG submission 187291) | Oil polluted marine microbial communities from Coal Oil Point, Santa Barbara, California, USA - Sample 2 (SPAdes) (version 2) | ecosystem: Environmental > Aquatic > Marine > Oil seeps ...
GTTTCGGGTGTCAGGGAGTTGAGGTGATAGATCCTGAAACCTGAACACTGACACCTGAAACCTTTAGTTTCTTACAACATGTTGTCAGATAAAGGCCACTAAGGTACTAAACTGCAGGATATTTACCCACGGTGGGGAAGCATAATATAATTTTTGTTTCTTCAGGCGTTTATAATCACCAACTCTAGCACAACGGAGTTTTTATGAGCACAGAGGATAAAGCCAACGAGGTTTCCGCAGAAGCTCAGGACCAAGAGCCCATCACCCCTCCAACAGCCCCCGAGCAGACCGGGCCGGGTCAGGGTGCCGGTGGCCCCATTACCCTGTTTTTCATACTCGGGCTGGTGGCCAGCCTGGTGCTCGGATGGGTCATTTTCCCTCAATTACTCTATTCCCATAAAGAACAACCCGTTCAATTCAATCATGTGCTGCACAACGAAATGGTTGAGGACGGCTGTGCAAGCTGTCATTTTTTCCGGGAGGACGGCACCTATTCAGGGGTCCCGAAGCTGGCCCAGTGCATAGATTGTCATGAAGAGGTACAGGGGGAAAGTGAAGCGGAAGCGAAATTCGTCAACCAGTATGTTCTCAAAGGCAGGGAAGTACCGTGGCTGGTGTATTCCCGGCAGCCGGATTGTGTGTTTTTCTCCCATGTGGCCCATGTTAAGATGGGCCAGATGGACTGCGTCACCTGTCATGGCGACATCGGTGAGTCTGAGAGCTTAAAGCCCTATGAAGCCAATCGGATTACCGGCTACAGCAGGGATATCTGGGGCAAAAACATCGCGGGGATTAAATTTAATTCGTGGGATCGCATGAAAATGGATGATTGCTCTGAATGTCACGTGCGCGGCAACGTCAATCAGGGAAGCGTTCAGACGAAAAGAGGCGGTTGTTTTGTATGCCATAAATAATTGAAGATTGCAGATTGAATATATTCAATACTAGATCGGGGATGATTCAATGAAAATAGACAGAAGGAGTTTTTTGTCCTTTGCTATTGGAGGTGCCGCCGGTACGGCGCTTTCGCCCTTACCCTGGAAGTTGATCGATGATTCTTCCATTTGGTCTCAGAATTGGGCTTGGACACCGGTTCCGAAAAAAGGGGAAACCACCTATGTCAACTCGACTTGTACTCTGTGCCCGGGGGGCTGCGGTATCAGCGTGCGACGGGTCGACGACAGAGTTGTCAAAATAGAGGGGATGAAGGACCATCCGGTCAATGAAGGCGGTGTATGCATGTTGGGCCTGGCAGGGACTCAGCTTCTGTACGGACCGAATCGGGTGCAGACTCCCAAAAAGAAGGTTAACGGGAAATGGCGCAACATCTCCTGGGATGCCGCGCTATCCGAAATTGTCGAAAAACTGGGTGATTTAAGATCCAACGGGCAATCGCATAACCTGGCCTGTATTTGTGATTCGGACAGAGGGACGGTGCCGGAGCTGCTGAATAGATTTTTTACGGTCTACGGTTCTCCCAATTTTATCCGAACGCCCTCGATCCAGGACAATTATGAACTGGCCCTGTACCTGACCCAGGGTGTCCGCGCGATGCCGGGATTTGAAATCCAGGACGCTGATTTTATTTTAAGCTTTGGCAGCGGGTTGATTGAAGGCTGGGAATCCCCGATTTACATGTTCCGGGCCAAAAGTGCTTTGAAAGAAAAGGGCGGGCGAATGGATCAAATTGAGCCCCGCCTTTCCAAAACTGCCGCCAAATCCGATAAATGGATTGTGGTCAATCCGGGAACCGAAGGCGCGTTGGCCCTGGGGATGGCCAATGTTATTATTGACGAGGGGTTATTTAACCGGGATTTTGTTGACAACTATTCGGCCGGATTTGCCGAGTATAAAAAACTTGTCATTGACGGATTTTCGCCCAGCATCGTTTCTAAAATGACCGGGCTGGAGGTTGCCGTTATTGCCCGCCTGGCCAGAGATTTTGCAGGTTCCCGCAAGCCGCTCGCCATTTGTGGAAGAGGGGCCGGGAGAAATCCAGGCAGCCTGCAGGATTTTCTGGCGGTCCATATATTAAACGCGCTGGTCGGCAGCATCAACCGGGGCGGCGGTATCGTGGCGGTACCTGAGCCCGATTACATCGACTGGCCCGAGGTCGAAATGGATGCAACCGCGTCCGCAGGAATGCAGCACCCGCGAATTGACGGTGCCGGCCGCGGGAAATATAAGTCTACGCGTTACCTGTTGAATCGATTGCCGGAGGTTATTAATTCCGGCCAGGAGTCTCCCGTCCAGGTGCTTTTTGTCACCGACGCCAATCCACTGTATACCATGGCTGATACCGAGGCTGTTGCCAAGGCCTTTGACAAAATACCGCTGGTGGTCAGTTTCTCATCCTATATGGATGAAACTTCCTCCAAGGCCGACCTTATACTGCCCAACCACGTCTTCCTCGAACGATTTGAGGACGTCCCTTTTGCCCGGGGATTCCCCAAGCCCATTATCGGACTGACCCGGCCGGTGGTGGAACCGCTTTACAATACCAGACATACCGGTGACGTAATTATTCAGCTGGCCCAAAAAATGGGGGGTCCCGTAGCCGAAGCCTTCGCCTGGGATTCATACGATGCCTGTCTTGAGGAATCCCTGGCGGATAAATGGGACACCCTTCTCGAAGACGGGTACTGGGTTGATTCCGAATTTTCAGCAGCCGCTCAAACCCGGCAATTCGAAACCGATTCGTCAAAATTTGAATTCAGCAACAGCGACATCAATGCCTTGCCCGTTTATCATTCGGTGAGAATCCCGGGTGATGAGTCCTTTTACCCCTTATTGCTGGTGCCTTACGATACCATGCGGCTTGCCAGCGGCTATATCGGATCGCCGCCCTTTCTTGTAAAAGCGCTTGAAGACACGGTTTTAAAGGTCAATGATGTGCTGGTTGAGGTGAATCCGGCGACGGCCAAAAAACTGGGTCTGTCGCACGGTAAATATGCCACGTTGACCACACCCGGGGGCAGCGCAAAAGTGAAAGTACGTTTTTTTGATGGAATCATGCCGGGGGTTATTGCCATCCCCAGAGGGTTGGGGCACACGGCATACGATAAATTCCTGGCCGGCAAAGGTGTCAATTACAATGCACTGAGCGAACCGTTGGAAGACGCAGCCACCGGTCTTGATGCGGCCTGGGGTGTTCGAGCAAAGCTCAGCAAAGCCTGAGGGGATTGAATATTTTCGATTGACTATTGAATATTTAAGGTCCGCTTGCGGCGGATCAATTTTAAAAAGACCTATTAAAAAAATGACGGAGCGAAGCGACTTCCACAAATATTCAATATTCAATTTTCAATAGTCAATTCCGGCTTGTCCAGGTTGGGTAAACTGTCAGCAAATTTTAATTGTCATTTGTCAATTAAAAAGAGTCAATTCCAAGGGGTCCTGATGAAAGTTGAAAATGCCAAAAAGTTCGGAATGGTCATCGATCTGGATAAATGTACCGGATGCGGTACCTGCATGGTGGCCTGCATGGCTGAAAACAATGTGCCTTTTCGAGAGGATGACACGGACAAACTGCTCAGCGTCGCCTGGATGAGGGTTTACCGGTTAAGCAACGGGAAAGCCTTTCCGGATACCGAAGAATGTTTTTTTCCTCGACCCTGCCAGCATTGTGAAGGTAGCCACGGTCATTCGCCGTGCGTGTCGGTTTGCCCGGCAACAGCCACCGACTATGATATGGAGACCGGCATCGTCAGCCAGATTTACACCCGCTGTTTCGGCTGTCGATACTGCATGGCGGCCTGCCCCTATCATGTCCGCCAATTTAACTGGTGGGATCCGGTGTGGCCCGATGGCATGGAAAAATCTTTGAACCCCAATGTTTCCGTTCGTATGCGCGGGGTCGTCGAGAAGTGCAGCTTTTGTATCCATCGCTACCAGCTGGCCAAGGAAAAGGCCTACATGGAGGGACGGCGGGAACTGGAGGAAAACGAATACCAGACCGCCTGTACCCAGGCCTGTCCGGCGGGAGCCATTACTTTCGGCGATCTGAATAACCCCAATCATGCCGTGCACCAAATCGCGCAGCCCGACAACCGGCATGGCGGCAGACCAAAAAATCCCATGGCTTTCCGGTTGCTGGAAAGACTGGGCGTCAATACCAAGGTATACTATCTTTCCAGCCGGGAGTGGGTCCGGCGGGCTGGGGATAATTATATAGAAAAGGAAGGTAAGGTTAAACACGCCTAAGGAATGACGATTGACGAATGATGAATGACGAATGATCCGCCTGCGGCGGAAATAACCAGATAGATTTAGGAGCACGGAACTTATGGATTCTGCATTAATTCCCAAAGGAGTTAAACGCTGTCCGACCTGGCAATTTTTGCTGTGGATCGGAGCCGTCAGCGGTGTGCTGTTGTGGGGCGTTTTGGCCATGATATTGGTCTATTTTAAGGGACTCAATCAGACCAACATGAACAATGCCTATGGTTTCGCCTTATGGATCTGGGCTGACCTTGCAATTATTGCCCTGGGCGGCGGAGCCTTTTTCACCGGGTTTTTGCGGTATATTGTCGGAAAAGATGAACTAAAAAATATCGTTAATTTTGCCGTACTCGTCGGGTTTTATTGCTATGTTTCGGCCTTGATGATTTTGGGTTTTGATATCGGGCAGCCCTTGCGGGGCTGGTTTATATTCTGGCATGCCAATGTTCACTCCATGCTTACCGAGGTGGCCTTTTGTCTAACCTGCTATCTAGGTGTTCTTACCATTGAGTATGTCCCCATGATACTCGAGAATCGTCAGATTGATAAAGTACCCTTTTTCCACAATTTGAGTCACAACATGCACGAAATCATGGCCGTTTTTGCGGCTACCGGCGCCTTTCTTTCTTTTTTCCACCAGGGCTCCCTGGGCGGGGTTCCCGGTGTGCTGTTCGCCCGGCCTTTTGGATTTCGGGAAGGTGTTTTTGTCTGGCCCTGGACCTTCTTTTTGTTCACCTGGTCGGCGGCCGCTTGCGGTCCGTGTTTTACAATTTTAGTTACCAAAGTGACTGAAAAAATGGCGCGTAAAAAGCTGGTCAAAGACAATGTCATTGAACTGCTGGCTAAAATTTCCGGCTGGATGCTGGCCACCTATATCACGGCCAAAATTATCGATACCATTTACTGGGCCGTGGTGACAGCGCCTTCAAAAGGCTTCACTTTTATGGACTTTTACTCAAATAATTCGGGATCCTGGTATGGGCTATGGATCCTGATCGCTGAAATCGGGGTTTGCGGTATCGTTCCGGCCGCGATTCTGATCACCGATAAGGGCCGTAAAACCCAGGCGACGTTATGGCTGGCCGTAATTCTGGCGGTTGTGGGTGTCTGCTTGAACCGCTGGGTGATGGTCCTTCAAGTGCTGGCGATCCCGGTATTGACATTCGAAAGCTGGAACCTGTATTTCCCAAGCTGGCAGGAAGTCGCGACGACTCTTTTACCCGTGGCCCTGGGGATTATTTCAATATCTATCTCTTATCGCTATTTGCCGATATTTCCCCAGGAATTGGAGTTAAATCCACCGGACTCACCGGTTAAAGAAGTTGCCGAAGCAGAACCGGAATTGCAAGAGGAACCCCCGGAGGCCCCCATGGGGGAGCCAGAACCGGCAAAAGCCTAAAAAGGAATTCGGATTTCGGAATTGGGAATGCGGAATTAAAAAAAGGAAGAAATCTGATTTATATTTTGACTTTGATTTTATCCTGGATATAGGAGGAAAATAATGTTTCCATTTAATTTTGAATGGATTTGGGATGCGGGACACTTGGTATTTATGGGCGGCCTGTGGTATGCCTTGACGATCCTGGGATTGGGGTTGACATACTGCATCATCAAAGCTGCCTATGACAGCTCGAAAGGGCATGGGGCCAATCATCATTAAGATCTTTAATTCCATTGGTTGTAAAAGCGCTTATCCCGCTGACGGTAAAAGGGAGAGCGCTTTTTTTATTTGCCAAAAGGTTCAGGCCGAAATTAAAGTGTTGAAAGCAGCCCTGTCATGTTTTGAATTTTGGTCATTGTAATTTATTTGATATTTGGGATTTGTTATTTGGTATTTCCATTTCTTCATTGACGGTTCGGGTTGCTCCAGTCTATCGTTCAAATCGGATTGACATTTAACCGCGAGAGGATCTATGGATAAAATTATCGTCGAGGGGGGGCGTACGCTTAAAGGTGAGGTGCGAATCAGCGGGGCCAAGAATGCCGCCCTGCCGATTTTGATTGCCTCTCTTCTCACCGATGGCATCAATACCTTTTCCAATGTACCGCAGTTGCAGGACATTCACAGCACCGCTTTGCTGCTGGAAAATCTTGGCGCCCGTGTCGAAACCAAGGCTGATACGATTCGCATCGATGCCGGTGGGCCAATTCAATATGAGGCTGAATATGACCTGGTGCGCAAGATGCGGGCATCCGTGTTGGTACTTGGGCCGCTGGTGGCCAGACTGGGCAAAGCCCGGGTCTCATTGCCGGGAGGTTGCGCCATCGGCGCGCGACCGATTAATCTGCATTTAAAAGGTCTGGCTGCCCTGGGTGCGTCGATTGAATTGGAGCACGGATATGTGGAAGCATCCGCCCCTCGTCTGAAAGGCGCTGAGATTTATTTTGATGTTGTCACCGTAACAGGGACCGAAAATCTGATGATGGCGGCTTCACTGGCCCAAGGCACCACTGTGCTGCGCAATGCAGCTCGCGAACCCGAAATTGTTGCCCTGGCCGACACGTTGATTAAAATGGGAGCTGATATCCAGGGTGCCGGTACATCGGTTGTTACCATCAATGGCGTATCATCGTTAAAAGCGGTTGAGGCCACCATCATTCCGGACCGTATCGAAGCGGGCACTTTTTTGATGGCCGCTGTCCTGACGAAGGGAAATATCACCCTATTCAATACGGAGCCGGATCACCTCGGAGCCCTGATAGACAAACTGCGGCTTACCGGAGCTGAAATAGATATTGACGGAAATACCATCCATATAAAAAATGCGGGCCATATCAACAGTGTCGATATAAAAACCCAGCCATATCCAGGATTTCCGACCGATATGCAGGCGCAGTTCATGGTGCTGATGAGCATCGCCAACGGCACCAGCATGATATCTGAAACCATTTTCGAAAACCGTTTTATTCACGTCAGTGAACTGAGACGAATGGGGGCTGATATCCAAGTATCCGGCAATTCCGCTATTGTCAAAGGGGTCCCCAATTTATCGGCGGCCCAGGTGATGGCCACCGATCTGAGGGCCAGCGCCTCTCTCATCCTTGCCGGCCTGGTTGCGGAAGGGACCACCCAAGTGAATCGTGTCTACCATTTGGATCGCGGATATGAATCGCTCGAAAAGAAGTTTGCTGCTTTGGGAGCCGTCATCCAGCGAGTAAAATAGCACCTCTCGTCAGTGCTGATTCTTGCCGAACAAACCGGGTGCCCCCGCACCCGGTTGCAAGTTCAACGATAAGAGTACTGACGTCCTTTTGACGTGGAAGCTTCTGGTTATTCGTTTTTGAATTTCAGGTTTTTCATCACTGTTTTTTCCTCTTTGGAACCGCATAAATTGATAAAATCGATATCAAAGCTTGCGATAAAAAGCCCTGCCTTTTTTTATCGACCGGCAATTCCATTGTTGACTGCATTGATGGGCGGCCTTCTGCTGGGGAGCCAAATACCGGGATGTGCCATTGGGATCGGGGTGCTGGCGGTTGTTGGTATCGGTTTAAATGTGCTACTCCTTTTGCGCCGCCAACCCGGGCGTTTAATCCCAATATGGCTGTTTTTCTTTTTGGGCTATCTGTCCATTCAACCATGGTTAGATCCCCGGATTCCGCCCAATCATATTATTCATTATTCAAACACCCACCGCTGGACTATCGTCGGGCAGATTGATACTCAACCATGGCAGATTAAAAACCGCACCCGATTTGATTTGCGGGTTGCCTCCCTTGAAGGTGATCATCAAACCCATGCGGTTTCCGGTTTGCTGCGCGTAACCGTTGCGGGTAATTTGGCTGATATCGGCATCGGAGACCAAATCCGGTTTAAAAGCCGGATGCGATCCATTGTCAATTTTAATAATCCCGGTGGATTCGATTACAAGCGCCATATGGCTTTCAAAGGCATCCATGCCACGGCCTACGTTAAAGGAGACAGGATCACTGTCATCGACAAATATCCGCCGGCAGTCCTTTCTGGAATGTTAAATGATATCCGTGGAACTTTTGCCCGTCTGGTTGAAAAATCAGGATACCCGGAAGTCCAGGGCATCCTAACAGCCCTTATTATTGGTGACCGCACCCGGATATCCAATGAAACCAGGCAGGATTTTAATCGGGCCGGGGTCGGGCACCTGCTTGCCATTTCGGGGCTTCACATCGGGATAGTGGCAACAGTGGCCTTCGCCCTGGCCCATTGGCTGATGATCTGGATAAAACCGCTTTTGTGGCGGGCCTGGGCACGCAAAGCAGCCGCGTTATTGTCTTTGCTGCCGGTGATTGCTTATGGGGTGGTCGCAGGATTATCCCCATCTACCCAGCGCGCCGTAATAATGGTCTCGATATTCCTGATGACCTTCTTATTCGCTAAAGAACAGGATTCTTTGAACACCTTGGCACTGGCAGCCCTGGTGATTCTAATTATTGACCCGCCGTCGCTTTTTTCGATTTCTTTTCAACTATCCTTTATCACCGTTTTTGCGATTATTTATGGATTCTCATGCCTGCCTAACCGTGGTACCGTGCAAGCAGTGTTGGGCAAAGACAACTGGCCCAGGCGCCTGTTAACCCGACTGGTCTCTTTTTTTCTGGTCTCCCTTTTTGCCATCTGCGGCAGTTTGCCGCTGGTAGCGTTTTATTTTAATCAGATTTCTCTGGTGGGGCTGGCCGCTAATTTTCTGGTGGTTCCGCTGGTCGGATTTATCACCATTCCCTTCGGCCTGGTAGCTTTATTTATATCGCCGCTGAGCACAACCCTGGCGGCCTGGTGCATTAAAGCCGGCACTGTTTCACTGGCAGGTGCCCTTGATATCGTTATATTTTTTGCCAATTTACCCTTTGCGGCGGTCAAAACGGTTACCCCCGGCATGCTGGAAATTGTCTGCTATTATATTCTGGGCTGGGCTCTTTTAAATATGTTCCGCTCTCGACCGGATGGAGGGCCGAGATCGCAGGTGGCGGCTGTGGCCTTATTAAATAACAATGGCGGCACGCTTGATGATGCGGTGCCCGTTAACACCGGAAATTTAAAAAGAATTTTCAGGCTGGATACGGGGGGTGAGGTCAGAGGGGTATCGGCAAGAAAATTGACCAAAATTGTGATGATATTGACCTTGCTCACCCTGGCTGCCGATAGTTGCTACTGGCTGTATCAGCGATTCTGGCATCCGGATCTCAGGGTCACGGTCATCGACGTCGGCGATGGCAGTGCCGCATTGCTCGAAATTCCCGGGGGATATACCATCATGATTGACGGTGGCGGATTTTCCGATAATTCCAGTTTTGATGTAGGGGCAAGAATCATTGCGCCGCTTTTGTGGAAAAAGAAAATTAAAACAGTTGACCTGCTGATTCTCTCACACCCCAACAGCGATCATCTTAACGGGTTGATTTACCTTGCCGATCATTTTAATGTAAAGACCGTGTGGACCAATAACGAACCCCACGATACGCTGGGATACAGAAATTTCATGAAAGTTTGCGCCAGGCGCAAGATTTTTTCACCGATCTACACCCGCCTGATGCGCAAACATCTGATCAGTGGTGTTCAGCTGGATCTTTTGTATCCGCGACAGGATTTCATGGATCGGAAAAAATCCGATAAATGGCGCAATCTCAACAACAATTCGCTGGTGGTAAAAGTGTCCCTCGGGGCAATCTCTTTTCTTTTTAGCGGTGATATTATGGCCGCGGCGGAAAGGGAACTGGTTAACCTCGCCGGGGGCCAATTAAGGAGTAGGGTATTGATCGCTCCCCATCATGGCAGCCGATCGTCGAGCAGCAAGGTTTTTTTAGATGAAGTAAACCCGCAGATGGTCATTGTATCGTGCGGCCGTAACAGTCGATTCAAATTTCCCCATCCTGTGGTGTTAAAAAGATATAAGGACCTCGGGGCCACCATTTTTCGCACTGATCTCAATGGGGCGGTTCGCCTGTCAACCAATGGGCAGCAGTTGGTGGTGAATTCATTTAATCCCTAACGGTTTGAAAATATGGGATATATTTACAAAACCTTTTAAATCATGAAAAAATTTGTTATAATAATATTAATTGCGTTAATGCATTTTGCCTTGAGTGTATTGATTGTACCGGCCGCTTTGTCGGTGGGCAGTGCCGTAAGCACCCAACAAGCAGAGCCCTCGCTGACGTTTAAAACTCTGGTTGTTGCCACCAGGATATTACATTTCCCGATCATCTCTCAATCGTTGTATTCAAGGCATTGGTTTCCCGGAAGATGGATATACATACCCATTTTTCTCAACAGTTTTCTTTGGTCCGCCGGGATTTATTTGCTGCTTTATGTTTATAACAAATTGATAAAGAAGAAAAAAAATGGATACCGAAAACGTTGAAATATTATCAGATGCCATCAGGGAATATTTTGGAAATTATGAGCTTGAAGAGCTTTGCGGTCGCTTTAACATAGAAATCGACCATCTGGGCGTCAATCCCAATCACAAAAAACTTGTCGCCGGGTTGATGGCTGATACATCCCGCGAAAACCACCGCAGATTTCTCGAGGATATCCTTTCGAAACTCTTGCGCCGCTGTGAAGATCGGATTTTGAATACCACCTGGGAGGTCAACGTCTTTGACGAACACATGCTTCCCCATCTAAAAAATCTGCAGCATATCGTCGCCGGTACTCAGGGATCCTCGCTAAAATCCAAATCCGCCAATCGTTTTGTAAAGGATCTGGATCAGCTTGCCAAACTTCTGGGCCGTGCCAAAACACCTCTGACGATTCTTGACACACAAGTAGGCCGGGCAACCTTCGATTGTATTCAAATGGTCAAAACACCTGTTCGACTGCTTATCGGCCAGAGTCATCAGGATATGGCGGCCAATATCGATGGCCGGCTTAAACAATTACGCAGGCAAGGCCGGGATATTGAAGTCCGGCACCATTTTAAGCTGAATGATCGGTTCATTATTTTCAATGGCCGCTGTTGGATGGCAAGCTGTTCTGTGACCGAAGTGGGGCAGGTAACTTTGAGTATGATCGAGTGCGTGGACACCAAGCCTGTCGTAATAAAGGAAATCGGACGCAAATGGCGGGAAGCCAAAGTATATATAGATTAGGGTCTAGTCAAGTGCCGCGAGCACTTCATAACCCTGCTTTTCCAAAGCCTTCTTGATGTTAGCCGTTTTGCACGCCGCCAGCCTGAAATAATAAACGCGTT
>Ga0209013_10005090_pt1 | contig 11385 bp, 12 predicted proteins | sample Cruoilmetagenom2_FD_187291 | JGI IMG/M metagenome (GOLD analysis project Ga0209013, IMG submission 187291) | Oil polluted marine microbial communities from Coal Oil Point, Santa Barbara, California, USA - Sample 2 (SPAdes) (version 2) | ecosystem: Environmental > Aquatic > Marine > Oil seeps ...
ACCATGATCTCCGACCGTATCGGCGACACCTGGCCGCGCGATCTTGACCGGCTGCGGAAACTCGAGGCGCCCGCCGAAGATCACGGGTTCCAGGACGAGTTCCTGGCCATCAAGACCGCCAACAAGCGGGATCTGTCGACCACGGTCCACGAGCTGTGCGGGATCCGGCTCGATCCCTCATCGATGTATGACGTCCAGATCAAGCGCCTGCACGAATACAAGCGCCAGCTCCTCAACATCATGCACGTTATCCACCTGCATCGCCAGATCAAGGCCGACCCCACTCGCGAAATGCTGCCACGCAGTTTCGTCTTCGGCGCCAAGGCGGCGCCCTCGTACCACATGGCCAAGCTCATCATCCGCCTGGTCAACGGCGTCGCCGAAGTGGTCAACAACGACCGCGAAGTGGACGGCCGCATCCGGGTCGTCTTCGTTCCCGATTACCGCGTCACCCTGGCCGAAAAGATCATCCCTGCCGCTGACCTTTCCGAACAGATCTCGACCGCCGGCATGGAAGCCTCGGGCACCGGGAACATGAAGCTCGCTCTCAACGGCGCACTCACCATCGGCACCCTGGACGGCGCCAATATCGAGATCGGAGAACGGGTCGGAGACGACAACATCTTCATCTTCGGCCTCACCGCCGACGAAGTGGAATCCCGCCTGGCTACCGGTTCCCACCGCCCGTGGAAGCTCTACGAATCGGATCCTGACCTGGCCGGCGTGATGGACGATCTGCGCGATGGCGTCTACGCCGGATCAGATGCCGCGCCGCTGCGCGAGATCTGGTCGGCGCTGATGGAACACGGCGATCGCTACATGGTGCTGGCCGACTTCGCTTCGTACATTGAAGCCCAGGAGCGTGCCGGCGCCCTCTACCGGGACACCCGCGCCTGGGCGGCAGCAGCGATACGCAACGTCGCCGCGATGGGATATTTCTCGTCCGACCGGGCGATCAAGGAGTATGCCGAGAAGGTGTGGAACCTGCAGCCGGTCGAGGTGAAGGAGAACGGTTGACCCGAGTCCGCGTCCGCGTCCGTGCCCGATTCGCGCGCTGAAGCGGGGAACGTTGTGCCCTCCACCCACCCGGCACGCGGGACGCGTGCCCTAAGATTCGTGGCGACAATTATTGTGGTGCAGGCGTCTCGCCTGCACTGATCCAAATTCTGAATATCTCGGACGCGGGCACGGACGCGGGAATCACGCCACGCACCAGAACTCCCGCCCTTCTCTGAGGCCGATACTTTTGAGCTGGTCCCGGATCAGAGCTCGCGCGCCGCGCGACCCGACTGCCGCCAAAACCACCGTGGCCTGGTCAATCAAAGACGGAAGATCGCCGAAATCGATGATCGGTTTCCCCCTCATGGTACTGCCGATCTTTTCGGGGTCGATATCCACGAATGCCTCGACTTGCGCACCGCCGCGCAGCAGATGCTTCGAAATGCGCCGCCCGGTCTGGCCTGCTCCCCAGATCACGACCCGCTGACCGTGCGCGAGAGGACCGCTGAGCAGATACTTCGCCTTGCAGCGAAGGAAGTTTTCTACCGAGTAACGACTGTCTACCCGAGTCAGTCGCTCCGCGTGCTCACGCCAGAAATACAAATATTTCTCGACCTTGCTGAAGGTCACGCCAGCCTCGAAAAGGCGAAGCCAGAAGTCGAAGTCCTCGGCCCAGGTTTCCTCTCGATACCCCCCAGCGCTTTGATAAACCTCTCGACGAACCATCGCTGACGGGTGTGGCACGGGGGATTCGACGAAGCGCTGGCGTGAGATCTGCTCCGGCGTCAAAAGCGAATTGAGCCACTCCTCGTAGACTCGGTAGCCCTCCCCCACCCCATGCCAGGGGAAGTGCCGGACCTTGCTCGAAACCACGCCAACCCACGGCAGCTCGTCGAACTCGGCCAATTGCAGTTCGAAGCGCTTCGGGTGACTGATGTCGTCGGCGTCCATGCGTGCAACGAACGGAGCCGTGCACAGCTCGAGACCGGCGTTGAGCGTCTCGACCAGGCCGGACTCGGATCGATGTACGACCTTCACGCGACCATCCCGGGCAGCCCAATCGTCGAGGACCTTCGCCGAGCCGTCGGTCGAGCCATCGTCCACAGCCACGACCTCGTATTTCTCGATCGTCTGGCGCCCCAGGCTCGCGATGCAGTCCTTCAGATACGGACCGGGATCGCGGACGGGAAGGAGAACGGAGACTAATGGCTCTGACATGATCACTACGAGGATATCTCAAAGTTCGAGAGATAGGCGATGATCCGCGCTACCCTCCCGAATTTCGGATTTCGGATTTCGGATTTTCCACCCACTCTCCCCGACGACTCCACGGCCGTTTGGGAAGGCGAAATTTACCCCCGCGCGCAATCTCCGGTATTGTGGCGCTGATCTTATGACCGGACACATGGTAACCACTACGAGATATGTGATCGCGGCAACGCTGCTGCTGCTCCTTGTCGGCTGCACCAGCATCAAGCGTCAGCCGGTGCCGATTGATGACATCGACCGAGCGATCATCCCTGGAATGCCCGATATTCGAGACTGGGGAGACGAGCCCAGCCCTCACTTCCAGGAAGACCTCATCCAATCGGTACGCGACGGGTGGGAGGCCAACGGTTCGGGTCCCGGCAGCCAGGAGATGCACGCGCTGGTTCTCTCTGGCGGCGGCTCGAACGGCGCCTTCGGCGCCGGCTACCTCAACGGGTGGACCGAGGCCGGCAACCGTCCCACCTTCAAGCTGGTGACCGGGATTTCGACCGGCGCCCTGATCGCGCCCTACGCCTTCCTCGGTCCTGACTACGACGCCAGGCTCGAGCAGGTCTTCACGACCGTTACCAACAAGGACATTTACGAGTTCAGGAGCCCATTCACGGTGCTTAAAAAGGACTCGTTCGCCCGCACCGATCCTCTGGCTCTCAAGCTCGAGGAGGTGATCGACGACGAGATGCTGCGAGCCATCGCCGCCGAGCACCGAAGAGGGCGCAGGCTCTACGTCGGCACGACGAACCTCGACGCCCAGCAGCTCGTGATCTGGAATATGGGGGCAATCGCGGCGAGCGGTCAACCCGGTTCAATCGATCTCTTTCGAAAGGTCCTGCTCGCCTCGGCGTCGATCCCGGTCGCTTTCCCGCCGGTCTACATCGAGGTTGAGGTGGACGGGCGGCGATTTGACGAGATGCACGTCGATGGCGGGGTGATCGCCGAGTTCTTCCTCTGGGGGGCAATGGTCGACATCGCCGACGCGAGGCGCGAGCTCCAGGTCGATCCGAACCAGCGCCCGCCCGCCTCGATCTACATCATCCGCAACAGCCAGATCGACGCCGAGCCCGCACAGGTAGAGCCCAAGCTCATCGACATCGCATCGCGCTCGATGATCAGCCTCCTCAAGGCGGTTGCTATGGGTGATCTGATTCGGGTCTGGGCGCTGGCCGAACGCGACGGCGTCGACTTCAACTACACCGGCATCCCGCCCGAACACGCCGAGGCGGATGTCAGCACCTTCGACCCTGGAGACATGCGACGACTCTTCGAACTCGGCCGCGCCATCGCCCTCTCATCCGAACCGTGGCGCAAGGAACCTCCCACCTGGGTGCAATAGTCGCCAACGTTCATTTTGTCATCCCGACCGAGGGCCAATAAGGCCCGAGCGGAGGGATCCATTCGACTCGCTTCGCTCGCTCAGGACAAGCCTATGGGCTTGGGTGAAAGCGCAATGCTGTGTGCTCCAAAGATCCCTCGGCTCCGCGCCTTACGGCGCTCCGCTCGGGATGACATCTGAGATGCGCTTACTTCTTTCTCAAAATGACGAAGATCGAGTCCCCTGGTTCCATCTCTTCAAACCGCTCCATCAACACGACATCGAAGTAGTTGCCAAAGATTTCCTCCAGATCCGTTTCCTCGTAGAACTGGAAGTGGAGTCCGCTGAGTTCTTCAGTCTTGTTGCCGTACCAGAACGAGTGGGCGAGCAGACCCCGCTCTTCGAGGATGCCGGCCTGACGGGGAACCGATTTCTCGAGATCCACCCGCTGCAAGTGCTGCAACACCTTGTTCGAAAACAGGCAATCGAATCGCCGGTCCGTTTGGAGGGTAACGGCATCGAGCAGCATGAGATCGGTCTCTGGATTGACCTTTCGAAATTCTTCGATAAAGAGACTCGAGTTGTCGGAGCCCGTGACGTCAAAAATCTTCGACAGAAGCTCCAGATCGATGCCCGGTCCCATCCCCAGCTCGAGGACCGTGGAGTTTGCCGGCAGGTACTCGGAGAGCTTCTCGATCAGCTCCCTCCCATCGTGGCCCTTCGCCATCTCGAGGTATTCGCTCACGCCCTCTTCGGTGTCAAAAAAGCCCATCAGCCCTCGTCACCATCAACGCTCTGACATCGCGTGCTTTCATCCGTTCCTCTTGTTCGGGCGTCGTAGTGCCCACGCCGAAGCGTCTAACCGAGGCCCTTCAAGATCCTTTTGACCAAACCCGGGCCTTCGTAGACCAGACCGGTGTAGAGCTGGACCAGGGTGGCTCCAGCGTCGAGCTTGGCGCGCGCATCCTCCGGGCCCATGACTCCACCAACGCCGACAACCGGGATCGATCCGCCGGTGTGTTCAGAAATCCGGGCGATGATTCGGGTGCTCATATCAGTGAGTGCAGCTCCCGACAGACCACCCTCCTCCCCTGCCCGGGCGTGGTCAAGGCCGTCGCGGCTGATAGTGGTGTTGGTTGCGATGATGCCGTCGAGGCCCGACTCCGCGATCACATCGACAGCAGTCAGCAGCTGTTCGTCGTCGAGGTCGGGCGCCAACTTGACGAGCACCGGAACCCGTCGACCAATTTCATCCGCCGCCTGATCGCGGCGAGCCGCCACCCGCCCCAACAGGGCGCCCAGAAATCCTCGTTCCTGGAGCCTGCGAAGGCCGGGCGTGTTGGGCGATGAAATATTGACCGCCAGGTAGTCGGCGAGCGGCGCAAAGATATCGACCAGCTGTTCGTAGTCACCGGCCGCATCCTCGAGGGCGGTGGTCTTCTGCTTGCCGATGTTGACGCCGATGATCGGCCCACCCAACTTTCTCCCACGAAGCTGCTCCGCAACGTACCCGGCGCCCCGCCCGGGGAAGCCCATACGATTGATGACCGAGCGCTCCTCGACGAGGCGGAAAATTCGAGGTTTTGCGTTGCCAGGCTGCGGTTTTGGCGTCACCGTTCCGACTTCGATGTGGCCAAAACCGAGACACGCAAGACCACGCCAGCCGTCACCGTCCTTGTCATACCCCGCGGCGAGCCCGATCCGATTGGGAAAGTGCAGACCGAAGACTTCGACCGGCTCGGCGTCAGGTGCCGAGAACTGTAAAGCAACAGCGGCCCGAAGACCGGGCATCCTCCCGACCCGTGCGATCGCCCTGAGAGACAGACCATGGGCCGTCTCGGGGTCGAGCCGGAAGAGGAGCGCGCGCGAAAGGGGATACAGCAAACCAGTCATCATTCGCCGTCGATCATACGCATTTTCGGCGGCATCGGCGACGGTCGACGAAGTGCGATCCGCTGGCGTAGCCGGACCGGCCTGGCCTCCCAGCTCTGGCCCCGAATTCGCAGGTTGAGCATTTCGACGAAGACCGAGAAGCCCATCGCGAAGTAGATATAGGGTTTTGAAAGGAGAAGGGCGACGCGCATCAGCATCGCGCCTGCCAGGCCGAGGGAGCGGGCCCGTTGTCTCTGCGCCTTCGGCAAGCGTCCCGACAGGATCGAGATGAAGATGATGTTGTCGATGCCAAGGACGATCTCGAGCGCAGTCAGGGTCGCGAGCGCGATCCACGCCTCGGGACTGGTGATCCATTCGAACATAAGACCCCCGTGAAAAGCCGGTGCGAAGAGCTTACAGCACGCCGCCGATTGACCGATGCTAGTTGCTGGATGCTAGATGCTGGATGTAGCCAAACCAGATTGAGGCCAATCGGTCTTCAAGGGAGGGTGGGTGGTATCCAGCATCTAGTATCCAGGATCTAGTATCGGTTGAAGTCGACTCAACATTCATGTAAAGCGAGCTTGACAAAATGGGAAGCATGCTCCATATTGTGAATGGAAAGCGAGCTTGACATGACTGAGAAGATCACAAACCGGGTCAAAGAGCTCCGCGGCGATCGCGGTTGGACGCAGCAACAGCTCGCAACGGCTGTCGGGGTGTCTCGTCAGAGCATCAACTCCATCGAGCGCAACCGATATGTGCCGAGCCTGCCGCTGGCCCTCAAGTTTGCCGAGGTCTTCGAATGCGCGACGGACGCCATCTTTACCCTGGAGGAAAAACCATCATGAACCCATTGCCTGACGAGCGCTTCTTCACCCACCGTCTCAAGTCGACCAGCATCGCCGGCGTCTGCGGAGGTCTCGTTGCTGTCGGACTGTGGGCCTACCGCTACTACATCAACGATGTCTTCAGCTGGGACCTTTTTGCCGTCGCCACCACGATGGCAACGGTCAAGCTGGCGGCGATGGCCTGGTTCCGACTGACTGATTGAGAGAAATCGATGCTGTTGAGAAACCACCTGCATGACTCACAATCGACGATCGGAGTCGGGATGTTCTGCCTGGCAGTCGCCATCGTCGCGCAACGGTTTATTCATCCGCCGACGGGTTTTTTGCAAGGCTTCGTCGCCGGCCTTTCCGGCGCCCTCATCGGCCTTTCAATCGTCTTCAACGTACGTGGATTGATGCTCCGCAGGAAACAGGGTTCTTAGAACCGCCACCGGGTGGGGAAAAATCCGAAATCCGAAATCCGAAATTCTTATGGGCGGGCGACATTCCTAATTCCTAATTCGATCCTACTCCCAGAGTTTCTCGGGATAAACGCCCCGATCGACCAGATCACCGAGGACGCCGACTGTGATCACGCGATCCTCGGGCGAGGTCATACCGCACCAACGGCCACCCCCGGGCAACACCGTTACCCGAGCATTGCCGGTGCTCAGCGCGCCAAATACCGCCTTCGGCAGGTAGAACTCATCTTTGGGATCCGGATGCTCTTCGAGGAATACCCTGAACTCACGCTCGAGATTTTGGACGAGCTCTCTCGAAAAACCCCACAGATTCATCGATACCAATGAATTGAGCGGTTGGAAGTGCTTCTTGCCGGCCGCATCCTGCCACACCGCATCAAGCCCTTCACGTTCGATGGCGAGGACCTCCTCGAGACCGACAAGATAGCCTTCACTATCCTGAACGCACAGCGCCCGCGACACGGCGCCCGTCGGCGGTAAAGTGTCGCCCAGCCGATATCCAACCATCGCCCAGTGAGCGAGGCCGTCAGCGGCTGGTTTCTCCAAGAAATTTTCCAGTGAGGCCAGCGCCTCACGCCCATAGAAGTCGTCGGCGTTGGCTACGATGAATGGGCCCTCGAGATGGGCCGCCGCCGAAAGCACCGCCTGTCCTGTTCCCCACGGCTTTTTCCGCCCGGGCGTCACCACGAACCCCATTGGGATGTCGGTCAGTTTCTGGTGGACATAGGTGATATTGACTTTGCTTCCGGCGCCCTTGTCGATGTGTTCGCGGACCTCGGCTTCCGTCCTGTGCTGGACGACGATGACCACATCTTCGATACCCGACAGCAGAGCATCGTAGATTGTGTAGTCCAGGAGCGCTGCACCACCCGGTCCGACCTTGTCGATCTGCTTGAGGCCGCCATAGCGGGATCCGATGCCGGCGGCAAGAACCACCATCACCGGCTTCACTCCCCCACCTCCTCGATCGACAGCTCGAGCCACTTGGCCAATGTCTTCCGCGCATAGGCCTGATCGGCCACGCTCAGATTTCGTATGAACGTGAAGTGGTTCCCGTCACGCTTCCAGAACTGCACCTGTTCACTCTCCCCAACCGGAATAGATGGGGCCGACCAGGGATCGGCGCCTCCATATATAGACATTATACGATCAGCCTTGGATCGAAGCCATCGATCCAGCTGTTGCATCGGCTCCGGATCGTAATCTTCCAGCGACCACTCCGGAGCGAAGATGCACAGCGGATAGTCCTCTGCCGCGAGCAACTCGGCGAAAGGCTCCTCGACATATCCGTAGAAACCGAGCTCGGTGCAGAACTGTTGGAAGGACGGCGAGTCCATCGTGGCGTCCGAAAACCACCCGGCGTCCACCACCTCGACCAGCTTCTCGAGCACAACCTCATCCTCTGCGCCGGCACCGGGGATCGCTTCGCAGTCGGCCTCGGTGTACTGCCAGAAGGAAAAAGGAAACTCGAGCACCGTGTAGTCGAAAACCCTTTCCTCACCTACCGAAAAGCTCCATTCCTTACCTTTTGCATACCCTTTGAAGAGTGATAGCAATGCTTCTTTCCGTTCGAGCGCCAATCGTTGGAAGCTCTCGATCTTCTGACGACATTCAACGTCCCCCACCTTGACGAAGTGGGCGTCGATCCGCGGGTCCTCGAGCGCCAACGGCAGCGGCGCATCGTAGGCCACAGTAGCGACGACATCTTCCGGGAAATGGCTGCGGTAGATCAGCGCGGTCTGGCCGCCCTTGCTCCAGCCCGTGCTCACCCAGGGCCCCGGGTAGATCTCGCGCAAGAGTCCTACGATCCGGTGGTAGTCGCCCGAAGCCTGGGCGAGCGTCAGGTACTCCCACTCCATCTCGTTGGGCGCCGAGTCGCCTACAAAGCGATGCTCGACGCGAATCTGATTGGCGCCCAGCATCTCGGCCAGCTCGCCGACCTGGTTTTCGCCAAGCTCGTAGCCTTCGGTCACCAGCACCACCGGAAGGTCATCGCCGCGGTGCTCGACCACGATCCGCTGGCTGAAGCTCCCCGCCTCCTGGTCGTGATGATCGAGCGGCTGATCGAAGCGCAGGTCGAAGGCCTCGGCGAAGGGTTCGTCCGCTTCGATCGCCATCACCGTCGAACCGGGCAGTGCCGCCAACCTCTGCTCGATCGACGCCTCCTGCGGCCCGCACCCGAAGATGCTGATCACCGCCAGCGCTGCCCACGCGCACTGCCTCACAACTCCACCTCGGTTCCCAACTCGAGCCGTCGCGACTCCTCGAGGACCAACCCGGCCACCGCCAGGTCCTGAACCGCATTGCCCACCGACTTGAAGATCGTCAGATCGGCGTCGTTGGTGCGGCCCGGCCTCGAACCCGCTAGAACTTCGCCGATTTCAGCCGGTGAGACCGCAGCGTCGAGCCGCCCCTCCGCAATTGCCATTACCAGCTCGCCCGCCTCGGCCACACAGGCCTCGCGCGAATCCACGACCAGCGTCGCCCGCCCAACAGCCTCGCCGGGAATCTCGCGGGTATTGGGCCGGTAGGCACCGACGGCATTGACGTGAGCCCCCTTCGCCAGATCGGCATCGGCAACCACCGGCAGCCCGCTCGAGGTGGCAGTGCAAATGACATCTGCGGCGAAGACCGCGGAGACATTGTCCAGCACCCGTATTGTCCGCCCGAGTCGACCGCCCATTTCGGTCGCGAAGGTCTCGGCCCGGTCCCGATCCGCGTCGTAGACCAGCGCCTCGCGGATCGTCCGCACACAACACACGGCCTCGAGCTGGCGCATCCCCTGGACGCCGGCGCCGATCACCGCCGCCACCGATGCATTCTTTCGCGCCAGCGCATCGGTCGCGACCCCGGAAGCGGCGCCGGTCCGTACCGCGGTCAGCAGCTCCCCGTCCATCACCGCCTCCGGGCGCCCAGTCTCGGCATCAAAGACCGCGACCAGCGCCTGGATCGTCGGCAGATCGCGATCGCGGTTTTCCGGAATCACCGTCACCACCTTGACGCCGAGCTGGTTCTGCCGCGGCAGGTGTACCGGCATGAAGAGAGCGGCGCCATCACCGGCCAGCGAAATCGGGGTTCGCAACGGCACGTCGGCCTCACCTTTCGAGAGGTCGACAAAGGCCTCGCGCACTGCCGCAATGGCCGTCGGCATCGAAAGCGCTCGATCGACGTCCGCCGCGGATAAAAACAAGATTTTCGAGCTCATCGGAGGATGAACCCGTCGCGCAGAGGATCTTCGGGATCGATCAGAAACTCGTGGCGGCCGGTGATCGAGGCCGAGCCCCCGACCTCGGGGATCACCGCGGGGAATGGTCCAAACTCGGTGTCCTCCAGCACCCGCACCGTGAAGCGGCTGCCGATGATGCTTTCGATGACCATCCCCTCCCCCACCTCGAGCTCGTTTCGCGCCCGGTGGATGGCGGCGCGGGCCGACACCCCGGTGCCGGTCGGCGAGCGGTCGACCTCGCCCTCGGCAAAGACGCAGACGTGGCGGGAGCCGGCGCCGTCGGATAACGGCACTCCGGTGAAGATGGTGCCGTAGAGAAAGCTGAGGTCCTGTTCGAATGGATGGGTGATGCCACCAGCGGCCATCACCGCCCGCTTGATCGCCATCCCCTTGTCGATCAGCTGTTGGAAGGACTCGGGGCCGAGGGTGACGCCAACCTCGGCCGCATCGACGAAGGCGTAGAAGGCGCCACCAAAAGCAACGTCGTAGCGCACCGTGCCGAGCCCCGGCACCTCCACCGTCTGGTTCGCCAACAGAACAAACGACGGCACGTTGGTGAAGGTGACGCGAGTGACCCGGCCATTCTCGACCTGCCCACGGGCAACCACCAGTCCGGCCGGGGTGTCGATGCGGACCTCGGTTTCGGGCCCGGTTACGGGCAGCATCCCGGTTTCGAGCAAAACTGTCGTGACGGCGATGATCCCGTGGCCGCACATCGTCGAGTAGCCCTCGTTGTGGAGGAAGAGGATGCCGAAGTCGGAGCTCTCGGTCTCCGGCGGCACGATCAGGCAGCCATACATGTCGGCGTGGCCGCGCGGCTCCCACATCAAAGCGGTGCGCAGGGCGTCGTGGTGCTTCTGGGCCGAGCGCCGGCGTTCCAGGATCGTCGAGCCCTCGAGCTCCGGATAGCCCGAGAGGATCACCCTCAGCGGTTCGCCGCCGGTGTGGGCATCGATGGTTTGAATGCGATGCCAGGAATCCGGCGGCTGCCAATCCAGGCCCTGTTTCATATCGATGGTCATTGTGTTTCCCTCGCATGGCATTGTACTCACCCACCACTCCACCCGGGTGATGTTGTGGTGCGGGCGTCCCGCCCGCACTTCTTCAATCGCAGTGGAATCGTGCAGGCGAGACGCCTGCACCACAAAGGGCGGCATTCCGAAATTCCTAATTCGACCTCCCCCGCCCTGCTAGAATCGTCACGAATCCATCGCGGGAGGGCCAATGACCACACCTGACCGCTATCAGGCAAAGAACAAAGTGCGTTTCGTGACTGCAGCATCGCTGTTTGACGGTCATGATGCCGCCATCAACATCATGCGCCGCATCCTGCAGGCGCAGGGGGCCGAGGTGATCCATCTCGGCCACAACCGCTCGGTCAAGGAAATCGTCGACGCC